>Ga0247818_10002655_pt1 | contig 11547 bp, 10 predicted proteins | sample 13C_Glucose_Day1_FD_192424 | JGI IMG/M metagenome (GOLD analysis project Ga0247818, IMG submission 192424) | Soil microbial communities from agricultural site in Penn Yan, New York, United States - 13C_Glucose_Day1 | ecosystem: Environmental > Terrestrial > Soil > Agricultural land | place...
GTGGTGATCCCCCTGCGGTGCAGGTCCCGCTGGGGGGTGTCGAGGTACGCCGCCTTGAGCTCGGCCCCGGTAGCCCGCCCGAGGCGGGGAGCGTCAGGACCGTCACAGGTCGGCAGGAGGTGCTGGTTGCTGACCCCGCAACCGTTGCCATCGACGATCACCTGCTCTCCCGCCCCAGTGTCGCAATCGCACCGGAGCTGCGCAGCAGATTGGCCGATCCTGCCCCTCCGCCCACCGGCTCACGCGAGTCTGAGCCCTGGGGTGCAAGGGCCGATATCTACTCACGCCGGGTCCCGCCGGGGGCACGGCATACGACGTGCGCTTCACCTCGAGGAGGAGGGCCAGCGCGCGGTCACGCCAGAGATCCACCCCGCGTGACCCGCCTGGAGGCAGTTCCGGCCGCGTCAACGAGGAGTCCACTGCCAGCTGGCAACGAGGAAGCCGATGCCGATGCCCAGTGCCACGGTGGGCACCTGCAGAAGGAAGTCGACCAGGTTCTCGACCCCCGTGATGGGCTGACCCCCGATCAGCGCGGTGACACCACGCAGGCCGAGGGCCCCCACGGTCAGGACGAAGAACCCCCCGAGGGCGATCACGAGCCTTGGGGGCCGGTGGCCGCGCGAGGAGACCCAGGTGGCGTACGCCCCCAGGACCGCGCCGGCCACCAGGGTTCCGGTGACGTCTCCGACCGCCCGTGTCACGGCCTGCTGCACGAGGAAGGTCCCCAGGACACCGGCCAGCACCCAGCCGAGGTCGGTCACGCGCGCCCGGAACACCAGGGCGAGCCCGGCGGTGAACGGGATCCACGCGAGGAGCACTGCGACGAAAGGCAGCTGGGCAGGGACCTCTTGCTCTGTCAGTGCCTCGAGGCCGGGACCCACGACCTCTGTCGCTGCCACGATGCCGACCACCATCTGCGCGAGGACGAGGAAGGACCAGACCAGTCGCCCGGTGCCCGACGTGATCCGTCCGGCCAACAGCTCGCCGGCGCCTGCCGACAGGGTGTCTCCTGGAAGCACGACGAACAGGGCCGGGATCACCACCAGGACGGGACCGGCCAGGTCGACGATTCCGGGCATGACCGCGAACGTGATGGTGGTGAGGACCGCGGCCGACACGGCTGGCAGCAGCGGCTCAGCGGCACGGCCGTCCACGGCGACCAGCATCAGTCCCATGACCAAGCCGAGGACGACCGCCGCGACGATCTCGGATGTCGTTGCCACCACGCTGGGGGCAAAGCCACCGGCGAACAGCACCACGCCCAGGACGCGCGCCCAGGCCCGCAGTGGTGGAGGCGCCGAGGCGATCTCGTCCAGCCGCTGGAGCGCGGCCGACGCCGGCATACCGCCCTCCAGACCGTTCACCAGGTCCCTGACAGCACTCACCCTGTCGAGTCGTGCGATGCCGGGAACTCCATGGACGACCACCACCTGGCCGGCGCTCTCGCGGTTCGGACCGAGGACCAGCTGCTCGGGCAGCACCAGCAGCTGGACCTCTGTTCCCAGCGCTGCCGCGGCGCGGTGGACCTCGCTCTCGACGAGCGTCACGCCCTCACCGCTGTTGGCCAGCAGGACCTGGGCCAGTCTCCGAAGGACCTCGAAACTTGCCTCCGCGTCCTCGGTCGGGTGTCGGGCGCTGTCCCTGTCCACAGCTCGCGAGGGTCTACTCGCGGGCGGTGGCGTAGCGCTGGAGGAACAGCGCCTCGGCCAGCGCCATCCTCGCGATCTCGGTGGGGTCGACACTCTCGTTCGGTGCGTGGATGAGGGCCAACGGCTCCTCCGTGCCCATGAGGATGATCTCGGCATCGGGGAAGGTGTCGGCGAACACGTTGCACAGCGGGATGGAGCCGCCCTGGCCGAGGGTGGTCATGGGCACGCCATAGGCCTGCTCCATGGCTTCCGCGATGGCCCGGTATGCCGGCCCGTCGACTTCCGCGCGGAACGGTGCCCCCGCGGCCTCCGGTGTGACGGTGACCTTGACGCCCCACGGCGCCACAGCCAGGAGGTGGTCGCGCAGGGCGGCCTGCGCCTGCTCCGGCTCGGCGCCCGGCGGGATGCGGAGGTTCAGGCGGGCGGCGGTGTGCGGCACGATCGCCGATGCCGAGCCCACCACGGGTGGACAGTCGATGCCGAGCACGGTGACGGCGGGGCGGGCCCAGAGCATGTCCGACACGCTCCCGTCCCCCAGCAGCGAGGCGTCGTCGATGACACCGGCGTCCGCCTTGAACTGCTCGGGCGGGTAGGGCGCACCGGACCAGGTCTGGGTGTTGTCCAGGCCCCGAATCGTGGTGTTGCCCTGCCCGTCACGCAGCGACGCCAGCATCGCGATCAGGGCCGCCAGGGCGTCGGGTGCGGCGCCGCCGAACATGCCGGAGTGCAGCTCGGACTTGAGGGCCTCGACAGACACCACGACGTTGATCATTCCGCGCAGGCTCACGGTCACCGCGGGCCGCCCGACCGCCGCGTTGCCGGTGTCGCACACCAGGATCGCATCGGCCCGGAACAGCTCTGGCTGCTGGGGGACCAGGGCCTCGAGACCTCCCGTGCCCTGCTCCTCCGACCCCTCCACCACGAGTTTGAGGTTCACCGGCACGTCGCCGTCCAGGGCCCTCAGTGCCGTGAGGTGCATGAGGATGTTGGCCTTGCAGTCGCAGGCGCCACGGCCGTACCAGCGCCCGTTGACCTCGGTCAGCTCGAACGGCGGTGTGCGCCAAGCGTCTTCGTCCAATGGTGGCTGCACGTCGTAGTGGGCGTACAAGAGCACCGCCGGGGCCTCGGGGTCGGAGCACGGTCGAGACCCGACGACCGCTTTGCTGCCGTCGGAGGTCTCGACGAGACGGGAGTCCGAGAACCCGAGGGCGGCGAACCGGTCCAGCACCCACTGGGCAGCCCTGTCACACTCCTCCGGCGGGTACTGCCGGGGGTCGGCCACCGAAGGCACGGAGACGAGCTCGGTGAGCTCTTCGCGGGCCAGGGGCATCAGCTGGTCGATGCTTGCGCTGAGGTCAGCGCGAACCTTCATGGCTCACCCACCGCCGGTCGTGTCGAGGTTGAGGCTGTCCACGAACTTCTGGAACTCCTCGAGCTCGTCCGGGCAGTAGACCTTGATGACCATCAGCTCGCCCTGCACGACGCGGCTGTTGGCGATGACCGGGCGGATGCCGGGGCCGCTGGCACCGTTGGTCAGCTGGGCCAGCAGCGTCGCCCGGCTCAGGGCGCCGTTCGGGTCGGCGCAGACGGCGCCACCGTCGTCACCCAGCACCCTCACGATGGCCTCCTGGGAGGGCGCCCGCGCCCCGGCGTTCTCGAGCTCCGCGATGAGCTGGTCCGCCTTCTGCTGGGCCTCCTCGGTCGTCTTGGCGGAGCGGTAGGCGATCAGCCCCGCGACCATCAGCACCCCGACCACGACGGCGAGGACGATGTAGATCGTGGACCGCTCGCGGCTGGTCTGGGTCTCCTGGACCGCGCTCATGACTGGCTCACCTCCGCAGGCGCTTCAGGCTGCTTCCACGAGGGCTTGCGCAGCCGGTAGAAGACGAACGGCACCAGCAGGCCGAGCCCGAGCGCACCGCCGGCCACGATCAGCACGTACACGCCGGAGTTGCCCTCACTGAACTGGGACGGCGGGATGAAGCCGACGAGCAGCGCGGCCAGCGACGCGGTGAACCCGACACCGCAGAGGGACACCAGGATGGGCGCCCGGTACCCGCGCGGGTGGTCGGGGTCGTTCCGGCGCAGCCGGACGGCCGCGACGAACATCAGCAGGTACATGATGAGGTAGACCTGCGTGGTGATCACCGAGAAGATCCAGTAGGCACTCGAGACCGAGGGGATCAGGGCATAGCCCAGGGCGATCACGGTCGTGATCACACCCTGGGTCACGAGGATGTTCTGCTGCACGCCGTTCTTGTTCAGCTTCTGCAGGAAGGGCGGCAGGTAGCCCTCCTGCCGGGAGATCAGCAGCAGGCCCTTGGAGGGTCCGGCCAGCCAGGTGAGCATGCCTCCGAGCGAGGCGGCCACGAGCATGATGCCGATGATCGGCGTCAGCCACTGCCAGCCGAACTCGGCGAAGACTGCTTCGAACGCCTGCATGATGCCGGCGGTCAGGGAGAGCTCCTCGGCCGGCACGAACCAGCTGATCGCCAGTGCCGGCAGGATGAAGATGGCCAGGACCAGGGCCATGGCCGTGAACATCGAGCGGGGGAACTCCTTGGCCGGGTTCCGCAGCGACGACACGTGCACCGCGTTCATCTCCATGCCGGAGTAGGACAGGAAGTTGTTGACGATCAGCACGAGGCTGGCCAGGCCGGCCCACTCGGGCAGCAGGTGCGCGGCGTCCATGGGGGCCGCAGACTCGTTCCCCTGGCCGAGGAAGACGATGCCGAGGGTGACCAGGATGACGCCGGGAATCAGGGTCCCGATGATCAGACCACCACTGGCCAGACCGGCGATGCCCTTGGTGCCGCGGGACGAGACCCAGACACCGGTCCAGTAGACGACCACGATGACCAGCGCCGTCCACACCCCGCTGCTGGCCAGCTCTGGGTTGAAGACGTAGGCCAGCGTGCTGGCCACGAAGCCCAGCAGGGTGGGGTAGTAGAAGATCGTCATCGCGAACTGGCACCAGACCGCGAGGAACCCCATCGGCTTGGAGATGCCCTCCGAGACCCACTTGTAGATTCCCCCGTTCCAGCCTGAGGCGAGCTCCGCGGAGACGAGCGAGGTCGGCACGAGGAACACGATGGCCGGCACGACGTAGAGGAAGACGGCGGCCAGGCCGTAGACGGCCATGGTGGGCGCCGAGCGCAGGCTCGCCACCGAGCTCGTGGTCATCATCGCCAGGGCCGCCCAGGAGATGTACGCCGCGGCGGGCGCGCGCGTGCGCGCCGCGGGCGTGGCGGCGGACGGAGTTACTGGGACGTCGGCGGCGCTCACGGCCGTTCGCCCCGTGTGGAACAGATGACCGGCCGGAGCGCCAGCCTGCCGTGGACAACCTTGCCTCGTGCCATCGCCATCAGCCCCTGTCGCACATGTGGAAGCGAACGCCCTTCCACGCTAGGCGTGGCGGGTCTGGTGCCAGATCATCCGGAGCGGATGAACCAGGCCGGCTCAGGCGACGACGGCCAGGCCGTGGTCGGTGTTGTTCAGGCGCCGGCCACCGTGCTCGGTTACCACGACGATGTCCTCGATCCGCACGCCGAAACGACCGGCCAGGTAGACACCGGGCTCGATCGAGAAGCACATGCCGGGCACGAGCGGCTGGGCCTCGCCCTCCACCATGTAGGGCGGTTCGTGCGTGGTGACGCCAATGCCGTGACCCGTGCGGTGGATGAAGCGCTCGCCGTACCCCATGTCGGTGATCACCCGTCTGGCGACGCGGTCGATCTCCTGGCAGGCCACACCAGGGCGCACCGCCTCGAAGGCTGCCTGCTGCGCCTGCCGGACCACCTCATGGACCGCGATGACCTCCGCGGAGGGCTTGCCCACGGACACCGTGCGGGTGGTGTCGGACCCGTAGCCGTACATGAGGCCACCGAAGTCGAGGACCACGACGTCCCCGTCCTGGATGACACGCTCCCCCGCCTCGTGGTGCGGGTTGGCGCCGTTCGGCCCGGAGCCCACCACGGTGAAGTCGACCTGCTCGTGTCCCAGTCTGCGCAGCAGGGCGGCGAGGTCGGCGGCGACCTCGGTCTCGCGGCGGCCGGCGAACGGCATACGGATGATCTCCGCGTAGGCCGCGTCCGCGGCCGCCCCCGCGGCTTCCAGCCGCGCCACCTCGCTGCTGTCCTTCACCGCCCGCATCATGGGGAGGCACTCGGTCAGGGACCGGTATGCCGTGCCTGGCAGCTCACGCTGGAGGCCCAGCAGGTGCAGGGCCCAGGCGGAGTCCGAGATGCCGTAGGTCCCCACGGTGCCCAGGAACGGCGCGGCCGCCCGGTAGGGGTCCGTGCCATCGGCCCAGTCCACCAGCGTCACGGCAGCGGCTCCCTCAGCGGACTCCACGTCGGGACGCTCGAGCACGGGGACCAGCAGGCTGGGCTGCACGTCGGGTCGGAGCACCAGCATGGTCAGGCGTTCGGTGATCGCGGTGGGCCGGTAGCCGGTCAGCCACACCAGGTCAGGCCCGGGTGTCACCACCACCCCGGCCAGGCCCGCCGCCGCGGCGCTGCGCGCCACCTGTTGCATCCGCAGGCGGTAGTCCTCGCTCGTGAAGGCGGCCGGAGCTGGCCGCTGGGCAGTGGTCATGACAAGCCTCCCCGTCGAGCTCGATCAGCCGAGGCTAGGAATGAAGCAGCCGCCGTCGCATCACCCCGAGCAGATGAGGTCCAACGCCCGTCCAAGGGGCGCGACCGCCGTGGGCGTGTGAGGGAAGGGGCGTGGCGGTCAGCGGCCGCCGTCGATGCTGCGGTGGCGCTGCTCGCGGCCCGCCGCACCGTAGGGGTAGTCGTCGACCCGAGGAGCGCTGGCCTCGGTCAGCCGCGCCAGCGCGGCGTCGTCGAGGTCGAGGTCGGCCGCGCCCATGTTGTCGACCAGCTGGTCGACCGAGCGCGCGCCCAGGATGACGGACGTGACGGCAGGCTGGGCAGCGAGCCAGGCGAGCGCCACCTGCGAGGCGGTGGCGCCGCGGTTCTTGGCGACGTCACGTACGGCGTCGACGACGCGCCAGGTCCGGTCGTCGGCGTTGCGCGCCTCCCAGGCCTCCATTCCGCGAGCGGGGTTGTCCCCCAGCCGAGTCGGGCCCGTGGGTGAGACGTCGCGCTCGTACTTGCCGGTCAGCCAGCCCCCCGCGAGTGGCGACCACGGCAGCAGCCCCATGCCCGCGTCGAGGGCCGCCGGCACCACCTCGTGCTCGATGTCGCGGACCAGCAGGTTGTACTGCGGCTGCAGCGTCACCGGGGCCGCCCAACCGTGGGCCTTCGCGACGTGCACCGCCTTGGTCAGCTGCCAGCCGAGGTAGTTGGAGAACCCGTAGTAGCCGATCTTGCCGGCCGTGACCGCGTCGTCGAGAAAGCGCAGGGTCTCCTCGACGGGCGTGAGCTCGTCCCAGGCGTGCATCTGGTAGAGGTCGATGTGGTCGACGCCGAGCCGCCGCAGGGAGGCGTCGAGAGCCGCCCTCAGGTGACGGCGCGAGAGGCCGAGGTCGTTGGGTCCCTCCCCCATGGGGAAGCGCCCCTTGGTGGCGATGACGACCTGGGCCGCCTCAGTCGGGTGCTGGGCCAGCCAGCGGCCGACGATCTCCTCCGAGGCGCCTCGGCTGTAGACATCGGCGGTGTCCACCAAGGTGCCGCCGCGCTCGACGAAAGCGTCCATCAGGTCGAAGGAAGTCCCCTCGTCGGCCTCGGCCCCGAAGGTCATGGTGCCGAGCGTCTGGGTCGAGACGACTGCTCCGGTGCAGCCGAGGGTGCGGTAGCGCATGGGATCTCCCGGGTGAGGTGGGTGGGTGCCGGGTGGACCGCACCACCGTAGCCCGGCCTTCCCGGCGTTGCTTTTCGGCGACATTCGACAGGCGTTCTGTCCCTCCCGCACCCCTTGCGAGTAGGTTGCCTGCCATGACGGAGCCTCTCGTCGTCCTCAAGGGCGTCAACAAGCACTTCGGCGACCTGCACGTGCTGAAGGACATCAACCTCACCATCGGCAAGGGCGAGGTTGTCGTGGTGATCGGTCCCTCCGGCTCGGGCAAGTCGACCCTGTGCCGCACCATCAACCGACTTGAGACCTTCGAGGCCGGAACCATCGAGATCGACGGGAAGCCGCTCCCCGAGGAGGGCAAGCCCCTGGCGCAGCTGCGCGCCGACGTGGGGATGGTCTTCCAGTCGTTCAACCTCTTCGCCCACAAGACGATCCTGCAGAACGTGACCCTGGGCCCGATGAAGGCCCGCGGGGTCAAGAAGGCCGACGCCGAGAAGCGGGCCATGGAGCTGCTCGAGCGGGTGGGTGTCGCCCAGCAGGCGCAGAAGTACCCCGCCCAGCTCTCCGGCGGCCAGCAGCAGCGGGTGGCCATCGCCCGGTCCCTGGCGATGGACCCCAAGGTGATGCTCTTCGACGAGCCGACCTCGGCCCTCGACCCCGAGATGATCAACGAGGTCCTCGACGTCATGGTCCAGCTCGCCAAGTCGGGCATGACGATGGTCGTCGTCACCCACGAGATGGGCTTCGCACGCCGGGCCGCAAACCGGGTCGTCTTCATGGCCGACGGCCAGATCGTCGAGGAGGCCGAGCCCGAGACCTTCTTCACCGCGCCGAAGTCCGACCGCGCCAAGGACTTCCTCGGCAAGATCCTCACGCACTGACGGCCCTGGCAGCCGTCTGACTCGAATGACCGGCCCGCAGAGAGCGGCCCGGCCACACAACAGGGAGGAAACACCATGACAGTACGTCGTTTCGGAGCCGCGGCGGCGGTCGCCGTCGTCGCGCTGGGCCTGACGGCCTGTGGCGACAGCGGAGACGGCGGCGACGCCGGATCGGGTGGTGGCGGCGGGTCGTTCAAGGTCGGCATCAAGTTCGACCAGCCCGGCCTCGGCCTGAAGGAGGGCTCGGACTACACCGGCCTCGACGTCGACGTGGCGAAGTACATCGCCAAGGAGCTCGGCCACGCCGAGGGCGACATTCAGTTCGTGCAGGCTCCCAGCGCCCAGCGCGAGACCCTGATCGAGACCGGCCAGGTCAACATGGTCGTCGCGACCTACTCGATCACCGACGCCCGCAAGGAGAAGGTCTCCTTCGCCGGCCCGTACTTCATCGCCGGCCAGGACCTGCTGGTGCGCGCCGACGACTCCTCGATCACCGGGCCCGATGCCCTCACCGGCAAGAAGCTCTGCTCCGTCAAGGGCTCCACCTCCGCCCAGAAGGTCAAGGACAAGTACCCCGGCGTGCAGCTGCAGGAGTTCGGCACCTACTCCGAGTGCGTGGCCGCCCTGGTCTCCAAGGGCGTCGACGCCCTGACCACCGACAACACGATCCTTGCCGGCTACGCCGCGCAGGACCAGTACAAGGGCAAGCTCAAGGTCGTTGGCCAGCCCTTCTCCGAGGAGCGCTACGGCGTCGGCATCAAGAAGGGCGACACCGCGACCTGCGAGAAGATCAACACCGCCATCAAGAAGATGGTCGACGACGGCGCGTGGCAGAAGGCTGTCGACGACAACCTCGGCCCGGCCGGCTTCAAGGTCGACACCGCGGTGAACCCGCCGAAGACGGACGCCTGCTCCTGATCCCGAGCAGAGCACGACCGTATGCCGCCCCGCTGAGCCAGCGGGGCGGCATACGGTCGGCACATCTCCCACCCACAGAAGGGCACTGACATGGGTGACATCCTGGGCGAGTACGACGTTCTGGCGGCGTTCTGGCTGACGATCCAGCTGGCCTTCTTCTCGGCCATCGGCTCCCTGCTCATCGGGACCGTGGTCGCGATCATGCGGGTCTCCCCCGTGCGCATCCTCCAGCTGCTCGGCACGTGGTACGTCAACATCTTCCGCAACACCCCCCTGACGCTGCTGATGGTGTTCAGCATCCTCGGTGCGACGTTCATCCTCGGGATCAACCTCGCGCCCGACTCGATCACCGACAACGCCAAGCGCTGGGCCATCGTCATGCTGTCCATCTACCACGCCGCGTTCGTGTGCGAGGCACTGCGCAGCGGCGTCAACACCGTGCCGGCAGGTCAGGCCGAGGCCGCCCGTTCGGTGGGCATGACGTTCGGACAGAGCATGCGCCACGTCATCCTGCCGCAGGCGTTCCGCGGCTCCATCGCGCCGCTGGGGTCCACCCTCATCGCCCTCATCAAGAACACCACGGTGGCCGCCGTCATCGGTGTGGCCGAGGCGGCAGGGCTGATGAGCGAGATCGTCGAGAACAAGGGCAGCTCCATCGGCATCTTCCTCATCTTCGCCCTCGGGTTCGTGATCCTGACCCTTCCGCTCGGCGTGCTGTTCACCAGCATGTCGCGACGTCTGGCGGTGAAGCGATGAGCACCTCCGTCCTGTTCGACGCGCCGGGACCCAGGGCGCGCCGCCGGTATGCCCTGCTCACCATGCTCGGAGTCCTCCTCGCTCTGGGTGGCATCTATTTCGTGCTGCGCAAGATGGCCGAGGCCAGCCAGCTCAGCCCAGACCTGTGGACACCGTTCCTCACCGCTGAGGTGTGGCAGCAGTACCTCATCCCCGGCATCCTCGGCACGCTCAAGGCGGCCGCGATCTCCATGGTTCTCGCCGGCATCTTCGGCCTGGTCTTCGGCATCGGGCGGCTCTCGCAGGTGTCCGCGATCCGCTGGGTCTCGAGCGTCGTCGTGGAGTTCTTCCGCTCCGTGCCCGTGCTCATCATGATGATCTTCTTCTTCGGGCTGTATGCACAGAACAACGTCTTCGACAGCGAGCTGAACCCCCTCGCAGCCGTCGTCACCGGTCTGACGCTGTACAACGGCTCGGTCGTCGCCGAGCTCGTGCGCTCGGGCGTCTACTCACTGCCGAGGGGGCAGTCGGAGGCGGGTCTCTCGATCGGGCTGAGCCCGAGCCAGGTCCTGCGCTCGATCCAGCTGCCCCAGGCGCTCACCGCGATGCTGCCGGCGCTCATCGGACAGATGGTGGTCGTGCTGAAGGACTCGGCCCTCGGCTACGCCATCACCTACCTCGAGCTGCTGAACTGGTCGAAGACGCTCGGGTCGGCCTACGCCAACACGGTGCCCGCCTACATCGTGGCGGCGCTGTTGTTCATCGTCATGAACTATCTCCTGACCGTGGCGGCGCGCCTGGTCGAGCGACGACTGAGCAGCCGCGGCCGGACCACGCTGCATGACGTCGGGCCCGTCCAGGGCGGTCCGGACAGGGCGTCCACGGTGGGCGGCACCAGCGTCCAGAAGATGGGCCCCACCAACACCGCCGGCTGACCGGCACCCGACAGCAGAGGGGCCCGGATCCAGTCACTGGATCCGGGCCCTCTCGTGTGGCTCCCCCGGTTGGACTCGAACCAACAACCTGCCGGTTAACAGCCGGCTGCTCTGCCAATTGAGCTACAGGGGAATGGTCACCGGGCCCGGCCGTGACGGCCAGCCTCGATGGCGCTGCGCAACCATAGCAAAGGATGGGCCCCGGTCTGAAAACGACCCCACGATCATGTCGAGGGGGTGCCAGATCGGCCCTGGGGGCGCTGGAGGGGTCGATCTCGAACCCTCCTCGCGGGCTGAGGGAGAGGGCCGAGATGCCGGCGCAGGCCGCACCTCAGGTGAGGCCGACCTGCTCTTTGAGGTAGGCCAGCGCCGCCTGCGTCTGCTCCCCCACGCCCGGGTCAGCGGCGCGCACGTTCTTGCCCAGGACCACCTGCTCGACGAGCTCGCCGGTGGCCAGGTCCTGTCGGATCACCGCCCGGGCCCTGCGCCGCTCCCCCAGGTCGACGTGCTGCGTCAGCACGACCGAGGCCTGCACCCGCTCCCTCAGGGTCTCCGGCAGCAGCGTGGCCTCCTTGAAGACCCATTGGGCCGGGCGCTGGCGGTCGACCCACGTGACCGTGAGCAGGAAGGCGTCGTGCGACCAGGAACCGGCGTCGACCAGGTGCCACG
>Ga0247818_10002656_pt1 | contig 11546 bp, 10 predicted proteins | sample 13C_Glucose_Day1_FD_192424 | JGI IMG/M metagenome (GOLD analysis project Ga0247818, IMG submission 192424) | Soil microbial communities from agricultural site in Penn Yan, New York, United States - 13C_Glucose_Day1 | ecosystem: Environmental > Terrestrial > Soil > Agricultural land | place...
CTCCAGCGGCAGGCCGGAGCCTGACGCTGGCAGACTCGGCCCCATGTCGCGCGTGATCGTGGTCGGGGCCGGTGTCGTCGGGCTGTCCTGCGCCGTCCGGCTGCTCGAGGCGGGTCACCGCGTCGACGTCGTCGCCCGCGACCTGCCGCTGGAGACGACGTCCGCGGTCGCGGCCGCCCTCTGGTACCCCTACCGCGCGCCCCCGCAGCACCGGGTGACGGCCTGGTCGAAGGTGTCGTACGACGCCTTCGCGTCGCTCGCGGGCGACGATCGCACCGGCGTGCGGATGGTCACCGGCACCGAGGTGCTGCGCGAGCACCACACCGACCCCTGGTGGCGCGGGGCGGTGCCGTCGCTGGACCGTGAGACGGCGCTGCCTCCGGGCTACGCGGACGGATGGACGTTCGTCAGCCCGGTCGTCGACATGCCGGTCTACCTCGGATGGCTCGTGGCCCGTGTGGCCGAGCTCGGCGGCACGCTGACCCGGATGAACCTCACGGCGCTGCCGGCGGACGGCCGCCTCGTCGTCAACGCCACCGGCCTCGGTGCCCGGCACTTCGGCTCTGATCCTGCTGTGCACCCGGTGCGCGGCCAGGTCGTGGTCGTCGAGCAGGTCGGGCTCGACCGCTGGACCCTCGACGGCTCGGGCCTGACCTACGTCGTGCCGCGCACCCGCGAGGTGGTCCTGGGCGGGACGGAGGTCGAGGGGGAGTGGAGCCGCACACCCGACCCGGCCGTGGCCGAGCAGGTCCTGCACCGCGCCGTGGCGCTCGTCCCGGCTCTGGAGGGCGCCAAGGTGCTGCGTCACAAGGTCGGTCTGCGCCCGGCCCGCCCGGAGGTGCGCCTCGAGCGGGTGGGCGAGGTCGTCCACTGCTACGGCCACGGCGGTGCCGGCGTCACGCTCTCGTGGGGCTGCGCCGACGACGTGGTTGGCTTGGTCGATGGGTGACCTCCAATGCGCCGCGCGGGTCTTCGTCGCGCGGCACGGCGCGGCCGACTACGAGAGCGAGCTGCTCAGCGACGCCGGCGGGTGGCTGAGCCCGCTCGGCCGCCGGCAGTCACGCGACCTGGCCGACGTGGTGGCAGGTGAGCGGATCGCCCGGGTGTGGACCAGCGACCTGTCGCGCGCCGTTCAGACCGGGGAGATCGTGGCGGGCCGGCTCGACGTCGACGTCGCCGTGCGCATCGGCCTACGGGAGCTCGGGGTCGGTGACGCCGCAGGGACCACGGGTGATCCCGACCCGTTCGCGTCGACGTTCGCGGCCTGGCTCGACGGTGACCTCACCGCCAGGATCCCCGGTGGCGAGAGCGGATCGGAGGTGCTGGCTCGCTACGAGGCCGTCCTCGACGAGGTGGCGGACGCGCACCGCGGGGAGTCGGTGCTGGTGGTGAGCCACGGCGGGGTGATGTGCCTGGTCCTGCCCCGGCTCGCCCGCAACCTCGCGCCCGACCACACCCGCGACCTCCCGCTGCCCAACTGCGGCGTCGTCGCGCTCGAGGCGGATGCCGACGGCTGGGTGGCCCGCTCGTGGGCGGGCCGGGCGCTCGCCTGACCGCACACCCCCGCGACGGAGGATCGTCAGCGCGTCACGCCGAGGGCCCAGAGCAGGACGGCCAGGGCGAGCATGGCGACCAGCGCCAGCCCCATGCGTACGGCCATGCCCTTCATCCACAGCGACATGAGGGTCTCGCTGCGACCGCGCCGGTCGAGCGGCGTGACGTCGACGACCGCCGCGCGGTCGATCGGGCCGTAGACGTGGGGGTAGGTGTCGTCGCCGACCGGCTCGACCCGCAGCTCCGCGCCGGTCAGCCGAGCCGGATCGATGGTGAGCAGCACGAGGTGCTCACCGGCATCGCGGTAGTAGCGGTCGAAGACCCCCTGCACCTGGTCGCGGCGGCTGGCGTGGATGAAGCCCTCCTCGTCGAGGCTGCGGCCGATGGTCGAGGTGGTGTAGGTGCCGGTCTCCATCGTCCGCTGCCAGTCCGCGGCGGTGGCAATGTGGAAGATGCGCTCGGGCGCCATCAGAAGAGCCGGTGCTCGGCGTCGTCCATGCCGCGGAGGGCGTCGTAGTCGACCAGGGCGCAGGCGATGCCGCGGTCGGTGGCGAGCACGCGGGCCTGGGGCTTGATCTCCTGCGCGGCGTAGATGCCGCGCACCGGGCCCTTGCTGGTCAGCATCGGGTCGCGGTTGAGGAGCTCGAGGTAGCGGGTGAGCTGCTCGACGCCGTCGATCTCGCCACGCCGCTTGATCTCGACGGCGACCGACAGCCCGTCGGCGTCGCGGCACATGAGGTCGACCGGGCCGATGGCCGTCATGAACTCGCGGCGGACCAGGGTGAGGCCGTCGGCGAGGGTGGCGGGGTGCTCGGCGAGCAGCTCCTGGAGGTGCTTCTCGACGCCGTCCTTCTGCAGCCCGGGGTCGACGCCGAGGTCGTGCGAGGTGTCGTGGAGCACCTCGTCGATGAGGATCCGGAGCGTGTCGTCGGACTTCGTCGCGGTCACCAGCCACTCGGCGCGGCCGTCCTCCGAGACGCCCTCGCGGACGGTGCACGGCGGGGACATCCAGTTGAGCGGCTTGTAGGAGCCGCCGTCGGAGTGGATCAGCACGGACCCGTCCGACTTCAGCATCAGGACGCGGGTGGCCAGCGGCAGGTGGGCCGAGAGGCGTCCGGCGTAGTCGACCTGGCAGCGTGCGACGACGATCCTCACGACGGGCGAATCTACAGTGACCCCGTGATCGACCACGAAGTACGGCCCGCACGCGCGCGTGACCTGCCGCTGCTCGCGTCCATCGAGGACGCGGGGCTGCCGATGTTCGAGGAGGTGCTGGGCGACCTCGCAGGCGACCCCCTGGCGTCACCGGCCGCCAGCGGGAGCGACCGGGCGAAGGAGCCGGGATTCATCCTGGTCGCCGGCGACCCGGCCGTCGGCTTCGCCCACGTGCGCGACCTGGAGTCGCACGCCCACCTCGACCAGCTCTCGGTGCACCCCGACCACGGTCGCCGTGGCGTGGGTGCCGCACTGCTGGAGGCGGCGGCGGAGCGCGCGACGCTCAAGGGCCACGGCTCGCTGACGCTGACGACGTACGCCGACATCGCGTGGAACGCGCCCTTCTACAGCCGCCACGGCTTCGTCGAGGTCGGCGACGACGAGCCGCGCACGGCGACCCAGCTCGCGATCTCGAGCACGGAGGACGAGCTCGGCCTGGGCCGTCACGGTCGCAGGATCTGGATGCGACGGGTGCTGCGCGCCCACCGCACCGCCGAGGAGATCGCCGCCTTCCTGCCGACGCTCGACGCGAGCCCGCGCGACGTCGGGACGCTCCGCGCCGTCGTGCGCCGGCCCGGGCCGGGGCAGCGCGAGGTGCTCGACGTCGGGCACCTCGACGTCGCTGAGGGCCTGGTCGGCGACACGTGGGTCGAGCGCGGGAGCCGACGGATGCCGGACCGCTCGCCGCACCCGGACATGCAGCTCAACCTGATGAACCACCGCCTGGTCGAGTTCCTCGCCCGGGACCCCGACCGGGAGCGGCTCGCCGGCGACCAGCTGTTCGTCGACCTCGACCTCTCGCACGAGAGCCTGCCCGCGTGGAGCGAGCTGCACATCGGCGGCCCCGAGGGTGCGGTCATCGTGGTCACCGACCAGCCCCACAGCGGGTGCGGCAAGTTCATCGCCCGCTTCGGCAAGGACGCACTGGCCTTCGTCAACGGACCCGAGGGCAAGCCGCGCCGGCTGCGCGGGCTGTGCGCCAGGGTGGCGCGCCCGGGCCCGGTCCGGCCCGGAGACGAGGTCCGCGTCGTACGACCCCTGGACGTCCCGGGGGAGTGACGGTTGCCACACTCGCGATGCCGGCACGGCATGGGAGCATGCGTCCATGACTGACACGGCTGCTCGCGAGTTCACCACGGTCGGCGTGATCGGCCTCGGCACCATGGGAGCCGGCATCGCCGAGGTCTTCGCCCGGAACGGCCACTCGGTCATCGGCGTCGAGGTCGGCGACGCCGCCGTGCAGCGTGGGCGCGAGCACCTCGAGCACTCCACCGGTCGGGCGGTCAAGCGCGAGAAGATGACGCAGGAGCAGGCCGACGAGCTGCTCGGCCGCATCACGCTGACGACCGAGATGAAGGACCTCGCCGACGCCGACCTCGTCGTCGAGGCAGTGGTCGAGTCGCTCGAGGTCAAGAAGTCGATCTTCCGGCGGCTGGACGACATCGTCCGCCCGGACGCCGTCCTGGCCACCAACACCTCCTCGCTCAGCGTCACCGAGATCTCGACGGCCAACGCGCGCCCCGGTCGGGTGGTGGGAGTCCACTTCTTCAACCCCGCGCCGGTCCAGGACCTCGTCGAGATCATCCGCACGGTCGTCACCGAGCCCGACGTCCTCGCCGACGTCCAGTCGCTGCTCGTCGACCTCGGCAAGAACCCCGTCGTCTGCGGCGACAAGGCGGGGTTCATCGCGAACACGCTCCTCTTCGGCTACCTCAACCACGCGGTCGCGATGTACGAGGGCAAGTACGCCTCGCGCGAGGACATCGACGCCGCCATGCGGTTCGGCTGCGGCTACCCGATGGGTCCGCTCGCGCTCCTCGACCTGATCGGCCTCGACACGGCCTACGAGATCCTCGACACGATGTACAAGCAGGGCCGGGACCGGCTGCACGCGCCGGCGCCGATCCTCAAGCAGTACGTCACCGCGGGGCTGCTCGGTCGCAAGTCGGGCCGCGGCTTCTACACCTACGAGGCCCCCGACAGCCCGGTGGTGGTCGCCGACGCGCACACGCCGAGCGCCGACGACAAGCCGCAGCTGCGCCACGACGTCCGGCTCGTCGGCGTCGTCGGCACCGGCACCATGGCGTCGGGCATCGTCGAGGTGTTCGCCAAGGCGGGCTACGACGTGCTCTTCACCGGTCGGGGCCAGGACAAGGTCGACGGTGTCGTCGCCACGATCACGAAGAACTTCGACAAGCAGATCCAGCGTGGCCGTGCCACCGAGGAGGAGAAGGCGGCCACCCTCGGGCGCGTGCGCGGCACGACGTCGCTGGACGACCTCCGGGACGTCGACCTCGTGGTCGAGGCCATCGCCGAGGACCTCTCGGTCAAGACCACCCTCTTCGAGAACCTCGACGAGATCTGCAAGCCCGGCGCGATCCTGGCGACGACGACCTCCTCGCTGCCGATCATCTCCCTGGCCAAGGTGACCAAGCGTCCGCAGGACGTCATCGGCATGCACTTCTTCAACCCCGCCGCCATCATGAAGCTCGTGGAGGTCGTGTCCACGGTGGCCACCGACGAGTCGGTGACCGAGACGGTCCTCGCGCTGTGCGAGGAGGTGGGCAAGGTCGCCGTACGGTGCGGCGACCGCTCCGGCTTCATCGTCAACGCGTTGCTCTTCCCCTACCTCAACGACGCGGTGAAGATGCTCGAGGCGCACTACGCGACCGCCGACGACATCGACACGGCCATGAAGCAGGGCTGTGCCCTCCCGATGGGGCCGTTCGAGCTGTTGGACGTGGTCGGCAACGACGTCTCGCTCGCCATCCAGCGCGAGCTCTACCTCGAGTTCCGCGAGCCCGGCTTCGCGCCGGCCCCGCTGCTGGAGCACCTCGTCACGGCCGGCTACCTGGGGCGGAAGGCCGGTCGCGGCTTCCGCGACTACAGCGCGCGCTGACCGCACACGTCAATCGAGGCAGAACTCGTTGCCCTCGGGGTCGGCCATGACGATGTGGCCCGCGGTCATGGGTGGGGCGGGCTCGTGACGCTCCACCCGCGAGGCGCCCAGGGCGACGAGGCGCTCGCACTCGGCCTCGAGGGCGGTCATCCGCTCCTCGCCCTCGAGACCGGGGGCGGCCCTGAGGTCGAGGTGGACGCGGTTCTTGGCGGTCTTGCCCTCGGGCACCTGCTGGAAGAACAACCGGGGACCGGCCCCGTCGGGATCCTCCGCGGCTGACGCAGAGTTCCACTCCGACTCCGGGACGCCGACCTCGCGCAGGAAGTCGTGCCACGCGTCGAAGGGGTCCTGGCCGGGGAGCAGCTCGCGCCCGGGCGGCCCCGGGTTGACGTAGCCCATCGCGTCGGCCCAGAAGCGGGACAGCGACTCGGGGTCGCGGGCGTCGAAGGTCACCTGGATGGTCCGGCTCATGCCTGTCATCCTGCCGCGGCGCACCGACAGCGGACACCCGCGGACGGGCGGGAATTGCCCGGTCAGCGGTTGTCGACGACGAGCGCCGCGAGGCGGGCCCGCGTGTTGATGTCGAGCTTGCGGTAGATGTGGGTGAGGTGCGCGTCAACGGTGCGCGGGGAGACGTAGAGCTCCGCGGCGATCTGGCGGCTCGTCAGCCCGTGTGCCACCCGCTCGGCGACCTGGCGCTCGGCGGCCGTGAGGGCGTCGAGCACCGACGGTCGCGCCGAGGTGGACCGGGTGAAGACGGCCGCGACGAGCGCGACCGACTCGGCGGAGAGGTCGTCGCCGTCGATCCACTCCTCGGGCGCTCGCGCGGCGGGCACGACGTCGTAGTCGGCGGAGTAGCCCCAGCGCACCGCCTTGCGCGGCGTGCGGAGCGCGAAGGCCGCCGCGGCCAGCGACCGCGCCTCCGGCAGGTCGCGGACCCGCGCCACCCCCGCGAGACCGTCGAGCACGTCGGCGGCGCGCAGCGGCAGGCGCATGGTGCGGCAGTGGTCGAGGGCGGTGAGGTACGTCGTCGTGGCCTGGTCGAGGTCCCCGAGGTCCACCAGCGCGCGGCCGAGGAGGAGCCGGGCGTCGACCCCGTCGCGGCCGAGGCGGGCGGAGTCGGCGAGGGCCACCACGTCCGCGGCCAGTCCGGCCGCCCGCTTGGCGTCGCCCCTGGCCAGGAGGTCACGCCCGTCCTGGGCGAGCACCGGCAGGCGGACGGCCCACGGCAGCGTCTCCCGTGCAACATCGCTGGGGACCCAGGTCGGGTCGAGGTTGCGCAGCAGCGTCTCGGCGAGCAGCCCCACCCGGTCCTCGGCGAGCTCGTGGGCCTCCACCACGACGGCTCGGGTGCCGGCGACCGCCTCGGCGATCCGACCCTGCTCCAGGGCGACGCGGGCGAGGACGGTGCGCAGCGACAGGTCGATCCAGCGCTCGTCGCCCGTGGTGCGCGCGGGCATCGCGGTGGCGGCGGCCGTCGTGGCCTCGGCGAAACGGCCCTGCGAGGCGTAGATGTCAGCCAGCGTGCGGGTGGCCTGACGGGTGATCGAGCCGTCCGGGTCGAGCTCGATCGCGCGCCTGGCCTCGACCTCGGCGCTGGCCAGGTCGCCCGCGTCGAGGTGCATCTCGGCCCGGATGGACGCGGTCTTGGAGAGCTGTTCCTCCGGGACGGCGGCGGTCGAGGCGTGCTCGTCGGAGCGCGCGAGGAGCCAGAGTCCCTCGTAGGTGCCGCGCACCTCCGAGGCCGCGATCCCTGCCCGCCGCGCGATCTGGGCGCCCATCGCGGCCGGCCCGTCCCCGCTGACGAGCGCGCCCTCGAGGATCTCGACGGCCTCACGGGCCCGCATCGACGTGTAGAGCGAGGAGAAGATCCGGTTCGCGACGGAGTAGCCCGCGGCGCGGGTGCCCGGGTCGGCGCACGCCGTCAGGACCGCGTGGCGCATCGCGGGCAGGTCGCCCAGCCACTCGGCGTCGGCCGCTCCGAAGTTGTCGTGCGCCGGTGCCTGGGTCTCGGCCCAGGCGAGCAGGCCGGCCCGGACCGCTGCCACGTCGGTGGGGCGGGCGAGGGCGCGCGCCCGGCCGCGGATGGGGGACAGCATGTCGAAGCGACCCTGGGCGTCGACCTCGAGCAGGCTGCGGCGCACGAGGTTGCCGGCCAGCTCGGCGGCCTCGGGGACGGACACGTCCAGCACGTGCGCGAGCACGCCGAGGCCGACGTGGAAGTCGAGCAGCCCGATCCGGCGCAGGGCGGCGGCGCTGGCCTCGTCGAGGAGGTCGTGCGCGGTGTCGACGGCCTGGTCGAGGCTGACCGCGGACATCGCGTTGCTGAGACCGACCAGCGCGGACTGCACCGCGACCTGCTCGATGAGCAGCGGCAGTCCACCGGTGGCGCGCAGCAGGCGGCGTACCTCGTGCGCCTGCTCGGCCAGGTCGACGGGCTGTCCGCCTGCGGCACGGACGCGGCGGACGAACAGCTCGACCGCAGCGCCCTCCAGCGGATCACGCTGCGTGGGGATGGGCAGCGGCCCGACCCGCACCACGGACTCGGCCGGCTGCCCGGCCGTCGTCAGCGCCGTGACCACCACGCGGGCGTCGCTGGTCGCCTCGAGCACCGACTGGAGGACGGGGCCCGCGGCGGTCGTGTCGAGGTCGAGCCCGTCGAGGACGAGGAGGCACTCACGCCCGTCCACCGCGCGGCCGAGCGCACCCGGCAGCGAGTCGCCGGGCGCGGTCTCGGACTCGAGGCTCTCGAGCGCCGCGACGAGCACCTCGTCGATCGTGTGCAGGCTGCGGGCATCGACCCACGAAGCGGGTGTCGTCGCCGCAGCGTGGCGCACGAGGAGCGTCTTGCCGCTGCCGGGCGGACCCACGACGGTGACCCATCGCGACTCCTCCAACGCCTCCCGCAGCGCCCGTTGGACGTCGTCGCGACCGAGGCAGGGGGACAGCACGGCACGAACCTATCGTTCCTACGCATCTGAGTTACGTAGGACTACGGATGCCGGGACAGGGCGCTCCGCGGGAGTCTTCTCGTACGCCGAAGGGGCAGCGAGGCCGCGCGAGGGGATGGCCTCGCCGCCACCGGCCGCATGTCGGAGCAGGTCGCACATCGTCGGGGGTCGATGGGCGGCCTGCTCTTGCATGCCGGGGGCCGCCCGACCTTGCCGCCGATGCGTACCCTAGGGCCCATGGAACTCGTGCTCCTGCTGGTCGTCATCGGCGGGCTCGTCGCGGTCGCGGTCACGGCCGGCAAGACGAGCAAGAGGCGTGAGCTCGCTCGTGTCGAGTCCGAGGTCGCCCCGGTGAAGAAGCTCGCCGAGGAGGACGTGACCGCGCTCGGCGTGGAGCTGCAGGACCTCGACATCGAGCTGGCCGGCAGCCCCCTCGACGCCGGCGCCAACGCCGACTACCAGCGCGCCCTCGACTCCTACGAGTCGGCCAAGACCGCCGCCGCGGCGCTCACCAGGCCCGAGGACGTCAAGCACGTGACCGAGATCCTCGAGGACGGCCGCTACGCGATGGCGTGCGTGCGGGCCCGCGTGGCGGGGGAGCCGCTGCCGCAGCGCCGCCCGCCATGCTTCTTCGACCCGCGTCACGGCCTGTCGGTCGCCGACGTCCCGTGGACCCCGCCCGGCGGTGCGCCGCGCGAGGTCCCCGCATGCGCCCTCGACGTCGAACGCGTCCGCGCCGGTGCCGAGCCCGACATCCGCAAGGTGATGGTCGGATCCCGACGCGTGCCCTACTGGCAGGGGGGCCGGGCCTACCAGCCCTACGCGCAGGGCTACTTCGGTGCGTTCTCGCCGATGGACTGGATGTTCATGGGCATGCTCTTCGGTGGCGGCTTCGACGGCATCGGCGAGGGCATCGGAGCGATGGGTGAGGGGATCGGCGACATGTTCGGCGGGATCGGCGACGGCATCGGCGGCATGTTCGACGGGTTCGACGGCTTCGACTTCTGAGCCCGTCCACCCTCAGGGAGGGCGACTCGAGGTGGCCCTCCTCCGGGGTGTGCTGGACGGCGCGGCGCGGCCCTAACGTCGCGAGACATGTCAGGAGTCGAGACAGGCACCATCACCACGGACATCCCCGCCCGCATGGACCGCCTCCCGTGGGCGCGCTGGCACTGGCTGGTCGTCATCGGCCTCGGCACCGTCTGGATCCTCGACGGTCTCGAGGTGACCATCGTCGGCTCGATGTCGGAGGCCCTCAAGCCGGAGGACACCGGGCTCGGACTGTCGAGCAGCGACATCGGCCTGGCCGGCGCGATGTACGTCGCCGGCGCCTGCATCGGAGCGCTGATCTTCGGCCAGCTCACCGACCGGTTCGGCCGCAAGAAGCTGTTCCTGATCACGCTGGGCGTCTACACCGTCGCCACCGTGCTGACCGCGTTCTCGATGAACCCCACGTGGTACTTCGCGTGCCGCTTCCTCACCGGCATGGGCATCGGCGGGGAGTACGCCGCCATCAACTCCGCGATCGACGAGCTGATCCCGGCGAGGTACCGGGGCCGGATCGACGTGGCCATCAACGGCTCGTTCTGGGTGGGTGCCTGCCTCGGCTCGCTGCTGACGATCCCTCTGCTCGACCCCAACGTCGTCGATCCCAGCTGGGGCTGGCGCGCAGCGTTCGCGCTCGGCGCGATCCTGGCCGTCGGCATCCTCATCGTGCGGCGGCACGTGCCCGAGAGCCCCCGCTGGTTGTTCATCCACGAACGGGAGGAGGAGGCGGAGCGCATCGTCACCGACATCGAGCGCGAGGTGGCGCGTGAGACCGGGAAGGAGCTGCACGGAGTCGACGAGACGATCACGATCCGCCAGCGCAAGACGATCAGCGTGGCGCTGATCGCCAAGACGGTGTTCACGATGTACCCGCGGCGCACGGTCCTGTGCTTCTCGCTGTTCGTCGGCCAGGCGTTCCTCTACAACGCCTTCTTCTTCACCTACGGGGACACCCTCAGCACGTTCCTCGGCGTCGAGCAGACCGGGTGGTACCTCGCGATCTTCGCCGCCAGCAACTTCCTCGGTGCCCTCCTGCTCAGCCCGCTCTTCGACACCATCGGCCGCGTCCGCATGATCGCCGGCACCTACATCCTCTCCGGCGTCCTGCTCGCGATCGCGGGGACGATGCTCGGTGGTCTCACGGCCGTCACGCTGACCGTCTTCGGCGCCGTGATCTTCTTCTTCGCCTCCGCCGGCGCCAGCGCGGCGTACCTGACCGCCTCGGAGATCTTCCCCATGGAGACGCGCGCGCTGTGCATCGCGTTCTTCTATGCCATCGGCACAGCGGCGGGCGGCATCACCGGACCGCTGCTGTTCGGTCGGCTCATCGACTCGGCCAGCAAGGACGGCGACATCACCGGGATCGCCATCGGCTACTTCATCGGAGCGGCGCTGATGGTCATCGGCGGCGTCGTCGAGATCTTCCTGGGCGTCAAGGCCGAGGGCCAGTCGCTCGAGGACATCGCCCAGCCGCTCACCGCGGAGGACCAGCCCGCCGACAGCGCGTCGGCGGAGAGGAGCCCGGCATGACCCCGATGCCACCCCCCAAGCCCACGACGGAAGGCCCCCGCGACCGGCAGGTCCTCCACGAGATCGGCCAGATCGTCCGAGCGCTCGAGGCCCAGGGGCCCAGGTCTCCCGACGAGCTCCGCGAGGTCGTGGGCGGCCGCTGGTGGGAGGAGGGCCGGTTCGACCGGGCCCTCGCCCTCGCGGCCAGCGACGGGCTGGTCCACCGCACCGACGACGGGTCGGTGGCCGCCACCTGACCCGCCTGCGGGAGGATGGCCGGGTGAGCCTGCACCGCACCGAGCTCGGCGACTCCGGGCCCCGCGTCGTCTTCTGCCACGGGCTGTTCGGCCAGGGCAAGAACTGGACGCAGG
>Ga0247818_10002657_pt1 | contig 11543 bp, 10 predicted proteins | sample 13C_Glucose_Day1_FD_192424 | JGI IMG/M metagenome (GOLD analysis project Ga0247818, IMG submission 192424) | Soil microbial communities from agricultural site in Penn Yan, New York, United States - 13C_Glucose_Day1 | ecosystem: Environmental > Terrestrial > Soil > Agricultural land | place...
CCCTGCGGCGTCGGGGACGCGGAAGTCGGCTTCAACCCAGCGCCCGGCGGTGGCGAAGTAGTCGTCCCCGATGCCGTTCCTGGTGGCCAGGGGCTCCTGGCGGGAGGCAATGGCGACGCCGGCACGGCCTTTTGCTTCCGCTTCCGCGTGCAGGATATGCCAGTCCTCCCCCAACAGTTGCCGGACGACGGCGTCAGGGGCTCGGACCTCCTGCAGGCAGAGGATGTCCACTTCCCGCGGCTCAAGCCAGGCCGCCATACCGTTCTTGTAGGCAGCCCGGAGGCCGTTTACGTTGACGGATGCGATGCGAAGGTGGTCCTTGTTCAATGCCGAGCTCACCCGCTCCACTCTAGTCGATGATGGTTCCGGTCACCGGCTCCCCGCTGCCGCCGGAGGACTTGATCATGTCCCGGGCGTTGGTGGCTGTGATCTCGATGGTTTCAAGGGCGCGGTTGATCGTGTCCTGGTTGGCGGCGGCGCCCTTGGCCCGCTCCTCCTCCACCACGCGGACCTGCACCTGGACGATCTTGAAGGAATGGTCCAGCTTCAGGTCGCGCACCTCGTCTGCCTCGGAACGTTCGTAGACCACCCGGGTGCCGCCGTGGTCGGCGGAGGTGCGGGCCGGTACGCGGCCGGTGGCGGTGTTGAAGGCGCTCTGGGCTTCGGACAGCTTTGCGCCCGCTTTCCTGGCGGCCCGCTGGATGCTGAAGACCACGAACGCAGCCAGTGCCAGCCAGAAGGCGGCGATGATGGCGACAACCCAGCCCACCACGTCGTTCTGGTTTGCGGCGAAGATCACGGCCACAATGAACGCCGTCACCAGGACCATCAGGCCCGGCCAGCTGATCCGGAACATGGAAAAACCGCCCCGGGCGGGTTTGGAAGATGACGAGGAGCTGCCCAAAGTTCGCATGCAGCCATTGTCTCAAACGGCGGACTGTGCTCCCGCCGCCTTCCACCCCCGGCGAACAGGGCAGCTCGCCGGGCAGGCTATTTCAGGAACAAACTCCGCAGGCGCAATGTGGTCAGCAGCATCCCCACGGCGGTCATCACCAGGTAGTAGCCAACATGCAGTGGCGTGGCAGCCGTAAAAGTGCCCACACTGATCTGCCGCAGCAGTTCCACCCCGTGCCAGAGCGGCATGGCCTGGATGAACCACTGGATGGGCTGTGGGTAGACGCTGAGCGGGTAGAACGTGGCGCTGAACAGGAACATGGGCAGCAGGATGAAGTTGATCCAGTCCATCTGCTGGAAGGTCTTGAGGAAGCTGGTGATGCCCATGCCCAGGCTGGCGAACCCAAAGGCGATCAGCACCGAGGCTGGGATCATCAGCAGTGCCCAGGGCGTGGTGATCAGTCCCATGATGCCCATGACCGCAGTGAAGCCGGTGGCGTAGAGCATCCCCCGCAGCAGGGCCAGGAAGATCTCGCCAAGCGCCACGTCCAGCGGGCCCAGGGACGTATACAGCATGCCCTGGTAGAGCTTGGCGAAGTTCATCTTGAAGAAGACGTTCCAGGTGGAGTCATAGACGGCGCCGTTCATCGCGGAGACGGCCAGCAGTGCCGGTGCGATGTAGGCCGCATAGCTGATGGTGGTTCCGTTGGGTCCCTGGACGCTGCCAACGATGGCGCCCAGTCCCACCCCAATGGAAAGGAGGAACAGCACCGGCTCAAAGAACCCGGACAGCATCACCAGCCAGTTGGTGCTCCGTGTGGCCATCAGCCCACGGGCAATGACTGCCCTGGCATTGCCTGAATACAGGGGCCCGAAAGTGCGGCTGCGGGCTTGCTCCGCGGCGCTCCGGGAGGCGCCGGCGGGACCGGAAAATGCGCTCACTGGCCCATCCTCAGGGCAAACCGGCGCCGCGTCAGGACCCAGCCGGTGACTGCCAACGCCGCCAGGACGGCCGCATGGAGCACGCTGAGGACCGCCGGTTCGCGGTATCCGAAGCTGAGCACCCGGCCCAGTTCGGTGCCATGCCAGATGGGCGAAATCCAGCCCACCCAGCGGACCGCCAACGGCAGGTTGTCCAGCGGGAAGAACGTCCCGGAGAACAGGAAGAGCGGCATCACGATGAACCGCATCACCAGTGCGAACTGCCCCTTGTCTTCGGTGATCGATGCGGAATATGCCATCAGCGGCAGCCCGAAGGCCAGCCCTGTCAGGGTGGCCACCAGTATCCCGGCCCAGCCCCAGCCCGACGGCGAGGCACCGAACAGTGCCACGGCCGCGAAGTAGATGGCCGACTGCAGCACCAGGCGCAGCGTCACGGCCATGACCTGCCCGGCGGCGATCTGCTGCGGCGTCAGCGGCGACGCGTGCGGGCCGTAGTAGACCCGGCGCCATTTGAACCCTGCCATGATGGGAAAAGTGAACTCGTTGGCTGCCGTCATCACGGCGGCGGACACCAGCAGCGCCGGGGCGATAAAGGCGAGGTAGGACACGCCGCCAAAGGCCGCGTTGCCGGTATCCACCAGGGTGGCCAGTCCCACCCCCATGGCGAAGAGGTACGCCACCGGTTGGCCCACGCTGTACATCAGGATGGACCAGCTGTAACCCTTCATCACCCGGAGCACCTGCTCGGCATAGTAGAAGGAGCCCCAGCGCCGCGCCCTTGCCGCCGAAACCGCCGGCGCATGCGCGCGCAGGCCGCCCGGCTGCGCGGCCCCTGCCTGCCCTCCGGTCGGCTGCCGCCCGGACGCCTGCCTATCAGTCAATGAGGCTCCTGCCGGTGAGCCGAAGGAACACATCCTCCAGCGACGACCGCCGGACCAGCGATGTCAGCGGCCTCAGGCCGCGGGCCGACACCTGCTCAAGGGCTGACTCGCCGTCGTGCGCGTACATCAGCACCCGGTCCGGCAGCACCTCAAGCCGTTCCCCGATGCCTTCCAGCCGGGACGCGATTGCGGCGTTCCGCTCGGAACCAAACCGCAGTTCCACCACCTCCCGGGTGGAATGCCCGCGGATCAGCTGCGCGGGCGAGCCCTCGGCCATGATCCGGCCCTTGTCCACCACGATCAGCCGGTCGCAGAGCTGCTCGGCCTCATCCATGTAATGGGTGGTGAGGATCAGCGTGACGCCCTGCTCCTTGAGCCGGAACAGGCGGTCCCACAGGATGTGCCGGGCCTGCGGATCCAGGCCCGTGGTGGGCTCGTCCAGCAGCAGGATCTGCGGCTCGTTGATCAGGGAACGGGCGATGGTCAGGCGGCGTTTCATGCCGCCGGAGAGCGCGTCCACCTTGGATCTCGCTTTGTCCGTCAGCTGTGCGAACTCCAGCAGTTCATCGGCCTTGGGCCTGAGGTAGCTCATGGGCAGGCCGAAGTAGCGGCCGTAGACCAGGAGGTTGTCGCGGACGCGGAGTTCCTCGTCCAGGTTGTCCTGCTGCGGAACCACGCCCAGGTGGGCGCGTACCTCGGGTCCGTGCGTGTCCGGGTCCAGGCCCATGATGGTGAGCCGGCCGGCGGACCGGCGGGTCACGCCGCCGATCATCTTCATGGTGGTGGATTTGCCCGCCCCATTGGGCCCCAGGAGGCCGAAGGACTCCCCCGCTTGCACGGTGAACGAGATGCCGTCCACGGCGGCCACGTCGCCGTAGGTCTTGGTCAGGTTTTCGGCGGAGATGACGGTGCCGGACGGCGGGCCCCCGGTTATCGTGCCGGAGGGGGTAAGGGCGTGGTTGTGCACCTGTGCAGACTAGTGGAGGCGCGGCGCAGGTGGAAGTGTGCTTGCAGTTACGTTGAAACGGACGACGGCGGCACGGCGCCTTCCCTGCGGAAGGTACCGTGCCGCCGTCGTGCACTTAGTGCCGGGGACTAGTGCGCGTTGGCTGCCGCGCGTTCGGCGGCCTCCACCACGTTGGTCATCAGCAGCGCCACGGTCATGGGACCGACGCCCCCGGGGTTCGGCGAAATCCAGCCGGCCACATCGGCGGCGGCGGGATCGATGTCGCCGTAGACGCGGCTCTTGCCGGTGTCCGGATCGGTCTCGCGGGTAACGCCGACATCCAGCACCGCTGCGCCCGGCTTTACGTCCGCGGCCTTGACGATGTGCTTCACACCGGCCGCGCCCACGATGACGTCCGCCTGCCGCAGCAGTTCTGACAGGTTCCTGGTCCCGGTATGGGTCAGGGTCACGGTGGCGTTCACCTCGCGCCGCGTGAGCAGCAGGCCGATGGAGCGGCCGATCGTGACGCCGCGCCCCACCACCACAACGTGCTTGCCTGCCAGGCTGTATCCGTTGCGCTCCAGGAGCTCGATGACCCCGCGGGGGGTGCACGGCAGCGGCGTGGTGATCTTGTTGTTGACGTTCAGCACAAGCCGGCCAAGGTTGGTGGGGTGCAGGCCGTCGGCATCCTTGGCGGGATCGATGCGCTCCAGGATGGCGTCCGTGTCCAGGTGCTTGGGCAGCGGCAACTGCACAATGTAGCCGTGGCAGGCCGGGTCCGCATTGAGTTCGTCAATGAGGGCCTCCACCTGTTCCTGCGTGGCATCGGCCGGAAGCTCACGCTGGATGGAGTTCATCCCGATCTGCTCGGACTGCTTGTGCTTCATGGACACGTACAGCTGCGAGGCGGGGTCCGCTCCCACCAGCACAGTGGCGATGCCGGGCGTGACGCCCTTGGCCTTGAGTGCGGCCACGCGTTCGGTCAGCTCGGCCTTGATGGCGGCGGCGGTAGCCTTGCCGTCAAGGATCTGTGCGGTTGTGGTTTCAGCCATCGGTTACCACTGCTCGTGCTGCGGGTAGAGCGGGAAGTCGGCTGCCAGCTTGTCCACGCGGGCCTGCAGGGCCTCGACGTCGGCGCTGGTGCCTGCCTTGAGGGCGGTGGCGATGATCTCGGCCACCTCGGTGAATTCGGCGGCACCGAAGCCGCGGGTGGCCAGGGCCGGGGTGCCGATGCGCAGGCCGGAGGTGACCATCGGCGGGCGGGGGTCGAACGGCACGGCGTTGCGGTTGACGGTGATGCCCACCGAGTGCAGCAGGTCTTCTGCCTGCTGGCCGTCCAGCTGCGAGTTGCGAAGGTCCACGAGCACCAGGTGGACGTCCGTGCCGCCGGTGAGGACGGAGACGCCGGCCTCTGACACGTCGGCCTGGTTCAGGCGGTCGGCGATGATCCGGGCGCCTTCCAGGACGCGCTCCTGGCGCTCCTTGAATTCCTGCGTGCCGGCAATCTTGAAGGCCACGGCCTTGGCGGCGATGACGTGCATCAGCGGCCCGCCCTGCTGGCCCGGGAAGACGCTGGAGTTCAGCTTCTTGGCCCACTGCTCCTTGGCGAGGATCACGCCCGAGCGGGGCCCTGCCAGGGTCTTGTGCACGGTGGAGGTGACGACGTCGGAGTGCGGCACCGGGCTCGGGTGCAGTCCGGCGGCAACCAGTCCGGCGAAGTGTGCCATGTCGGTCCAGAGCAGCGCGCCAACCTCATCGGCGATGGAGCGGAAGGCGGCGAAGTCGAGGTGGCGCGGGTAGGCGGACCAGCCGGCGATGATGACCTGCGGCTTTTCGGCGATGGCCTGCTCGCGGAGCTTGTCCATGTCGATGCGGAAGGTGTCTTCCTCAACCTGGTAGGCGGCCACCTGGTACAGCTTGCCGGAGAAGTTCAGCTTCATGCCGTGGGTCAGGTGCCCGCCGTGGGCCAGGGACAGGCCCAGGATCTTGTCGCCCGGGGTGATCATGGCGGAGAGGGCGGCGGCGTTGGCCTGCGCGCCGGAGTGCGGCTGGACGTTGGCGTATTCGGCGCCGAACAGTGCCTTGACCCTGTCGATGGCCAGCTGCTCTGCGATGTCGACGTATTCACAGCCGCCGTAGTAGCGGCGGCCCGGGTAGCCCTCGGCGTACTTGTTGGTGAGGACGGAGCCCTGGGCTTCCATCACGGCGCGGGGCGCAAAGTTTTCGGAGGCAATCATTTCCAGGGTGCCGCGCTGGCGGCCGAGCTCCTGGTCCAGCACTGCTGCAATTTCGGGATCGAGCTCAGCCAACGGCTGGTTGCTCACGGCTGTGGTTGAGGTGGCTGTAGTAGTCACGGAGAACTCCTGGCTAGGGATATGGGCACTGCTTAGGTCAGGCTACCGGCTGGCGCACTTTCGCACCGCGTTGATGACAGGGCGTGAAAGCTCGGCATGGCGCTGCTGCGCTGACGCGGGTGCAGCCCCATTTCCGGCAAAACATGACCCTCGGCCCAGGCGTACGATCCGTGGTCTTCGTGATTGCCGCTCCCTGGTGGTTAGCCACCCAACGCCAGTTGCGACCATCCCAGCCTACCAAAACCGGCGCCCCCGGCGCGGGTAGGCTATTACGCGTGAATGAAGAGCAGCTGAACCAAGCGTACGTTGTAACCCTGTCCTGCCCGGACCGTCCCGGAATCGTCCACGCGGTGGCCGGAGCGCTGCTGGTGGCGGGGTGCAACATCACGGATTCGCAGCAGTACGGCAGCCCTTCAACCGGGAACTTCTTCATGCGCGTTGAGGTGACCACTGCAGCCCCCAAGTCGGAGCTCCGTGCCGCGCTGGAGCCAGTGGCGGAGGCCTTCTCCATGCAGTGGAACCTCAATACTGTTGGCGACAAGGTGCGCACCCTGGTTATGGCCAGCACTTCTGCCCACTGCCTCAACGACCTGCTGTTCCAGCAGCGCTCGGGCACCCTGCCCATTGAGATTCCCGCCATTGTGTCCAACCACCAGGATCTCGCCGGGCTGGCCGAGTTCTACGGCATCCCCTTCCACTACATCCCGGTGACCAAGGACACCAAGGTGCAGGCGGAGGACAAACTGCGCGCCATTATCGCGGAGCACGATATCGAGTTGACCGTGCTGGCCCGCTACATGCAGATCCTCTCCGATGAACTCTGCACCGAGCTGACCGGCAAGGCCATCAACATCCACCACTCGTTCCTGCCCTCCTTCAAGGGCGCCAAGCCGTACCACCAGGCACATGCCCGCGGCGTGAAGCTGATCGGTGCCACGGCTCACTATGTGACGGCCGCCCTGGATGAGGGGCCCATCATCGAACAGGAAGTCATCCGGGTGGACCACGCCCGCACCCCTGAGCAGTTCGTGCAGATGGGCCGCGACGTGGAGGGGCGCACGCTGGTCCAGGCCGTGCAGTGGCACGCCGAGCACCGGGTGCTCCTGGACGGCAACCGGACGGTGGTCTTCAACTGACGCGGTCTTCAACTGACGCGCTCTTCAACTAGGTAGCAGTAGATGCCGTTTTGGGGCCTCAAAACGGCATCTACTGCGAGTCAGTTGGGTGCAGGGGTGGCTTAGGGTGAAGCCATGGCTCCTCTGTACCCTTTCGCCGGAAATTCCCCGGCTGTCCATGACTCAGCGTTCGTAGCCCCGTCGGCCTCGATCATCGGCAACGCCAGCCTGGGACCGGATTCCAGTGCCTTCTACGGCGTCTCCGTCCGCGCCGACACCGCGGCCATCACCGTGGGTGCCGGCAGCAACCTGCAGGACAACGTGGTGCTGCACGCCGACCCCGGCTTCCCCTGCACGGTGGGCGAACGGGTCAGCGTGGGGCACGCCGCCGTCGTCCATGGCTGCACGGTGGAGGACGACTGCCTGATCGGCATGGGCGCCACCGTCCTCAACGGCGCCGTGATCGGCGCCGGCTCGCTGGTGGCGGCCGGCGCCGTCGTGCTTGAAGGCACGGTGGTTCCGCCCCGGTCGCTGGTGGCGGGCGTGCCCGCCAAGGTGCGCCGCGAACTCACGGATGAAGAGTTCGACGGCGTCCGCGCCAATGCGGCGCGCTACGTGGAACTCGCGGCGAAACACCGCGAGCTCCACGCCTGACCCAGTCCGGCCTGCATCAGTCCAGGCTGATGGGCCCGAACTCGTCCAGCAGGTCGCCCGGGCCGGGGTTGCCCGGCGCGGAGGACCCGCCCAGGTGCTTCACCACGCCCCACACCGCGTTCAGCCCCGTGGTGACGGCGCCTTCCGCCCAGCCGGCGGTGAAGGAGACGTCGTCGCCGGCCAGGAAGATGCCGCGCTGGGACTCCGGCAGTTTGTCCTGCTTGAAGTGGGTGAACAACCTCTGCTGGTAGCGGTAGTGGCCGGGGAGGTTGGCTTTGAAGGCACCCATGAAGTTGGGGTCCGCCTCCCAGGACACGGTGATGGGCTGGCCCACGATGTGCCCTGCGATGTCCACTCCGGGGTAGATCTGTTCGAGCGAGTGCAGCATCAGTTCCACGCGTTCGTCGGCGTCCAGGGCCAGCCACTTCAGCGCGTCGTCGTTCCAGGTGTAGGAGAGCAGGATGACGGCGGGCTGGTCAGGGCCGTTGTCCAGCAGGTAGGTGGCGCGGTTCAGCCTGTCGGTCAGCGTCATGGACAGGACCTCGTTGCCGGTGTCCGGGTCGATGTCCTTCCAGAACGGCCGGTCCACCATGACGAACGTCTTGGAGGACTGCATGTAGTGCGAGCGCTCCATCGCGGTCCACAGCTCGGCCGGGAACAAGGCCTCCTCCGTGTGGATCCGGGTGGACAGCAGCCAGGACTGGCAGGTGGTCACCACCGCCGGGTAGCTGGCCTCGCGGCCCCAGCGTTCACGGATCCGCAGGTTCCCGTCCGGGTCGCGGCTGATCCTTCCCACGGCACCGCGGGGCGATCCGGAGTGCAGCGAGGAAAGGGAGGTGCCGGCGGGCCAGTGCACCATGTCCGACGGCGCGTGCTGCCAGAGTGCCTCGGGCAGGCGCTGTGCTCCCCCGCGGATCAGCCGGTGCTGGTCGTCCGCGTCGGTGTAGACCACGCGAAGGATTTCCAGGATGGAGTTGGGGAAGTCGGTGTCCCAGCCGCCGGTGCCGAACCCCACCTGGCCAAAGGCCTCCCGGTGGGCGAAGCCTGCCTTCTTGAAGGACTCGCTGGCTGCGATGAAGCCGTAGAAGGTCTGCTCGTCCATGAGCGGCAGCAGTTCGTTCCAGAGGTCCTTGATGCGGGCCATGTCCCGGGCCCGGATGGCGTCCTGCATTTCGACGAACTTGGCGCCGTCATTGACCGCGGCCTTCCAGGCGTCGGCCACCTCGCGGAAGAACGGCGGAAGGTCGCCCGGCTTCTCCGCATAGTGCTTCTTGCCGGCCAGCTCGATCACGGTGCTGGACGTGGCCTCGGCGAGGGGGTTTGGGAACTCCTGGGTCTCCAGGCCCAGCAGGTCCACGTAATGGTAGAAGGCCTTGCCCGACACCGGGAAGCGCATCCCGCCCAGGTCCGCCACCACTCCGGGCGCTGCGGGGAAGGCGGCGGTGCGGAGCCGCCCGCCGATCTGGTCCGCTTCATAGACCACGGGCCGCAGTCCCAGTTTCATCAGTTCATAGGCGGTCACCAGGCCGGAGAGGCCGGCGCCGATGACGGCAACTTCCGTGCCGTAAAGCTCCGGCGGGACGGAACCCAGGCCATCGGGGTGGGCCAGGTAGTGGTCGTAGCTGAACGGAAAGTCGGGGTTCAGCATGGTGATGGGGGCCGCGTTTCCGGCGATGCCCCGTCCGGCGGCGCCTGCGGGAGCCGCGGAGGTGCTGGAGGGGTCGAAGGCCGGCAGTTCGGTGGCGGTTGTCATGATAGTTCTGCTTTCACAGGTTCCTGGCGTGGGGCCTTGGCGGTCAGTTCACGGTAGTCGAGCTCACTGAGAGCCGCTACCTTCGAGTTCCGGCGTCCATAGCCGAAGTAGATGGCGATCCCCACCAGCATCCAGGCACCAAAGACAACCCAGGTATCGGCTCCAAGGTTGGCCATCAGGTAGGCGCACATCAGCGTGCCCAGCACGGGAGTCAAGGGATACAGCGGCACCCGGAAGCTTCGCTTGAGGTCCGGCCGGTTGCGCCGCAGGTAGATGACGGCGACATTGACCAGCGCGAAGGCGAACAGGGTTCCGATGCTGGTGGCATCGGCGAGGGCGCCGAGCGGGACCAGGCCCGCGGTGAGTGCGACGGCGGTGCCGACAATCAGGGTTCCCGCGGCCGGGGTGCCGGTCCGGGCGGAGACGCGTCCAAAGACCTCGGGCACCAGGCCGTCCCGGGACATCGAGAGCAGGATGCGGGTTTGGCCATACAGGACCGTGAGCACGATGCTGGCGATCGCAAGGACAGCGCCGACCGAAAAGACCAAGGCGATCCACGGCTGGTTGGTGGTCTCCTCCAGGATCTGGACCAGGGCGGCTTCGGTGCCGTCGAACCAGCCCCAGGGCCGGGCACCGATGGCGGCGACGGCCACGAGGACGTAGATGCTGGTGACGATCACCATGGACAGCAGGATGGCGCGGGGAAGATCGCGTTTGGGGTTCCTGGCCTCTTCGCCCGCAGTGGATGCCGCGTCGAAACCGATGTAGGAAAAGAACACCCGGGAAGCGGCCGCGGACACACCTGCGGCACCCATGGGAAGGAGCGGTTCGAAGTTGCCGGCGTTGAAGGCGGTAAAGGCAACAGCGCAGAAGAACAGCAGGATGCCGATCTTGATGATGACGACGGCGGTGTTGATCCAGGCGCTTTCACGGGCGCCGCGGACCAGCAGGACCATGGCCAGCACCACGATGGCCACCGCTGGGATGTTCACCAGTCCGCCGTCCCCGGGCGGCTGCGACATGGCATCGGGCAGCACCTGGCCGAACGCTGCCAGCGCCTCGTTGACGTACTGCCCTGCCCCCACAGCTACGGCAGCGACGGAGACGGCGTATTCAAGGACAAGGCACCACCCGCAGATCCAGGCCATCCCCTCGCCCATGGTGGCGTAGGAGTAGGAGTAGCTGGAGCCCGCGACGGGGACCAGGCCAGCCATTTCGGCGTAGGACACCGCTGAGAGCAGCGCGGCCAGGCCGGCGATGACGAACGAGATCCAGATGGCCGGGCCAGCCAACGGAACCGACTCGCCAAGGATCACCAGTATGCCGGTCCCCAGGGTGGCGCCCACGCTGATCATGGTCAGGTGGAGGACGCCGAAACTGCGAACCAGTCCAGTGCCGTCCTGGCCTGTTCCGGCCTCACTGACCATCTGGCCGATCGGTTTACGGCGCAGCAGCTGTGTCCGGAGGCTGGGCCGCACGCCGCTTGGCACAAGAGTTTTTTCGGTGGTCACAGGCACAGTCACCGTTGACGTCCCTTCAGAGTAGTTGTCGGTTTCCCCTTCCCAAGGTTGGCATGTGAGCCAACTCTCAGCGCGGTGCAAAATGACTTATAGTGATCCACCATGAGACTTAATGCACATGATGTCCGCTGAGCCGGCCACGTCAGGACGGCTGAGCTTCGTCACCCTCCAGCAGTTCCTCGACCAGCTGCCGCCGCTGTTGACAATGCTTCACGACGGCGGCAGCGGCGGCCGGCTGCTGCGGTGGGTTGAGCCCAGTGAGCTGGAGGACCCCACGCCCTACCTTCCGGAGGGGGAATTCCTGCTCACCGCCGGCCTCCCCTTCCTTGGTGACGGGGGATCACCCGCCAGCGTGGACGCCTATGTCCGCCGGCTGGTGGAGGCCAAGGTGGCGGCCCTGGGCTTCGGGATCAGGCCGTACTTCGACGCCGTCCCGGAGGTGGTCCTCGACGCGTGCCGGCGGCACAACCTCACTTTGTTCGAG
>Ga0247818_10002658_pt1 | contig 11543 bp, 8 predicted proteins | sample 13C_Glucose_Day1_FD_192424 | JGI IMG/M metagenome (GOLD analysis project Ga0247818, IMG submission 192424) | Soil microbial communities from agricultural site in Penn Yan, New York, United States - 13C_Glucose_Day1 | ecosystem: Environmental > Terrestrial > Soil > Agricultural land | place: USA...
GGAGTGGGGCCGCTACAAGGTCAACGTCAACGCCGTCGCCTACGGCTTCATCGTCACCCGCATGACCGAGGTCACGGCCGAGACGAACACGACGCTGAACATCGACGGGCGCGACATCCGCGTCGGCGTCAACCCCGACCGCATGGCGGCGATGGCGACCACGATCCCGTTCGGCCGGGGCGGCACCCCGAAGGAAGCCGCCGGAGCGGTGTACCTCCTCTGCACACCCGAATCCGACTACGTCAACAGCCAGTGCCTGGTGGTCGACGCCGGTCGGGTCTGAGCGACAACTGCGACGCAAGAAAGACGGCTGAGATGAATTCCGGAGACGCCCTCACCCTCGAACTACCGAAGATCACTCGCTCCACGCTCGCCCTGTACGCGGGCGCGTCGGGTGACCACAATCCGGTGCACATCGACATCGACGCGTGCACCGCCATCGGAATTCCCGACGTGTTCGCCCACGGCATGCTGTCGATGGCCTATCTGGGGCGATTGCTGACGAACTACGTTGCACAGGAACGCATCCGCTCGTACAGCGTCCGCTTCTCGGCGATCACACCGGTCAACTCGACTCCGTCCTGTACCGGGACGGTGGTGAAGGTCGAGAACGGTGTCGCCCACCTCGACCTCACCGTGACCCTGCCGGACGGAACGGTCACCCTCCAGGGGTCCGCCGTCGTCACGGCGAACTGAAAGGACATCAGAGATGAAACGCACGGTCTACAACGACGAGCATGAAGCGTTCCGGGACACGATCCGGACGTTCATCGCCAAGGAGATCACGCCGCACTACGCGGACTGGGAGGCGGCGAACTGCGTTCCACGCGAACTGTTCACCAAACTCGGCGACCTCGGCGCCACCGGATTCGGCATCCCGGAGGAATTCGGCGGCGCCGGCGACGCAAGTTTCAAGTTCCAGGCGGTCATGCAGGAGGAAGCTGCCCGCGCCGCCGTCGGATTCGGCCACTACTCGGTGAGTATCGGCATCGTGCTGCCGTATCTGCTGCGGTTGGCCGACGACGTGCAGAAGAAGCGGTGGCTCCCCGGAGTGGCGTCCGGTGAGACGATGCTGTGCATCGCCATGACGGAACCGGGCACCGGTTCCGACCTCGCGGGGATCAAGACCACGGCGAAGCTGTCCGAGGACGGTACGCATTACGTCCTCAACGGCGCCAAGACCTTCATCACCGGCGCGGTCAACTCGGAACTCTGCGTGGTCGTGGCCCGCACGTCGGCCCCCACCGCGGACGATCGCCGTTTCGGTCTGAGCCTGCTGGTCGTTCCGACCGACAGCCCCGGGTTCGAGTACGGCCGCAAGCTGGAGAAGCTGGGTCTGCGTGCCAGCGACACCAGCGAGTTGTCCTTCACCGACGTGGTGGTTCCGGTGGAGAATCTGCTCGGCGAGCAGGATCGGGGTTTCTCCTATCTGGGGCAGAACCTGCCCCGCGAGCGCCTGTCCATCGGAGTCGGCGGAGTTTCGTCCGCAGCCGCCGCGGTCCGCTTCGCGAAGGATTACGTGACCGAGCGCAACGTGTTCGGCAAACCGGTGTCGAGTTTCCAGAACACCAAATTCGTGCTCGCCGAGTGCGCCACGGATGTCGAGGCCGCGCAGGTTTTCGTGGACCGAGGACTCGAACTGGACGATTCCGGCGAGCTCACCGCAGCCGACGCCGCGCGGATCAAACTGTTCTGCACCGAAGTCGCGGCGCGCGTCATCGACAAATGCCTGCAGCTGCACGGCGGCTACGGCTACATGCTCGAATACCCCATCGCGCGTCTCTACGCGGACACCCGCGTCAGCCGCATCTACGGCGGCACCAGCGAGGTCATGAAGACCATCATCGCCAAGGACATGGGCCTGTAGACCCGCACGTCCACCGCCCCAACCCCTGATCCCCTAGTACACCTGGAGTTCCCATGCGCGACGCAGTCATTGTCGACGCCGTCCGGACCGCGGTCGGCAAACGGGGCGGTGCACTGTCCCGAATACACGCGGCCTCGTTGTCCGCCCACGTGCTCGGCGCGCTCGCCGACCGGGTCCGGCTCGATCCGGGTCTCGTCGACGACGTGGTCTGGGGCTGCGTCGGCACGCTCGGCATGCAGTCGGGCTGCATCGCCCGGTCCGCCGTGCTCGCCGCCGGCTGGCCCGAGCACGTACCCGGCGTCACCGTCGACCGCCAGTGCGGGTCTTCGCAGCAGGCCGTGCATCAGGCCGCCGCGGGGGTGATCTCCGGGCAGTACGACGTCGCGGTCGCGGGAGGCGTCGAGATGATGAGTGCCGTCCCCCTCGGATCCGCCCGCGCCGCAGGTGACTTCGGGGAGCCCCACGGACCTCTCGTCTGGGACCGTTACGACGGGGTGCGGTTCAACCAGGGCATGGGCGCACAGCTGATCGCCGACGAATACGGTCTCACCCGCACCGAGTTGGATCAGCATGCTCTCGATTCCCACGCCCGGGCCGCGGCCGCCTTCGACGGGGGCCGCTTCAAGGACCAGATCACTGCCGTCGACGTCACCGACGCCGAGGGCAGCGCACATGTCTTCGACACCGACGAAGGCGTGCGGCGCGGCGGCACGCTCGACACACTGGCGCGGCTGCGTCCGGCGTTCGACGAAGACGGCACCATCACCGCGGCGAATTCGTCCCAGATCTCCGACGGGTCCGCGGCACTGCTCATCACCACCAGCGAATTCGCGAAGGAGCAGGGCTGGACCCCGATCGCCCGGATCCACACGGCGGTGGTCACCGGCACCGATCCCGTGACGATGCTGAAGGGGCCCATTCCGGTGACCGCCAAGGCATTGGCGAAGTCCGGGCTGTCCGTCGACGACATCGGCGCGTTCGAGATCAACGAGGCGTTCGCCTCGGTGTCCCTGGCCTGGCTGCGCGAGACGGGCGCCGACTACGAGCGGCTGAACCCCAACGGCGGCGCGATGGCGCTGGGGCACCCGATCGGCGGGTCCGGCGCCCGGCTCATGACCACCCTGGTGCATCACATGCGCGACGAAGGCATCCGCTACGGGCTGCAGTCGATGTGCGAGGGTGGCGGCATGGCCAACGCGACGATCCTCGAAGTGCTCTGACGGCGACGCGTCCTCGTTCGGGAGCTGCCTCAGTTGCCCAGCAGGACCGCGGTACCGATCTCGGCGAGGCGGTCCGCAAGATCCGGGCGACGCCGAAGCCTGCCGGTACGAACCGCGTTCTCCACCACGGTCAGTGCAGCGCTGACCGTGATCCTCGCCTCGGCCGTTGTGAGGCCGGGTTTCACCTCGTCCAGCACCTGCACCCACAGACCGAGATATTCGCGCTGACTCTGCTCGCACGTCTTGCGGAACTTGTCGGGTAGTTGGTCGAGTTCGCTGATCAACACCCCGAGGAGGTGGCGTTCGGTGATCGCGAAGTCGATGTGCGCCTTCAGAAGCCCGATCAGGGCCTCTTCCGGGCTACCGGCCTCCGCCATCGCCCGCGACGCCCCGAGCCTCCGGCGCTCTCCACCCCGTGACACGGCGGCGACGAGGAGGTCGACCTTGGCGTCGAAGTGGTTGTAGACGTTGGGACCTGTGGTGCCGGCGGCCTCACCGATCTCCTCGGTGTTCACGGACTGGTATCCGCGCTCGTCGAAGAGTCGGATCGCCTCGATCAGGAGCAGTTCGCGTCGCGGAAGAGCCACGGAGACAGAACTGGTCGGCGGCTGGTCCCGGGACTCCGTGACGCCCAGACTCGCCTGACAGGCCCTCTCGGCAAGGTCGTACAGCAGCGCCTCCATCTGCTTCCTCGCGAGCGCCACGCGGTGTCCCGAGACACTGCCGAAGACCGCGATCACGCTCCACCCGAGGAGGTACTCGTCGCCTTCGTGCAGTTCGGGACGCTCGGCGCGAATCAGCGAGGCCACCCGCGCGGCGACGTCTGTGACCTGCGTCCGCATGAGCTCGCGCTGTTCCGCCGGAAGGTGCCTGGCCTCGCGCTGCCACAGCAGCGACAGCCCGCGGCGCCGCGACACGGATGACGACAGATTGGTCAGCAGCGCCTTCAGGTCTTCGGATTCCGAGACCGTGGCGACCAGCGAGTCGATGCCTGCCTGGACTGCGTTGTGAAGCAGATCGGGTTTGTTACGAAAGTGGCGGTACAGAGCGGGCGCGGTGATCCCGACTTCGGCGGCGACATCGGCTACGGACACGTTGTGGTATCCGCGTTCGCGGAACAGGTCTCCCGCCGCGACGATGATCTGCTGCTTGCGGTCGTGGGGTCTGCGTACGACCATGCTGGCATCCTCCGTGTCCCTGCGGAATCCCCTCGCCCGATGCAGATTTGCAACGATATGAGGTAAGATTCACTTATTTGCGAAAAGAGCAAGCTCTCTCGCAATTCTTCCCAATCATCCGGTTAGGGAATCTTACCTCACGTGCTGCCCGGCCCTGTCTCGCCGGAGCACTGACCGAAGGGACACCGACCGTGAAGCGAACCGTGTTCGACGAAGATCACGAAACCTTCCGCAAGACTATCCGCGAGTTCATCACCAGGGAGGTCACGCCGTCGTACGCCGAATGGGAGCGGAACGGCATGGTGCCGCGCACGCTCTACCGACGACTCGGCGTACTCGGAGTGTTCGGCATCGAGATCCCCGAGCAGTACGGCGGGGCCGGGGAGACCAGCTTCAAGTACCAGGCCGTGATCCGCGAGGAAACGGCCCGCGCCGGCGTCAGCTTCGGCGCCGACGTGGTGCACACGTGCCTCGTGCAGCCCTACCTGCTGGAATACGGTACCGAGGAGCAGAAGCAACGATGGCTGCCACGGTTCGTCGCCGGCGAGATGATGACCGCCATCGCGATGACCGAGCCCGGCGCGGGTTCCGATCTGGCGGGAATCAAGACCACCGCCGCGTTGTCCGAAGACGGCACGCATTACGTGCTGAACGGCGCGAAGACCTTCATCACCGGTGGCGCACAGGCAGATCTGATCCTGGTGGTGTGCCGCACCTCCCCGCTCGATCCCGGCAACCGCAGAGGTGGCCTGTCCATCCTGTGCGTCGACACCGCCTCGGAAGGATTCGTCGTCGGACGCAAGCTGGACAAGATCGGCCTGCGTGCGCAGGACACCGCCGAGTTGTCGTTCACCGATGTGTCGGTCCCCGTCGAGAATCTCCTCGGCGAGGAGGGCGCAGGATTCTCCTACCTGACTCGCAACCTGGTGCGGGAACGCCTGGGAGCAGCGGTGGGTGCCTACGCGAACGCGAGTGCGGCGATCGAATTCGCGAAAGCCTACGTGCTCGAGCGCCGGGTGTTCGGCACCCCGGTGGCGGCATTTCAGAACACGAAGTTCGTGCTCGCCGAGTGCGCGACGGAGGTGCAGGCCGCTCAGAGCATGGTCGACCGCGCTCTGGACCTCGACGAGATCGGCGAGTTGACGGTCGCCGACGCGGCGAAGATCAAGCTGTTCTGCACCGAGGTCGCCGGGCGCGTCATCGACAAGTGCCTGCAATTGCACGGCGGTTACGGCTACATGCGCGAGTATCCGATTGCCCGGCTGTACGCCGACACCCGGGTCAACCGGATCTACGCCGGTTCCAGCGAGGTCATGAAGACGATCATCGCGAAGGACCTCGGCGTGTAGGCGCTTCGCGCCCGTGCGCGGTTGAGGAGTCCCTACACTCGTCAACCACTCACGGGCGGCGGAGCCGCTCACCGGGATCACCCTCCCCGGGTGATCCCGGTGACGGCACTGCGCGGTTAGCGTCGCCGGAGAGCCGCACACCTGTATTCGCGGGCGGGCCCCGACTGCCGCCCACATCAGCCGCAGAGAGGTAGCCATGGCAACCGATTCGACGGAGATCCAACGCGGAACCCTTCCGATTCCGGACCTCGAATACACGGGAACGGTGACGTACGACGCGACGGATCCGGACACGAGCTATCCGCCGATTCGCAGGCTGCTCCCACCCGACGGCGCCCCGAACGTGCTGGTCATTCTCGTCGACGACACGGGGTTCGGCGCGTCCAGCTCGTTCGGCGGACCGGTGGAGACGCCGAACTTCGAACGCGTCGCCGCTCAGGGACTCAAGTACACCCGCTTCCATACGACGGCGCTGTGCTCGCCGACGCGCGCGGCTCTGCTGTCCGGCCGCAACCACCATACGGTCGGGATGGGCGGAATCACCGAAATTGCCACGAGTGCACCCGGTTACAGCTCACTGAGGCCCAACAACTGTGCCCCGCTCGCGGAGATACTCAAGCTGAACGGATACAACACGGCACAGTTCGGGAAGTGCCACGAGGTCCCGGTCTGGGAGTCCTCACCGGTCGGCCCCTTCGACCACTGGCCGCACCCGGGCGGGGGCTTCGAGTACTTCTACGGGTTCGTCGGCGGCGAAACCAATCAGTGGTATCCGGCGATCTACGAGAACACTTCGCCGCTCGAACCGTGGGGCACCCCGGAGGAGGGGTACCACTTCATGGCCGACATGGCGGACAAGGCGATCGCCTGGACTAAACAGCAGAAGGCCCTGGCACCCGACAAGCCGTTCTTCACGTATTTCGCGCCCGGCGCCACCCACGCCCCGCACCACGTGCCGAAGGAATGGGCCGACAAGTACCGGGGCAAGTTCGATCAGGGCTGGGACACACTACGCGAAGAGACCTTCGCGCGGCAGAAAGAACTCGGGGTGGTCCCGCAGGACGCCACCCTCACCGCCCGGAGCCCGGGCATTCCCGCCTGGGAGGAGATGAGCGAGAAACTCCGGCCGGCGCTCGCCCGCCAGATGGAGGTCTACGCCGGATTCCTCGCCTACACCGACCACCACGTGGGACGCGTTCTGGACTCACTGGAAGACCTCGGCGTCCTCGACGACACTCTCGTCTACGTCATCATCGGCGACAACGGCGCGTCCGCCGAGGGAACCATGAAGGGCACCACCAACGAGAGCTTCATCATCAACCACATGGATCATCTCGAAACCGAGGACTACATGATCGAGCACATCGACGACCTCGGCACCCCCGACTCCTACAACCACTACGCCATCGGCTGGGCACACGCGATGGACACCCCGTATCAGTGGACCAAGCAGGTGGCCTCGCACTGGGGCGGCACCCGCAACGGAACGATCGTGAGCTGGCCGAACGGCATCGCGGCACGCGGCGAGATCCGCCACCAGTTCGCACACGTCATCGATGTCGCACCCACGGTCCTCGCGGCGGCCGGCATTCCCGAACCGAGCACGGTGCACGGCGTCACACAGCGCCCGTTCGAGGGGACGGCGATGAACTACTCCTTCGATGCCGCCGATGCACCGGAACAGCACGAGACGCAGTACTTCGAGATGTTCGGCAACCGGGCGATCTTCCACAAGGGCTGGACCGCGGTCGCCAAACACAAGGACCCGTGGCTCGCCTCGTCGCACGGCCTCGACGCCGACGTGTGGGAGCTCTACAACGTGGAAGAGGACTGGACGCAGTCGCACGACCTCGCGGACGAGTACCCGGACAAGCTGGCCGACCTGCAGCGACTGTTCCTCATCCAGGCGGCGCGATTCAAGGTGCTGCCCATGGATACCCGGTCGGCGGAGCGGTTCAACGACGAACTGGTCGGCAGGCCCACGCTGATCCAGGGGACCTCCCAGACGTTCTATCCAGGGATGAAGAGGCTCAGCGAGAACTCCGTCATCAACGTCAAGAACAAGTCGCACTCGATCACCGCGAAGGTGACTGTCCCGGAATCGGGCGCGAACGGGGTCATTCTCGTCCAGGGCGGGGCGTTCGGGGGCTGGAGTGTGTACACGAAGGACGGCTACCTGAAATACACCTACAACGTCCTCGGTTTGAACGAGTACACGACCACCTCTGACCAGCCGTTATCCCCCGGAGATCACGAAGTGCGCATGGAGTTCGACTACGAGGGCGGCGGTCTCGGTAAAGGCGGCACCGTCACCCTCTACGCGGACGGACACTCCATCGGTTCCGGGAAGGTGGAACGAACACTGCCTTTCATGTTCTCGATGGACGAAACGGTGGACGTCGGAATCGATGTCGCCTCCCCCGTCTCCAGCGAGTACGGCCCGACCGGAAACGGTTTCACCGGGGACATCGCGTGGGCACGTATCGATATCGGGGACGACGACCACAGTCACCTGGCCGATCCCGAGCACAGGATGACGATCGCGATGACGAAGCAGTAGTCCGAACGACATCACGAAAGCGTGGCATTCCCGTCGGTAAAACACGTTCATCCACACAAAACAACGCATTCTCGCTAAAATCATCGCACCGGCCTACGGCGTCGGGGATTGGCGTTTGTCGAAGATCGTTTCTCGGTGCAGCGAGAATTGGGGGTCGGCGTGACGGCAGTACCTCTCGGGGAATTTCATCTGAGTACTCGAATACCTTCGAGTGCAGGGGGTCGGACGGTTACCCGGACCCGCCTGCACACCATGCTCACCGAAGCGCTCACCGACGACGCCCACCCCTGCCCGGTGGCGCTCGTCTGCGCACCGGCCGGGTCGGGCAAGACGCGGGCCGTGGCCGACTGGGCACGGGAGGTGCTCGCCGCCGCCGACGCTCCGACCATTGCCTGGCTCACGATCGAGGAGCGGCACAACGACCTCGACGTCGTCCACCGTGCCATCCTCCGCTCACTCACCGACACCGGAAATCCTCGCCTGCAGAAGGCATGCGCCGGGCTCGATTCCGAGTCACCGGACCTCGGCGCGCAATTGTCTGCCGCGTTGCACGAACTCGGCGAGAACATCTGGATGGTCATCGACGACGCCCACCTCCTCCGCGACACCGACGTACTCACCGACCTCGAGTCGTTCATGCGCTGGCAACCTCCGATGCTGCGGACGGTCATCATCGGGCGATTCGAGCCGCCGCTCGCTCTGCAGCGACTTCGCCTGGACGGCAAGCTGTTCACGCTCACGGCGAAGGCTCTCGCTTTCACGTCCGACGAGGCGGCCGAGATGCTGGACGAGCACGACGTCGTGCTGAGTCCGGCCGATCTCGACGCGCTGATGGACCGCACGGAGGGCTGGGCCGCCGGAATCCGCTTGGCGGGAATGTCTTTGGAAGGACACCCGGATCCGAGCCGACTGATCGCCGAGTTCACGGGCGACCGCCGGGCCGTTGCCGACTATCTCATCGAGGAGGTCCTCGCCGGCCAGACCGGCGAGATGCGCGAGTTCCTCCTGCGCACGTCCGTCCCGGCCTCGTTCACCGTCGAACTCGCGGAGAAGCTCACGGGCTGCACCGATGCGCACGGCAACATCGACTGGCTCGAGCACCACAATTTTCTGATCAGCCGAATCACCGACAGCCCCACGCACTATCGCTACCACCCGCTGCTGCGGAGTTATCTGCGGGCGGAGATCAGCCGGATCGGCCACGTCGAAGTCGAGCACCTCGAATTGACGGCCGCCCACTGGCACGACGAATTCGGGGACGCGCTGCTCGCCCTCGAACACGCGGTGAACTCCGGTGATCACGACGAAATCGTGGCGCTGCTCGCCCGGACTTCGCTGGCCCTGATCGTCGGAGGTCACGGCGAGGCCGTCGACCGGCTACTCGCGCGGGCACCCCGATCTTCGCAGGACCACCCCTCGGCGCGGCTCATCCGCGCCGCCGCGGCGCTCGCGTCGGGCAACATCCCGGTGGCCACGTCCACCCTCGAACTTCTCGACCGCAGACGGTCGGGGTTGCTGGTGGACGGTGCCGCCGAGTCCCGGTTACACCTGCTGCTCCGCGAATCGCTCCGGGTGCAGACCGCGATCGGCACCGGCGACATCGAGACCGCCCTGAACCGGCTGCGCAGGGTGGGTGTCGGATCGAGCGGCGATCCCGATCTCGACGCGTTCGTCCTGCTCCAGGAAGGGCGTGCGCTGCTGTTCCTCGGGCGGAACGACGAGTCGGAGGTTGTGCTCGAGAAGTCGTTGGCTCACGCTCGCCTCGGTGATGCGTCGCTGGGCGTCATGTACGGCCTGGGGTCTCTCGCCGCCGTCGCGATGTCGCGGGGGGACGTCGTGCGAGCGTCCGCTCTGGCGGACGAGGCACTCACGATCGGTCGGACGCATTCGGCAACGAGCGATCCGACATTCCACTTGACCAAACTCATCGACTCCTGGTGCCGCTACCTCCGGATGGATCCCGATGCCGCCCGCCTCGCCGCCGAATCCGCCGAGGCGCTGCGTCGGGCGAACACCGGGATCGCGGGCTTCGCCGACGGTGCCGCCACCCTGTTCGGTCTCGACGATTCCGGACACCGGCACAATTCGGTGACGACGCTGCACGCGGAGAGCCCCGTGTCGTCCTCGTTGCCGGTTCCACCGGGGGTCCGGGCGGTGTTGCTGCCTGCCATTCAGTACGCGTATCTGTCCGCCGGCGAGACCGGGTGGGCGCACGAACTGGCGACCGAGACGCACGCTCTCCTCGGGCCCACCGGCGACACAGCCCTCGTCGAGGCGATCATCCATCTGCATCTCCACCGACTCGACTTGGCCCGCAAGACGCTCCAACCCGTCGTGGACGGTGAACTGGAGTGTGCGGCGGGAACCAATCTGATTGCGGCGTGGCTCGTGGACGCATCGATCGCGCTTGCCCGCAAACATGATTCACGTGCCCACAGCGCACTGACCGAGGCGTTGCGTCTCGCGGAGCCGCAGTCGGCATTGCGCCCCTTCCACGACTGCGGACCGCAGATCCGAGAACTTCTGGTGCGGAGCACCGGCCGGTTCGGTGTCCTCGAACCCTTCGCGGAGAGGCTCCGGGCGTCGTTCCCGCGGTCGGAGAGCGCTGCGTCCGACATGTTGACTCCCCGCGAACTGGAACTCCTCGTGGAGCTTCCGTCGTGGCGGACCGCCGAGCAGATCGCGGCAGATCTGTGTGTGTCGGTGAATACCGTGAAGACTCATCTCCGCGGGATCTACCGCAAACTCGGCGTCACCTCCCGGCGCGACGCCATCGCCGCCGCGCAACACAACGGCCTTCTCTGAGCCGGTTCACCACTTGCGGGTGAGGCGCGTTGCCGTTCTGTCGGTCACCCTGAAATCTACGGCTGACCGAGTTCTGGAACGACGATGCGAATGAAGGAGCCCGCCGTGGTGCGTCCTGAATCGAACTGGCCCGGCAAGGTCAGGTACGCCTTCCTGATCAGCGGCGCCCTGTCCGATCGGGTGCTGGCCGCGTTCCCCGAGTTGGACGTCTCGGACGTCACGACCGGTGACACCACGCTCTACGGCCCGGTCGACAGCCCGACAGATCTCCGGGGCATGCTGGCACGCTTCGACGCGCTGGGACTGACCGTCATCGAGATGCGGCGGCTACCGGACTGACCCGGCGTCGGGGTTCAATGGATGGAGGGCCCAGGGAGGCGGTGAAGCCGATGTGAGCGGCGAGTTCGAACCGGGCACGGTGTTTGCCGGCTACGTGATCGAACGGGTTCTGGGACGAGGCGGCATGGGTACCGTCTACCTCGCCCAGCATCCCAACCTGCCGCGCAAGATCGCCCTCAAACTGCTCGACACGTCGTGGACGAACGACGACTACGTCCGGTCACG
>Ga0247818_10002660_pt1 | contig 11538 bp, 9 predicted proteins | sample 13C_Glucose_Day1_FD_192424 | JGI IMG/M metagenome (GOLD analysis project Ga0247818, IMG submission 192424) | Soil microbial communities from agricultural site in Penn Yan, New York, United States - 13C_Glucose_Day1 | ecosystem: Environmental > Terrestrial > Soil > Agricultural land | place: USA...
GAAGTCAACGTAGAAACCCCGCCGGTGCCCGGCACCGACGACCAGGTCGACGTCAACTACAGCGTCGAAGAGCAGGCCTCCGGTTCGATCACCGCCAGCGTCGGTTTCGCCCAGAGCGCCGGCCTGATCCTCGGTGGTTCGATCAGCCAGAGCAACTTCCTCGGTACCGGTAACAAGGTGTCGATCGGCCTGACCCGCAGCGAATACCAGACCAAGTACAACTTCGGCTTCACCGACCCCTACTTCACCGCCGACGGCGTCAGCCTGGGCTACAACGCCTTCTACAGCAGCACCGACTACAGCGATTACTACGACGATGGTGTTTCTTACTATGCAATCAACAGCTACGGCGCCGGGGTCAGCTTTGGCTACCCGATCAACGAAACATCGCGCCTGACCTATGGACTGACCCTGCAACACGACGACATCTCGCCCGGCACCTACAGCGCCGACGAGATCTACGACTTCATCGCCCGGGAAGGCAAGAGCTTCAACAACCTCAAAGCGTCGATCGGCTGGTCTGAATCCACCCTCAACAAAGGCGTGCTGGCCACCCGTGGCCACTCGCAAAGCCTGACGCTGATGGCCACCACCCCTGGTAGCGACCTGTCGTTCTACAAACTGGACTATAACGGCCAGACCTACCTGCCGGTGACCGCCAAAACCGCGCTGCGCCTGCACACCAGCCTGGGCTACGGCAACGGTTACGGCTCCACCGATGGCCTGCCGTTCTACGAAAGCTACACCGCAGGTGGGCTGGGTTCGGTGCGCGGCTTCAAGGACGGTGGCCTCGGCCCGCGCAACACGCCGGCCACCGGCACCTATGCCAGCGCCGGCCAAGCCTATTACTCCGACCGCGATACCGATGTGCTAGGGGGCAATATCCTGATTACCGGTGGCGCCGAGTACATCTTCCCGTTGCCGTTCGTGAAGGACCAGAGCCAGCTGCGCAGTTCGGTGTTCGTCGATGCAGGCAACGTGTATGCCGACACCTGCTATCTGTCGACCACCCAGGGCTGCGGCAGCGTGGACCTGGCGCAGATGGCCGTGTCGCTGGGGGTTGGCGTGACCTGGTACAGCCCGGTGGGGCCGCTGAGCTTCAGCCTGGCGGCACCGCTGAAGAAACCGGACAACGCAGAAACGCAGATCTTCCAGTTCTCGCTGGGGCAGACCTTCTGAGCACCGACATTACCTGCTTTTACCCCTGCTTAACCCAAGTTGACAGTCACCTTGCCTAAGCTGGGCGGCATTCGAACGCCGCCCAGCAGGACACGCCCATGCCACCTTTCACACCTTGCTTGCCCAACGCATTGCGACACGATGAAGTCCCGCTCGCGCTACTCGATCTGGTCCAGCAGCGCCTGGCCAACCTGCTCGGCCCGCGTTTCACGGTGGTCCTGGGCGGCAGTGGCAACGGTGCCGGGGTCAGCCACTACCACCTGGCCATCCAGCACAACCAGAGCGGCGTTTCACTGGAAGACTATGGCGACGTCGGCGCCGGTTTCATCGAGCGCCTGCTGCGCATGGGCACCCAGGTCAGGGACATGCTCGACTCAGCCACGTTCAACCATATGGCCAGCGACGACCCACGCCGACCCTTGGTCTGGCTCCGCGAGCTGGCCAGCCCCGGGGAAACCATTACAATGCACACCCCATCCTGAAATATGTTTTTCTCATGAAATCACTGCTTTACGCCGTAACCTTACTGTTTTCCTTTACCCTGCCTGCCTTGGCCAACCCGCCGGCAACCTTCACCGAAGCCAAGGTGGTGGCCAAGCAGAAGGTGTACCTGGACCAGGCCAGCAGCGCCATGGGCGACCTGTACTGCGGTTGCAAGTGGACCTGGGTGGGCAAGTCCGGTGGGCGCATCGATGCGGCCTCGTGTGGTTACCAGACCCGCAAGCAGCAGAACCGCGCCGAGCGTACCGAGTGGGAACACATCGTGCCCGCCTACACCTTCGGCAACCAGCGTCAGTGCTGGAAAAACGGCGGCCGCGAGCACTGCGTGGACAACGACCCGGTGTTCCGTGCCATGGAGGCCGATCTGTTCAACCTGTACCCGGCAGTGGGCGAGGTGAATGGTGACCGCAGCAACTTCAACTACGGCATGGTTGCCGGCAATGCCGGCGAATATGGCCAGTGCACCACCAAGGTCGATTTCGTCCAGCGCGCTGCAGAGCCGCGTGATGAAGTTAAAGGCCTGGTGGCGCGTACCACGTTCTACATGTTCGACCGATACCAACTGAGCATGTCGCGCCAGCAGCAACAGCTGTTGATGGCGTGGGACAAGCAGCACCCGGTGTCGGCCTGGGAAAAAGAACGCGACCGCCGTATTGCCGCGATCATGGGCCATGCCAACCCGTTCGTGAGTGGCGAACGCAAATGGACTGCCGACTACAAGCCGGCTGGCAGTGGTGTGGTGCAAGCGGTGCCGGTGAAAGCGACCAAGGCGCAGGCCAACCCGAGCCTGGCCAGCGCCGCGCCGGTCGGGGCTGTGCTTGGCAACCGCAACAGCCATGTTTATCACCTGTCTGTTGGCTGCCCGGGCTACAACCAGGTAGCAGCGAAGAACCAGGTGACCTTCGCCACCGAGGGTGAGGCTCAAGCTGCGGGCTATCGCAAAGCCGGTAACTGCCGATAAGTGCCCGCTCAGCTGCACCGCAAAGGGGCCGTATGGCGGCCCCTTGCTCTCACGACCTGCACACCTCATTCACCAGATTCGCCGGCCGTTCGCCGGCCAGCGCGCTGAGCAGGTTGTCTACCGCGCAGCGCGCCATGGCCTGGCGTGTCTCCTGGGTCGCCGAGCCGATGTGGGGGGTCGCTACCACGTTATCCAGCTGCAACAGCGGCGAGTCTGTGGACAGCGGCTCCTGCACGAATACATCCAGCCCCGCACCCCGTATGCGCTTGGCCCGCAGCGCATCGACCAGCGCAGGCTCATCCACCACGCGCCCACGCGAGATGTTCACCAGGATCGCCTCAGGTTTCATCAGCGCCAGCTCTCGTGCGCCAATCAGGCCTTCGGTGCTGGCACTCAGCGGCACGGTCAGGCACACGAAATCCGCCTGCTGCAACAATTCATCCAGGCTGCACTGGCGCGCGGCGTAGCGCGCCTCCACCTCGGGCTTGGGCCGCTGGCTGTGGTAAAGCACGCGCATCCCGAAGCCGGCAGCCGCTCGCCGGGCCAAGGCCTCGCCGATGCGGCCCATGCCGACGATGCCCAGCGTCTTGCCATGCACGTCACAGCCAAAATGCGCCGGGCCCAGGTTGGCCTGCCAGTGCCCGTCGCGTACCCAGTTCGCCAATTCCACTACCCGCCTGGCAGTGGCCAGGATCAAGGCAAAACCCGTGTCGGCAGTGGTTTCGGTCAGCACGTCGGGCGTGTTGGTCAGCATCACGCCGCGTTGGCTGAGCTCGGCAATGTCATAGTTGTCCACGCCGACCGAAACGCTGGACACCACTTCCAGCTGTGGCGCCAGATAGAGCAGGCTGGCATCCAGGCGCAGGCTGGCACCCAGCAAGCCATGGGCGCCCGGCAACGCGTCGCGCAGGCGGGCCAGGCCATCGGGCCGGGCGGTATCCACCCAGGTGACCTCGACGCGGTCTTGCAGGCGGGTCATCAAGTCGTCAGACAGGCGTTTATACAGGACGATTCGCTTCTTCATTGCAGGTTTCCTAAGGGTTCATGGCCAGCCGCGTGCTGTTGCGCTTGGCCCGGCCAGATGTCTGTGACGTATTGAGTGCGGCGGTAAGCGCCACGGCGGTCAGCAACGCGCCGCACATGAACAGGTAAGAAGCGCCCGGCCCGCCAGTGGCGCCATTGAGGTAGCCCACCAGCCACGAACCGCCGAACGAACCCAGCGCGCCCATGCTGTTGATCAGCGCCATGGCCCCGCCTGCGACGTTGGCCGGCAGGATCTCGGGCACGATCGCGAAGAACGGGCCATAGGGTGCATACATGCAGGCGCCGGCCAGCACCAGCAGCGCGTACGACAACCAGAAATGCTCGCTGCCCAAGGCGTACGAGCCATAGAACGCCACTGCGGCCACCAGCAGCGGCGGCCAGACGAAGCGCTTGCGCTTTTGCAGGCGGTCGGAGGCCCAGGACACGCCCACCATCGCCAGTACCGCCGCCAGGTAAGGCACCGAGGCCAGCCAGCCGGCCTGCACGATATCGACATTGGCCGCCTGCTTGAGGATCGACGGCAGCCACAGCACGAAGCCATAGACGCCGATGCTCCAGCAGAAGTACTGCAGCGCCAGGATGATCACCTGCGGCGAACGGAACGCCTCGCGGTAGTTCTTCACAGGCTTGATGCCCTGCTGCTCGGCAGCCAGCGCCTGCTGCAGGGCTTCTTTTTCCTGCTCGCTCAGCCAGTTCACCTGGGCCGGGCGGTCGTCGACCAAGCGCCACCAGAAGAACGCCCAGATGACGGCTGGCAGGCCTTCGATGATGAACATCCAGCGCCAGTCGTAATGCTTGATGAGGTAACCCGACACCACCGACATCCACAGAATGGTCACCGGGTTGCCCAGCATCAGGAAGGTATTGGCACGCGAACGCTCGGCACGGGTGAACCAATGGCACAGGTACACCAGCATCGCCGGCATGACGGCGGCCTCCACCACCCCGAGCAGGAAGCGGATGCCAATCAGCATGTAGACGTTGCTGACCATGCCCGTGAGTGTGGCAAGGCCACCCCAGAGGATCAGGCAGACGAAAATCAGCTTCTTCACGCTGCGCTTTTCGGCGTAGATGGCGCCAGGCACCTGGAAGAAGAAGTAGCCGAGGAAGAACAGTGCGCCCAGCAGCGAAGACAGCACCGGGGTGATATGCAGGTCTTCGGCCATGCCGGACGCTGCAGCGAAACCGTAATTGGCGCGGTCCAGATACGCCAGGCTGTAAGTGACGAACACAATCGGGATGATGTACCACCAGCGGCGAGGTGCCAGGCTTTGGCTTTGCATGGTTTGTTTCTCCTGAGCTTGTTGTTTTTGTTGCAACAGGTGATTCGGGGTCAAGGGGTCACGCGCTTCTGCGCAGGTCGAAGGCCTCCAGCTCGTGGCGCAGCGGCAGCCCTTCCATGTCGCCTCGTGACTGCACGGCACGGCTGCCGCACCAGTTGCCGCGCGCCACCGCCTCGGCCACTGCGCGGCCCTCCAGCAACGCGCTGAGCACGCCAACGGCGAAGGCATCACCGGCGCCGACGGTGTCCACGACACGGCTGACGGGCACGGCTGCTACCTGGCCTTCCCCATTGGCACTGCGCAAGTAGGCACCGGCGTCACCCAGCTTGATCACCACCAACTCAACCCCTCGGTCGAGGTAGAACGCGGCGATGTCTGCCGGGGTGTGCCGGCCGGTCAGCAACCGGCCCTCTTCCAGGCCCGGTAAAACCCAGTCGGCCTTGACCGCCAGGGCATTGATTTCGCGCACCATGCTGGTTTGATCAGGCCATAACGAGGGGCGCAGGTTGGGGTCGAACGAGATGCTGCGACCGGCTGCACGCATGGCGTCGACCAACGTGTGTGACAGGGCCCGGCAGCTATCCGACAGCGCCAGCGGAATGCCAGTGGCGTGCAGGTGCCGCGCTTGCAACAGGTCTGCACGCAGCAGTTGGGGTGACAACTTGCTGGCCGCCGAACCACGGCGGAAGTACTCCACAGCGGGGTCGCTGCCGTCATCGCAGCGTTCCTTGAGCTGAAAGCCCGTGGGGCAGTGGGTATCCACTTCGACACCGGAGCAGTCAAGGCCTTCGCGTTGCAGGCTGTCGAGCACGAAACGGCCCAGTGAATCGTCACCGACCCGGCTCAACCAGCGCACCTTGAACCCCAGCCGCGCCAGGCCGATCGCCACATTGCTGTCGGCGCCGGCAATGCGCTTGCCAAACTGGCCGACACTGGCCAGGTCGCCGGTTTGCTCGGCAACGAACATGGCCATGGTTTCACCAAAACACAGCACGTCATGCTCATGCATGGGCCACCTCCTCCCCCAGCGCAGACAGGCTACGCACCTGGGCACGGGTCAGCGCCAGCAGGTCGTCGCCCACCAGGGGGTACTCGACAGCGCGCACCACGCCGGGGGCGAACTCGGCCATCAGCGTTGCCCACGCTTGCAGGTCAGCTGCTTGCGGCGGTATGGCAACCCGTCGGCCATCGGCCCGGCGCTCCACAGCCTTGCAATGCACATAGCGCACCCAGCGGCCCAGTTGACGCGCGGCTTGCCTCGCAGACTCGTCTTGCCATTGCCAGTTGCCAATATCGAAGGTCATGCCCAGGCGCAGCTTAAGCGGGTCGGCATGCCGGAAGAACTGCAGCAGCGGTTCGATCCTGCCACCGTGTTCAGTCTGGTCGTTTTCCACCAGCAACAGCGGCCCCTGTGCGGGCAGTAGCGCTGCCAGGGCGGTGACATCGCAACGCTCGTTGAAGTGCCCCAAGGACACCTTGAGCGCTACCGCGCCAAACGCGCGGGCGAGCTCCAGCTTCTGCACCACAAGTGGGTCAGGTACGCCTTGCGCGGTCCACAACTCCAGGGGTGTCGAGTACAGGCATTCCAGGCGCAATGCGGCAATGACAGCACCCAGCGCTGTCGCGTCCGGCGCACTGGCAAACAGTTCTTCGCGCAACTCCACACGGCTAACGCCAGCGGCGGCCAGCAGGTCAAGGAACTGCTCCTGACCACGTTGCCGCACGAAGTCGGCGCCGTAGCTGGAGAGGCTGATGGAAACGGGGTTCGTGTGCATTGTTCTTGTCCTTATGAAACCGGTTTCATTTTTAATCGACAGCAGCAGGCGCCAGCCTGCCGTTGCTTATTGGGGTTGGGTTGAGCCTCGGATGATCAGCTCGGCCTTGAAGTCGATGCGCCGGGCCGCCCCGCTGTTGCCGCGCAGGCGGCCAAGCAGGCTTTCGAAAGCCGCCACACCGATACGCTCGGTGGGTTGCGCCAGTGCAGTGATGCCTTTACCGACCAAGGGGTACCAGTCAAGGTCGTCGAGGGCGATCAACCCGACGTCGGCAAACAGGTTGCGCCCTGCTTCGTGCAAGGCCCGGGTCACCGCCAAGGTTGCAACGCCGTTGAAGGTGAAGATGGCTTGCGGGCCATGGCCACGGCTGGCCAGGAATGACGCCAGCTGCCCCTCCAGCCCGGTGCCGATTTCCAGCACCTGCTGGCGCATGCCGGCCCGACGGCTGACCGACGTGCCGAATGCCTGCACCCGCTCCAGGCGTGAGCTGGTGCCATCGAGGGGTTCGCTGACCGCCAGGATATCGCGGTAGCCCTGTGCCTGCAGGTGGTCGAGGGCCTGCTCGACCGCATCGGCATTGTCCAGCCCAACCAGGTCGACATTCAGCTCGGGCAATTGCCGATCGACCAGCACCATGGGAATGTCACGCTGCAGGTTGAGCAACTCGCCGGGGTGATGACCAAGGGTGTTCACGATCAGCCCTTCGACGTTGTAGCTCTGCAGGGCCACCAGGTGATGACGCTCCTGCTCGTCGTCGCGGTTGGTGTTGCACACCACCAGGCTGTAACCGTGTTGACGGCAGGCGGTTTCCACGCCATGCATCACGGCCACTGAGTAGGGGTTGAGAATATCGGCTACCAGCATGCCGATCAGTCGCGTCTGGCCGCGCTTGAGGCCACGGGCCATCTGGTTGGGGCGATAGCCAAGCCGTTCGATGACGTCTTCCAGGCGCTTGGCCGTGGCTTCGGCCAGCAACTGGCGATCACCACCGATGTAACGGGAAACGGTGGCTTTGGAAACGCCAGCGACACGCGCTACTTCGCTGATGGTGACCCGTTCGCGGGCATGGGCAGGCGCGTCGGTCATGGGCAGTCCTTATGATTGTTGTGATAGCGATGAAACCGGTTTCAATACAGCAAAACTGCGGCAGTTCGTCAACCTTCCACTGGTCGGGAATGTGGAAATAAACATGATATTCGAGGTTAGATAAGCAAATTAAATGATTGATGCAAATACAATTTCAACCAAAAAACTGTGGGAGCGGGTTCACCCGCGAATGCGGCGGTAGATTCGACATCGCATTCGCGGGTAAACCCGCTCCCACAGAGGATCAGGGTGCAGCTGGAGAAGTCAGCGAAGCGACTTCACATCATCGGCCGTGACGGCGCTTCCCTGGTTGCCCCAACTGCTCCTGATGAAGTTCACCACCTCGGCAACCTCCTGGTCGCTCAGGCGCCATCCAAACGCCGGCATGGTGAAATTCGAAGGCGCCGTGTGCGTCGCCGGTACCGTGCCCCCTGCCAGCACCACATGGATCAGCGACGTGGCATCCGCCGTCTGCACCACCGGGTTGCCGGCCAAAGCCGGGAACGCGCGGGTGTAACCCTGGCCGTCGGTACGGTGGCAGGCCGCGCAATTGTCGATGTACACCGCCGCCCCTGGCTTGCTGTCATCGCCCTTCCACAGCGCATCCGCCACCTGCTTGTCGTAGACGTGTGGCCGGTCTTCAGGGTTGCTCGGCGGCAGGGTCTTCAGGTAACGGGCGATCGCGGTCAGGTCGGCATCACTCAGGTGCTGCATGCTGTGCTCGACCACGTCGCTCATGCCACCGAACACGGCGCTGCGATCACTGCGCCCAGTCTTGAGAAACTGCACCAGCTGTGCTTCGCTCCAGCTGCCCAGGCCGTCCTTGTGGTCACCACGCAGGTTCTTGGCAATCCAGCCTTCCAGCGGAGCGCTGCCGGCCAGAAACTGCTCACCCTCTGCCGGGCTAAGCGCCTTTTCCTGCATGGTCAGCGCCCGCGGCGTATGGCAGGCACCACAATGGCCAAGGCCCTCGACCAGGTACGCACCACGGTTTACCACCGGGTCGGCAGCAGCCGTTGCCTGCCAAGGCTTGGCCTCTGGCGCGAAAAGGCCGCGCCAGACAGCCAGCGGCCAACGCATGCTCAGCGGCCAGGGGATGTCGCTGGCCTTGTTCGCCTGTTCGACGGGCGCCACGCCCTTCATGAAGTAGGCGTACAGCGCCTGCATGTCCTGCTCGCTGACGCGCGCGTAAGACGGGTATGGCATGGCTGGGTACAGGGTGCTGCCGTCCTTGCGGATGCCCTTGCGCACGGCCTGGTCGAAGTCTTCGAAGCTGTACTGGCCAATGCCGCTGGCAGCCGGGGTGATGTTGGTGGAGTACACCGTGCCGATCGGCGTTTCCATCGGCAGCCCACCGGCAAAGGGCTGGCCGTTCTTGGCGGTATGGCAGGCCACACAGTCACCGGCACGGGCCAGGTACTCCCCCTGGCGCACCTGGGCATCATCATTCGCGGTGGCTTGTACAGCCGTCGTGGCCCCCAGCAGCAGGGTTGCGATCAACATTGTCTTCATGCTCATCGCTCCTCAAGCCTGGACCAGCGGACCGGGGTTTTTCAGGTACTGCTCGCGGATGGCGCGGGCCGACCAGTAGGTCAACGCGGCCACCAGCCCGGTCGGGTTGTACCCCAGGCCCTGAGGGAACGCCGAAGCGCCCGGGACAAACACGTTATGCACGTCCCAACTTTGCAGGTAACGGTTCAGTGCGCTGGTCTTGGGGTCGGTGCCCATGATCGCGCCGCCGTTCAGGTGGGTGGTCTGGTAGCTGGCGGTGTTGAAGTGGTCCTTGACCTTCTTGCCCAGTACCGCGATGGACTTGGGGTTCATCGCCTGGGCGATCTTGCTCAGCTTGTCGACCATGAACTGGTTCATCCTGATGTCGTTTTCCTGCCAGTCAAAGGTCATGCGCAGCAGCGGCTGGCCATAGGCGTCGCGATAAGTCGGGTCCAGGTCCAGGTAATTGCCACGGTACGACTGGTGGGCGCCATGGGCGTCCATCGATACCTGATGGGTGTAGTAGTCGGCTGTGGCTTTCTTCCAGGCGCTGCCCCAGGCTGGCGTGCCCGGCGGGTTGGCGGTGCCGGCAATCGGCCGGCTGCCCGCCTGGTTCACCCACATCGGTGAGCCGCCGACGAAGCCGTGCGGGCCATGGTCGAAGTTGTCGGCGTTGAAATCGTCGATGGCGATGCCGTTGCCGCCCGCGCCGATGAAGTTGTTGGTGTAGGTGTCCTTGTCGAAGAACGCCTTGACCGTGCCCATGTTCTGATAGGCAAAGTTCCGCCCCACCACGCCTTCGTTCTTCACCGGGTCGTAAGGCTTGCCAATGCCGGAAAGCAGCATCAGGCGCACGTTATTGAACTGGAACGCCGCCAGGATCACCAACTCCGCCGGCTGTTCTACCTCGCGCCCCTGGGCATCGATGTAGGTGACGCCGGTGGCCTTGCGCTTACTGTCGTCCAGGTTCACCCGCAGCACATGGGCATTGGGCCGCAGCTCGAAGTTAGGCACTTGGCGCAGCGCCGGCAAAATGTTCACGTTGGGCGAGGCCTTGGAGTACATGTAGCACACGTACCCGCTGCAGAAACCACAGAAGTTGCACGGCCCCATCTGTGCCCCGTAGGGGTTGGTGTATGGCCCGGAGGTGTTGGCCGATGGCAGGTTGTAAGGTTTGTAGCCCAGGCTGGTGGCGGCCTTTTCGAACAACCTGGCCGACACCACGTTCTTCTGCGCGGGCAGCGGGAACGGGCTGGAGCGGTCCGGCGCATAGGGGTTGCCGCCCTTCCCTTCGCCCACGACCTTGCCGTTGACGGTCCAGGCCTGGCCAGAGGTGCCGAACACCTTTTCAGCGAAGTCGAAATACGGCTCCAGCTCCTCGTAAGTGACGCCAAAGTCCTGGATGGTCATGTCGTCGGGGATGAACTTTCGCCCGTATCGTTCTTCGTAGTGGCTGCGCATGCGCAACTCGACCGGGTCTACCCGAAAGTGCACACCCGACCAGTGCAAGCCCGCGCCGCCCACGCCTTTGCCCGGCAAGAAAGCGCCAAGCTGGCGATTGGGCAGTGCCACATCGTTTATGCTGTGGCGGACAGTGACGGTTTCTTTAGACACGTCGACGAACAGCTTCTTGCGCACGCTGTAGGTCAACTCGTCGATCACCTGCGGGTAGCTGCCTTCCGGGTAGGTGTCCTGCATCGGCCCACGTTCCAGCGCCACCACCTGCAGCCCGGCCTCGGTCAGCTCCTTGGCCATGATCGCACCGGCCCAGCCGAAGCCGACGATCACCGCATCCACTTTGTTCAACACAGTCGCCATGCCTCAGGCCCTCTCGCCGCGGATCGATACAGCCGGGAACGGGTAAGGCTCGTTGCGCTCGACCCAGTCCATGAAGTCGGCGCGGGCACCGGGGAAGCCAATCTGGGTCCAGCCGACCATGCCTTTGTTGCCGCCATGAATAGGGTCGCAGAAGAACCCTTCACGGGTGTTCTGCACCAACAGGCTGAAGAACACCTTCGCCGGGACGGTGTCGAACACCAGCTCTCCTGCCTCGACCTTGCTGAGAATACGGTCTCGGGTAGCGCTATCTTGCGCGGCAAAAACTTGCCCGCCGTTGGCTTTGCACCAGCCGTCCACGGCAGCGATGCCCAGGCGATAGATTTGTTGCGGGCTGAGCTGCAACTGGTAGCCCAGCTCGGGCGCGGCGTCGGCGTTGAAC
>Ga0247818_10002663_pt1 | contig 11527 bp, 20 predicted proteins | sample 13C_Glucose_Day1_FD_192424 | JGI IMG/M metagenome (GOLD analysis project Ga0247818, IMG submission 192424) | Soil microbial communities from agricultural site in Penn Yan, New York, United States - 13C_Glucose_Day1 | ecosystem: Environmental > Terrestrial > Soil > Agricultural land | place...
CTCCATAGGATATTATTAGACGTTGTGTTTTTAGTCGTCGCGGCAGTTTGCCGTCCAGATCCGCTGGCGTTCGCTGCGCACTGCTCGCCAGGTGCACTGCGCAGTGCCTCTACCGCCCTCCCACTGAAATGGTGCCCTCATGCTCCACTCGTACAAACGGTTTCGCAAAAGCCTGCCTCAGTCGTTTATGGCTCGACTGGCGCGGGCGCTCGCCTGCCTCGCTCTGGCGCCGGTCGTGCTGGCCATCGGGTACTTGATGATTATTTGTGTGTTCGGGGGCATTTGGATGCTTGCGGGCCTTCTGGGCGATCCTGCTGCGCTCATTCCCTACGCTTTCGTCGTGCTCACGTTCATGCTGCTCTGGAGTAGCTGGGAGATACGTCGCAGCCGCAAACTTTATCGGAAGTACATGAGCGAACAATCCAAAGAGGATCTGGAGGCCGTTTTATTTGCCCCTACTGAAACCTTCACGGAGTTTGATCGCAAAATGGCAGTAACCGCCATTTATGAAGGTCAGCCAAAATTGGCCGCTTAATGCGGGCAATTGGCCCTATGGTCAGCACGAATGACATTTGCACATCAATTGGACTGCTTTGCGTTAGTTGCACGTTGTACAACATGCAACTGTCTAACTAAGTTTGTTGAAGTTGCCAAACGCTCAACTTTGCACATGGAGCCTGAGTGAACATCCTCATTACCTCAACCATCGGCGCTCAACAGCCAGAAGCGCCAAGCCATCTTGAACCAGGACTGAGCAACGATACCGTGTGCTTCAGGGTATCGAAGGCCCCCTACCCTTCAGCTGCGGTGCTTAGCCACCTCTTGAGCGAGGCGTGCTCGGACTGGCATCTATCCGTATACGAGCAGAGCACAGGCAGCGGCACGTTCATTTCCATTGATTTTGACGGCCCTGAAGAAGGTTCGGTAGTTGATATATCAAGTGCAAAGCCGGTTCCTGAGACACGCTTTGTTGTCTATCGATCTGAACCTGAGCCTGCATAAAACCAACCAACGGAAAATATCTTTGTACAAAGTTGCTTTTTTTATTCAGATGATGTTGCAGTTAGTAAATCTCCATAAGTATACTAACTACAAATAACCAAAAAGAGGTGCTGTATGTATAACCCCAAAGCTGTGCAAAACATCGTTTCCGCTCATGTTGATAAGCTCAATAGCGACTCCAACTTTTACCCCAAGGCTGGTCTTTACACTCTTGCCGTTGTGGCGTTCTTTGTTTTGAACTCGTACGGCCATTCTTCTGCCGGATGGTGGGTGTCGCTGGCCATTGCCCTGCTCACCCTCGTTGGTCTCGGGATTCCACGGTATGTCTGGGATGAAGACATTCAAGGCGATCTGGTGCCCGATGCCGTGTACATGGCCATCAACAGCAGCAAAGCCATTGAGCCAGGCTTGAGGGAGGCCATTCAGTATTCGCTCACTCCTGAGCTGAAGGTCAGGGATCTGATCGCGGTGGAAAGCAAGTATCATGAAGATAAGAAAATCACTTCGCGCCCTGGCTATCGCGGACTGAAACAGGATGAGCCAGATACCAACTGACACCAGCACGCACAGCTTTCAAAATTCGAACCCTGCCCGATGGCAGGGTTTTTTTATGCCTGAGGACAGTCCACCTAATTTGCGTGGCGTTGATGTGTAGCTAAAGTGGCATTGTTGTGCCACCGATATTCAGCGGCAGCCATTTCCGCCGCCACCCGCGCTGTTGTCAGGATGTAGGTGAAGATTTCGGCGCCAACGATTTAAGGTCGAAGGAGTCCACTGTCGCCGCACTGTTGACCGAGCCAGGAACGTCGATCAGTTGAAAGCTCACCATGTGAGGTTGCCCACGCCCTGTGGGGAGGCTGTATCCATAAACGATTACTTCCGTGCCCTTTGGAAGCGGCAAGTATGAAGTGCGACCAGACACCAGTACCCGCAATTGACCTTTCGTTTTTACCCGTGCAGGCAATTTGGAAACGTCGATCAGGGGCTCAGGCACAGTCCAATCATCCGGCTCAACATCAACCTCGCGCAGCAATTCATAGGCCGCCACTTGAGCATCGGTCAGCGGGCCATAGAATTTGGTGTACTCGTTGTTGTCCAGGGCGATGTACAGCGAACCATCGTCTTCTTTCCACAGCGCCATTTGCCCGCCGAGATGGGAAATCTTGGCCCGTGACACCTGCGTTTTCTCGTTGCTTACCATGATCAGCTGCCCCATATTTTTGATGCGAAGGTATTCGCACCGGATGAGGAAATATTACCCTATATGGTAAATCTATCAAAGGGGGTTATTTACCATTTATGGCATATAGAACGCGGAGCGAGGGAGGGGTGAAGATCAGTCGCCTTGAGGGCGTGATTTGTCCAGACCGTACTTGAGCATCTTCAGCATATCGTCCGGGTTTTCTCCGCGTTCAACCATGCTGAAGGCCGCGTCTGCGATACCCTTCAGGTGGTCTGGAAGGGTGACGCATCCTGTCGGCAGCTCTGCCAGGTCGTCGGGTTCGTCTTTGTTCATGAGTGCGCCTTCTTATCGACAGGGGTTGACCAGCGCTTGGCAAGCTTCAGGCACGCCTTGCAGGTGACCTTCGGCTGATACGACTCGCCATTGCCATCGCTACGGGTCTCAAGCATCTTGCCTGACCAGTCCTTTCCGTTCGTGTCACCAGAGGCGGTACAGAGGAAATCGCCAGCGTTGCGCTTGAGCCGACTGGAGTTCAGCGGTTCCAGCAGGTAAACGTGATTCACTGTTGCCCTGTTACGACCATCCCCCCACGAGCGCTCACTGAGGCCCGACAGCACGTCTTTGATGCCAACCGCCCACCTCACAGGTGGTTTGATTTGAGCGTTGAACGCTTCGGCCTCTGCGCGAAGCGTATTCAACCTCGCAAAGACTTCAGCGTATTCCACTGCCTCGGCTGCACGCTGTTCTTCATTGGCGACCTGAATGTCCTGCACCAGCGTGCAGACGAAAAACCCTGAAGTGCTCAGCCACACCTTTACCTCGGCACCAGGTGCGAGAGCGTCATCGCGAAGACGTAGCGTTGCGCCACCCAATTGCACCTCTCTGCCTTCGCCAACAATCGCCAGGTGTTCGCCTTGGCAGTGGCGAAGATGCCAAAAAGGATTGAGCGGACTTGGCGCGTCGAGTTGGTGACGGATCACGACTCACCTCCTCCGGCGCCAGCACGGCGCACCGAATGATGGAGGCGCTTCAGCACTGTACGGGCCCAGATCCCAAGGCGTTCACTCAATGGCATCGATACGTCGTCACCGAGCAGCCCTGCGGTAAAACCTTGGCACCAATACGCCCAGCATTCACGCGTGGTCGGCGACGGTACGTCACAAGCGGCATGAACCTGCGGAGCCACAAAAACGTCGTGTGCCGCTCTATCGAAGGCGTCAGCGAGTGCAATGCTCAATGGTCGCGTCATCGGTAATCCCTTTAGGTTTTGGCACTTCATTGAAAGCTTATACCACGCCTCATAACATACGTGTCTAGGGGTTTATATTATGCTTGCATTGTACTTTTCTAGAGGCGTACACTAAGACCACGCCAACACGAACAGCCAGGAGCTGCCCCCATGGAAAAGGTTATCGCTTTCGACCAAGCCGCAGAGAAATTCCGCGTGTACTTCCCGAAGTGCGAAACCATCCTGGCCAGCGTTCGCGCTTTGCCTGTTCGCCAGTTCCACAAGGACTGGAATGACCCGTATTGGATCGCGGGTGCCGACGTGGCCACCGCCACCGCACTTGCGCAGCTCGCGTTCAACAATGACTTCATCGTTGACAGCGTGGCGGCTGCCAAGATCCAAGCTGCTTTTTCGGGTGTTGCTGAGTGCAACATCACGGGCCGCAAAGCTGCGGGCATGCTGTCGTGCTTCGAAGTGCGCACCGCGTACAACGAAACAATCGTCGCCATGCTCAAAAGCTGCGCGGGTTCGACTATGGACTCCACCAAGACGTGGACACTGCCAATGCACACCAGCGCGATCAAGATAGTGATCAGCCTTGTGCGCGACTTCGGCCTGACCATCGACCCAAGCGTGCTTGAGTCGGCTCAGAGCGTAGTGAAGAAGAACGCCGCCGACGGCTTCATTGACGTATGCCGCGAGGTCGATGCCGTGATCGAGTTGTGCGAGTCGCGTATCGTCAAGCGCGCTCCCCGCGCCATGCCACCGCTTGCGGTGCTGGATGCATCGATTGTTGCCAACTGGATGCGTGGAAGCGCTGCGCGCCGTGAGAAGTCCAAGGAGCAAGCTTCTGCCAGCCGTACCGGCGCACGTGCTGCACAGCGCGCCATGGAGCGTGGATTTGAAGAAGAGGCCGCGCTCATGACCCGTGCGCAGATCGCCGCCGTGCACCGCAACCTGCAAACGCTGGCGGGCGTGTGCGATGGCGCTGCCACTCAGGACGACGTTGGCTTCAACGGCCCGGACGCGAAAGTTGGTCGCGGTCTGGCGCTGCTGCCAGTGCTGGAGCCGATCCAGGCTGCCTTGGCCCGCGCAATGCTGCAAAAGTACACGCGCCAGCTCGGCAAAGACGCCATCGAGCAGATGTCCTAATCCCCCTCCGGCGCCTGCGGGCGCCGCTTTCTAATCACCAACCGTGAGCAGGCCGGACATGCTGTCACTCTTGAAAACCGATCATCCCAACGGTCGCGTTTACTACCGCGACGAGTCGCAGCGCCTTGTGTGCTTCCAAAAGACGCAGACTTGGGCGTTCGAGTTGTTGCTCTGCTCCGAGAGCGGTGAGCCGATCAATGAGGCGCATCGCCAAAGCATCGAGCTGGACTACGCGCCCGCAGGTGACAGCTACACCGCTGCCCAATTCAGGGCGTGGCACAACAACCAGCAAATCGACAACCGCTGAGCAAGGAACTGATATGAACAACACGCATTTGAAAGGGCTGCTGGCGGGCGTTCCATCCGCCGAACTCCGCGCTGGCAAGGTGGGCGGTGACAAACCGGGATTGCTCGCTGGGGAGACCCCCGTGTGCCGCTTACCCGAAGGGCCAATGGGCGAAGCGTACGGCGCGTTACTGATTGCAGCCGTCAACGCCCTACCCGCCCTGATCAAAGCGTCCGAGGGTCAGACCGGCGCTGATCAAAGCTCGCCCCCGTACACAAAGGTGATGCGCGAGCGGATCGAGCAGCAGATTTCAATGGTGCTCGGCATGCGCCCAGGTGCGAAGGGATCGAACAGCATTTGGTCGCGGCTGATCTGGACAACGATTGAACCGTATCTCGTGGCACCCGTTGCCGAGAAAGCCGCCGACAGCGCGCTACAAGCTGCTCCTGAACCACACGCTGAGCGTATTCGCAAAGAGCGCCAAGACGCGGTGTTGCAGTTCACCTGTTTTCTCACCGCCCAACTCGGCACCACGCCCATTGAAGGAGAGGCGGATGTCGCCAAGCTGTTTGAGGGCTGGGAGGCTGCGCATAACTCAAACGCTGAGTAAGCCCATGGTTTACGTTGACCGTACGAATCCAGCGACGTATTTTCCCGCCATTGTTTTGCGGTGGCGTTGACCAGGTAATCGCTGGTTACCACGCTTTTGAGGAATACCAGATGACCCCAGACGAGCTGTTCACATATGCCGTCAAGTTTTGCCAGGATGCTGAAGCCGCTGGCCAGGGAACGAAGTACCCGACCTTTCGACAGGTGGCGAGTCGGTTCGGGGTTACTTACGACCAGATCGAGCAAGCCTGCGATGACTGGCAGGGGGATGCTTACTTGGCTCCAGCTGTAGGCTTTCGGTCGGGTAACGGGATCGCCTCCTTTGCAACTCGGGGCGAGCATCAGGTCGAGGCCTACCGCTGATTTCGGCAATGCGAGGGCTATGCCCTACTGCCACCCAAATGATTTGGATAATTGTCATGAAAGAAGAGCAATTCGACGTACTGGTCAAGCTGATGCGCGGCAACCCGGAGTCTCCAGCAAACAAGGCAGCTCGGCACGTGCTGGTTGACGGTTGGACACAAGCGGCTGCACACCACGAAACAGAAGCGTCACGCCAGACCATCAGCGATGCAGTCAAGAAGTACACCGAAGCTTTCGACAAGGTGAGCGAGGCATGGGCGCCGAAGAAGCGAACGTCGAAGCCTGCTGCTGCGCCGACTGAGTAATGCTGCGCCCCTACCCATCCTCCCAGCTTCCAAGAGAGTGACGACGTGCCACGCGATCTACTACCACTCGTAGAGAAGGTGCGTTCGTCGCGCCTGCTCAGCGTTTCCCGCAACAAGCTCGATCATCTTCAGATTGATGACGCACCGCCAACCAAAGTGAGCGGCTTCTACTGGATCTACACCAACTACTCCCTCGAAGAGCTGAAAGACTGCACTGCCTCGCCCCTTGAAGGTGCAATCGACATCAGGTTGATGGCGCAATTGCATAGTGGTCTTGGCAATGTTTGCGACATCCAGGATCAAGGGTATCGCTTGGTCTATAACGGGATTGCGAATACGTCCACAGGCATTCGTGAGCGCCTTGGGCAGCACTTCAACGGATGGAAAGAGACGGGCTCTCTGCACATCAAACATACCAGCCTGGGTGACCTATCGCGCTGGCGCGTTTCCTATGTGAGCACCAGTTGCAATGGCGCCACTCCCGCAGATGTCGAGAGCGACTACGCCCATGCGAAGCACGTTGAACGAATCTGGCGCCTTGAGCACGGATGGCCGATGTTCTGCACAAAATGAATTCTGTTTTGCACCGAGTGGCGCCGCGTTGCGGCGGGAGGGGCCAAGAGCTATCGCTCAATGGTCACCATTCGTGCGAACCCATTTGCCTGTAACCAGGCACAGCAAGGTATTACCGATGTCGAACAATATGCTTCACCAGCTCTCGGAAGGCATCGAGCACGGCGAGGTGCTTCGCATCACCTACCAAGAACTCCTGTCGGAAATAGTGCGAGAGCGCTGGCACGGTGCTTGCCATAGCTCCTCAGCCATCCTCTATCTTTTGCTCGCGGAGCAGGGGCTTGAGCCGACCCTATGCATAGGCGAAGTTCACTCGGGCATATACCGCTTCGACCACTCATGGGTTGAGGTAGACGGCTTGATCTACGATGCGGCTGTAGGGTATCCACAAGAGAATGAAGGGATGTATGTCAGCCCACCTGTGTTTGCATCTGCCGACATGGAAGAGGGGATGCCAACGCACCTGAAGTACGGTCTTCCAGGCTCGCTCGCAGAGGACGGGCTTCTGGTTGCCAATAGCGACCTCGATGAGTATTCGGAATTGCAGCCTGCGGAGTATGAGATCTGGACTGTGGCCGAAGAAATTGCCGACCGCATGGGGCTGGCGATGTGTTGCTCTGAGCTTCGGCAGAAGTACGGCGCAATCCGACGCACCCTTCGCGGTTGCTGATCCGACACTGAAGGCTGAGCAACTTTGCTACCCCAAGAGCGCCACGCAGTTGTCCTGCGTGGCATGAGTTCCGCCAGATCGAGTGCCCTGATCTTGAAACTCTGGAAACGGGGGTCTTACATAGCTCTGCAATCGCCTCAATTAACAACGTAGTGTGATACTGTACCTTGCACTTATTGCAACCCAATGCACAATCTCTGCACCGCGCTGAGGCGTAAGCCATGCAGCTTGAAACTCGAAGACCCACCACAGGAACCACAGACATGCACATTCGCGCAGCCTTCGCCCTTACCCTGTTTATGAGCATGAGCCTTGCGTCAGCGGCGAGTTTTGCTGACACCCGTTTTCAGGGTAAGGCCGTTCGCGTGCTCGACGGCGACACAATTGAGGTACTGGCGGATGGCAATCGAAATGTCCGCGTCCGGCTGGCAAACATTGATGCTCCAGAAAAGAAGCAGCCGTTCGGGCAGAAATCCAAAGAGCACCTGATTGACCTCGTTGCAGGCAAAAATGTGGAAGTCGTAGACGTGGGTGGCGACCAGTACGGCAGGCGCATCGGGCGCGTTCTAGTTGATGGCCAAGAGGCGAATGTTGAGCAGGTGCGCTCTGGACTCGCTTGGGTCTACAGCCGCTACAACCACGACGGCCAACTGCCCACCCTTGAGAGCGCAGCTCGCAGCCAGCGCATTGGGCTTTGGGTAGATCCCAACCCGCAAGCGCCTTGGGAGTTTCGCCACGGCCAGAAGTAAGTCGGTTTCCTTGGGCATGGCACTGGCTGTTTTTTGGCCTCGCCTGCGATAACGTTGCGACACCAGGTGCGATGCCCGCAAGCGGATTGGCGGCTCGCAAAGTAAATTGGCAATGAGGTCACCATGCGCCCCGCCGAAGTCACGACCACCCAGATCATTGTTGCGGGCATCCAGCTCGAAAAGAGTGGCAAGGCCGTAAACGGTTTCTCCCTGCGCAAGCAGATTGGTGCCGGTAATCCGACTCGCCTGAAGAAAGTGTGGGATGAAAGCGCAGCAACTCGCTGGGAAGCACAGAATGAGCCGTCCGCAATGGCTTCCGGCGAAGGGGAAGGCATCACCAGCGCCCCTGAAAGCTCGCAAGGCAGCAGTTCGATGGTCGCCGAGGTCGCTGCGCTGCGCGATCAGATGCAAGCCCTACAAAGCCAGCTGGAGGCAGCCAAGAAGGAATCCGCCAACCTTTCGCTCCAGGTGCAGCAGGTGAATCTGGTTGTTGATGCCGTGACGGACGACAGGAACAAGTTCCAGCTCCGCTGTGCAGAGCTTGAAGGCAAAGACAAATCGCACAGGGAGCGCATTGTAGAGCTGAACGCACGGATCGACGAGCAGCGGGGCGAACTACACCGTGGCTCACAGGCTCGCATCACACTACAAAAAGCACTCGACGCCCTACTCCCAAAAACCTAATCGCGGGAAGTCCCAACTCTCGTAGATTTGCCCAGTACTGCATTGCAAATATAATAGACCGGTGCTATTTTTTGCGGACTCCCTACGAGAAACCTAACGCCAGCAGGTTTCAGGCCACAAGGAAAGTTATGCCGAACTCTCTCGCCATCTCCGATCTTCTGTCTGCCCCGTACAACGTCCGGCGCATTCAGCAAGGCAAGCAGGTACTCAGCCGCGCTAACGGTCGCTTCCAGGCTGTCGTAAATGGCTTGTGCATGCTCAGCTTCGCTGAAGGCGTGGCGCTCAGTTTTGAGTGGGCTGCTGTCGGTCAAAGCGATGAGCAAGGCATCGAGTTCCGCGTACAGGCGCGAGAGGGTTTCTGGCCGCAGTTAGATGGCGCCACCCTTATTGATGGCGGTGGCGAGCAGTTGAGCTGGCACGAACAAAGCGCCAGCTTGCTCACCGTGGTCGGCACGCTCAACTGGCATGATGCTGTGAAAGACGCGCTGGCCAAGTCCTGTCTTGTCGGCGCCGATCTGTAACGGCAGCGCGGAAGAACACAACACGAATCTGAATTTGCACAAGGTCGCTAGAAATGGAAAACGCAAACATCGAACAAGTCTGGGCAGAACAAGGCTTCGAAATCGTGAGTACTGGCGGAGGCTGCTGGGCCGCGATGCGTCAGGTTGATGGCGTTGAGTTCTGGCTGACCGACGACAACGAGTCCCCCGAGCCTGATCCAGCTTCGAAGCTGCTGGTCGGCGCATACGTCCCAAACAGTGGCGAATGGCTCGATTTCAGCACTGAGGTGGATTCGTTGGCGCATGCGCTGCCGCAGCTGACGAAGTGGGCTGCCGATCTGGCTGTAAAGCTGAACGCGAAATGAGCGAGCTGACCGCCGCGAACGCAACGCACAAACTCATTTGCCAGCACGTTTGTCGTTGGACGAAGACCTATACAATGCGCTGCCACGTTCTCAAAACCATGCCAGATGGTCGGCTAAAGCTTTTGGTTTTCGGTGATCGTAACTGGAAAGACCGCGAACACTTGAGTCGCGTCAGATACATTGAAGCAGGAAGAGTCAGACCCATCAGCGCACAATAACGGTTCATCCAGTCAAGCCGGTGGCTGAACAGTGAGAGGAGTTAAACCGTGGCCAAGCTGCAAGCAGCTGAACGAATCTATGAGCCCGACGAGGGCGTCACACACTACGGGCCACCCAGCGGCCTCGATCAAGTGACATTGTGCGGTGTGCCGGATTGGCTCGGAGGTCGCACACCAGGCGAGAGAACTGACCGCCCAGTGAATTGCTTTGGCTGCCGACAAATCGTCAAGCATGTGAAAGCGACCAGATTTGATTGATAGACCGCGTATCAACGAAAAGGGAGGCATCATTCAATGGTGCCTCCCGTTTTTCTTTCACTCTCCCCTGCTATCGGGTGCCAGAAAGTAGGCTCTGTTTTTCGGCGTCCAGCCAACCAGACCCAAGCTGTTTGTCCATCACGATCTTCACGCCGCTGATAGCACCCAGTTCAGCACGAGCGAGATTGTGGCCCATGTCTGCCGCCAAGCTGAACAACGCGTACGCTTTCGCTTCATCGTCAACGCTGTGCTTGCGCAACATGATCTCGCTGGCCTGTTGGTAGTAGGTTTCGCTATCAGATCCATCCGGGTTGGCGCGTTGACCAGGAGCGCCAGCATTGGCAATGGCGCCATCGAGCATGGCGAGCAGCTTCCCAGCCGCACGATCATTCTTATCGTTCGCGAACGACAGTGGGGCCACAGCTTCGGCCTGCCGCCCTTGCTGGATATAGAGCTTGCCGAGGGCAAGCGCAGCGGGAACATCACCGGCATTGTAGGCTTCGAGCAAGTACGCCTCACCCTTAACCGGATCGTTCAGCTTGTAGTCGGTATAGAGGTTGCTGTAGAGCGAGCCAAGTTCGCGTTGTGTCCGAACGCTTTTGGTAACCGCCATTTCCATCACGGCCACACCACCGTTTACGTTCTGCTCGTGACCGGCCTGCCCCTTGATCATCTGCCAGCCGATAACGCGGGTTGCTTCTGGGTCATCGGCACTTGCAGCGGCGAGCAGGTGTACCTGGGCAAGCTTCAAATCGCGTGGGCGATCTACGCCCTCGGTGTAAACCTTGGCAAGCTCATAGTGCGCCTGACCATTGCCGTATGAGGCTGCCGCTTCGAGGTATTCAATCCGCGTGTTCCGATCCGTCGAGGCCAAAGCCAGCGCCAGGTTCTGGCGTGACTGATCACCGAGGGCATCTTGCGACGACGATTCGACGGGCGCCCACCCACCGTCAGCGCCATCGCTGGTGGATTGCTCGGCAACGGGCTCGCTCACTTGCTCAGCCACGTATTCGACAGGCCCACCCTCGGCCTGCACTTGCGCCTGATCCTCCTGCATGAAAAGGGGTTGCTCACGCGGTTGTTGCGGGGCACTCGCACAGCCTGCGAGGAGAACGTTAGACAGGACAATCGCAAGGGCGGCACGACGGTGGATCATGAGGGCTCCAGAAGGGATGCCTGCGCCCCTGTCAGTCGCCAGAGGGTCAAGCGGGAAGGTCAAAGGTGAACCCAACTGAAATGGGCTCAACGCGGTCGCAACTATATACCGTAATCATATACATAGGCGAGAATAGGCCCGCTGAGCGCCCTTGTGGCCACGCAGCAGGTCAATCAACCCTACCGAGGCGAGTGGCACCGCGTTGCGGTGGGAGGGGCGTAGCGGC
>Ga0247818_10002671_pt1 | contig 11510 bp, 12 predicted proteins | sample 13C_Glucose_Day1_FD_192424 | JGI IMG/M metagenome (GOLD analysis project Ga0247818, IMG submission 192424) | Soil microbial communities from agricultural site in Penn Yan, New York, United States - 13C_Glucose_Day1 | ecosystem: Environmental > Terrestrial > Soil > Agricultural land | place...
CCACCAGGCCTTACAGACGCAGCTCTTGAAAACGCTTGCACCAGCGCGTGACTGACACAACGGAGAGACCGGTCAACTGGGCAATCTCGTTGCGCGAACGGCCTTGAGCCGCCAGTAAAATCACCCGCGCCCGACGACCGTCGCGCTGACTGATCGTGGCCGACCTTATGCGTCGACTCAGTTCAATCTGTTCGTCTTCACTGAGCACGATGTCCTGAGAGTTCATGTGATCATTCCAGGCACTGACTGACCACAGATGCACAGCTCAGGCTAGAAATTTATTTCTGAGACAGGACACTAGGCAAGGGAATCCCACACTTGCACCAGGCCGAACAGATGCACCAGCCCATAGACCAGGCAGACCGCCGAGCTGATCACGATGAAGCGAATACTACGCCCAGTGCCTGCCAGCGTGAACGGTCCCAACAGGCCGCGCAGCAGGTAGACCAGGGTGATCGCGCACAATGCCGGGCGCAGCAGGGGCAAGGGATCGATCACCCCGGCACCGGACAGTGCATACGCCGCCCATGCGGCGAGCACCAGGGCAATCCCCGTCGTGACCACCGCGGGAAACCAGCGACCGGCCTGGGCCGCACGCACAAAGCGGTCGCCAGCGCCAAACAAGCGATACCAGGAAGGCCCTCCCATGATCACCCCGACATGCATCAGGGCCGCCAGCAGGCTGAGCCCGGCGCCGATCACCAGCGCCATGTTGTATTCGTTTGCCATTCCATCGCTCCTTGATGCAAAAAGCGCCACGGTGAGCCCCATAGACGTCGTGGCGCGTCGGCAGGGCCCGCCTTGACCACGTACTCAGCTGGTTGCCGCTTCGGCGCGGGTGCCGACGTCCATCACCTGGTAGCGCACGTGACGACCGCAGACCGCAGCGGCCGCTTCCACCCCGCCAGTCATGGCGCCAAAAATACCATGCCCGGTACGGGTCGATGCGCCGCACAGGTACAGGTTGCGGATTTCAGTCTTGGCCCCTGGCCTGTTGTGCAGGAAGTACTCCGGGGTAAAGGCCAGACCGTAGGACGTGCCCCCTTCGGAGCCGATAAAGCGCGTCACTGAAAAAGGGGTCGAGACTTCCTGATACACGATGTGGTCCGACATTCCCGGAATCACCCGTTCAGCCAGGGCAATCAGCTGGCGGGCGTACCACTCTTTCTTCTCCAGGTACACAGGGTTGGTCCGGTAGCTACCATCCGTCAGTTCGGCCTGGGTCACGCCCCAGCTTTGCGGGGTGGAAGGCACCGCCGACATAAGCTGCAGGTTATAGATGCCTGGCGGGGCGATGGCCGGGTTATCCGGGTCTTTCATCGTTGCGTTACCGATGAACAGATGGGGCTCCTCGGGAAACTCTCCGGCGAACACCTCGCGGTAGGCCTTCTCATAATCGCAGCCAGGGTAGATGCGGTAGTTGGTGTTCTTCAGGCCCATGGCCTTGAGGTCCATGTCGATGCCGAGATAGACCACGCCCATGGCCGGTGACATCTCGAACTGTTCGGCACGACGCACGGTCTGTGGCTTGAGGTGTTCACGGCCAATCAGGCCAAGCAGGGCCTGCTTGATATCGGCGTTGCAGATCACCGCGTCCGCCTTGACCACCCGCTTGCCCAAGTGCTTGTTGCTGAACTCGACGCCCACGGCACGACCGTTCTCGATCAGGATACGTTCGACCTTGGATCGCAGGAGGATCTTGCCGCCCTTGCGCTCGACCACCTCGCCCAACTTGTCGGAGAACATCTGGCCGCCACCCGAGGGGTAATAGGAACCCTGCAGGAAGTGGTTGACCACCGCGGCATGGCCAGCCATGGTCGCGCGGCTCGGCGGCTGGTGATAGACCCCCAGCTGCCCGGTCAGGATGGCCCGAAGGCGTTGATTCTGCGTACAGGTGTCGAGGAACTGCGCCACCGTCGATTTGGCATGCCGCATCAGCATCCAAGAGCGTGGCAGCACCCACAGCGCGGTCAGCGGCCGCGAGTGGATGCCCATGAAATCCCAGACCTGCTGCAGCATCTTGAAGTAGCGGTTGATTCCCGCTCGCTCCTTGGGAAATGCCTCCAGCAGCTTCTCGCGAAAGCGTTCATAGCCACGGGGAACCGCGAACTGGAAGTCGGGAAAACACAGGGTTTCGAACCCCTCCGGGTCCTGCTCGATAAATTTGATTTCACCATCATTGATACCTGCACCCCGCAAAATCCGCGGAATCAGACCGTGCTTGCCACAGTCACCGATGTAGTGCAGGCCGACGTCGAACTCATAGTCCTTGCCCTTGCGGTGGAACACCGTGGCACAGCCGCCCATTTCATAGTGCATGTCGAGCACCAGTACCTGCTTGCCGCGATTGGCCAGGGTCGCGGCAGCCGTCAGGCCACCGATGCCGGCGCCAACCACGATCACGTCAAAGGTGTCGCTTTCGAGGGTCTTGAATCGATCAAAACTTTGCATGGATAAGGTTCCAGTCGCGCATCAGGCATGGGCCAGGTGGTGGTCGCGGGTCGGATCGACCGCCTCGGCCTCACGTATCAGGTGGGGCAGCTTGTTCGGCTTGCGGCTCCAGTGTTCATGGTTCGCCAATGGCGGAATCTGCTGCAGGATCACCGGCCAGTGCTTGACCAGCTCGGCGTTGAGTTCGATGAAATACCGGTTGCTGTCATCGAGCTGGTTCTCCGGCTCAATCGCTTCCTCCGGACACTCGGGCAGACACAGGCCACAGTCGACGCACTCCTGAGGGTTGATGGCGATAAAGTTGGGCCCCAGGTGGAAAGCATCCGCGGGGCAGATATCGACGCAGCTGGTGTGGCGGCATTGAATGCAGTTGTCAGTCACTACGTAGGTCATGGTGCGTCTCGTAAAAATCTGGTTTGACGGGGAAGTCGCCACTCAGAAGTAGCGGTCGACCAACAAACGCGCCGACAACATCGTCCCGATGAAACCTGCGCCCGGGAATGTCCAGGCCCCGACCTGGTACAGCCCCTTGACCGGGTATTTCTGCGGGAAACGGTTGAACAGGCCGGATTGTCGGGTGTTCTGCTCGAAGCCGTAGATCGCGCCCTCCGGGTTATGGGTGAACTTGGTCATGGTGCGTGGCGAGCCGCTCTCGCAGACCTCTATGTGCCGACTCAGGCCTGGAATGACTCGTTCGGCGTTGGCGATCAGCAGCTCGGTGAGTTCAAGCTTCTTGCGCCTGTAGTCGAGCTTGCCCAGCGAGTGCCACTCGCTGGCGCCCGTCAGCGTGAACAGGCCCAGGCTGGACTTTCCGGCCGGTACCATCGAAGCATCGACGTTGGAGAAGTAGTTGATCGACCAACTGGTGTTGTCGCCATGCAGCTCCCCGGCCTGGATATGCTCGAACTGTTCGCGCTGGGTTTTCTGCGGGGCGAAGAAGTGGATGTACTCCTCGGGGCCCACTCCCAACTCGCTCAGCGGGCAATCGAGCCCCAGGTAGACTTGAAACCCGGACACCGACAACTTGAGCCGGCGCAGTCGCGAGCGGTACCTGGCGTCGAAGTGCTGCTCGCCAGCCAGTGCCACGACCGCATGGGGCGAAATATTGGCCACAACATTGCGCGCCTTGACCCTGCCCGACTTGCGCGTTACCACGCCGCCGATTCGCCCGCGTTCAATCACGATCTGGTTGACCGCTGACTCCAGCTCGACCCGGCCGCCATGTTGCTCGATCACTTCGACCAGGGCATTGGACAATGCCTGGGAGCCGCCCTTGATCGAATAGCCGCCGTTCTCCAGATAGTCGATAAAGGGATAGGAAAAGTACCCGAACGCCAGGTCCTTGGCCGGTAGACCGTAGTAGCTCCATTGCGCCGACAGCACTTCCTTCAAGCGTTCGTTGGAGGTGAAACGCGAGAAGTAGTGATCCACCGTTTCATGGCCATACTTGAGCACCCGCGGATAGATCATGGGCGTGGCCACCAACCTCATCCAGAAAGGTTTGCGCGAATACAGAAAGCCGCACAGGTCCTTGTAGTTGCGCTGAGACTCGGCAAACAGGCGATTGATGTTGTCGACTTCCTCGGGAAAGAAACGGAACAACTCGCGTTTGTAACCTTCCAGGTCTCGGTGTCCAACCGTTATGTCGATGTCCTGAGAGCGATAGCGATACAGGGTCGGGTGATGAAGAAACTCGACTTTGTCCGCCACGCCACAGGCCTCGATGACATTGAACGACTCGGCGCCACGTACCACGCCGTCGAACGAATGCAGCGAAACATCGAAGTTGAAATCCTTGCGCCGAAAATTGCTGGCATAACCGCCGGGTACATTGTGCTTTTCCACCACCAGTACCTTCTGGCCTCGCTGCGCCATAAGGCTGGCACTCGCCAGCGCGCCAAGGCCCGCGCCGACGAAAACGGTATCGTATTCTTGACTCATTACATCTCCAGGCTCCGCGGCCAGATCCGGACAGCTAAATCAGACCGTCAGGCCGCCGTCGATTACGAATGTCTGACCGGTGATGTAGTCGGCCTGGGTCGACAGCAGAAAGCTGGCCAAGGCCGCCACTTCACGCACTTCACCGAAGCGCCTGAGGGGGATGGTGTCGGTGATCGACTTGCGCACCGGGTCGGCGATCTGCTCGACCATCTCCGTGGCAATGAAACCTGGGGCGATGGCGTTGACGTTGATCTTGAACCGCGCCAATTCCAGGGCCATGGTCTTGGTAATGCCGATCATCGCCGCCTTGGTCGCTGAATAACTCAACTGTCCCTTGTTACCCTTGAACCCACTGACGGAGGACATGTGCAAGATCTTGCCGCGACGCTCGGCGGCCATCGCCGGCGCCAGGCATTTACTGAAATACACCGCCGAATCGAGGTTGGTCGCAACCACATCGCGGTAACGCTCGATATCGAACTTCAGCAACAGCTGATCGCCGGTCACCCCCATGTTGTTGATCAAGCCGTAGGGCTCGCCGAGGGTCTCCACCAACTGTGCACACACCGCCTCGACCGAACCGTGGTCCCGCCCGTCACAGGCATGCCCAAGGGCCCAGCCACCGCTGGCCGCCACTTCCCGCTCCAGTTGCAAAGCCGCGTCGGCCGAGGACTGGTAGGTGAAAGCGACCTGATACCCTTCCCGTGCCAGGGCCGAGACCAGTGCGCGTCCAATGCCACGACTGCCGCCACTGACCAGCACCCATTTGCCGTTTGAAGACTGCTGAACATCCATGATCTACATCCTTTAGCCTGATGGTCCTTGCCGTTGTTACGCGGGCACGACGGGTGTTTGAGCTTCTGCACGATTGAAGAAATCGAAGATTTCCTCGAAGTAGCGGTCCCGATGCTTCTTGTGGTTTTCCAAGTGACGACAGCCCTCGAAACCGACCATATGTAGCGCCTCGCAATCCAGGCTGAGCCCCGCCACGCTGGCAGCCGGGATAAAGCGGTCGTTGAGCCCGTAGAAATAGGCGATCGGTAGATCGCGCACGCCCTGCAACGAGTGATCAATGGCACAGGTCCCCGTGGGGACCGCCAGACGGCTGCCGCTGATCCAGCGCATAGCGAGTCGCAGCGGTCCGCGGGTGAAGTAGCTGCGCACCGAAACCGGCACACTGTCCAGCACCGCCGAGGTAAAGGGCGTGGTATCGCGCGCCAGGGCATGGGACAGGTGATAGCCGCCAAACGAACAGCCCACCAGGTGGATGGGCAGGCCGGGGTTGTCCCGGATCACTCGCCGGGCAATCGCCAGCACATCGTCGGCAAACGCGTGGCCGCCGATGGTGCTGCGGCCGAAGCCTTTGAAGTTGAAGGCGACCACGTGATAACCCTGGTCGAGAAACGCCTGATCCAGTTTGTTCTCGAAAAAGTAATGCATGCCGTACTTGAGGAACGGATGGCACAAGAGCACCACGCCCCGAGGGTGCATGGCGGTGGTGCGCAGGGACGCCCCCTCGAGCCGGCTGCCGTCGCGTGCGACTTCGACAAAGCCTGCCGCACGACTTGGCACGTCGCGCTTCCAGCCTTGTACCTGGCGGAACATTGTCCGGATGAACAGCTTGGAAATGGCGACACCCAGCCAACCGGTCGATTGCTCGTTTTTGCTCATGCTCGCTTCCATTGTCTGGCCTTCATCTCGGCATAACCGAATGCCGCTTCGTAACTGGGACCCGCCACCCAGGCGCTGAGGAACTGCACGCCCTGCACCGGGAAGCCGTGATGGAATACATGGCCGCTGAGATCGGTACCCACCATCGCCCCATAACCCGAACCGTCGGTGTTGTTGGTGAAGCGCACATAGGTGTGGGGCGTGGCAACCTCGGTATGCAGCACATGTCCGCGCAGCCCCGGCACCTGGCTCAACAGACGCTCCACCAGGGTGTCGCTGGCCCGTTGTTTCTTGGCGCGGTATTGCGCTGTGCGGCGCTGCGGCCAATGGGCGATCGAGTCGAGCACGTTGATACACACCACCAGGCCCGCAGCCGGGTCCAGGGCGTGATAGTTGGTGACCTCGATCGGCGACATCTCCCAGAATGCCCGCTCACTGAGCGCCGCCTCATAACCGCTGCGTTCGGCGGCCATGCGCAGCTCGGCGCCTGCCGCCGGATCACCGGCGAACAGCATCGATTCGCTATGCAGCAGGCCAAGTTGCGCCGGTGGCAGGTCGGTCACCAGGTACACCGTGGTGGTCGAGCGTGCCGGTTTCAGCGCGGTGAGTTTCTCCCGAGTGGCCGCCAGCTCCACATCCGCCGCGAACAGCGACTGCACCGCGTAGTGCGGTGAAGCGTTGATGTACACCCGCGAAGAATGGAATACGCCACGATTGGTGCTGACGCCCGTGGCATTGCCTTGCCCATCGGTGAGCACCCCATCGACACCTGTGCTGAGCAGGATCTGCCCACCGGCCTGTTCAATCCGCTGCGCCAGTAGATTGGACAGGTGCTGGGAGGAGCCCATGACATAGGCGTTGCCACGGTTGAGCGTGGCGTACACCACATGCAGGTAGTACAGGTAGCCCAGGTCTTCCGAGTAGCCACCGACGTAGATTCCCGGTGCCGCCAGGATCTCGATCAGGTACGGATCGTCGAACAGCTCGTGCAGCGCCTGACGCACGGTCTTGTGCTTCAGGTTGCGATGCGCGAAACGCAACTGGGCCATGTCCGGCTCAAAGGTGCCGTCCAGCATCTGGAACTGGTAGTAGCCGTTGCGCCCGTAAGTTCGAACGTGCTCGAAGAAGGTCGCGATGGCCTCGGCCTGATGGGGAAAGCGCTCGACCAACAGCTGTTGCACACCGTCCGCGTCATTGGCCAGCGGCAGCGCCATGCCGTCCTGGTAGGCGCAGAAGTAGTCCTGGGGATAGACCAGGTCCAGTGTCTCTTCCAGCTCCAGATTACGCAGGATACGGATCAGGTTGCCGCCCTCGGCCATGCCACTGAGCTTATGCAGACTGCAGTCGAACACCGCGTCCTGTTTCGGCCGACTGAACGTGGAGGCATACCCGCCGACAACAATATGCTTGTCGACTACCAGCAAGCGCACCCCGGGGTCACGTTTGACCAGCATGGCCGCACAGGCCAGGCTGGTGATCCCGGCACCGACGAAGATCGCGTCCCAGGACGGCTGGCTCATTGGCGCAGCCCCAACTTGTCGACCCAGGCGTAGATCTCGGCAAAGCGCATGGCATTGAGCCGGGCGTTGTGGGCCGAGCGCCAGACCTCCTCGATCTTCGCCTTGTCATCCACCGCGATCGGAAACTCAAACGAGGTGTGCCGGGCGATTTCCGGGTTATAGGTGAACATGTCGATCAACGCCGGAATGATTCTGCGACTCATGGCCTTCACCTGGGCGATGGACTCCGGGCTGGCCGTTTCAAAGAACGACTCGCTGATCCAGCGACCGAAGGCGATGTGCCGGGCCTCGTCATGATGATGCTCACGGAACATGGTACGGGTCATAGGTTCGATGCCTGGGCCCTGGGACGTGTGCATCGCACCCATTTCCGCGACCCACTCGATCAGCAGAGTGAACAGCACGCCCACCGCGGGCTCCATTTTCGGCAGTGTCTCGGTCAGCAATTCGTAGAGACCCACCGGCGGGTTCCACAATTGCAGGCCGGCCTTGCCCATGAAGCGCTTGAAGGTCAGGGTGTGAACGATCTCCTCCTTGGAGAAGATCATCAGGTACTCCTGCAGGTCCTGGGAGATGCGATCGTGGAATTGGGTGACATAACCCATGTACAGCGGCGGAATAGTCTGCTCCAGCCAGATGAACATGGAGATGTCACGGCCGGTTTCCAGCCAGGCCAGTTCCAGCTTCTGTGCCTCGCTCAGGCCTTCACAGAAACGAGTGCCGTTGATCCACAGATGATCGGGGTCCTTCGGGTACAGGCTGCGATCGACCTCCTGGTCCCAGGGCAATACGGTCGCGTGGTCCATGGTCTTGTGGTGCGAGACCTCGCTCAGCTTGCGGACCTTCGATTCCCTTGCTTCTGAAATGGTGAATACACTATTGGTCTGCGTGGGCATTCCCTTGCTCCTATCCGTAACGGTAGCCCTGCCAGTCAGGCAGGGACGGCGGCCGATTCCTTGAACTCGACCACGAACTCGCACAGCTGGCGCAGCGTGGAAATCTTGCGGCTGGCGAACGAATCGGGATCCAGCGCCACGCCGATCTTCTTCTGCACCACTAGCTGCATCTCGACGAAGTCCAGGCTATCGAACGCCATCGATTCGATGTTGGTATCGAGGGTCACATCGTTTTCGTCGACATCCTTGAGTTCCAGAATGAGGTCGCGAACAACAGCAAATACTTTCTCTACAGTGGTCATTGCACAGCTCCTTGGTGGGTTGAAAGTGTCTTTGCCATCAGCCCGAGAGTGATGGTCATCACGTGGCGATCGCTGACATGCACCCCAAGATCGAGGGTGCCCACGGCCTTGCCAGGGCTTTCAATCAGGTGGATGTTGTCGATCTCACAGCGAATATCGGTCTGCAACTTGCCCAGCGAGCGCAGCGACGTGCAGAAGGTGATCTGGTGGCTGGTCTGCACCACCAGGTGATCTGACAGATCCTCAAGCCGGTCCGGCCGCTGTCGTTGACGGAACTGCGGGGACAGGCAATCGAAGATCACTCCCAGATGGTTACGAATGAAGTGGGAAAAGATCAGTGCATCGAGCGCGACCCAATCATCGACCCCCCGGCCCAGGTCATCACGAAACTGTGCGAGCCAGGCCGCGACCTCCTCGCGTGCCAGCAGGAAGCCCGGGGTTGTGGATAACCAGACCGGCGCTTCGACGATACGTACATGGCCGATCATGTGTTCACTGTCGCCGCCGCTCGAGTGCAACTTGAACCCCGTGCTGTCGCTGCGCTCGCGGGTCGACAGGGCTACCGGGCTGTCGCGCAGCACCGGAGCCTTGAGCAGCGCCTTGAACTGCATCCAGTCCTGGGGCAGCACCTGATTGACGCGCCCCATGCGATGCTTGACCGGCAGTAGCGCGAGCATGCCATGCACCACCACATCGGCTGCGTCCATGCGGCGCGCCGCCTCACGGTCGAAGTGGATCGGGTTGCGATCACCGGAGAGGCCGGCCCAGGCCTCGATCTGCTCGGCTCCGAATTGCAACTGCATGATCAGACCACCTTGCGCAGCATGATGCCGGCGTTGGCACCACCGAAGCCGAAGCTCAGGTTCAGCACGTTATTCAGGGTCTGCCCATGCAGATGCTCGTTGGGCACGTAGTTGAGGTCGCAGTCAGGATCGGCCTCATCCATGTGGATAGTCGCCGGGATGGTGCCACGGGCCATGGCCTTGAGGCAGAAGACCGCCTCCATGGAACCGGCGGCACCGATCAGGTGGCCGGTGTAGGACTTGGTGCTGGACATCGGAATGCCGTATGCGGCGTCCCCCAGGGCCAGCTTGATCGAGCGGGTTTCGTTGACATCGTTGAGCGGTGTCGAGGTGCCGTGCAGGTTGACGTAGTCGATCTGCGATGCCTGCACGCCTGCCTGCTTGCAGACGTCATTGATCACCCGTACCCGGGCCTGCATGTCTTCGGCCGGGGCTGTCATGTCGTAGGCGTCCGAATAGTTAGCGTAGCCGGTGATCTCGCCGAGAATCTTCACGCCCCGTGCCCGGGCCGACTCATAGTCCTCCAGGCATAGCACAGCCGCGCCCTCGGAGAGCACGAAGCCGCTGCGTCCCTTGCTGAACGGGCAGCAGGCCAGGCGCGTGTTTTCCTGCTCTTTGCTCAGGGCCTGGATGACATCCACCGACCAGACGTTGAACTGCTCTTTCAAGGACTCACTGCCACCAGCGATCATCACCTTGGCGCGGCCGCTGCGAATCGCCTCGTAAGCCTCACCAATGGCGATGGTGCCCGTGGCGCAGGCTGCAACCGGGCTGTTCTGGATACCACGCATGTTCCAGTTCATGGTGATACCGGCGGTCGCGGCATTGCACATCGACATGACGGTGGCGAAGGAAGTGGAGATGCCGTGCTTACGGTATTCGTTGTTATTGCAGTTGGCGGTGTCGAGCCCACCCCAACCGGTGCCCAGGATCACGCCGCGATCAAAGGGCGAGACGATCTCATCCAGGGGCGTATCACCGAACGCCATGCGGATCGCCTCGTGGGTGGCCACCAGGCTGTATTTGGCGAACAACGGCAACATCTTGGAGATTTTCTTCGAAAACGGACGCATCGCTTCACGACCGAAGTCATCGATAAAGCCAAAGTAACGCGCATGGATGCTCGGATCGTCGAACCTGTGCTGACGGTAACCGACCTGGTAATCCATCATTGCGTCCCAGATGGCGTCGACATTCTCGCCGAGCGAGCAGATGGCGCCATAACCGGTTACAACGACCCGGCGCGGTTCTGAAGAAGCGGACTTTTCCATGATCTTCCCTGTTTCGATGTCTTGACTGGAATGCCGCACAGCGTGAATAAGCCTGATCCAGACGCTCAGACTGTCATTGGCATGTTCGGCGATATAGGCAAGTGGAGCACTCGCAAGTACAAACCATGACGCCTTGGTTGGAACATTCGTCCAGCATTGAAAAGTTCAGCGCTGCGGCGTCATAGGGGGCTTAACCACTGCCCGGCATAAGTTGCCGTAGTTACCCAGAGAGAACAACTGTATCTAGGTGCAGATAGCGCGATGAAAATCAAACTATGCAACCTGCAACTGCACCTAAGTACAGGTTGCCGCTGGGCGGACATTGATAAACTAACAATGGTCGCGCGATTGATTTTTCGTACCCGGAAGTTCATTCCCCGCGACCTGTACGAGCCGCACCACTTAGTACTTAAGTACCAGTTCCCATGGAAGAACGTTAATAACATGAAAGCTATCGAGTTTCACGCGCTTGACTATAGTGCGACGCCCCACGCTTGGGTCGCCGACTTGTATCGCCTGCGCAAGGAAGTATTCGCTGATCGTTTAAGTTGGAAGGTCAATATAAATAACGGCATCGAGTTCGATGAATACGACAGCGAGCGGACGACCTACCTGATCGGTACCTGGGAGGGTGTCCCCTTGGCCGGCCTGCGCC
>Ga0247818_10002672_pt1 | contig 11507 bp, 10 predicted proteins | sample 13C_Glucose_Day1_FD_192424 | JGI IMG/M metagenome (GOLD analysis project Ga0247818, IMG submission 192424) | Soil microbial communities from agricultural site in Penn Yan, New York, United States - 13C_Glucose_Day1 | ecosystem: Environmental > Terrestrial > Soil > Agricultural land | place...
GACCACGCGCCTGTCCAACACCAGCGACCTGTGGTGGAAGAACGCCGTCATCTACTGCGTCGACGTCGAGACCTACTTCGACTCCGACGGCGACGGCATCGGCGACATCGTCGGCATGACCCAGCGGATCGACTACCTCGCCGAGCTCGGCGTCACCTGCCTGTGGCTCATGCCGTTCTACCCGACCCCGGACCGCGACGACGGCTACGACGTCACCGACCTGTTCGGAGTCGACCGCAGGCTGGGCACCCACGGAGACCTCGTCGAGCTGATCCGCACCGCCAACGACCGTGGCATCCGGGTGATCGCCGACCTCGTCGTCAACCACACGTCCAACCAGCACCCGTGGTTCAAGGCAGCCCGGCGCAGCAAGGACAACCCCTACCGCGACTACTACGTCTGGCGCTCCGACCCACCGCCGGACACCGCCGACAAGGTGGTCTTCCCCGACAAGGAGGACAGCATCTGGGAGCTCGACGAGAAGACGGGCGAGTGGTACCTGCACCACTTCTACAAGCACCAGCCCGACCTCAACTTCGCGAACCCCGCCGTCCGGGACGAGATCGCGAAGTCGATCGGGTTCTGGCTGCAGGTGGGGATCGCCGGGTTCCGCGTCGACGCCGTGCCCTTCCTCATCGCCGACGTCGACACGGCCGGTGACGACGTCCCGGGCGACCCGCACGCCTACCTCAAGGCACTGCGGGCGTTCCTCGGCCGGCGTCGCGGCGACGGCATCCTGCTCGGCGAGGTCAACCTGCCGCACAAGGAGCAGAAGCAGTACTTCGGCGGCAACGCGGGCGACGAGCTGAACATGATGTTCGACTTCATCACCATGCAGTCGATGTACCTCTCGCTCGCGCGCGAGGACGCCCGGCCGCTGGCGAAGGCGCTCAGGTCGCGACCGCCGATCCACGAGGACTGCCAGTGGGCGACGTTCGTGCGCAACCACGACGAGCTGACCCTCGACAAGCTCAGCGAGAAGGAGCGCCAGGAGGTCTTCGCCGCCTTCGGCCCCGAGCCCGAGATGCAGCTCTACGCCCGGGGCCTGAAGCGACGGCTGCCGCCGATGATGGGCGGCGACCCGCGCCGGGTGCGCATGGTCTACAGCCTGCTGTTCTCCCTGCCCGGCACTCCGACGCTCTACTACGGCGAGGAGATCGGCATGGGCGAGGACCTCGCCGCCGAGGGCCGGATGGCCGTGCGGACGCCGATGCAGTGGGAACCAGTGGAGAACGGCGGGTTCTCCACCGCTGCTCCCCGGAAGCTGGTGCAGCGGCCCGTGCCCGACGGGTTCGGCCCGGAGCACGTCAACGTCGCCGACCAGAAGCGCGACCCCGACTCGCTCTGGAACTTCATGCGTGCCCTCATCCAGACCTACCGCGAGTGCCCCGAGCTCGGCTGGGGCGAGTTCTCCGTGCTGCAGCAGCCGCTGCGCCAGGTCTTCGTGGGCCGGTGCCACTGGGAGGGCTCGTCGATCGTGACGGTGCACAACCTCTCGGCCGACCCGGTCACGGTGACGTTCGCCCTCGACCCGCGCGACACCGAGGGCGAGGGGCCGATCTGGCTCGAGGACCTGCTGGAGCGCGGCTCCACCGAGCCGGGTCCGGGTGGCGCCGTCGAGCTGCCGCTCGACGGCTACGGCCACCGGTGGTTCCGGGTCCGGCGCGACGACCTGCCGCGACCCTGACCGGCACAGCCCCGGTATGCCGTGTGGGCGCGGCTGCCGGGGCGGTCGCCGCGCGACGTCTACGGTTGGCGCCATGCGACTGAAGGGCCCTGCTGTGGCGGCCATGCTGGGGGTGGCGCTCCTGGCGTCCGCCTGCACCGGAGGGGAAGAGGCCGAGGCCCGCGGTCAGACCCCGGCCGAGCTGCTGGCCGCCGGACGGGCCTCCCTGGAAAAGAGCCCGAGCGTGGCGTTCACGCTCGAGTCGCAGGGGCTCCCCGGCAAGGCGGTGGGCATCTCCGCGGCAGAGGGCACCGGGAAGTTCGACCCGCCCGCCTTTGCCGGCACCCTGAACGCCACCGTCAAGGGCGTCACCGGCAAGGTCGACGTCATCGCGGTCGAGCAGGACGTCTTCATGAAGTTCTTCACGCCCGACTACCACCAGATCGACCCGGCCGACTACGGCGCTCCCAACCCGGCCCAGCTCTTCGACACCGAGACCGGCATCACGAGCCTCGTCGACAAGACCACCGGACTCGCCAAGGACTCCCAGGTGCGCGACGGGGCCGACGTGCTGGCCACCGTCAAGGGCACCGTCCCCGGCTCGGCCGTCGCCGACCTGCTGGTCGTGGGCGACCGGGCCGGCACCTTCGAGATCACCTACGGCATCACCACCCCCGGCCAGGAGCTGCGGAAGGTCGTGCTCGAGGGCCCCTTCTACGCGGGCGCGACCTCGACCTACACGCTGCGCCTGAAGCGGCTCGACCAGGCCGTTGACATCGCCCGCCCCTAGGGCGCTGCTCGCCACCGCGTCGACGGCGGTGGCGCTCGCGGCGGCCGACACCTACGTCGTCGTGCTGGCCCTGACCGACATGATGACCGGCGTCGGCCTCGGCATCGACGCGCTCCAGAAGGCGACGCCGATCATCTCGGGGTTCCTGCTCGGCTACATCACCGTGCTGCCGCTCATCGGCCGGCTGTCCGACCTCGTGTCGCGGCAGCGGGTGCTGCTCTGGTGCCTGGCCGTCTTCGTGCTCGGGTCGGCCGTCACGGCGCTGGCCGTGGAGCTGCCGGTGCTCGTCGCCGGCCGGGTCGTGCAGGGCATCGGCGGGGGTGGCCTGGTGCCGGCCACCCTGGCCATCGTCGCCGACCTGTGGCCCGCCGGTCGCCGCGGGACCCCGCTGGGGGTGGTCGGCGGGGTGCAGGAGCTCGGCAGCGTCCTCGGCCCGGTCCTCGGTGCCGGCGTCCTGGCGGTCGCCGACTGGCGGGCGATCTTCTGGCTCAACGTCGTCCTCGGCACGGCCCTCGCCGGCGCGGTGCTCCTGACCGGGCGGCACCGCCCGGCCCGGCCACCCGGCATACCCACGGCGGTGGGCCTGGCGGCCCTGGGGTGTGGAGGTCTGGCACTCGCCGCGCCTGCCGCGCTCGCCACGGACGTGACCCTGGGGCTGCCCTTCGTCCCCTTCGACGCGGACTCGACGTCGCGGGCGGCCACGCCGGTGGGTGCGGCCGCACTGGTGCTGGCGCTGGCCTGCGCCGCCCTGACCGCCCGCCGGTGGTGGCCGGTGCTGCGCCGCGCCGACCTTCCCGGCGCGCTGCTGCTCGGTGCCGCGCTGGGCAGCCTCGTCCTCACGTTCGCCGCCTCGGACCCCGAGCGCGAGGTGGTCGGGCCACTGGGCTGGGCGCTGCTGCCCCTCGGCGGGGTCGCGGCAGGCCTCTACCTGTGGCGGCACCGGCGAGCGGCCGAGCCGTTGGTCGCTCGGGGCGTGGTCCGCGGCCGCGCCCGCTCCGCCCTGGCCGTGAGCCTGCTCGTGGGCGTCGCGCTGGTCGCCGTGGTCGTCGACGTGCCGGTGCTGGCACGCCTGACCCTCACCGACTCCCAGACCACGGCAGCGCTGGTGCTGGTGCGCTTTCTGGTCGCGGTCCCCGTCGGCGCGCTCGCCGGGGGATGGCTGCTGCGGCGACTCGGCGATGGCGCGGTGGCCGGGGCCGGCCTCGGCCTGGCCGCGACGGGACTGTGGCTCATGAGCCGCTGGGGCGAGGGATCGCTCGAGGTGCCGGTGTCCACGGCCGTGCTCGCTCTGGTGGGCCTGGGGCTCGGCCTCGCCCTCGCGCCGGTCAACAACGCCGCCCTGGCCAGCGCCCCCGACGACGCCCACGGGGTCGCGAGCGCCCTGGTGGTGGTGGCCCGGATGGTCGGCATGGTGGTGGGGCTGGCGCTGCTCACGGCCGTCGGGCTGCGGCGCTACTACGAGGCCGTCGCGGCGCTGCCCGACCAGACCGACGCGGCGGCCCTGGTGGGTGCGGGGGTCGTGCAGGTGCAGACGGTGTTCGCCGGCGCCGCCGTTGCCGCGCTGGTCGGCGCGCTGGCGTCAGCCGGCCTCGGCCTGCGCCGCGTGCAGGTGTGAGGCGAGGGCGCGGGCGATGGCCTCGGGAGCCTCGTAGGGCAGCATGTGACCCAGCCTCGGCAGCACGACGAGCTCGGAGTGGGGGATGAGCTCGTGGAGCCGCTCGCTGTGGTGCACCGGGGTGAGCCGGTCCTTGCCGCCGACGATGATGTCGGTCGGGATGCCGGCGAACTGCGCCGTGGCCTCCTGCTCGTCGTGGTCGCCGAGCGCGCTGTAGTACTGCCCGATGGTGGGCAGGTGCGTCGCGGCCACCTGGTCGCGGCAGGCCTGTACGTCCTCGGGGCGAGGGTCCTCGCCGAAGAGCAGGCGCGTGTCCCCGATGAGGGCGACCGCCCGCCCGATCGGGAGCCTCGGCGCCCAGGCCAGGGCCTGCATGATGAACGCCTCGGGGGCGCCGCGCCGGGCCGAGAGGTCGCCGGCGGCGGTGGACACGAGGACGGCTCCGCGCACCCTCGCCCGGAACTCCTCGCGGTGGCGGCCGGCATACGCCAGCACCGACATCCCGCCCATGGAGTGGCCGCCGAGGATCACAGGCCCCACGGGGGCCGCCACGGCCACCACCTGCGCGAGGTCGTTGCCCAGCACGCGCACCGACGGGTTGGTCGGCCCGGGCGTGGACGCGCCGTGCCCGCGCTGGTCGTAGACGACGACGCGCGCCCCGAGCTCGGTGCGGAGCAGCTCGACCACCGGCAACCAGGAGCGGTGGGTCATCGTCCACCCGTGGGCGAGGACCACGGTGGGCTGGCCCGTCGCGCGGCCGGGGCCGAACTCCAGCACCCGCAGCAGCGCGCCGTCGTGCGTCTCCACGGTGAACTGGCGCTCGGTCAGGGGCACGGTCAGTCCTCCAGCTCGACGACCACCGGGGCGTGGTCGGAGGCGCCCTTGCCCTTGCGCTCCTCACGGTCGATCGCGGCGCCGGACACGCGCCTGGCCAGTGCCGGCGAGCCGAGCACGAAGTCGATGCGCATGCCCTGCCGCTTGGGGAAGCGCAGCTGCGTGTAGTCCCAGTAGGTGTAGACCCCGGGTCCGGGCGCATGCGGTCGCACGACGTCGACGAAGCCGGCGTCGAGGAAGCCCTGGAAGGCCGCGCGCTCTGCCGGGGAGACATGGGTCCTGCCCTGGAAGTAGGCCATGTCCCACACGTCGTCGTCCTGGGGGGCGATGTTCCAGTCGCCCATGAGGGCCACCTGCTTGTCGGGGTCGTCGGCCAGCCACCGCTGGGCGTCACGCTTCAGGGTCGCGAGCCACTCGAGCTTGTAGGGCATGTGCGGGTCGTCGAGGGTGCGGCCGTTCGGCACATAGAGCGACCACACCTGGACGCCGCCGCAGGTCGCCCCCAGCGCCCGGGCCTCGGCCGCCAGCGGGTCACCCCAGCCCGGCATCTCGGTGAAGCCCATCTGGACGTCCTCGAGACCGACGCGGGAGAGCAGCGCCACGCCGTTCCAGTGGTTGAGGCCGTAGTGGGCGACCTCGTAGCCCAGGCCCTTCAGCTGGTGATGAGGGAACTGGTCGTCACGGCACTTGGTCTCCTGGATCGCCAGCACATCGACGTCGCTGCGCTGCAGCCAGGCCTCGACCCGGTCGATGCGTGAGCGGATGGAGTTGACGTTCCAGGTGGCAATACGCACGCAGACACCCTATGTGTCCCGCCTAGAGTGGGGCGCATGAGCACTGCCCTCGTGACCGGCGCCACCTCCGGAATCGGCCTGTCCTTCGCCCACCAGCTCGCCGAGCGCGGCCACGACGTCGTGCTCGTGGCCCGCGACCGGGTGCGGCTCGAGAACGTCTCGGACGAGCTGCGCGCCAAGTACGGCGTCAGCACCGAGATCCTCGTCGCCGACCTCGCGGACCGCGCCGAGACCGGCAAGGTCGCCGAGCGCCTGGCCGACCAGCTGCGGCCCGTCGACCTGCTGGTCAACAACGCCGGCTACGCCCTGAAGAAGCGCTTCCTCGACAACGACATCACCGAGGAGGAGGCCGTCTTCGACGTGCTCGGGCGGGCGGTGCTCGTGCTGTCGCACGCGGCGGCCCGCGCCATGCGCGAGCGCGGTCACGGTGCCATCGTCAACGTCTCGTCGGTGGCCGGGCAGATCACCTCGGGCACCTACTCCGCCGTGAAGTCGTTCGTCACCGTCTTCAGCGAGGGCCTCGCCGCCGAGCTCGCCGGCACGGGCGTCACCGTCACGGCCCTGCTGCCGGGCTTCACGCGCACCGAGTTCCACGAGCGGGCGAAGCTCAACATGTCGCGGCTGCCGAAGTTCATGTGGCTCGACGCCGACCGGCTGGTCACCGACTGCCTCGACGACGTCGCCAAGGGCAAGGTGGTCTCGGTGCCGGGGCCGCAGTACAAGGCCATCGTCGCGCTGCTGCGCTTGGTGCCGCGGTCCCTCGTCAGGTCGCGCGCACGCACGGTGCACCGTCCGAAGAGCTGAGGCCAGCGGCTGGCGGGCTAGGGTGGTCGACGTGAACGAGAGCGCCCAGTCCCAGAGCACCATGACCGCCGCCGACGTCTCCTCGCCGCGCGAGCGGCTCCTCGAGATCATCAAGGCCAAGGCGATCGTCCACGGCCGGGTGACGCTGTCCTCCGGCAAGGAGGCCGACTACTACGTCGACCTGCGCCGCATCACCCTCGACGGCGAGGCGGCCCCGCTCGTCGGGCAGGTCATGCGCCAGCTCACCGCCGACCTCGGCTACGACGCCGTGGGCGGCCTGACCCTGGGCGCCGACCCGGTCGCCACGTCGATGCTCCATGCCAGCGCAGCGGTCGGTGACCGGCTCGACGCGTTCGTGGTCCGCAAGGCCGGCAAGGCGCACGGTCTCCAGCAGCGCATCGAGGGCCCCTCCATCAAGGGCCGGCGCGTCCTGGTCGTCGAGGACACCACCACAACGGGAGCCTCTCCGCTCGATGCCGTCAGCGCGGCACGTCAGGCGGGCGCCGAGGTCGTCGCCGTCGCGACCATCGCCGACCGTGCCACCGGAGCCGGCGAGCGCATCGAGGCCGAGGCCGGCGTGCCCTACCTCTTCGTCTACAGCCTCGAGGAGCTCGGCCTCGCCTGAGCGGACCGAGCCCCTCGAGGGGCGGTCAGCTCAGAAGATCGGCTTGCCGCCGGTGACGCCGAGCACCGTCCCCGAGACATAGCTCGCCTCGTCGGAGGCGAGGAACACGAAGGCGCTGGCCACCTCGATCGGCTGCCCCGCGCGCCCGAGCGGCGTGTCGGAGCCGAAGCCCTCGACCTTCTCGTTCGGCATCGTGGCCGGGATCAGCGGGGTCCAGATCGGGCCCGGCGCAACAGCATTCACGCGGATGCCGCGTGGGCCGAGCATCGAGGCGAGGTTGACCATCATGTTGTTGAGCGCGGCCTTGGTGGCGGCGTAGTCGAGCAGGTTCTCCGAGGGCGAGAACGCCTGGATTGACGTGGTGATGGCGATGCTGGACCCCTCGCCCAGGTGGGGGGCCAGGGCCTTGGCGAGCCAGAACGTCGCGAAGACGTTGGTCTCGAAGGTGCGCTGCACCTGCTCGCCCGGGAAGTCCTCGATCGTGTCGTGGGTCATCTGGTATGCCGCGTTGCTCACCAGGACATCGACACCCCCGAGCGCGTCGATCGCCTTGCGCGCCAGGGTGATGTTGGCCTCCTCGGTGCGCTGGTCGGTGGGGCACAGGACACAGGTGCGCCCCGCCGCCTCCACCTGGCGCCTGGTCTCCTCGGCGTCGGCCTGCTCCGCCTCGAGGTAGGCGATGGCCACGTCGGCCCCCTCCTTGGCGAAGGCGATGGCGGTCGCCCGCCCGATGCCGGAGTCGCCCCCGGTGATCAGGGCCCGCTTGCCGGTCAGCCGCTCGCGGCCCCGGTAGCTGGTCTCGCCATGGTCGGGAGCTGGCCTCAGCGCCTCGGTGCGGCCGGGCCACTCCTGCTGCTGGGCGGGGATGTTGGCAAGGGTCTCGTCAGGCATGGGTCCACTCTCAGGGCCGCCCAAGACCCTCGCAACCCGGTGCGGAGGCACTCACGCGCACTAGGATCGGGCCCACTGACTACAAGGGGAGTGCTCCATGACCTGGATCATCATCGGCATCGTCGTGGTGGTGCTCGCGCTGGTGGCCGTCGGCATCTACAACGGGCTCGTCAAGCTGCGCAACCTCGTGCAGGAGGCCTGGCGGCAGATCGACGTCGAGCTCAAGCGCCGTCACGACCTCATCGGCAACCTCGTCGAGACGGTCAAGGGCTATGCCGCCCACGAGCGTGGCACCCTCGAGGACGTCATGAAGGCCCGCTCCGTCGCGATGGCCGGCGGCCAGAGCCCGGCCCAGCAGGCCCAGAGCGAGGGTCTGCTGAGCGCCGCCCTCGGCCGGCTCATCGCGGTGGCCGAGGCCTACCCCGACCTCAAGGCCAACCAGAACTTCCTCTCGCTCCAGGACGAGCTCACGTCGACCGAGGACCGCATCGCCGCGGCCCGGCGCTACTACAACGCCAACGTGCGCGAGCTCAACACCAGGGTCGAGACGGTGCCCAGCAACATGGTCGCCGGCATGTTCAACATCGGCCGCGCCGAGTACTTCGAGGTCGAGGGCGAGGAGCGCAACCCGGTGCGGGTCGACTTCGGCCAGCGCGAGGCCACCATCCCGCCGCCGAGCGGGTATGCCGGGGGCACGCCGGCGGGCGGCCCCGTGGTACCTCCTGCGACGCCTCCCGCGGCTGGTCCCAGTGCGCCGCCGGCGCCGCCGCAGGGCAGCTGAGCCACCGGCATACGGCGGTGCAGAGGTTGCCGCGCGACACCAGTGCTCGGCACCACACCGAACCACACGAGTCCACCGATCGGTGGACACGCCTTCAGCCTGTTGGCGCTGCCGGCGGACCTCGCTGCGCTGCGAGGGTGGGGGCATGAGCACACCGGTCCGGGTCGCAGGCCTGCACAAGAGCTATGGGGGCGTTCCTGCCGTCACCGGCGTCGACCTCGAGATCCACGAGGGGGAGGTCTTCGCGCTGCTCGGCCCCAACGGCGCGGGCAAGACCACCACGGTGGAGATCCTCGAGGGGTTCCGCCGCCGCGACGGCGGCGAGGTGACCGTGCTGGGCCAGGACCCGCAGACGGCTGGACTCGACTGGCGCCAGCGGCTGGGCATCGTGCTGCAGACGTCGCAGGGACTCGACCTGCTGACGGTGCGCGAGGTCGTCGCCAGCACCGCGAAGGTCTACCGGCACCCGCGTGACGTCGACGAGGTCCTCGAGGCTGTCGGTCTCGAGGAGAAGCGCGACAGGCGTACCGCGACGCTCTCCGGCGGCCAGCGGCGGCGTCTCGACGTCGCGCTCGGCATCATCGGCCGACCCGAGCTGCTCTTCCTCGACGAGCCGACCACGGGTTTCGACCCGCAGGCCCGGCGCGACTTCTGGGGCCTGATCGCCGGGCTCGCCGGCGGCGGCACGACCATCGTGCTGACCACGCACTACCTCGACGAGGCCGAGCAGCTCGCCGACCGTGTCGGGATCATCGCCGGCGGACGCATGCTCACGATCGACACCCCGGCCCAGCTCGGGGGCCGCCACGCCCAGCAGGCCACGGTCTCCTGGCGCGAGGGGGGCGTGGTCCGCACCCTCGCCACCGCCGAGCCCACGGCCGAGGTGGCCCGGCTCGCGGACCGCTTCGGGGGCGAGGTCCCCGAGCTCGTGGTGGTGCGCCCCACCCTCGAGGACACCTACCTGTCGCTGATCGCGCCCTTCGCCGCAGCCGAGACGCTCGCTTCCGCGACCGCGCCGGACGCGGAGCCTGTCGCCGAGGAGGTGGCCCGATGAGCCTCGCCGCGATCGCCGTCGACCGCACGGTCCTCGAGCTCAAGATGTACTTCCGCGAGCGGGACTCGGTGTTCTTCTCGTTCCTCTTCCCCGTGGTCATGCTCTCGCTGTTCGCCGCGGTCTTCGGGGACAGCCTCGACGCCGGCGGCAGCCCGATCAGCGCCGCCCAGTTCTTCCTGCCCGGCATGGTCGCCGGCGGCGTCATGCTGACCAGCTTCCAGACGCTCGCCATGAGCGTGGCCATGGAGCGCGACGACGGCACGCTCAAGCGGCTGCGGAGCACTCCCATGCCGCCGGTGGCCTACTTCCTCGGCAAGGTGGGGCTTGTCGCCGCGAGCTCGATGGCACAGATGGCCCTGCTGCTGCTCGTCGCGCGGTTCGTCTTCGACGTGACGATGCCCTCGAGCACGTCGGCGTGGGCGACGTTCGCCTGGGTCTTCCTCCTCGGGGTCTCCGCCGGCACGGTGCTCGGCATCGCCTACTCGACCCTGGCCGGATCGGCGAAGTCCGCGAGTGCGGTCGTGATCGGGCCGCTGCTCGTCCTGCAGTTCATCTCCGGGGTCTACTTCGCCTACGGCGACATCCCGCCATGGATGCAGCAGGTCGCGGCGCTGTTCCCGCTGAAGTGGGTCGCGCAGGGCATGCGCTCGGTCTTCTACCCTGCGGGCATGCAGACGCAGGAGGTGGCGGGCTCCTGGGAGCACCCGATGGTCGCCCTGGTGCTCGCGCTGTGGCTCGCCGCCGGGCTGGTCCTGTGCGCCCGCACCTTCACCTGGTTCAAGCGCGGATCGGTCTGACACAGGTGACGGCGACACCAGCTCCGGCCACGCCCGACCGCGACCTCGTCTGGCGCCGCCAGCTGGTGTTCTGGCACGTGATCTTCGGTGTGCTCTTCGCGGTGGCGCTCTACCTCACGGCCATGGACGACCGCGGTCCCCGCCTCGCCGGCGTGGCCTGCGTGGCCGGCATCGGTGTCGCGTATGCCGTGTGGGGCGCGCGCGGTCTGCAGCGCCAGGACCGGCGGTTGGGCGCGGTCTACCTCGCGGTGGCGTGGCCGCTGTTCATGCTGCTCATCGCCCTCAACCCGCGCGGTGACTTCTACTTCGTCTCGTTCGCACTGTTCCCCCAGACCTGGGCGCTGCTCTCGCGGCGTGCGGCCATCTGGACCACGGTGGCGGTGGTGGTCGGGCTCAGCGTGGTGCGCTTCGCCACGCTGCCGCAGAGCACCGGCGCGCTGATGGCGATCCTCGTCTCCTCGGCGATCACGCTGGCCCTGTCGCTCGGGATGGGTCTGCTGATCCACGTGCTGACCGACGAGATGGACCGGAGGGCCGACACCATCGAGGTCCTGCACCGCACCCAGGCCGACCTCGCGGCCGCCGAGCGCGCGCAGGGTGTCTTCGCCGAGCGCGAGCGGCTCTCCCGCGAGATCCACGACACCCTGGCCCAGGGCTTCACCTCGGTGGTGACCCTCGCCCGGGCCGCCGACGCGGCGCTCGAGCGGGGCGACGTCGAGACCGTGCGCGAGCGCCTGGCCCTGCTGGAGCAGACCGCGGCCGAGAACCTCGCCGAGGCGCGGCTCATCGTGGCGGCGCTCACCCCGGGACACCTCCAGAACGGCACGCTGGCCGAGGCCTTGCAGCGCGTGGTCGA
>Ga0247818_10002674_pt1 | contig 11497 bp, 12 predicted proteins | sample 13C_Glucose_Day1_FD_192424 | JGI IMG/M metagenome (GOLD analysis project Ga0247818, IMG submission 192424) | Soil microbial communities from agricultural site in Penn Yan, New York, United States - 13C_Glucose_Day1 | ecosystem: Environmental > Terrestrial > Soil > Agricultural land | place...
GGCGGAGTCGTGGTGGTGTGTGCGGGCGGCGTCGGCGGCGAGGACGAGCACCCGGCGGGCTTGGTCGGAGAATTTCTCGAACGTCGTTGATCACTCCTTCGTGGACTGCCTGTGGTGTGCCCGAACGCGCCCGGGTTCGGGTGTGGTCGGGTGTGTTGTGTTGTGCTGGTGGGGATTAGCTGCCGAAGATGGTGCCGAGGTCGTCGAGGTTGGCGTTGTCGGCGGCGGGAGGTGTGGGGTCGACGCTGGGCACGGTGACGACCGTGGAGACTTGCTGCACGGTGAACTTCGTGCCGGGCCATTGAGCCAGGTAATCCTCGATGCCGGGGTAGTCGGAGACCCACATGGCCGGGTCGGTATCGGTGCGCGAGCGCGAGGCCGGTGCGACGTAGGAGCCGTCGGGAACGTCGCTCACCGACCGGGTCGGGGTGCCCGGTTGTATCTCGCCTGTCTCGTACAGTGATTGACCGGCGCTGAGGACGTCGCGGACGGGTGGCAGCACCCCGTCGGGGCCAGAAACCGACCGATTGGCATTGTTTCGGCGAGTTTCGTTGAACCGGCGAACTTCGATGTAGTCGACGGTCACTGCCCGGTTGCGCTGACGCCGTCAATGTCTCATTGGCTCTGCGCAATTCGGAGTTGCCGATGGCGGCGGAATCGGGACGGCCCGCGGGAGGCAGGAATCGGCCACACGGCGCGGGTTTTCCTGGAGACTGATGAGTTATGACTGATCAGCTGCATGCCGACCTCACAGAACGTCTGGGCCGGGCTGTCGCCCGTGCCGCCATGGATGGTGATCCCCTGTTCGGTACCGTCGAGATCACCATCGCCGAGCTCGCTGAGCTGCTCGAACGCCGAACCCCTCCCGGTGAGTGACCGGGGGATGTCACGTCGGGGTTGTCGCCGGTTCGTCGCGCATACACTAGGGCGATGACCGATTCGTCAGCGCCGGTGGCTCCGTTCGGGCGCGTTCTCACAGCGATGGCTACGGCGTTCACCGTGGATGGCGAGATCGACGAGGAGGCGACTGCTCGGATCGCTTCACATCTGGTCGATCATGGGCACGACGGCCTTGTCGTCTCGGGGACGACCGGTGAGGCAGCCACGACTACCACCGCCGAGGATGGTCGGATCTTGCGAGTGGTCAAGGACGCGGTGGGCGATCGCGCGAAGATCATTGCCGGGGTGGGAACGAACGACACACGGCACACGCTGGAATTGGCGAGGCAGGCTGTCATGCACGGTGCCGACGGGCTGCTGCTGGTGACGCCGTACTACAACAAGCCGAGCCAGGGCGGTGTACTGCAGCACTTTCGATACGTAGTGGAGGCAGTCGATGCTCCTGTCATGGTCTACGACATTCCCGGCCGGGCCGGTACCAAGCTGGCACCGTCGACATTCGAGACGATGGCGGAGTGGCCGTCCGTGGTGGCGGTGAAGGATGCCGCTGGAGACCCCACTCAGGCGATCATGTTGCGCGAATTGGGCTATGCGGTCTACTCGGGAGACGACAGCCTCACTCTGGGTTTCCTGGCGTATGGGGCGTGCGGGGTTGTCTCTGTTCTCGGTCACGTGGCAGGTGACGAGATCCGCACGATGATTGACGCCTTCTTCTCGGGAAATGTCGAAACTGCACGGGAGATCAATGCACGCCTGCAGCCGGCGTTGCGTGCGGTCATGGGTGTCCCCAATTACGGCGCGACGACAGTCAAGGGGGCACTGCAGTTGCTCGGTGTGCTGCAGAACAGAACCGTGCGCTCCCCGCTACTTGCCCTCGACGACGGCGAGTACGAGGCGTTACGGAAAGGGCTGCTCGCTTCGGGGTTGCTGCACTGATCGAGCTGAGCATGCACTCAGGCCTGTCGACGCCGACGTTCCGGCCACACATGCTGCTACGTGGCGGCACCGCACGGGTCGACGTGGTTGTCAGGGGTCGGAGGCGGCACCGGTGGTGATTGGTTGTCTGAGGATGGTGCGTTGCTTCTCGGGCGTGATCTTGCGGAAGTCGTTGAGGTAGATCTCGTGGTGCTTGCCGGACAAACGAAGTCCGTTGCTGGGGATGAAATCTTCGTGCAGTTGTGCGAGCACAGCTGCTTCGTCGTCGAAGGAGCCGGCGTGCAGTGTCTGCACGCACCGCCCTTCGCTCAGCGCCTCGAGTCGGACGTCGTCCAGACGTGCCGGGCGGTTCTTGGCACCGGCCTTGTCGACCGCGGTGGTGAACATGGCCTCGTCGACCCAGTTCGGGGTCATGATCATCATCGTCCAGTCCCATCGCGACTTGTCCCGCACCGCGGTGAAGGAGTCCATGTCCTCGGCCCACCACAAGCCCTCCAGCGGAGGAACGACGTAGTCGCGGCCGAGCTCACGCTTGCTGGCGAACTTCAGTTTGTACGCGAGGGGGTAGAGCGCTTCGACGGCGTCGCTGAATGCCGGTGAGGTGTTGGGGTCGCCGTGACCGTCGATCATGAGGTATTGCATGTCGGGCACATCGACGATCCGGAACTCGCCTCGTGGGGCCTGGTAGGCGGCGAGGGTTTTCTTGAAGTCGGTCTTGTCCGTCATCGGGCACCTGGACTCGCGTAGCGAGCCACCACCTTTCTGCCTCCACGAGGCTCGATGAATAGATAAGTATGAGAACACCTCACGCCCCGGTTGTGGGGGTGCGGTTCCGTCTCGCACGGCCTCGGCGGCCGCGAGGTGGAGTCCGCGGCGGCCGAGGATCCGCGAGCACCTTCGGCGTACGGGCCGGAGAAGGACCTCGAGGTCAGTCAGTGAGGGTGGGCGGGGCGCACTTCGAGCCACTCATGGATCGGTTGCCCTCCCGCCCCGGGAGCGGCGGAGAGCTCTCCTGCCAGCTCGATGGCCTGTTCGTAGCTGTCGACCTCGATCATCATCCAGCCGGCGATGAGGTCCTTGGTCTCGGCAAAGGGGCCGTCGGTGACCGGTGGTCGACCCTCGCCGTCGTAGCGGACGAACACCCCGTCGGGGGCGAGCGCTTGACCGTCGACGAACTCGCCGGTGCCTTCGAGTCGGTCTGCGAAGTCTTGCATGTACTGGATGTGGGCCGAGATCTCCTCCGGCGTCCACTGGTCCATCGGCACGTCGTTGACCGCAGAGGGGCGCCGCGGTAGTGCTCGAGCAGAAGATACTTGGCCATTGTGGTTCTCCTCGGTGGTGGTGCGGCCCATTGTGGTCGCGTTCATTGTGGAGACGGAGCCAGTCAGGAGTTCTCGACACGCCGCCCGAAGAATTTTCTGGGTCTCGTCCGAACCGGGTGCGGGGGCTGGTAGTTACGGTGTCCGGGCGCGTCGTGCACAGCGCTCGCGACGCAGCACCTCACAGTGTCGGCCGGTCCAGCGGACGTGGCAGTGGCGCGAGTGCGCCGGCGTCCCGTAGCCGGCCGTATGCGCGAACAACCGTGTCGATGTCGCCCGGCGCTGCAATGTGCAGAAGCCGGCCGCCGCCCAGCGTGTCCTGACGGACCGCCTCCGGGCCGTCGGGTACCAGGACTGCGCGGGCGGCGGACAGATAGCCGAACCGGCCGACGACCGGATCGCCGACGGTGAACCCGGCGTCGTCTTCGAGGGCATCGAGAATGTCGTCGTCGCTCACGTCACCGAAGTCCGGTTCCCACACCGACGCAAGCATCGCGAGCAGTTCGGATTCTGGGACGACGGCGCCGTCGGGCGCGTCGACCGTCATCACCAGTGACTGCATAAGAAACTGCGGGGCACCACCCGCCACGCCGGAGAGTTCCACTGCCCACCCGTCTGCACCGGTGTGCATCAGTCGCAATCCGGTCCCCGTCAGATCCGACCACGCTTCAGCGGCCTGCGCGTCCAGGAGAACCGCCGTCAGGTCGTCCGGCGCACAGGCAGTGTCCGGTCCCGACGCGTGAACCTGCCGCCACTCGCCTCGCACCGGTGGCGCAGCCGCCGGCAGCAGTTCCGTGACGTGCTCCACCGTCTGTCGCCACCGTCCTGCCAGCGTTTCGGCCGGCTCTGGTCGCGGCCCCCAGAAGACCCGTACGACGCGTCGCATTCGAATACGTCCTCCGTCGCGATCCCTACGGTCGTCCGTGCGTCCCGGGCGGGAGCAGCGTCCGCAACGAACCGTGGTGGACGTGATTCTGTCATCAGATGCGTCCTGCCAACTGGAAAGGAAGCATCGATTCCGGGATGCGACGGGTGGTGACCATTTCGGCGATCCCCTCAGCTGTGGCAGGTGCCAGGGTGACCCCCAACATGCCGTGGCCGGCGGCAATGTAGAGGCCGCGGTGACCGGGAACCGGGCCGATGAACGGCAGGCTGTCCGGTGTGGCCGGTCGTAATCCGGCCCGGCCGGCGCGAATGCCGACATCTGCGTCCGGAGTCCATCCTGCCAAGTACGGGTGTACCTGGTCCACGAGGCGTCGGATCCGCCGCTCGGGGACGCGTTCGTCGCGGGCAGGTAGTTCGAATGCACCGGCGATGCGTATCGCGTCGTGATACGGGCTCAGTCCCAGCTTGGGTTCCATCAGGTACAGCGCATGGCGTGGGGAGGCGCCGGCTCCCCGGACGTCGATCGAGTACCCCTTGGCTCCGATGATCGGCAACTGGATGCCCAGGGGAGTGAGAAGCGCGTTTGTTGCGGCACCGAGCGCTATGACCACGTGATCGACGTCGAAGGAGTGGTCCGGCGTTCGTATCGACCACCTCGCGCCTACGGGAGTGACGGCATCCACGGCTGTGTGCTGGAGGACGGTGACGCCCATTTCGGTAACTCTCTCGAGCAGACCTCGGAGCAGGGATTCCGGGTTGACGTGTCGGTCGATCGAGGTGTGGGCGGCAACCCGCACCCCGGGGCCGACGGCAGTGTCCCGTTGACGTGCTTCGTCACCGGACAGGTATTCGATGCTGCCCGGGAAGCCCATCGGGAGCAGATGGTCGAACAGCTGGGTGAACCATTCCAGGCCGTCGGAGGATTGTGCCAGTGCGAGTAACCCGGCCGAGTGCATCTCGAAATCGACACCGTCATCGCGCAACTCGTCGAACAACTCGAGAGTGTGGCTATTGAGCTGTAACAGAGCCCGGACTCCGATCTCGTACGCCGAGGGCCGGGAGGCGCGGGCGAACTTCCACAGCCAACGGATCCAGTCGGTGTCCAGACGCGGCCGGATGGACAAGGCGCCATTCGGGTCGAAGGCGTGTTTGAGCCCAAGTCCGACGACACCGGGTGAGGCGAGGGGCGTCGACAGGGACGGAGTGATCCAACCGGCATTGACGCCGGAAGCCGACTGGCCGATCGACCCGCGTTCGATGACCGTGACGTCCTCACCGCGACGGCGAAGGCTCCACGCTGCGTTCATCCCGACGACCCCGCCGCCGATCACTGCGACAGTCACATCGTTCTCCCTTCGTGTTGATTCGGTGAAAGAAACTCAGGTATTGGCTAATTCGGAAAGGGGCGTCGCCGCGTCGTCTCGGGGTCGGCTGAGCAGGTCGACGACCGACTCGAGTTGTGTCCCGAAGTCGACAGGCGCGCTTCCGACGGGGAATCGCTGAAGGATCTGCCGGCTGAGTGCCGCGAGCCGTGGTGGCACCGCCTGTCCCGTGCGGGCGAGCGCGTGGCTGGACACGACGCCGAGCACCGCGAGATTGTTGTCGAGTGCTGCACCGGCATCGTGAGCTTTTCGCCACGCAAGCAGGTCGGGTGTCCCCGTGTCTGTCTGACCTGCTCCGCCCAGACCGATCAGCGACGTCGTGGCGGCGGCGCGCGCCTCCTCGGCCCATCCTGCTGACGTCATATACAGCAGGCTGACCTGGGATTCGGGTTCGGTAGCCACAAGCCCTCGGGGATCTTCGACGATTCGATTGACCTGGGCCGTAACCAATTGGCACACATCGGCCCACGTGCGAGCGAGGGAATCGAGACTCGGAGCGACGAGCGGGTTGTGGTAGCCGCCGTTCGACAGGATCGCACCGAGGGGCGGATGGATTGCCGGGCCGACGAAGATGGGGTTGTTCGATGACGCCGAGAGCGCGATCTCGGCGCATTCTTCGGCGGCTGCCTGTGCCCGCCGTGCCCACCCGATGACGCGGGGCCCACTGCGGAAGGACACCGGCGCTTGATAGGGGAGTTCGGACGAGTGGTCGTCGGTCTCGATGAGTCGGCGGATGTTGTGTATGGCTTCGGCCTGGTGTTCGTCGCGCCAGGCAGCCTCGAGTTCGGGGGCGTAGTGAGCCGCCGGGGCATGGATCGCCACCGCGCCCAGCGCCATCATCTGTTCCATGACGGTAATGCGATGCCGTCCGGCCAGTGCTGCGTCGCCCAAGGCCGCCGCAGCCACTGGGGAACCATTGATGAGTGCCATCCCCTCGCCGATCTCGAGGGTCCCGTCGAAATGGGTCCGGAGCAGGTGTCCCAGGGGAATGATGTCGCCTGGTTCGCCGTTTCCGCGGGCTGGAACCGGTGGGAGGTCGGTTTCGAGCAGGTCCAGTAGCCGGTGCACTGTTTCCACCCGCAGGCACGCGGTCCCGTTCAGCACGTCGGCGAGCCGTGCAAGGAGGACGGCACGGAGGAGGCGTTCGGGCAGCCGCGGGCCGACGGTGGCGGGTGTCGACGGCAGTCGGGTGGCGAACTCCGCGCGGCCATCCTCGCCGAGAACGGATTTCGCGCCGACATGATGTCTGGTGGTGATTCCGTAGAGATGTCGATCCGCGTTCTGTTCGACGAAATCGACGAACTCGTGTCGACGGGACCGGATGACACTCAGTGCGCGATCGCTGATGCGGCACGGCTCGCCCATCCAAGCCACCCGAGCGATGTTGTCGAGGGTCAGGTCGTCGCTACTGTCGATGACAACAGTCATGAAGGTTCCTCCGAGTGAGAGTTGGGCTGGTTGATGGCGACGGTCTGGTCGGCTGACCGACCACGTCTGTCGGGTTACGGCTGAGACACGAACGACGAGTTGCTGTCAGGGCTGCCGCTGGCGGATTTTTGTGGCATTTCCTCGGTGTCGGCTGCGGCCTGCGCGAGGGTCAGGCCCGCGGTTTCCGGTGCCCAGGCGATGCTGATGAGAAAACCGGCACCCGCCACCACACCGGTGAGCAGGGTGACCCCGTGTGCTCCGAACTTGTCGATTCCTACCGGAAGCAGAATGGTCCCGATCGCTGCCCCGATTCGGCTGAAGGACACGCAGAGTCCGGTCGCCGATGCGCGGATGCTGGTCGGGAACAGTTCGCTGGGATAGACGGTGTCGAGTGCGGCCATCGCTGACGAGATGAGTGCGAACAGCGCGAAGAGAGCGATGACATAGCCCGCGGGGGCACTCTGCCAGAGGCCGATTGCCAGTGTCGATGCGGTCAGGAGTGCGAAGGAGATCAGGGTGTAGGGGCGTCGACCGATCTTGCCGATCGTGACGATGCCGACGACGCCGCCGATCAGAAGGAAGAGGTTGACGCTGGTGGTCTGCCAGAAGCCGGATTCGATGTCGAGTGATTCGAGGATTGTGGGGAGGAAGGTGAAGACGGCGAAATAGGGAACGACCTGGCAGAACCAGAACAGGCACGCGAATGCCAGACGCTTGCGGTGCTGTGCGGCGAACACGTCGCGCAGTGAACCAGACGATTCCGCTTTCTCCTCCTCGGCGAGGTCGGCGAGGGTTGCGGTCGGGGAGACATGCTTCCGCAGAATCGCGAGGCCTTCCTCTGCCCGTCCGTTCTGAGCGAGCCAGCGCGGTGACTCGGGTGTATTCCGGCGCAGGATGAGCAGAATGAGCGCGGGGACTGCGCTGGTTGCCAGGATCCAGCGCCAGGCGTCGTCACCCCCGACTTCGGCCACCGCTGTTCCGACGACAATCGCGAGGACGTACCCGACTGTCCACATCGCCGGACCCACCGCGAGCAGGGTGGCCCGGTATTTCCGTGGCGAGAACTCGGCCACGAGGGTCGTGGCGATCGTGTAGTCGGCTCCGACCGCAATTCCCAGCAGAACCCGGAGAACGAGCAACATGACGGCGTCAGTGACCGCGATCTGAGCGAGGGAGAGGACGACGAACAGTGCGAGGTCGATGACGAACATGCGCCGGCGGCCGATCCTGTCGGTGACCCAGCCGAAGAACAGGCTTCCGAGGAACACACCGATCAGTGCGGAGGCACCGATCAAGCCGCTCATCAAGGAACCGATTGGATGAGACTGTGCGAAGAGGGGGAGTGCGGGAACAATGGCGCCGAGAATGTACCCGTCGCAGAGGTGTCCGCCATTTCCGTAGAGCGTCGTTTTCAGATGAAACCGCGAGAGTTTCGCGTCATCGAGAGCGTGTGTGGCCACGGGGGCTCCTTCAGGAAAGAGGCTGTGAATTCATCAGTCGCGACACTCGAGCTCGCCGATTACGGCCCGTGCGCCCGCCGGAATCCCCGTTCGAGTGTTCGAGGGAACCGGCACGCTGACGTAGCCGGCGAGGGTCTGTCGGTGCGTCCATCTGCACCGGTGCGACGTTCTCGACTGTGATTCCGAACACTACGGACGACGTGCGGGATCGTCTTCCGTCTGCGTTCGAGTAAAAGCGAGGTCTGTTCCTGACATTGTCGAAAGCTCCAGGTCAACCGTCGAAACTGGAGGTTTGAACACGCATCAGATGTTGCGGATCAGCATCGCCAATCTGAGGGCGAGCTGGAGTCCGGCTCTGCGTGCGCCCTGTGCCCAGTCCTCTCCGAGGAGCTGTTGCGCACGGTCGAGCCTGTAGTAGAGGGTGGTGCGGTGCACGGCCAGTTGGGCGGCAGCGCGGCGTGTATCACCGCCGCAATCGAAGTAGGCGTCCAAACTCTCGCGAATCAGTGTGTTGTCCGCGTCGAACAGACGAGATGCGCCGGGGAACAGAATCTCCAGAGTTTCCATCGTCCACGGCAGTCCGTAGAACACGAGGTCGGCTCCGAGCTCGTTCCAGTTCAACTGCTCGATGTTCCGCGCGTGTGCAACGGTTGCCGCATAACCGGATTGCATTCCGGATCGTCGCAGCTCGTCGAGACTGGATGCGGCTCCTCCGGTGCCGGTTCCGTGCAGCGTCCATCCGCGTCGCCGGGCTGCCTGTGCCAGAGCGTGGCGGAACGGGCGGAGGCGGTCAGCGTGTACCTCGGCACTGACAATCAGGTGGATTGTGTCTTCGCCATGCCCCAGGAGGGAACGGCCCACCGGCCGGGCGTACGCCACTTCCTGGGCGGCGCTCCGCATCGCCCGGGCGTCGAGCGGCTCGCCGCCGGCATCGATCGGTGCCAACTTCATGGTGAGCACACTCGCGTGCTCGGTAAATCGAAGGAGTGGTTCGTCGCCGAGAAGCTCGGCCGGGGGTGTGCCCTCGTGCGGTGGAGCGAGCAGTGCGCTCACGAGCTGAGTCTCGCGATCCAGCACGGTGGCCGTCGACTGTGACTGCTGGTGCAGCAGTTCGGCGATCGCGGAGGCGGTGCCGGCCGCTGCTGCGATGTCGGAATCGGTGAGAGGCGGGCTGTCGATCAGCCACAGATATCCCTGGAGTTCCCCGTGGGCCCGCATCGGAATGCACACCCGAGGCAACGTCTGCAACGCCGGATTCGGGGGAAACCGAACGGGCCCGGTTGCGTGCGCGATATCGAGCGAAAATGCGTACTCGAACACCTCCGGGGACGAATGTCGCTGGAGGATTGACCGGACACGGACATCGTCGAGATCACCATGCTGCTCGGTCAACGCGAGCGGCCTGAGTCCACAGTCGTCGATTTCGATCGAGCGGTTCAACTGATCCGCGAGACTGTCCGCGTACTGCTGGACATCGTTCATCCGTAAACCTGCCGGTCGTCATCCCGAGATGCGGGGCCCCGACGTCTCCGTAATGCGTGACAAGTGGTCGGCCGGTTGTTCTGTGGCTGCTTGTGCTGCAACGTTTTCGAGTGCTACGCGCGGCGGGGGATCGGACGGACACGTCGTGCGGTGTTCATCCGATCCCCTCGTCGGGGGGCGAACTTCGTCAGTTCGTGACCGCGGGGCGGGTGGGCCTGCGGTCGTCGGCGAACATGGCCTCGATCCTCGACTTGATCTCCGCGGTGCTCATCGTGCCGCTGTGCCGGGGCGTCTGCCGTCCGGTGGGAGTCGTCGGGGCAATCGAGGTTGTCGCCATGTGTCCTGCTTTCGTCGGTTACCGATATCTGTGCCTTACGGTCACGGTTGTGATCTGGTTCACATCGTGGCCGACTATGTTGTACACCACATGTTCGGTCCCGTGCCACTCGGCCTGGTCGCCTCGGTCTTCTCTGAGATCGGACCGAGCGGGTGCGAGGTCGGCGAATCGGCTCCGGATGATTGCGATGGTCCCGAGCGTAGAATTGCGCGGGTTCGGTCGATCACGCTGGGCCCGGATTTCGGTGAGGCCTCGCCGAACCTCTCTGGCCTCGTCGCCGCTCTGCCCTGCTCGGTCGTCGGCTCCGGTTCTGCGACGAGTTCGGGAGGGTGCTTCAGCGATGCGAACTGATGGAGATAGTTGGGACATCGTCAGTAGTGTGGGCCTGACCGCGTTGGGAGTGGCGACATTCCGGGCGTTGGAGACAGTTCGCCCCGACGCGTTGATCCAGGACGACTTCGCGCGGTGGTTCGTCGAAGCGGCGGGTGAACCGCATTTCACCGGGCTGTTGGCCGACCCGTCGTCACTCGGGGACGTGCCGGTCTCGGGTTTCATGGGTAGTCGGACCAGATTCTTCGACGAGTTCTTCTCGACGGCTACGAGCGCGGGCGTTTCGCAGGCGGTGATCCTCGCGGCCGGGTTGGACGCACGGGCGTATCGCTTGGACTGGCCGACCGGCACGACGGTCTTCGAGGTCGACCAACCGCAGGTGCTGGAATTCAAAGAGGAGGTTCTCGCCGATCATGGGGCCAGGGCGAAGGCCGATCGTCGCCCGGTGGCCGTCGATCTGCGAGACGACTGGCCTGCCGCCCTCCACGCTGCAGGCTTCGACCCTGGTAAGCCGACCGCCTGGTCGGTGGAGGGGCTGCTGGCGTACCTCCCGGGCGCGGCGCACGACGCGCTGTTCGAGCGGATCGACCAACTGTCCAGCCCTGGTAGCCGCCTTGCCGTGGACAACTTCGCGGCGGGAACCGACATGCAACGCTTCGACGCCATCCGAGCGAAGTATTTCGCCGAGAATCCGTTCGGCGACATCGACATCTCCGAGCTGTTCTACGGTGACGAGCGGGCCGATCCGGTGCAGTGGTTGACCCGGCGCGGCTGGTCGGTGCAGCGGTTCAATTCGCTCGAGCTGGCGGCTGCCTACGGGCGGCCGGTTCCGGAGCTCCCCGAAGAACTTGTCGATCTGTCGAAGCGATCGACGTACCTGACGGCGGTCAAGTAGCCCACGGCCCAGGTCGCAGCGATGAACCGCAGAGGCGAGCCATTGCGGTGGACCGCCATCCGCGCGTACATTGGTAGTTGCGGATCGAGAGAGTAATCGGCAACGGTGAAACACTCGAGAAGCAGAGATCCGGCCGAGAATGT
>Ga0247818_10002675_pt1 | contig 11497 bp, 12 predicted proteins | sample 13C_Glucose_Day1_FD_192424 | JGI IMG/M metagenome (GOLD analysis project Ga0247818, IMG submission 192424) | Soil microbial communities from agricultural site in Penn Yan, New York, United States - 13C_Glucose_Day1 | ecosystem: Environmental > Terrestrial > Soil > Agricultural land | place...
ACCGCCACCGCCACCGCCACCGCCACCGCTGCCGGCCAGGACCCGGACGCGGCCGACGCCTCCGCCCAAGGCACGGCCAGTGAGCTGGTCCTGACCCTGTACGGCCGTATCCCGGTGGGCTCCCTGAAGCTCGACGGCGACCGACATCTGTTCGACAAGCTCATCGCCTGGGAGCCCGAATGAGTAAGTCCTGACGGTGCGCCACCTGATGCGCCGGAGCCGATGGGACAAGACGGCCCAGCTCCGCCAGTGCTGTCGGAACATTGGCACCGCCCTCGAGCCCGCGAGGGAAGACTGACGGCACGTCTCCCGTGCAGAGCACCACCCTGATCGATCCGCCACACTTCGATCTGCGCTGCAGAAAGCGAGCCGAGAGTCTGGGAGTGCAACGTGCGGTAGCGCGGGAAGTCGGGCAACACGATGGCGCTGCGCCCGGTTGGTTCCTTCCCCCGCAGTCGTTTCGCGGCAAGCACCGCTTGGGAGTACCAGTCCGGCCTGCGTGCTGGGCATCGTTCCCTTTCGCCTCGCCAGCGCGCGAGCAGGACCCGCAGGCTCGCGGCTCGGGAATCCCTTCACCTCTATGCGTGCGGTCCTAGGCGATGGCCGTACCGGCGATGTGAGTATTGAACGGCAGAAGGGGCGAGTGGATCCGGTAGTGGTTCAGCTCGACGCTGGTGAAGCCGGCGGCCTGGATCACGCTCGCGAGGTCTCGTTCGCAGGAACAGCCTTCGAAGATCCACGCCCACGGCCGACGCAGGATCCGCTGCGTCCAGCGCGTCGGCGTGCCACGCTTCGCCACGACATGCTCGGCGAAGCTGAACCGCCCCCCAGGCCGCAGAACGCGGCGAATCTCGGCGAGGACGGCGTCCGGGTCACGGACGCTGCACAGGACCAGGCTGGAGATGACGGCATCGGCGCTGGCTTCGGGCAAGTCAATCCGTTCGCCGACGACTCGGCGGATCTCGAGATCGACGCCAAGTGAGCTGGCCGCACGCCTGAGCCGCGTGTGCATGTAGGGGTTGGGTTCGATCGCGATCAGGCGCGCGTCGACCGGCAGGTAGCGCATGTTCGCGCCGACCCCGGCTCCTAGTTCCACCACGGTCGGCGGAAGGTCTGCAAAGGCCGTGGACTTGCGTTTGTGCATGTGCCAGTCGATGTAGCCGCCCATGACCCAGAAGAAGACCGAGTTGAACCGGCCGCGGGCTGGATGCTGCTCGAACTCCTCGACCTCCTCGAACGCACGGGTGCGCGTGGTCGTCACTGTGGCGGGTTGCGTGGGGCGAGTCGTCATGCGTTGATCCTGCCGGGCGCCCGGTGACGTCGTCAGCAGTGGAAATACCGCAGTTGGAGGTCAGCCGACCAGGTTCGACGCGGCGTACCAGGCTGCAATCTGGGCGCGGGATCGGAATCCGAGCCGGGCGCGAATCCGTTCGACGTGTGACTCGGCAGATCGCTCGCTGATCACCAGCTCTTCGGCGATCTGTCGATTCGAGCAGCCCTGCGCGACCAGCTCCGCCACTTGTGTTTGACGCGGGGTCAACGTGGGCTGCGTGACACGGTCGAGCGAGGGCAGTCCCAGGCCACGCCGCATCGCGTTCAGCACGGAGTGTGTGTCGCCGGCGAAGGGGATGTGTGTCCGACCGGGCAGCACTGTCAGCGTCGCGCCGTCGATGCCGGCGGCCAACCGTTCACCCTCGGCAATCGGCACCGCGCGATCATCCTGACGGTGGATGACTGAGGTAGGCGCCCTGATCCAACCGAGATCGTCGGCGACGTCGATGTCGTAGCACGCTGCCAACAGCTGATGCGCCCTTGCAGCGGACGTCGACTCTCGCTGGTAGCGGGAGAACATCGCGCGGAACCCCGTGTCGGCGTCTGGGGCAAAGATCTCGGTCAGCACATCCGACGCGAAACCCCAGTGCTGCTCCACCAAGCCAAGCACGTGCTCCCGTACGGCGGGTGCAGCCACTCCGTCACCGTCGACCCACCCGCCGTAGAGGATCAGGTGCGTCACCGACTTCGGATGGCGAGCGGCCCACCTCACCGCGAGTGGCGCGCCGAAGGAGGCGCCGACCAGGTCGAAGCGGTCGACCCCGACCGCGGTCGCGACCGCGTGCAGAACCTCCAACTCCAGTTCGACGACGTCTGAGCGGCTGGTTGTCCCGGACAGACCGCACCCCGGTCTGTCGTATCGCACGAGAGTCCGACCGTCCGCCAGGCCTTCGTAGAACTGGCGCTCGGCCGGCAGCGCCCACCCAAGCTCGAGATGTGACACCCACCCCGGCACGTAGATCGCAACCGGGCCCCTGCCGGCGACGGCGAACCGTATCGCCGTCCCGTCCTCCAGGTTGGCGAGGCCGAGCTGCTGCTCCACAAGCGACATTGTCTAGCGAGCGAGCGGTCGACGGAAGCGGGCGCTGACGTCTGGCCCAGGTTCACAGGCTGCGGCAGGGCATGTCGCTGGGTGTCCGGGGGTCGGCCGGCGCGTTGTGCGAAACTCGAGGAGATGCAGACACGCTCGGGTGACTTCGAGTTGACGATGGACGAGCTGCGGGCGGTTGCCGGGTATGCCGTGGCGTGCGCCGAACCTGCACTCGTCCTCTTCCAGAAGGCCCTTCCCGATGACGCTCGCCCGGCGGCGGCTCTCCAAGCCGCGCGAGTCTTCGCCGAGGGGGCGCCCCGTTCGCGCCTCCAACGCACCGCCGCGGCCGACGCCCACCGCGCAGCCAGGGACGCTACGACCGAAGCCGCCCGGCACGCAGCGAGCGCTGCAGGGGATGCCGCCGCGGCGGCATACCTCCATCCGCTGGCGAAGGCGACGCAGGTGCGCCACATCTTGGGGTCGGCCGCCCATGCCGCCCGGGCGGCCGAGCTCGCACGCGGCGATGACCCGGTGGTCGCGGAGTATGTGATCACCGCCGCCGCGCAACGTGCCAAGCCGGTCGTCCTTGACGTGCTGACCCGCTATCCGCGGGCGCCGAAGGGACGCACCCGGGTCGCGGTCCTCATGGCACGGCTCGACAGCCTGCTTCGGGATCCGCCTCCGACGCCGCGGGTGGTCGACGACCCCGGGCCGTTCTTTCACGGGACCAGAGCCGACCTGCGTCCGGGCGACCTGCTCACACCGGGCTGGCGCTCGAACTACGGTTCGGGGCGTCAGGCCAAACACATCTACCTGACGGCCACCCGCGAAGGGGCGCCACTGGCTGCCGAGCTCGCACGCGGGGAGGGGCCCGGACGGGTGTTCCGGGTCGAGCCACTCGGCACGATCGAGGACGACCCCAACGTCACCGACAAGCGCTTCCCCGGGAACCCGACCCGGTCCTACCGAACGACCGCGCCACTGCGGGTCATTGAGGAGATCACGGGCTGGAAGCGTCCTCCGCCCGAGATGATCCAGCACATGCGCGAGCGCATGGCCGAGCTGGCTGAGCTCGGGATCGAAGCGATGGACGACTGACGGCGGCGGCTCCACCACTCGTCCGCCGGTAACGACGGCGGTGTCAGTGCGCCTCAATCGCGGGCGCGCCTGTAGCGCTCGTAGATCACCCGCGAGCCGAACGTCCTGGTCTCGACGAGGTCGAGCGGAATCGCTTCGGTGACCGGCGGCAGGAAGGGCGTGCCGCCACCGACGACGACCGGATTGCGGAACGGGCGCAGCTCGTCGACGATGCCGAGCTCGATCGCTGTCGCGGCCAGGCCGGCGCCGCCGATCGCGACGTCCTGGTCGGTCGCGTCGAGCGCCGCGGCAGCCTCCTCAGCAAGCGATGTCTGGGCGAGCCGGGCGTTACCCTGGACGCTGTCGAGCGTGCGGCTGAAGACGACCTTCGGGATGGCGCACCAGACGTCGGCGAACGCGGCCTCGAGCTCGCTGTCGCGCATCGAGGGGTCCGTCTCCCACGGCAGCATGGTCTCGTAGAGCTTGCGGCCGCACAGAAAACCGCCGAGCTCGCGCGTCTGCGCGAGGTGGAAACGGAACTGTTCCTCTCTGGGCACCGTCCACGCGAACCCGCCGTCGCGGTCGGCGATGAAGCCGTCCACCGAGACGCTCATCGAGTAGATCAGCACGGCTTCAGGCTCATCGCAGCGAAACGACGGGCGATGATCCCGATGAAGGTCGCCGTAGAGCCAGACATCGGGCTCTCCCTCCTTCTGCAGGGTGCTCTGTCACAGCCAGTGTCCGCCATGCCGCCCGCGCTGGACGGGCCACGTCGAGAGTCGACCGATGGGCGGCCGCGCTCCCGCCCGCTGGACCTCAGCCCCGCACCACAGCGGCCAAGCGTCTGACTAGGCGGGTGACCCTGCGCCCATCTGCGCGAGGGCCCCGGCCATGTCCATGACACCCCAGTGGGCGACGCACTGGTCACCGCGGAACTGGAGGATGTCGATGGCGTTGATGGCGACGGGGTTCCCGCTTGCCGGCACGCCCATGAACTCACCGGTGTGGGTGCCGACGAACGAGACCCGAGCGACCACTTTGTCGCCTTCCTGGAGCAGGTCGTGGACGTCAACCCGGAAGTCGGTGATAGCCGCGTTCATCATGGTGAACAGCTGCCGGGCAGTGTCCCGGGTGTTGCCCATTCCGGGGATCTCCTCATGTTCGATGAAGTCCTCGGCCAGGTACTTGTCGACGGCTGCATCGACGTCTCTGCCAGCGGCTATGGCTTTGTACATTTCCTGCACAAGTGCCTTGTAATCGGACATGCCCGCTCCACTCGCTTCCCGGCGCCTGACTCGGCGGGCCGGCTGTTTGACGCTAACACTCACAGGACCACACAGCCAGGGTCGCTGGAGGCCGCACCGAGCAGTCCGAAGCCGCGACTCCCGACGGCCCAGAGGTGGCCCCAGGAACACGATTCGATCGGGGAAGATCAGTCAGTGGTGATGCCAAGTCGCTTCACCCCGCCGCCGGCGGAGCGTCCAGCGCGACAGTGCCGCCTCCGGGGACGATGGCATGGTTGCCGACGTGTCGCGTGTGGCCTCACGGGCGACCGGCTGCTACCTGGCCGTTGGAGGCCGGCACGCCTGACCTCACGCCCTTGACGAGGAGCCACAGGGCAAGGCCGAGTTCGGCGACGAAGCCCACCGCCCACGCCGGGTAGCTGATCGCGGGGTCCCCCGGGGCGAGGAGGACCTGGAGGAACCAGACGAGCACCGCGACGCCGTCGAGGAGGAGGAGCCATCCGAGGAGGCGGGGCAGGAATCCGGAGCGCAGCACAAGCCAGCCGAGGGGGAAGAGCCACGCGGAGAAGAACAGCTGGGCCGTGACGAACCCGACGCGGTACGTGGCGACCGACAGCAGGGCCAGTGCCTCGAGCTGCGGGCCGGTGAGAGCCTGCACCGGCACGGCGCTGTCTCCCTGTGCCAGGACGGCGAGCAGGGGGAGGTAGCTCGCGCACTGCACTGCCACCCCAACGGCGTTGAGGACCAAGAGGAGCAGGGCCAGCGCCTCGTCGACCGGTCGGAGCAGCGTGTAGAGCGCCCAGGCTGTGAGGACGAAGAGCAGGGCCGATCCCAGCGCCGCGACGAGGCCCCACCGGAACATCGCCTCGTCCGCGGTGATCGTCGCGCGGAGTGTTCGCGCGTCGCTGAGCCCGATGTGCCCGACCAGGCTCGCGACCACGTTGGCGAGGATGTACGCGAGGTACAGACCGCCGGTCCATCGGGCGACCGTGCCGCGGGTCCACCGCCCTGTCGTGACCGTCATGACTGTGCCTCCCGCCTCGTCACAGGTGGTGACGGTCTCGTCGGTTCGTTCGCGCGCGGGTGACCAGCCCGATGCCGACCCCGAGCGCGAGGAGGCGGATCGTGTTGAACACCGTGGCCACGAGGAGCCAGTGACCGGAGTCGGCCACGTCGGAACCCCATTTCGCGGGCACCTCGAGGAGAACGGTCAGCAGGACCAGGGCCCCCAAGGCGAGCAGCAGGGCCTTGCGCAGCGGGCCGCCGCCAGGGACCCGCTCATGGAACCGCGTGAGCAGGAAGGCCACCACCCCCGCGACGACCAGCCCGCCGGCCGCCGCCTCCACGAGCATCGGCACGTAGGGGATCGACAGCGCGGACCGGTAGGCGACCGCGACCGGGGTCATCGAGATCACGAGATTGGCCAACCAGAACGCGACCGCCCCTGCGAGGGCCGCAACCCAGCAACCAGTCACTGCCGACCTGGTCGGCTCCGGACCGCCGGCACGGGACCTGTGAACCTTGACGATGTCCATGACCAGCTCCCAAGGACCGGGCCTGCTGCTCGGCCCGCGTCCATCCTCTGTGATGCGCTCGGCCGATGCGGTCAAGCGCCGGGCTCGGCGCCGTCGCGCGGCTCGAGGACGACAACGGCGGTCTCGGTGGGCCGCCGGGCGGCGTAGTCGTCGAGGTTCTTGTCGATCTCGGCCCAGCGGGACCACAGCCGCTCGCGCTCTTCGCCCTGCGCGCGGCGCGCACGGACCTGTCGTGCTCCGTCGCGGGTCTGGGCGATGGCGTCCGGATGGTCCTGGAGGTTCAGCCACCACGCGGGTTCGGCCGGACCCCATCCGTTCATCGCCATGGTGACCAGGTTGCGCCCGTCCTCGACGTAGCCGACGACGACCTGTCGTGGCAAACCACTGCGTCGGCCCGTCGTGGTGAGCCGCAGCGTCCCCCACCCGCCCGGCTTCGGCCGCCACAGACCCAACCGGCCGCCGGTCGCGCGCAACAGCGCGCGATGACCGTGCCAGAAAGCCACCACGAACCAGCGTGGCGGAAGCCGTGCAGACCGACCACCCGTCACCGCTGCTCACGCCTCACGATCACTGGGCATGTCCACAGCGTCACCCTTGCGGACGGGCCCTGCCAGGGCCAGAAGTCCGAAGCTTGCGGACCGGCGCCGGACATCCGCGCGCACTGACAGGCACGGTGCGCGCTCGCCGCGAGGTGGAGGTCGGCTTCCGGTCACCAGCAGCGCGGAGAACTGGGTGAGACGGCGCTTCTGCAGGGCTCATCAAGGCCGTCAATGACCAAAGAGCGCCTCGACGTCCGGTAGTCGCTCGAATCGGGAGAATGTCCCGTCGTCAGCGATTTCCCTTGCAGCCTGGAGGAATCCGCCCCACGCGGTGCGCGCGAGCGTGCCCCCCACGCTGATCCGGCGCACTCCCAGCCGTTCCGCCTCAGCGACAGTGCAGAACGGCGCGTTGATCAGAAGGTTCACCGGTTTGGGGGACACCGCGGAGACAATCGCTGTGACGTGCTCGAGCGACTCGATCCGTGGCGCGTACAGGCAGTCGGCGCCCGCTTCGGCGTAGGCGCGCAACCGACGGATCGTTTCGTCGATGTCCGGGCGCCCGCAGACGAACCCCTCGGATCGACCGGTGAGGATGATCCCGGTGCCGCTTTCATCGATCGCGCGACGCGCGGCGGCTACCCGGTCCACGGCAAGTCCGAAGTCAAAGAGCGGATGAACCTCGTCGCCCGAGGAGTCCTCGATCGAGAGACCGGCGATCCCCGTGTCCGCGGCCATCTTCACGTTCGCTGCGACGTGCCGCGGGTCTACCGCGAAACCACCCTGGAAGTCGGCGTTCACCGGCACGTTCACGGCGTCAGCTATGACACGCAGATGCTCGAGAGTCTGCTCCAGTGTGGTCTGGTTGTCCGCGCGCCCCAGCGTCCATGCCAACCCGGCACTCGTGGTCGCCAAAGCCTTGAAGCCCATCTGTTCCAGGGCCCGAGCGCTGCCCACGTCCCAAGGGTTCGGCATCACGAAACACCCTGCGGAGTGCAAACGGCGGAACTCGGCGATTCGATCGTCCTGGACGTTCATGTCGCACCTCGTCAGCAGCCGGATGTCTGAAGGGTAATCCGGTTTGAGGGCTGTGGGCAGCCGCCGATGAGAGCGACGAACCCGGGCACCTGGACCGAGCGTTCACCCGCACTCTTCGAAACCTGGTCAGGCGGGCTGCCACAGCTCGACCCGGTTGCCCTCAGGATCGGTGACCCAGCCGAATCGACCGACACCCTCCATGTCCTGCGTCTCCTCAGCCACGACTGCTCCTTGGGAGCGCAGCTGGGCGAGCATTGCCTCCAGGTCGCGGACCCGGAAGTTGAGCATGGTTTGCTGAGCGCGGGACCCGAAGTAGTCGGTCTCGGACTCGAACGTGGCGAACACCGTCAGGCCGGCTTCCTGACGCCACGGGCCGTTCTCGTCGATGTCCAGGCCCAGGCAGTCGCGATACCGGGCGCTCAGGGGCTCCGGATCGGCAGCCCGCATGAAGTAGCCACCGACTCCAAGCACACGTTCCATGCGTCCAGCCTGCCGTGTGGGTCTCTCCAGCACCAGCACCAGCACCAGCTCCAGCTCCAGCTCCCGCACCAGCTCCCGCACGCTCGGACGTGCCGCGGATGGCGTGCGCTGCGGCCATCCGGACACGCCGCGACTGCCCGGAACAGATGCGATGCTCATGGCCTGCAACCCGATCTCCCTGACGATCTCGGGCCTCACCCAAGGAGCCACAGCATGGACATGCGCCTGGAACTTGTACCCCTGCCCACGTCGGACGTGGACAGAAGCAGGAAGTTCTACGTCGAACAGGTGGGGTTCAACCTCGACCACGACGTTCAACCAGGCAACGGGATGCGGGTCGTCCAGCTGACCCCACCCGGCTCAGCCTGCTCCATCGTCGTCGGTGTCGGAATGGTTGCTCCCGACGCTCCCCGCGTGCACAACCTGCACCTCGTCGTCGACAACATCGAGGAAGCCCACGCGCACCTGTCGAGCAGGGATGTCGACGTCTCGGCAGTGAGCGACATGGGAGGCGTCAAGTACGCGTACTTCAGCGACCCTGACGGGAACTCGTGGGCGCTCCAGCAACTGCCCAGATGACGTGCTGGCATCGAGACGGCGCACGCTCAACGCGCTCACGCGCGAGGGCCCTTGTGGCGCAACTACCCGGTCGTTTCGAACGACGCCTTGAGCGCATCGACCGTGGTGGTGCGCTCCTTCACGGCGATTCTGCGGAGTAGCGGCGTCGCCAGACGGTAGAGACGGTAGGTGTGCATCTTCGCGTGGTGGCGCACGAGCGTCGTGTTGTCGGCCGCGCTCTCCAGCGAATAGCCGGGCCAACCCTCGGTCTGGAGCCGGCCCGACGTGGATCTGTCCCACCAGTGGTAGACCAACGTGTGCGGTGCGTGGAGCTCCACTATCTCGCCAGGTGTCGGGCCGTAGGTCGTTTCGTCGAGGAACGTCGTTCCCAGAGTCGGCTCTCCGGGTGATGTCTGCTGCGTGTGCCGCAGGATGCTGCCCTTCTTGGGCATCCAGTCGTTGTGCCCGTTGATGTCGACGAGCCGCGCGAAGACGTCCTCGATGGGCGCCTTGATGGTGCGTTCGACCTCGAACTCGATGACACCCATGGGACTCAGGATGAGCCTCCGCACGGGCAACCCTCAAGTCCGCCCTGCAAGCCGGACCATCGAGCAGCCAGCCCATGCGACCGTGACCGACGACAACGCCCCCGGGTGGTCCCGGGGGGCTGTCGCTGTCGATGACGCGTCAGTCGAGCGTGCCTAGCACGGCCTCGCGCAGCGTGTCGAGGCCGACGCCGCCGATGTCGAGCGCACGGCGGTGGAAGGCCTTGATGTCGAAGTCGTCGCCCTCGCGGCGCTGGACGTCGTCGCGCAGCTCCATCCAGAGCCGCTCGCCGATCTTGTAGGCCGGGGCCTGGCCGGGCCAGCCGAGGTAGCGGTCGAGCTCGAAGCGCAGGAACGCCTCGTCCATGTTGGCGTGGGCGGTGAGGAACTGCCACGCCTTGTCGTAGGTCCACTCGCCGCCGCCGACCTCCGCCGGCGCCTCGAAGCCGCAGTGGAAGCCGATGTCGAGCACCACGCGGGCGGCGCGCAGCGACTGGCCGTCGAGCAGGCCCATCCGGTTGCCCGGGTCGTCCATGTAGCCCAGGTCCGCCATGAGCCGCTCGGCATAGAGCGCCCAGCCCTCGCCGTGGCCGGAGGTCCAGGCGAACATGCGACGCCAGCGGTTGAGCAGCTCGGAGCGGAAGACGGTCTGGGCGACCTGGAGGTGGTGGCCCGGCACGCCCTCGTGGTAGACGGTCGTCAGCTCGCGCCAGGTGCCGAACTCGGTGACGCCCTTGGGCACCGACCACCACATGCGTCCGGGGCGGGAGAAGTCCTCGCTGGGCCCGGTGTAGTAGATGCCGCCGGTCTGGGTGGGCGCGATGAGGCACTCGATGGTGCGCACCGGGTCGGGGATGTCGAAGTGGGTCCCGGCCAGGTTCGCGATGGCCTCGTCGGCCTTGGTCTGCATCCACGCCTTGAGCTCGTCGGTGCCGTGCAGCTGGTATGCCGGGTCGGCGTCGAGGGCGGCGATGGCCTCCTTGACCGATGATCCCGGTTTGATCTGCTCGGCGACCGCCTCCATCTCGGCGGTGATGCGGGCCAGCTCCTCCTGACCCCACCGGTAGGTCTCCTCGAGGTCGACGACGGCGCCGAGGAACGCGCGGGAGAGCAGCTGGTAGCGCTCGCGGCCGCATGCGTCGGACTCCGGCGCCTGGTCCAGGAGCTCGGCGCGCAGCCGGTCGCCGAGCGCGCGGTAGGCCCCGGACGCCGCGGCGACGGAGGCCTCGAGGTCGCCGCGCACCGAGTCGGTCAGGTCGGCGTCCCCGGCCTTGGCCCCGGAGAGCAGCTTGGCGAAGTAGCCGTCGTCGGCCGTGAGGTCGGCGCACTGCTTGATGCAGGCCTCCACCTGGCGGCGCGGTGCGACATTGCCCTTGCCTGCGGCGGACAACAGGGCCTCGACCCACTGGTCGAGGGCTGTGGGCACCTTCGCCAGACGGCGGGAGATGACGCCCCAGTCCTCGTTGGTCGCGGTGGGCATCAGGTCGAAGGTGCCGCGGACCTCCTGGAGCGGGGAGGCGATGACGTTGAGCGCCATCTCGTCGAGGCCGGCCTGGTGGGTCTCCTCGGCCAGGCCGAGGCGCTCGCGCATGGCGGCGATGGTCACCCGGTCGATGTCGTCGGCAGGTGTGGCGCGCTCGAGCTCGGCGAGGGTGCGGCGGCGCAGCTCGGCGTGGGCCTCGTGGCCGGCAGGGGAGAAGTCGTCGAGGTCCTCGTCGTGGCCCGCGATGCCGAGGTAGGTGGCGGTGATCGGGCTCAGCGCCACGAACTCCTCGAGGAAGCGGTCGGCGATGCGGTCGACGTCGGACTCGGGGCGCGTGGTCTGCGGTGCGTCTGTGGTCACGGTCGCGAACGTACCCCACGGCGCTGTTGGCCGGTCACCCAATAACCTCTCGGCATGGCGCACCTGCACTCCGTCAACATCGGCCGCTCCGAGCCCAACCCGGTCAAGCGGTCGGTGCCGACCGGCATCGGCAAGCGGCCGGTCGAGAGGGCTGAGCTGCGCTCTCCCGGCCCCAAGCAGGGAGGGCTGGGCAGCGGGGTCGTCGGGGACTTCGTCGGCGACCAGCGCCACCACGGCGGCGACTACCAGGCGGTCTACGCCTACGCCCGCGAGGAGCTC
>Ga0247818_10002676_pt1 | contig 11492 bp, 10 predicted proteins | sample 13C_Glucose_Day1_FD_192424 | JGI IMG/M metagenome (GOLD analysis project Ga0247818, IMG submission 192424) | Soil microbial communities from agricultural site in Penn Yan, New York, United States - 13C_Glucose_Day1 | ecosystem: Environmental > Terrestrial > Soil > Agricultural land | place...
ACTTCGCGAATTCAGGAGGCCGGAGTGAGGGAACCCGGAGCGAAGCGGAGGGCCGGATGAATGGAGCGCCACGGCTTTGCTTACTTTGGCCACGACCAAAGTAAGCCGCCGTAAGGGCGGAAAGGTGAATAAGCGTCGACATCGCAAATGAATGCGCATACAACTTCAAAACAACCAAAACCCCAAAACCCCAAAACCCCAAAAAAAGATCACCGCGCTTCCATATGCGCAATCATCAACTGCACACTCTCATTCCCCCGAAACTCATTCACATCCAACTTGTAAGCCAACTCCACCCACCGCACAGTAGGATTCGGCCAAACGTCCCGGTCAATCCCAAAGGCAATCCCATCCAACCGCACCGCCCCACACTCGCTCTTGAGCACCACTTTCAGATGCCGCTCCCCGACGACCCGCTGCTCGACCAGCTGGAACACCCCGTGGAACAACGGCTCGGGAAAATGCTGCCCCCAAGGCCCGGCGTTGCGCAATGCCCGCGCCAGATCCAGGTGGAACTCCTCCACCGCCAGGGTGCCATCCGACAACAACCGCCCGGTCAGGTCTTCCTCACGCAACTGCCGCCGTACCTCGTCGTCGAACGCCTCGGCAAACGCGGGGAAGTTCTCGGCCGGCAATGACAGCCCCGCCGCCATGGCATGCCCGCCGAACTTGCTGATCAAGCTCGGATGCCGCGCCGCCACGGCGTCCAGTGCGTCACGGATATGGAACCCCGGCACCGAACGCGCCGAGCCCTTCAGCACCCCTTCCCCCGCATCGGCAAAGGCGATGGTCGGGCGGTGGTAACGCTCTTTCAGGCGCGAGGCGAGGATGCCGATCACCCCCTGGTGCCAGTCGGCGTCGAACAGGCACAAGCCATAAGGCATGGACTCGACCGGCAGGTCCTTGAGCTGGGCCAGGGCCTCACGCTGCATGCCCTGCTCGATGGACTTGCGGTCCTGGTTCAGGCCATCCAGCTGTTGGGCCATGTCCAGCGCCAGGGTCGCGTCTTCGCACAACAGGCATTCGATGCCCAGACTCATGTCGTCCAGGCGCCCGGCAGCATTGAGCCGAGGGCCAAGGATGAAGCCAAGGTCGGTGGAAGTGATGCGCTTGTGGTCACGCCGTGCCACCTCGAGAATCGCCTTCAGCCCGGGGCGGGCGCGGCCGGCGCGAATACGCTCCAGCCCCTGATGCACCAGGATGCGGTTATTGGCATCCAGCGGCACCACGTCGGCGACGCTGCCCAATGCCACCAGGTCGAGCAATTCGCCGATATTCGGCTGCGGCTGCGTTTCGTAGCGCCCCAGGCTGCGCAACCGCGCACGCAGGGCCATCAGCACGTAGAAGATCACGCCGACACCGGCCAGTGACTTGCTGGGGAACGCACAACCCGGCTGGTTGGGATTGACGATGGCATCGGCGGCCGGCAACTGCTCGCCCGGCAGGTGGTGGTCGGTGACCAGCACCTTGAGCCCGGCGGCCTTGGCTGCGGCCACGCCATCGACGCTGGAAATACCGTTGTCCACAGTGATCAGCAATTGCGGCTGGCGCTCGAGCGCGACCGCGACGATCTCCGGGGTCAGGCCATAGCCATATTCGAAGCGGTTGGGCACCAGGTAGTCGACATGGGCCGCGCCCAGCAAGCGCAAACCCAGCACACCGACCGTGCTGGCAGTGGCACCGTCGGCGTCGAAATCGCCGACAATGAGAATGCGCTGGCGCTGGTCGAGCGCCTCGACCAGCAGCTCCACCGCCGCCTCGATGCCCTTGAGTTGCTGGTACGGCAACAGGCGGGCCAGGCCCTTGTCCAGTTCGGCTTCGGACTGCACGCCACGGGCGGCATAGAGACGGGTCAACAAGGGTGGCAGGTTGCCCAGCAAAGGCAGGGGCGACGGCAGGGGACGTGGTTCGATACGCATGGGGTCTTCGCAATTCCGCTTTGGTTCAGGTCAGCCGCGCTCGCCAAGCAACCATTGCAACTGCACTTCGTGCTGGCCACGGTCGTCGGTGACGAACACCGTGCCTTCGCTGATCATCACGTCCCACTTGATGGTACGCGGCATGTCGGTGGCGAGGATTTCCAGCACCTCTTGCGGGACGGCGGCAATGCTCAGGTTCTTCAGGCCCTTGACCGCGCCGAGCACCTTGGTCTCCCACACCCGCAAGCTGCCGTAGGCCAGCAGGCTCGTGCGCTCGGTACGCCGCGAGCACCAGGTCAGGCGGTCGGCGTCGGGCTGGCCGACTTCGATCCAGTGCAGGATGCGATCGTCCAGGCTTTTTTCCCACAGGGCCGCCTCATCGACGTCCGACAAGCCGCGACCGAAGGACAGCTGCTCGTTGTACCAGAGGGCATAGCCCAGCAGGCGCACGGCCATGCGCTCTTCGGTTTCCGAAGGGTGGCGGGCGATGGTCTGGCGAACGTTCTCGTACACGCCGCGGTCGAGGTCGGTCAGATTCAGTTCGAACTTGTAGGTTGTGGACGGCTGGGCCATGGGCGATAGGCTTCTTGCGGGGGAAAGTCGCACAGTCTAACTGATCCCGGGCGCCAGCGCCGGATCAGACAACGCCGATATACCTGCCGCCGCCGAGCTGTGATACAACCTGCGCTCACGCCCAGCCTCCACGGATGCCCCATGACAATGCCCAGCAAACCTCTCGCCGGCCTGAAAGTCATCGAGCTCGGCACCTTGATCGCCGGCCCGTTCGCCTCGCGGATCTGCGCCGAATTCGGTGCAGAGGTAATCAAGGTCGAGTCGCCCGATGGCGGCGACCCGCTGCGCAAATGGCGCAAGCTGTACGAGGGCACGTCACTGTGGTGGTTCGTCCAGGCGCGCAACAAGCAATCACTGACCCTCAACCTCAAGCATTCTGAAGGCCGCGAAGTGCTCAAGCGCCTGCTGGCCGAGGCCGACATCCTGATCGAGAACTTCCGCCCCGGTGTGCTGGAAAAGCTCGGCCTGGGCTGGGACGTGCTGCACGCCCTCAACCCACGCCTGGTGATGGTGCGCCTGTCGGGGTTTGGCCAGACCGGCCCGATGAAGGACCAGCCGGGCTTCGGCGCGGTTGGCGAATCCATGGGCGGGTTGCGCTACATCACCGGCTTCGAGGATCGCCCACCGGTGCGCACGGGGATTTCCATCGGCGACTCCATTGCCGCCCTTTGGGGCGTAATCGGCGCGCTGATGGCCTTGCGTCATCGCGAAGTCAACGGTGGCGACGGCCAAGTCGTGGATGTGGCGCTGTACGAAGCCATCTTCGCCATGATGGAGAGCATGGTGCCGGAGTTCGACGTGTTCGGCTTTATCCGCGAGCGCACCGGCAACATCATGCCGGGTATCACCCCTTCCTGCATCCATACCACCGCCGATGGCCGGCACGTACAGATCGGCGCCAATGGCGATGCGATCTTCAAGCGCTTCATGCAGGCCATCGGCCGCGACGACCTGGCCAACGATGCCGCCCTGGCCACCAACGATGGCCGCGATGCCCGCCGCGACGAGCTGTACGGCGTCATCGACCGCTGGGCCAACGGCCTGCCGCTGGACAAAGTGATGCAGGTGCTCAACGACGCCGAGGTACCGGCCAGCCGGATCTACTCCGCCGAGGACATGCTGGGCGACCCGCAATTCCTCGCCCGCGAGATGTTCCTCCAGGCCCGACTGCCGGACGGCAAGCCGTTCAAGATGCCGGGTATCGTGCCCAAGCTGTCCGACACCCCCGGCAGCGCCGAATGGGTCGGACCGGCCCTGGGTGAACATACGACGCCGCTACTGGCCAGCCTGGGCTACGACGCAGCCGCCATTGCCCGCCTGCGCGCGACCGGTACGGTCTGATCCGCGGCCCATGCGCATCCGCCACCTGCCCCTGCTGCTCTGCCTGGTATTCAGCGCGCTCGCGGCACAATTGGCCGAGGCCAGAGAGCGCCTGCTGTGGCTGGTCCGTGACCTGCCGCCGTTCACCATTTTCGAAGGGCCGGCCAAAGGCCAGGGCGTGATCGACCAATTGTTGCCCAAGCTGATCGCGCAGATGCCCAAGTACGACCACCAGATCGTCCGAGTCAATCGCGCCCGCGGCATCCAGATGCTCCAGGAGCACAGTTTCACTTGCGACCCGACCCTGCTCTGGACGCCCGAACGTGCCAGGTACGTGCATTTCTCCCAGCCATCGCTGGGCGTACTGAGCAGTGGCCTGGTGGTGCGCAAGCACGACCAGGCGCTGCTGGAGCCTTATCTGGATGGACAACAGGTGGATCTTCAGCGGCTGCTGACCCAGACCCGGCTCAAGCTCGGCATCGTCGCAGAGCGCAGCTACAGCATGCAGGTCGATGATGTCCTGAAGCAGTTGCCTGACAGCGCCTTCAGCCGCCACTACGGCAACGATGCCACCGCCAGCCTGCTGGAGATGCAACAATTGGGGCGCCTGCAACTGGTGCTCGGCTACTGGCCAGAGGTTCGCTACCTGATCCAGCAGCAGAATGGCTCGCTGGACGATTACCGCTTCTATCCCATCCGTGGCGTCAACCGCTACCAGTTCCTCCATGTAGGCTGCTCGGACACCGCCTTGGGACGCGAGGCGATCGCCAATATCGACCAGTTGCTGCCGATGCTGCGCCGCGATACGTTGCCAGGCCTGTATGCCCGCTGGCTGGATCCGGAGCTGCAGGAAGATTATCTGGGCCAGGCCCGGCATTTTTTCGAGCAGGGCGAAGCGCCGGTGCGCTGAACTGACCCGTGCAGATCAGCAGTGGCACCTAACAGGGTGCAGGTGAATTCAAGGCAAAAGAAACCCCGGCCGCTGGGGAAGACGACCGGGGTCAAGCGAAAGTCCCTGGGACTTCCAGTGACAGCCTGGATGGCACCGGAGCAAAGCACCGTCAGGTTGCCCTTGCTGAGTCTGACGGGCCGGTCAGGCAAAGGTTCCCTGCATTTGCCTCTGATGCTGCAAGGCGGCGATCACACAGGGTTGCAGACGGCCTTCGGCAATCTGCAGGTCACGGTGCAGGCCATCGACCAGATCGACCAGCAATTGCTGCTCCACCAGCTCGCGCTCACAGACCGTACGCCGCAGGATCGGCAAGCCGTGTTCATCGTGAACATTCAGGTGACGGCGACCACGGTTATCGGCCGGTCCGAGTTCAGCCTGGTAAGGGGTCAGGGCATCGTTGAGCAGTCTGCAGATTCTTTCCATCCGGATCACTCGCTGGCTAGGGTAAGGAAACTGACCATCGGGGCCGACGGAAAGTTCGCCCTGGCCCGTCATCACGAGCATGCGCGGCCAACATGACAGTTTCGATGCTGCGCCCGCGCCGTCCTTGCCATGGGGCCGGCTACAGGCGCCCCAGCGCCTGCTCCAGGCCCACCATCGACATCGGCCAGGGCAGCTCGGCCAGGACATTCAAACCCTGCTTGCGGGCCTCGAGCGCCAGGTCGATGCCCCCAGCGTCGCCATAGCCGACAAACAGCAAGCCGCCCGCGCAGGAAGCCTGCACCAGGTACTTGAACAGGCGCCGGGCATGACGCCTTGGCATTCCCTGGTCGAGCACCAGCACATCGACCGGCTGTTGCCCCTGCGCCATGTGGGCCGTGGCTGCCGGCACGTCATCGGTGAGCCGGACGTTGTATACACCCTGGGCATTGAAGGCCTGATGCAAGAGCATCTGATAGTAGGGCCGAGCCTGGTGGATAAGGACATTGAGCTGATGCATGAGCCTCCCACTGGAGTCGTGTGTTCTGTTGGTCAGAACGCCACTTTAGTAAGGGTATCCATCGAACTACATGGGAAAAATCTGAAAACCGCTGCCGTGTGTCTTGCGCCCACAAAAAAGCCCGTGCAAGACGGGCTTTTTTGTGGGCGCTACCGCTTACAACGGTTTGCCGCGGTTGCCATACTGGCTGACAAAAGCCTGCACGGTCTTCAGGTCGTTGGCCAGCACCGTGCAGCGTTCCTCGCGGCTGAACAGGTCGGTCAGGTGAGCTGGCAGCTCCAGAGCCTTGGCGACACCGGCCTTCTCCACCGCTTCGGGGAACTTGACCGGATGCGCGGTCCCCAGCACCACCATTGGTGTGTCCAGGCTGCGGCGGCATTCACGGGCGGCCTTGACGCCGATCGCTGTGTGCGGGTCGAGGACTTCACCGGTGCTCTGGAACACCTCGGCGATGGTCTCGCAGGTCTGCTCGTCGGTCACCGCCAGCGAGTCGAACAGCTTGCGCGCCTCGGTCCAGCGATCCTGCTCGACGCTGAAGCCGCCGCCTTGCTTGAAGGTATCCATCAGCTCGGCAACCGCGGCGCCATTGCGCCCATGCAGGTCGAACAGCAGACGCTCGAAGTTGGACGAGACCATGATGTCCATCGACGGCGACAGGGTCGGGTGCAGGGCGTCCTTGACGTACTGGTTGCCGCTCATGAAACGGTGCAGGATGTCGTTGCGATTGGTCGCCACCACCAGTTGGCTGATTGGCAGGCCCATGTTGCGCGCCAGGTAACCGGCGAAGATGTCGCCGAAGTTGCCGGTCGGCACCGAGAACGCCACCGAACGCGCCGGGCCGCCGAGCTGCAGCGCGGCGTGGAAATAGTAGACGATCTGGGCCATGATCCGTGCCCAGTTGATCGAGTTGACCGCCACCAGACGTGTGCCCTTGAGGAAGGACTGATCGGCGAAGCTGGCCTTGACCATCTCCTGGCAGTCGTCGAAGTTGCCTTCGATGGCAATGTTGTGGATGTTGTCGCCAAGGATGGTGGTCATCTGCCGGCGCTGCACTTCCGACACGCGCTGGTGCGGGTGCAGGATGAAGATGTCGACGTTGTCGCAACGGCGGCAGCCTTCGATGGCGGCCGAGCCGGTGTCACCGCTGGTGGCACCGACGATCACCACGCGCTCGCCGCGCTTGACCAGCACGTGGTCGAGCAGGCGGCCGAGCAGTTGCAGGGCGAAGTCCTTGAAGGCCAGGGTCGGGCCGTGGAACAGCTCCATCACCCACTCGTTGCCGTTGAGCTGGCGCAGCGGGGCGACCGCAGCATGGGCGAAGTTGCCGTAGGTCTCTTCGAGAATCTTCTTGAAATCGGCGTCGGCGATGCTGCCTTCGACGAACGGGCGCATCACCCGGAAGGCCAGCTCGTGATACGGCAGGCCAGCCCAGGAGGCAATCTCTTCCTGGGTGAAGCGTGGCAGGTTCTCGGGAACGTACAGCCCGCCGTCGCTGGCCAGGCCAGCCAGCAGGACGTCTTCGAAGTTCAGGGCCGGAGCCTGGCCGCGGGTACTGATATAGCGCATGGATGCAAACCTTCGATGCTGGGCGCGGGCCGCCGTCACGGCCCGCCACCGGAATTAATTGAGCTGTTCGACGCGGATACGCACGACCTTGCCGACCACGTCCTGGAGCGCTTCCAGGGCGACGATGGCGTCGTCGATGCGCTGCTCGACCACACGGTGGGTCAGCAGGATCATCGGTACCAGGCCATCCTGCTCCTCGGCTTCCTTCTGCATGATCGACTCGATGTTGATACCGCGCTCCGAGAGGATACTGGCGACCTGCGCCAGCACGCCCGGGTGGTCCTTGGCCTGGATACGCAGGTAGTAGGCGCTTTCGCAGGCTTCGATCGGCAGGATCGGATGGGCCGACAGCGCATCCGGCTGGAAGGCCAGGTGCGGTACACGGTTCTCCGGGTCGGAAGTCATGGCGCGAACCACGTCGACCAGGTCGGCGACCACAGACGAGGCAGTCGGCTCCATGCCGGCGCCGGCGCCGTAGTACAAGGTGGAACCGGCGGCGTCGCCATTGACCATCACCGCGTTCATCACGCCATTGACGTTGGCGATCAGGCGATCGTTCGGGATCAGCGTCGGGTGCACGCGCAGCTCGATGCCGTCAGCGGTGCGACGGGCCACGCCCAGGTGCTTGATGCGGTAGCCCAAGGCCTCGGCATAGTTCACGTCGGCGGTGGTCAGCTGGGTGATGCCTTCGGTGTAGGCCTTGTCGAACTGCAGCGGGATACCGAAGGCGATGGACGCCAGGATGGTCAGCTTGTGCGCGGCATCGATGCCTTCGACGTCGAAGGTCGGGTCGGCCTCGGCGTAGCCCAGCGCCTGGGCTTCGGCCAGCACATCGGGGAAGGCACGGCCCTTGTCGCGCATTTCGGTGAGGATGAAGTTGCCGGTACCGTTGATGATCCCGGCCAGCCAGTTGATGCGGTTGGCCGACAGGCCCTCGCGGATCGCCTTGATCACCGGGATGCCACCGGCCACGGCAGCTTCGAAGGCGACGATGACGCCCTTCTCGCGGGCCTTGGCGAAGATCTCGTTGCCGTGCACGGCGATCAGCGCCTTGTTGGCGGTTACCACGTGCTTGCCGTTTTCAATGGCCTTGAGCACCAGGTCGCGGGCGATGGTGTAGCCGCCGATCAGCTCGATGACGATATCGATCTCGGGGTTGCTCGCGACTTCGAACACATCAGCGGTAATGGGGGTACCGGTAATCTGGCAGTTCGGGTTCTGCGAGCGCATGGCAATCTGTGCCACTTCAATACCGCGCCCGGCACGGCGGGCGATCTCCTCGGCGTTGCGCTGAAGTACATTGAAGGTTCCGCCACCGACGGTCCCCAACCCACAGATGCCTACTTTGACCGGTTTCACTGTGAACTCCCCATAGAACGGCCGGCATCTGCGCCGACCGTGAAACATGCCGTCACCCCATGACGACGGCGTACTGAATTGATTACTTGCTCTCGGCCAGGGCCAGCTTGGCCACTTGCGGTGCCGGCTGATAGCCCGGAATCACCTGGCCATTCTGTAGAACGATCGCCGGCGTGCCATTTACACCAATCGACTGGCCCAGCTGGAACTGCTTGCTGACCGGGTTGGCGCACTTGGCAGCCTTGATCTCTTTGCCATCGACCATCTTGTCCAGCGCCGCGCGACGGTCGCTGGAGCACCAGACGGCCTGCAACTGCTCGTCGCCCGGCGAACCCAGGCCCTGGCGCGGGAAGGCGACGTAACGCACTTCGATACCACGGCGGTTGAGCTCCGGCACCTCGGCGTGCAGCTTGTGGCAGTACGGGCAGGTGGTGTCGGTGAACACGGTGATGTGCGACTTGGTCTCGCCCTTGGCCGGGTAGACCACCATCTCGCCGGCCGGAATACCGTTGATCAATTTGGCGATGCCCTGGCGCTCGGTCTTCTCGGTGAGGTTGACCGGCTTGCCGTCCTGGATCTGGAACAGGTAGCCCTGCATGACGAACTGGCCGTCGGCGCTGGCGTACAGCACGCGGCCGCCTTGCAGCTTGACCTCGTACAGGCCGTTGAGCGGACTGCTGGCAACGCTTTCGATCGGCACCTCCAACTGGAGGTTCTGCAACGATTTGCGGATCGCCTGCTCGGCACCGGCATTGCCATCGGTAGCCGCGGCAACGGCAAAGGTACTGGCCAGCGCCAAGGCGGCGGCGGCGAAAATCTGGGTCACGCGCATGGGGTACTCCTGAAGGCGGACGGGGCCGTGGGGACGTCGCCCAGCCCTGGCGGGCGGCGAACGGTCGGCCCTTGCAACAAACCGTCCAAGCCTACCACAACAGACTGGCGCAGTAGGGATACTCAGGCACCAGTCGGCGGAACATGAACATCATTCATCCACGGGGGTGGTGTTCGGCATGCAGCTGTTGCAGGCGGGCCTTGGCGACATGGGTGTAGATCTGCGTGGTGGACAGGTCACTGTGCCCCAGCAGCATCTGCACCACACGCAGGTCGGCGCCATGGTTGAGCAGGTGCGTGGCAAAGGCGTGGCGCAGCGTGTGCGGGGACAGCGGCTTGTCGATCCCGGCCACCCGCGCGTGGTGCTTGATGCGGTGCCAGAAGGTCTGGCGGGTCATCTGCTCGCCGCGCTGGCTGGGGAACAGCACGTCACTGGGGCGGCCGCCCAGCAACTCGGCGCGGCCATCGCGCAGGTAGCGCTCGATCCACACCACCGCTTCCTCGCCCATCGGCACCAGGCGCTCCTTGCTGCCCTTGCCCATGACCCGCAGCACGCCCTGGCGCAGGTTGACCTGGTCCAAGGTCAGGCTGACCAGTTCGGTCACTCGCAAACCGCAGGCATAGAGCACTTCGAGCATGGCGCGGTCGCGCTGGCCGATCGCCTCACCGCGATCCGGGGCCTGCAGCAAGGCTTCGACATCGGCCTCCGACAGCGACTTGGGCAGTGGCCGGCCCAGTTGCGGCATGTCCACCTGCAAGGTCGGATCGACGGCGATCAACCGCTCGCGCAGCAAGTAACGGAAAAAGCCGCGCACCCCGGACAGGAAGCGCGCGGTGGAGCGAGGCTTGTAGCCTTGGTCGAAGCGCCAGGCCAGGTGATCGAGGATCAGTTCGCGGCCGGCATCGGGCAACAGCACGTGCTTTTCCTGCAGCCAGCCGTTGAACAAGGCCAGGTCACTGCGGTAGGAAGCGCGGGTGTTGTCGGAAAGCCCCTTTTCCAGCCACAAGGCATCGAGGAACTGGTCGATCAGCGGGTGGTCCAGTGCTGGCATGAAAACTCGGTGGCAAACGACGAAATGACGCTTAGTCTTTCACAACATGGCATGCAGAGGGAGCCCGCATGAACGAACAGCAGATTCTTTTGAGTATCGGCGGCATCGGCGCGGCGGCCCTGCTCTGCCAATGGCTGGCCTGGCGCCTGAAACTGCCGGCGATCCTGTTCCTGCTGCTGTGCGGCATCCTCGCCGGACCAGTGCTGGGCTGGCTGCAACCGCAGGCATTGTTCGGCCCGTTGCTGATGCCACTGGTATCGCTGGCGGTGGCGCTGATCCTGTTCGAAGGCAGCCTCACACTGCATTTGTCGCAATGGCGCGAGATCGGCAGTGTGGTGCATCGCCTGGTCACCGTCGGCGCGCTGAGCACCTGGCTGGTGATCGCCCTGGCCACCCACTGGCTGCTGGGCTTCGACTGGCCCCTGGCGATCCTGTTCGGCACCTTGACCCTGGTCACCGGCCCCACGGTGATCGTACCCATGCTGCGGGTGGTGCGGCCGAAGGCGACGATCGCCAATATCCTGCGCTGGGAAGGCATTGTCATCGACCCGATCGGCGCGCTGCTGGCAGTGGTGGTCTACAGCTTCATCATCGCCAGCGCCGCCGGCGAAGGCCTGAGCCACAGCCTGGCGACCTTCGCCGGGGTGATTTTCTGCGGCAGCGCGCTCGGCGCCGCTGGAGGCTGGCTGCTCGGGCAGATCATGCGCGAGCAATGGCTGCCGGAGTATCTGCACAACCTGGCGTCGCTGGCCGCGGTGCTGGGCATCTTCATCGCCGCCAACCAGATCGTCCATGAATCGGGCCTGTTGGCGGTCACGGTCATGGGCATGTGGCTGGCCAACATGCCCGGCGTGGATGTGCGGCAGATCCTGCACTTCAAGGAGAACCTCAGCGTGCTGCTGATCTCCGGCCTGTTCATCCTTCTCGCGGCGCGGCTCGACCTGCACGCCCTGCTCGCCTTGGGCCCTGCGGTGCTGGCA
>Ga0247818_10002677_pt1 | contig 11492 bp, 6 predicted proteins | sample 13C_Glucose_Day1_FD_192424 | JGI IMG/M metagenome (GOLD analysis project Ga0247818, IMG submission 192424) | Soil microbial communities from agricultural site in Penn Yan, New York, United States - 13C_Glucose_Day1 | ecosystem: Environmental > Terrestrial > Soil > Agricultural land | place: USA...
ACCTCGGACTACGTCACCGCCCGCCGAGGAGGCGTGGGCACCGAGGCCCGAACCCGCTTGGCTGAGGCCCAGCGGAACCTCGACTATGCACTGTCCATCTCCCGCACCGATCCCGTCACCGCCCTGCAGTACGCCCAGCAGGCGCATGCACTGGCGGCTCAGGCAGCGCAGCTGGCCCAGTCCGACGTCGACCACTTCGGCGGTTATGCCAACCAGGGTTACGGTCGGGGCGGGATGTTCGGCGGGAGCGGAGGCGGCGGTCTTGGTGGCGCCATCCTCGGCGGCATCCTGATCAATTCCATCCTGCATGGCGGAGGAGGCGGCGGCTGGGGCGGCGGCGATTCCGGCGGAGGCTGGGGCGGCGGCGGTGACGCCGGCGGAGGCTGGGGCGGCGACTTCGGCGGCGGCGGCGACTTCTAGGCACCAGTCCCGGCCACCACGCCGGGCACCCACAGACTAGGCGCCGGCGGGCACGCTCCCGCCGGCGGATAGAAGCGGTACATTTCACTGTTCACCGAAATTCAGTGGGAACCACTGAGCAGGACGAAAGGTAACACCATGAAGCAGTCCATTTTCGGCCGCATGGCGCAGCTGGCGAAGGCCAACATCAACTCCCTGCTGGACCAGGCCGAGGACCCGCAGAAGATGCTGGACCAGATGGTCCGGGACTACACCAACAACATCGCAGAGGCGGAGTCGGCCGTAGCCCAGACCATCGGCAACCTGCGGATGCTCCAGGACGATTACAACGAGGACATCAAAAACGCCCAGGACTGGGGCAAAAAGGCCCTCGCCGCGTCCCGCAAGGCGGACGAGTACCGGGCCAAGGGCGACATCGTTGACGCCGAGAAGTTCGACAACCTCGCCAAGGTGGCCCTGCAGCGCCAGATGTCCGCGGAAAACGAGGCAAAGTCCGCCGAGCCGAGCATCGCCTCCCAGACCGAGGTCGTGGACAAGCTCAAGCACGGCCTGGGGCAGATGAAGGCCAAGCTCAACGAGCTCACCAGCAAGCGCAACGAACTGGTGGCCCGCTCCAAGACCGCTGCGGCCCAGACGCAGGTGCACGATGCCATGAAGAGCATCGACTTCATGGACCCCACGTCGGAGGTGGGCCGCTTCGAAGAGAAGATCCGCCGCGAAGAAGCCAAGGTGCGGGGCCAGCAGGAACTCGCCGCCTCGAGCCTGGACGCCCAGTTCAACTCGCTGGAGGACCTTGGCGAGCAGACCGAGATCGAGGCGCGGCTCGCGGCGCTGAAGTCCGGCGGCTCCCCCGCCGCCATTGGCGCCGGTGAGAACCGCGCCGCCGGGTCCACCGTCGACGAGGCGGACTTCGACAAGCTGTAGGCACACCCCCGGCGCCTGTCGCCCAAAATTTGCCGCCGGATCTGCTGAGGCCGGGCCCGGACCGTCCACCGACGGTCGCGGGGCCCGGCCTCTGCTGTCCCGGACGTTGGTGGCGGTTTTGCGGCGGTCTGCGGTGCGCCTGCGGTCCCTGCTGTCCCTGCTGTCCCTGCTGTCCAGGGGTGGTGCGGCCGGGGCGGGAGTCCGCGTGTACCGTTGAGCCATGTCTTCGGGAACCCTGTCTTCAACCCTTGTCTGGCTCCGCGACGACCTCCGGCTGGACGACAACCCGGCCCTGAGCGAAGCGGCTTCGCTGGGACAGCCGCTGACCGTGGTCTACGTCCTCGACGAGGCCTCCCCCGGCGTGCGGCCCCTCGGCGGCGCCACGAAATGGTGGCTGCACCATTCGCTGGCGGAGCTCGCCGCCGGACTTGAAGCCGCCGGATCACGCCTGCTGCTGCGCCGCGGCGCCGCCGCGGACATCATCCGGGACCTCGCCCTGGAGACCGGCGCCACGACGCTGCTCTGGAACCGCCGCTACGGAGGCCCCGAACGCGAGGTGGATGCCGGCGTCAAAGCCTGGGCCGCGGACCAGGGCCTGACCGCTGCCAGCTTCCAGGCGAACCTGATGTTTGAGCCGTGGACGGTGCGCACCGGGGCGGGCGGGCCCTACAAGGTCTTCACGCCCTTCTGGCGGGCCTGCCTCGACGGCGGGGAGCCCCGGCTGCCGCTGGACGCCCCGGAGCGCCTTCCGGCCCCTGCCGTGGACGCCGGGGGAAGGGTCCCGGCCGGCGACCTGCTTGACACCTGGGGGCTGCTGCCCCGCAGGCCGGACTGGAGTGCAGGCCTCGCCAGCACCTGGCAGCCCGGGGAAGCCGGGGCCCACCAGCGGCTTGAGGATTTCCTCGACGGCCCGGCCGAGGAGTACGGCACCGGCCGGGACATTCCCGGAGTCGAGGGAACCAGCCGGCTCTCCGCGCATCTGCGGTTCGGGGAAATCAGCCCCTTCCGCATCTGGCACGCACTGCGCGGGCACTTTGGCCCCTCGGCGCCGGCCGACGTCGGGATCTTCCGTTCCGAACTCGGCTGGCGGGAGTTCTGCTGGCAGCTGCTCTATGAGAACCCGGAGCTGGCCACCCGGAACTACCGGCCCGAATTTGACCGCTTCGCCTGGCAGACACCTTCAGACGCTGAACTCGAAGCCTGGCAGCAGGGCCGCACCGGGTATCCCCTGGTCGACGCCGGGATGCGCCAGCTGTGGCAGACCGGCTGGATGCACAACCGGGTCAGGATGGCGGCCGCGAGTTTCCTGGTCAAGAACCTGCTGGCCGACTGGCGGCTCGGCGAAGCCTGGTTCTGGGACACCCTCGTGGACGCCGACGCCGCGAGCAACCCCGCGAACTGGCAGTGGGTGGCCGGATCCGGCGCCGATGCCTCGCCATATTTCCGGATCTTCAACCCGGTCACCCAGAGCAAGAAGTTCGACGCCGGCGGCCGCTACCTGCGCGCGTTCATCCCGGAGCTGTCCGGCCTGGACGACAAGGCGATCCACGAACCGTGGAAGGCCAATGGTTCGGCTGCGGACTACCCGGCACCGGTTGTCGGGCTGCCGGAGTCCCGTGCCCGGGCGCTGGAGACCTACCAGCGGCTCAAGGACGGCTGAGGCGGCCCGCGGACTGCCCCGCCGCAGGGACCGGCCGCGCCCGGCAACGGTGGCTGGCGGACACCGGGGCAACAAGGGTAAACCGGGGCAACAAGAAAGGCCCGGATCAACAGATCCGGGCCTTTCTTTTGTTCTTCAGTTGCGGGGACAGGATTTGAACCTGTGACCTCTGGGTTATGAGCCCAGCGAGCTACCGAACTGCTCCACCCCGCGTCGCTTGATCAACACTACCCTACTTTTGACGCCGTCCGAACCACCGCCCGAACCACCATCCTGCCGGCGGCCCGCGACCCACAATGCCCGGCTTAAAGCAGAAGGTCCGGGACACTGTTTCCAGCGTTCCGGACCTTCTCTTCAGTTGCGGGGACAGGATTTGAACCTGTGACCTCTGGGTTATGAGCCCAGCGAGCTACCGAACTGCTCCACCCCGCGTCGCAAGATCAACTCTACCTGCCGGTGAACTTGAGGCCAAATCGAGGTGGCGTGATCTGCGTCTCCAGGGCCCGGTCATCGGGCGGTCCGCGTCCGGCGGGAAACGGAAAAGGCCGGGTTCCCGCTCCGGTGGGAGCGGGAACCCGGCCTTCAGCCGTGCATCAGTTGCTGTGCATCAGCCTGCCTGCCTCAGCTGCTCGGCGTCGGCGCCGGGGTGGCCGCCGGGGTGGTGGCATCCGGCGCCGGGCTGGCCGCCGGTGCAGGGGCCGGAGTAGCCGCCGCAATCTTGGCTTCGGCGTCGATGGCCCGCTGCAGGGCCGCCGTCAGCTTCTTCTGCTCCTCGCCGTAGGCGGCGAAGTCGCCCCTCGCGAGGGCCTCCTGGCCGGCCTTGATGGCCGCGTTCGCCGCGTCCAGGGCCGCCTTCAGCTCTGCCTTGGCGTCCGTGCTGCCCGGAGCGGCAGGGGTCTCACCCGGCGCGGTGGGCGTGCCCGGCGTCTGCCCGTTGTTGGCCGAGTCCCCGGCACTGGCTCCCGACTCACCGCCGAACAACTGGTTCAGTGCCTCATCCAGGGTCGGGGCGAACCCGATCTTGTCACCAAACGCCACGAGGACGCGCTGCAGCGTGGGGTAGGACGTTTCACCCGTGGACCGCAGGTAGACGGGCTGGACGTAGGCCATGCCGCCGCCGACCGGCAGCGTCAGCAGGTTGCCGTTGAGCACCGCGGACGCACCCTGGCGCAGCAGGTTCAGGGCCTGCGAGACGGTCGGGTCGGAGTTGAACTTGTTCTGCGCCTGGCCCGGACCGGGGATGTTGGATTCCGGCGGAATCTGCAGGAGCCTGAGCTGGCCGTAGCTCTCGGCCTTCACGCCCTTCTCACTGCCGGCGTCGGAGTCCGCGGCCAGGAAGCCGTAAAGCACGTTGCGGGCGTTTCCGTTGACGACCTGCGGGATGAACGACGAGGTCAGCTGGAACGCCGGCTGGTCCTGGTCAGGCATCTTCAGGGACATGTAGTACGGCGGCTGCTTGACGTCGTCCTGCACAGTCGGATCGTTCGGGACGCTCCAGGCATCGTTGTTGGTGTAGAAGTTGTCCGGCTGCGTGACGTGGTAGCGGCCCAGGAGCTCCCGCTGGACCTTGAACAGGTCTTCCGGGTAGCGGACGTGGCTCATGAGCGCCCCGGACATTTCCGAGAACGGCTTCAACGAAGACGGGAAGATGTTCTGCCAGGACTTCAGCACCGGGTCCTGGTCATCCCAGGCGTAGAGGGTCACCTTTCCGTCGTACGCGTCCACGGTGGCCTTGACCGAGTTGCGGATGTAGTTAACGGAGGTGTTCGGCAGGGAGGCCGTCCGCCCCGCGGTGGTCTGCGAGTCGGCGGTGGCCTCGGACAGCTGCTCCTGCTGGGAGTACGGGTAGTACTGGCTCGTCGTGTAGCCGTCCACGATCCACTTCACCCGTCCGTCAACGACGGCGGGGTAGGCGTTGCCGTCCACGGTGAGGTACGGGGCAACCTTTTCGACACGTTCCCGGGGGTTGCGGTCGTAAAGGATCTGGGATTCGGGGTTGACACCGTCGGAGAGCAGCAGGTCCGAGGACTGGAACTTGATCGCGTAGAGCACCTTGTTAAAGAAGCCGCCCACGTTCGGGCCGCCGTCGCCGGTGAAGGTGTACTGGGTTTCGCCGTCGCCCTCCTTGGCGGCGGGCCGGTCCTGCTCGCGGTTCGGGGCACCTTCGGGGGCGCCGACGACAGAGTAGTCTGCCGAGTTCTCGCCGAAGTAGATCCGCGGCTGGTACGTCGAGTCATCGCCGAGTACGCCGGTGGACGGGATTCCGGCCTGCAGGAACTCCGGCTTGCCGTCGACAGTGAACTTGTTGCCCTTGGCAGCGACCACGCCGTAACCATGCGTGTAGACCACGTGGCGGTTCAGCCAGGACTGCTGGTTGGCGCTCAGCCCGTCCGGGTTGAGTTCGCGGACCGCGATAACCGTGTCCTGGACCTTCCCGTCAATTTCGTAGCGGTCCACGTTCAGGGCGCTCGGGAACTGGTAGTAGGGCCGGTACTGCTCGAGCTGGGAGAACGCGTCCGAGATCAGGTTGGGGTCCAGCAGCCGGATGTTGGCCGTGGTCTGCGCGTCGGGGGCCAGGGCGCCCGTGGTGGGGTTGGTGGTCGCGTTGTAGCGGGTTTCCTGGATCTTATCGAGGCCGTACGCCGAACGGGTCATGTTGATGTTGCGTTCGATGTACTGCTTTTCCAGCGTCTGCTCCGAGGGCCGGACCTGGAACTGCTGGATCACCCAGGGGTAGACACCGCCGGCCAGGATCGAGGTTATGACGAGCATGGCGGTGCCAATGACGGGCAGCCGCCACTTGCCGATCACGGCAGCGATGATGAACAACACGGCGACGAGGACCGCGGCCACGGCCAGGATGGCTTTGGTGGGGATGACGGCGTTGACGTCCGTGTACAGCGCTCCGGCCCAGCGGCCGCCGCTGTTCTGCACGGCGGCGTAGCGGTCCAGCCAGAAGTTGGCGCCCAGCAGGAGCAGGAAGGCTGCACCGGAGACGGCGAGGTGGATCTGCGCCGCGCGGCTGGTGAAGATGCCGCGTTCCATGATCCGGATGCTGCCGTAGAGGTAATGCGTCAGGATGCCCGCGACGCCGGCGACGATGGTGACGCTGATCAGGAAGCCGGTGACGAAGCCCAGGAACGGCAGGGTCATCAGGTAGAAGCTGATGTCGAGCTCGAACTGCGGATCGTTCTGGCCGAAGGGTTCCTGGTTCAGGAACAGGAGCACCTTCTGCCACTGGCTGGCCGCGGCGCTTCCGGCGAACAGGCCGAAGAGGATCGGCAGGCCGATCATCACCACACGGCGGATCGGTTCAAGCTGGACCTGGTAGCGGTTCAGGTTGTCCCGGATGTCCGAGTCCGGTGCGTACACGGGGCGGGCGTGGTAGGCGATCCGGATGGCGAAGAAGACGGCGGAGAACATCAGGGCGAAGCCGGCCAGGAAGATGGCGATGCGTGCGAGGTTCTCGGTCAGGAAGACTTCGAAGTAGCCCAGCTGCTGGTACCAGAGGACGTCCGTCCAGACATTGGCGAAGAAGATGAAGCCCACGACGATCACGGCCACAACAATCAACGTCGGCGTCAGTGCGCTGCGTCGTTGTTGGGGTCTTCCGGGCGGGACAGTGCTGGCGGGACGGGACAAACTCGGTACCTCATAGCTGGTCGTCAGTTACTGGTTTTTAGTTATCTGTGCGGTGCGTCGCTGCGGAAACGCGAAACTGCTGCAGCGAAGCGACCGCCGGCACCGCCCCAACAGGGCGGCGAAGCCGTCATAAGTGCCACGAGTGGCGGCGGATCTTAGTTCCGCCGCCAGTCTAGTTGGTGGAGCAACCCGGAAGCCCGGATGTGTCGGCCCCGGACGCTGCCAGTTCGACCGCTTTCCGCGCGTCGGCCAGATTCTCGACCCGAACCACCTGCAGGCCGTCCGGAATGTGGCCGACGACGTCGTCGCAGTTTGCGGCCGGGGCCAGGAACAGGGTGGCGCCTCCGGAACGCGCGCCGTGCATCTTCTGGCTGATGCCGCCAATCGGACCGACAACCCCGTCGGGGGTGATGGTCCCGGTGCCCGCGACGTGTTTGCCGCCGGTCAGGTCGCCCGGGGTGACCGTGTCCACGATGCCCAGGGCGAACATCATTCCGGCACTGGGCCCGCCGACCTTCTCCAGCGAGATCTTGACGTCGAAGGGGAATTTGAACTGGTACTGCAGCAGGACCCCGAGGATGAACCGTCCGGCCTCGGTCTTCGACGGCGTGATACTGGTGGTCACGTTGCTGCCGTCGCGGTCGACGACCACCTCCACAGGGGCACCGTTGCCGGCGGCCAGTTCGGCCTGGACGACGCTCAGCGCGGTCGCCGGCTTGCCGTTGACGGACAGCACCACGTCGTTTTCCTGGAGCTTGCCTCCGGAGGCGGAACCCTCCGGGACGCCCGCGATCTGCATCTTCTGCTCGAAGGCGATCCCCAGTTCCCTGAGGGCCGAGGCCACGGCATTCTCCTGCGAGGTGGTCATCGCGACGGCGCTTTCCTGCTGGGACTGTTCCTTGGTCACACCGGTGGGGAAGACGAGTTCCTCCGGGTAGACGCCTTTTGCGCCGTTGAGCCAGGCGGAAAACGCCTCAAAGACCGTCACCGGCCCGTTCGGGCCGCCGTCGACGTAGACCGTGGTCAGGTCCAGGTTTCCCTTGGCGGGAAAGGTCTCGTGGCCGGTGACGCTGATGACGGGCTGGCCGTTGTCATTGCCCAGGGTGTTGAAGGTGGGACCGGGTGATTCCACAACGTACGGGACAGGCAGGCTCACGGCGGTGATGCCCAGCGCCAGCGCGAGCAGTCCCGAGACGAGCATGGCCGATGACCGGTTGTCCCGCTGCGGACCGGACCGTGATCCGGCGAGGAAGGACCTGGGGCCCCGGGGCTGGCCGGCCGCCGGCTCGCTGCCGGGCTGCTCGCCCTGCGTAATCGTCAATGAAGGACCTCTCCGTGCCGGCGCCCGGGGACCCTGCGGACCCCCGATCAGCGCACCGCGCCCGCGCCCTGAGCCGCGGCTGCTGCCTGCCAATATTCCAGTTTCCAACACTACGCGCTCGGCTGCCTGCTGGTCTCTTTGCCTACAGCGAACGTGGCGGGGTTTCAGCAGACAGCCCGCTGGCTGCGGGGTACCGTGAACGTGAGAAGCAGCCACACCGACGATCGGCGGGATCATGACGTCCAACCCACTTAATCCGTCCAATGGCGACGAGGAACCCAAGGATCCGCTGGCAGAAATGCTGAAGAACCTGATGGGTGGCCAGGGCATGGGGAACATCGACCCCGCGGAACTGGCGAAGGCCGCGGGCCTCCCGGACGACCCGAACCTCCTCGCCCAGATGTTCTCCCAGGTCCAGGCCATGATGAGCGCCACGTCGGAAGGCCCGGTGAACTGGCAACTGGCGCATGAAAACGCCCGGCGCGTGGCGGCCAGCGGCTCCGACCCGTCCGTCACGGCGCAGCAGTCCCGTGAGGTCGATGAAGCCCTGCGGCTCGCCGAACTGTGGCTGGACCAGGTCACCGGCCTGCCGGCCACGGGCCTGATCGGCCGTGCCTGGTCTCGGGCCGAGTGGGTCGAGGAAACGCTCGGCACCTGGAAACGCCTGACCGAGCCGGTCGCCAACAGCATCGCGAACGCCCTGTCCGCGGCCATGACCGAGCAGATGCCGGAGGAAATGAAGTCCATGATGGGCGGCGCCTCCTCGATGCTGCAAAACATGGGCGGGGCGATCTTCGGCATGCAACTGGGCCAGGCCATCGGTGCCCTGTCCGCCGAGGTGGTCAGCTCCACGGACATCGGCGTCCCGCTCGCGGACCTCGAGATGGCCCTGCTGCCGTCCAACGTGGCGAAGTTCGGCGAAGGCCTGAGCCTGCCGGAGAACGACATCCGGCTGTTCCTGGCCGTCCGCGAAGCAGCCCACGCCCGGCTCTTCGTGCAGGTCCCGTGGTTGCGGGGGCATCTCCTCGGCGCCATCGAAGCGTATGCCCGCGGCATCCACATCGACACGTCGAAGATCGAGGAACTCGCGCGCGAACTCGATCCGGGCAACCCGGAGGGCATCCAGGAGGCCCTGTCCCAGGGCGTCTTTATGCCGCAGCGCACTCCCGCGCAGGATCAGGCGCTGGAGAAGCTGGAGACCGCCCTCGCCCTCGTGGAGGGCTGGGTGGATGAGCTGAGCTGGGCTGCCACGGAGAAGCTGCTGCCCTCGGCAGCGGCGCTGCGCGAGACGGTGCGGCGCCGCCGCGCCACCGGCGGGCCGGCCGAACACGCGTTCTCCTCCCTCGTGGGACTGGAACTGCGGCCGCGCCGGCTCCGCGAGGCGGCCGCGCTCTGGGCCTTGCTGAAGGACGAACGCGGAGTCGACGGCCGCGACGCGATCTGGCATCACCCCGACCTGTTGCCCACCGCCGAAGACCTGGAAGACCCGATGGGGTTCAGCGAACGCCGGAAGCTGGCCGAGGCCAGCGACTCCGAGGTTGACGACGCCCTGCAGAAGCTGCTCAGCGGCGGCTTCGATGAGCAGGAGGACGCCCCGGCGGCCGGGGAAGAATCCGGCGAATCCGCGGGGGAATCCGGCGAACCGGGCGAAGACACCGAACCGGGCGAAGACACCGGCGGGACCGGGTCTGACGACGACGCTCCCGGCAGCGGCGGGAACCCCAAGTCCTGACTGGCTCGCTGGCCCCGGCCGGAACTGCGGTTCCGGCCGGGGCTTTTCCGTGAGGGGTTTTCCGTGCCGGGACTGTTCCGTGCCGGGCCGTCAGAGGGCCTGGGTGTCCACATCGCCGCCGTCCACGTCATCGTCGTCGCCCGGGAGGCCGCGGGACGTGGCGAAGGAGACACCCTCAAGGAAGGCCTTGGCCCTGGCGGTCTCGGGGTAGGCCTCGAGCAGCCGCCAGAACGCGGCGTCGTGGCCTGCCACCAGCAGGTGAGCCAGCTCATGCAGCAGCACATAGTCGATGACCCACTGCGGCATGGGCTGCAGCTTGTCCGACAGCCGGATGGTCCCCTCCGACGGCGTCGCGGACCCCCAGCGGGAGTTCTGGTTGCTGACCCAGCGCACCGACGTCGGGACTGCCCGGCCGCCGAAGTATTTCGCGGAGAGCGCGGCGGCGTGCGCGGCGAGGGCCGCATCGGTGCGCGGACGGCGCCGGCCGGCGCCGCGGGTCCCCCGCTCCCCCTGCAGCCGCAGCTTCTCCAGCATCCGGTGCACCCACTCACGTTCCTGGGCGCGGCTGAAGGAGGCAGGAATGGCGACGACGGCGGTGCCGTTCTCCCAGAACGCCGCCACGGTCCGGCGGCGCCGGGCCGAGCGCCGGACTTCCACCGGGGCGCCGTCGGCAGTGGTCAGCGGTGGCTGTCCGGCTGACGGCGGGGCGCTGCTGCCGGCCATCAGAGGGTGGTGCTTTCGACCAGCACCGCCAGCACCGCTTCGCCGTATTTCTCCAGTTTGGACGGGCCCACCCCGGGCAGCGTGGCGAGCTGTTCGAGGGATTCGGGCCGGGCTTCGGCAATGGCGGTCAGGGTCGCGTCGGTGAAGACCACGAAGGCGGGGACGTCGGCTTCGAGCGCGATGTCCTTGCGCCACTGCCGGAGTGCGTCGAAGGTCTGCTCCTCATAGCTGGGCGGACACTGGTTGCAGCGGCCCACCTTGCGTTCTGCCCCGGACGTGAGCATGGTCCCGCAGACCCGGCAGGTGGCCGGCACAGCGGCTTTGCGGCGCGGGGCCGACCCCTTGCCGCGGACCGAGGAGCTGGCTACGGAGTCGGGGCGCAGCCCATCCAGGAAGCGTGAGGGCTTCCGGTTGGCGCGCCCGCCCGGGGTCCGTGCGGTGGACCAGGACAGGAACAGGTGTTCCCTGGCCCGGGTGATCCCGACGTACAGCAGCCGGCGTTCCTCGTCCACGGATTCGGGGCTGTCGGCGAAGGAGATCGGCATCAGCCCCTCACTGAGCCCGACGAGGAACACGGCGTCCCATTCGAGTCCCTTGGCGGCGTGCAGCGAGGCCAGGGTTACGCCCTGGACTGTCGGGGCGTGCTGGGCCAGGGAGCGTTCCTGGAGTTCGTTGACGAAGTCCGCGAGGGTGAACTGCGGGCCGCGGCTGATCACGAGTTCGTCGGCCAGCGCGACAAGCGCTGCGAGGGATTCCCAGCGTTCCCGGAGCGCGCCGCCGCTGTGCGGGGCGGCGTCCGTGTAGCCCAGCGAGGCGACGATGTCACGGACGAGCTGGCCCAGCGGCTCGGGGCTGGCCGTTTCGGCGACGGCCCGGGTGGCCGCCCGCAGCTGCAGGATCGCGTCGCGGACTTCCTTGCGGGCAAAGAACCGTTCCCCGCCGCGCAGCTGGTAGCCGATTCCCGCCGAGGCCAGGGCCTGCTCGTAGGCCTCGGACTGCCCGTTGGTGCGGAAGAGCACCGCGACCTGGCTGGCCGGCGTGCCGGCGTCGAGGAGCTCCCGTACCTTGAC
>Ga0247818_10002678_pt1 | contig 11490 bp, 11 predicted proteins | sample 13C_Glucose_Day1_FD_192424 | JGI IMG/M metagenome (GOLD analysis project Ga0247818, IMG submission 192424) | Soil microbial communities from agricultural site in Penn Yan, New York, United States - 13C_Glucose_Day1 | ecosystem: Environmental > Terrestrial > Soil > Agricultural land | place...
GGGAGTGCCCGCCCCGTGGCCGCCGGCGCCGAGGGAGCGCCTACGCGGGCCGGTCCTGGAGGGCCGCGCGGCCCCGAGGGAGCGCCCGCTCGGGCCGGGCCGGGAGCGCCGTGCGGGTCAGTCCGGCAGCAGGCTCCCCCTGCGCGAGAGCAGGAAGCGTTTGAAGGCGGCCACCGGCGGCGTGTCGGGGTGGCCGTCCAGCCAGGCCACCCCGATCTCACGGGCCGCGCGCGGGGCCGTGACCGTCAGCTCGACCACACCGGGCCTGGCGACGGCGGGCGGCGGCAGCAGGGCCACCCCCAGCCCGGCCGCGACCAGGCCGCGCAGCGTCTCCGCCTCCTCGCCCTCGAACGCCACGCGCGGGGTGAACCCCGCCTCCGCGCAGAGGTCGTCCGTGATCCGCCGCAGTCCGTAGCCGGGCTCGAGGGTGACGAACGTTTCGTCGGCGGCCTCGGCCAGGCGGACGCGGCGGCGGCCCGCGAGCCGGTGGTCGTCGGGGACGACCAGGCGCAGCCGCTGCTCGTCCAGCCGCCGGGCCACGAGGTCGGGGGCGTCGGGCACGGGCGAGGTGAGGCAGAGGTCGAGTTCGCCCGCGCGCAGGCGCTCGATCATCGCCTCGCCGTAGTTCTGCACGAGCTGGAAGCGGACCTTGGGGTGGTCGGCGCGGAAGGCGCGGATCAGGGCGGGCACCGTCTCGGAGCCCATGGTGTGCAGGAAGCCGAAGGCGACCTTGCCGGCCGTGGGGTCGGCATCGGCCCGCACGGAGTCCGCGGCCTTCTCCACCTCCGCCAGGGCGCGTTCGGCGGAGCCGAGGAAGGTGCGGCCCGCGGGGGTGAGCGAGACGGTACGGCCCCTGCGGGCGAACAGGGCGACGCCCAGGTCCTGTTCCAGCCTCACCATGGCCCGCGACAGCGTCGACTGCGGGACACCGAGTTCGTGCGCGGCGCGCGTGACGTGCTCGTGGCGGGCCACCGCCTCGAAGTACGCGAGACGGGGCGCAAGCACGGTACGGATGTCTTCTTCGTAACTACTCGGTGACAGCCGGGGCTGTGAGCTGTATTGATGCACCATGGGAACGATTATCGCTGTTTCATGCATTGGACGCATGAAACCGTGCGGTCTACGTTCGACCCATGCCTCCTGCCAGTACCGGGGCGTCCACCATCACGCTGGACGCCGCCGTTCCGTCATCCACCGCCGCCGTCACCACCCTGGCCGCCCAGGACCGCCTCACCCCCGGCGGGCCCGGCTACCGCCGGATGAGTTTCGCCCTCTTCGCCGCGGGGATCGCGACCTTCGCGCTCCTCTACTCCACGCAGGCCCTGCTGCCCGCCGTCTCCGCGTCCTTCGGCGCCACGGCCGGGCAGGCGAGCTGGACGGTCTCCGCGGCCACCGGCGCGCTGGCGCTGTGCGTCCTGCCGCTGAGCGCCCTCTCGGAGCGCTTCGGGCGGCGCCAGATGATGACGGCCTCGCTGGCGGTCGCCGTGGTGATCGGGCTGCTCGTCCCGTTCGCCCCCTCACTCGGCTGGCTGATCGCGCTGCGCGCGATCCAGGGCGCGGCGCTGGCCGGACTGCCCGCCTCCGCGATGGCGTACCTGGCGGAGGAGGTGCGGCCCAAGGCACTGGTGGCGGCGATCGGCCTGTTCGTGGCGGGCAACAGCATCGGCGGCATGAGCGGTCGCATCCTGGCCGGCTGGATCGCCCAGCTGTGGGGCTGGCGCGTGGCGCTGGGCGCCATCGGGCTGCTCGCGGTGACCTGCGCGGTGGTCTTCCACCTGATGATCCCCAAGGCCAGGTTCTTCACCCCGGCCTCGCTCAACCCGAAGGCCCTCGCGAAGACCGTCACCGGTCACCTCTCCAACCCGCTGCTGCGCAGGCTCTACGCGATCGGCGCACTGTTCATGACGGTGTTCGGCGCCGTCTACACCGTGATCGGCTACCGGCTCGTGGAGGAGCCCTTCAGCCTCCCGCAGGGCATCGTCGGCTCGATCTTCCTGGTCTACCTCGTCGGCACGCTCTCCTCCGCGGCCGCGGGCCGGCTGGTCGCACGGCTGGGCCGCCGGGGCGCGCTGTACCTCGCCGTGTCCACGACCGCCGCAGGTCTGCTGCTGTCCCTGGCCGACCAGCTGGCCGCCGTCCTGGCCGGGCTCGTCCTGATCACGGCCGGGTTCTTCGCGGGGCACGCGGTCGCCTCGTCCTCGGTGAGCCGTACGGCGACCTCGGGACGAGCCCAGGCCTCGGCGCTCTACCAGTCCGCCTACTACCTGGGCTCCAGCGCGGGCGGCACGCTCGGCGCCGTCGCCTTCCACACCGGCGGCTGGGCGGGCACGGTCGCGCTGGGCGTCCTGGCGGTCCTCGGTGTCCTGTCGATCACCCTCTTCGGCACCCGGGCGGCCAGGACCGAGCGGCTGCGCGCCGGCGCACCGGCACCGGTGCACAACTGAGACCTTCCCGGCACAACCGCGGCTCCCCTGCGCGCGTCCAACAAGCGGAGTCACACACCGCGGGCGAACGCGAAGGGGAGCAGGCGTACATGAGAATCATGGGGAAGACGAGCGGCGCACGGGTACGGCGCGGGGCCGTCCTGGCCGTCGCCGGCCTGGTGGCGGCGCCGGCCCTGGTGCTGAGCACCGGGACGGCCGCACAGGCGGCGTCCTGCACGGCATCCACCGGGCCGTACCAGAAGCAGGTCGAGAAGTGGCTCGGGCGGACGGCGGACGGCCGGCAGTCGAGCGCGGACTGCAAGGCGATCCGGTCGTTCCAGTCCGCCAAGGGCATCACCCCGGCCGCCGGCTACGCGGGACCTGTCACCTGGCGCACGATGAAGACCATCACCGCCCAGAAGGCGGCCGGGAAGACCCCGAACAAGGCGAAGAACTGTCCCACGAACAAGGGCCGCATAGCGTGTGTGGACCTGACCCGGCAGCTGAGCTGGATCCAGGACGGCGCCAAGCTGAAGTTCGGACCGGTCCCGGTGCGCACGGGCCGCAACGGTGACGAGACGCGGACCGGCCTCAAGAAGATCTACTGGCGCAACATCGACCACTGGTCGACGCTTTACGACGTGTCCATGCCGTACGCCCAGTTCTTCGACGGCGGACAGGCCTTCCACTCGGTCACCAAGTCCATGTACAACAACCCGGGCTCGGCGGGCTGCGTCAACATGCGCCCGGCGGACGCGAAGTCATACTGGAACCTGTTGAAGAACGGCGACGACGTCTTCGTCTACGGACGCAAGCCCGGCACCTGAGCAGCGGTTTCCACTCTTCCCACCCCGGTTGTCAGTGCCCTGCGGTAGCTTCCACAGTGCTGAGTGAGCGGTGTCACAGCGCAACAGGGGTGAAGCGATGAGTGATCTGACAGCGGCGGCGGACGTCGACACCCGCCTCGAGGGACACCGGGTCGAGCTGACCGGTTACTGCTACCGGATGCTCGGCTCGGCCTTCGAGGCGGAGGACGCGGTCCAGGAGACGCTGGTGCGTGCCTGGCGCAACTTCGAGAAGTTCGAGGGCCGTTCCTCGCTGCGTTCCTGGCTGTACAGGATCGCGACGAACGTCTGCCTGGACATGCTGAACGCGGGCAACAAGCGGGCCAGGCCCGTGGATCTGACCGGACCCACCCCACTCGCCCAGGCCGCGCTGAATCCCCTCCCGGAGAACACCTGGCTGGAGCCGATGCCCGACGGCCGCATCCTGCCGTCGGTGGCCGACCCCGCGGAGGCCGCGGTGGCACGCGAGTCGGTGCGCCTCGCGTTCGTGGCCGCGCTCCAGCATCTGCCGCCCAAGCAGCGCGTGGTGCTCATCCTGCGCGAGGTGCTGGCGTGGAAGGCGAGCGAGGTCGCCGAGCTCCTGGACACCTCGGTGGCCTCGGTCAACAGCGCCCTGCAGCGGGCCAGGGCGACCCTGGCGGACACGGACAGCACCGCCCCGGACACCGCGAACCCCCTGGACGAGGAGCAGCGCAAGCTGCTGGACCGCTATGTGGCGGCGTTCGAGGGGTACGACATGGCGGCGCTGACGGCACTGCTCCACGAGGACGCGGTGATGACCATGCCGCCGTTCGACCTCTGGCTGCGGGGCCACGACGACATCACGGGCTTCATGCTCAGCCTCGGTGCGAGCTGCGAGGGTTCCCGGCTGGTGGCGACCCAGGCCAACGGGACCCCGGCCTTCGCGCACTACAAGCCGAATCCGGACGGGCCGGGATTCGTGCCGTGGGCGGTGCAGGTCATCGACATCTCTGACGGTGCCATCACCGGCATGCACTGCTTCCTGGACACCCCGCGCTGGTTCCCGCTGTTCGGGCTCCCGGACCATCTGGACGACGTGGCCTCGTGAGGATCGGCAGACCTCTGGTGACGGGGTGGGCCGCCCTGGCGGTGGCCGGGTGGGCGGCGACGCTGTGGCTGGGCGAGCCGTCCGCGACCACCGGTCCGGGCCCGGCGCCGGCCGTGCGGGCTCCGGTCGGCAACCCGGAGCCCGGTCCGCAGCCGGAGGGATCGTGCGGGACGCCGACGCCCACGCCGACGCCGTCGGAGAGCACCGTGGCCTCGCTGGAGAAGGTGCCCGAGGAGTACGCACAGGGGTATGCGAAGCAGACCGTGTGCACCTCCACCGTGATCCGTGACTACGCGGTGATCCGCTGAGTGCGGATCACTCCGTGACCGGCCGGACGTTGCGCACCACCTCGGTCAGCCCCACCAGGCCGAGCAGTGCCCCGAGTTCGTCCGGGACGTTGCGAAGCCGCAGCTCGACGCCTCCGGCCCTGCGTGCGACGAGGCCCAGCCGGGCGATCGCCTCGACCAGGGTCAGGTCCGGACGTACGACACCGCCCACGTCGCAGTCCACGACCGCGACCGCGGGGGCGGCGCTCAGCAGCGCCTCCAGCTCGGCGCAGAGGCCCGGCACATCGGCGCGGGTGACGCGTCCGGTGAGGACGAGGGCGTTCGGGGTCATGGCATCCACACCAGGGAGACCGGCGGGATACCCGAAACTCATCGGCTCCCGTGCACCTGTGCCTCAGCTCACCGGGAAGACGCCCGTGTCCAGGTCCAGTCCGAACGGCTTCGGCAGCGTCAGCGTCCCGCCGTACTCCACCGCCTCCAGGACCCGGTAGGTGCCGTCGCTCGGCTCCCCGTACAGCGTCGCGGTCGGGCGCCCGGTGTGCCACGGGTCGAGCAGCAGGAACAGCTCGATGCCGGCCTTCGCGTACCCGTGCGCCTTGCCGATGCGGTCGTGGTTGGCGTTGGCCGGGGAGGTGATCTCCACGACGAGCCGGACGTCTTCCGCCGGTACGCGATTGCCCGGCCCGGACGCGAGCTCGCGGGGCAGGACGACGAGGTCGGGGATGTACAGCCCGGCCCGTCCGGGCACGGAGACACCGAGCGTCTGGTAGATCTCCCAGTCCTCCGGGATGACGGTGTAGAGCCTGCGCTGAAGCAACGCCGCTGTGGTGTTGTGGTCCTTGGACGGCGGTGGCGACACGGTGACGATCCCCTCGATGATCTCCACCTTGCAGCCCTCGGGTGCGTCCGTCTCCTCCCAGATCCGGACGAGGTCGTCCCAGTCCTGGCCGTGGCCCGGCCCGGGATCGACAGTGAGTGGGCTCATGGCGGTCTCCTCTTATCGGGGCGTCACCGATAACAGCATGCCGAACGGGACCGGTGGTGGTCCACCGGTCCCGTTCACCCGAAAGAGAAAACCGCAGGTCAGGCGATACGTTCCCGCACCACCGGCGTGGCGGTGAAGGGGGTGCCCGCCGGGGCGATGTCGTACGAGCCGGGGAGCGCCTTCAGGGCGTACTCGAACTTCTCGGGGGTGTCCGTGTGCAGGGTCAGCAGCGGCTGGCCCTCGGTCACGGTGTCGCCGGGCTTGGCGTGAAGCTCGATGCCCGCGCCGGCCTGCACCGGGTCCTCCTTGCGTGCGCGGCCGGCGCCGAGGCGCCAGGCGGCGACCCCGACGTCGTACGCGTCGAGGCGGGTCAGCACGCCCGAGGACGGGGCGCTGATGACGTGCTGCTCGCGGGCGACGGGAAGTTCGGCGTCCGGGTCACCGCCCTGGGCGGAGATCATCCGGCGCCAGACGTCCATCGCGGAGCCGTCGGCCAGGGCCTTCTCCGGGTCGGCGTCCTTGAGTCCGGCCGCGTCGAGCATCTCGCGGGCGAGGGCGAGGGTCAGGTCGACGACGTCCTTCGGGCCGCCCCCGGCGAGGACCTCGACGGACTCCCGCACCTCCAGGGCGTTGCCCGCGGTCAGACCGAGCGGGGTCGCCATGTCGGTGAGCAGCGCCACGGTGCGTACACCGCTGTCCGTGCCCAGCGCGACCATGGTGGAGGCCAGTTCACGGGCGTCCTCGATGGTCTTCATGAAGGCGCCGGAGCCGACCTTGACGTCCAGGACGAGCGCGCCGGTGCCCTCGGCGATCTTCTTGGACATGATCGAGCTGGCGATGAGCGGGATGGCCTCGACGGTGCCGGTGACGTCGCGCAGCGCGTACAGCTTCTTGTCGGCGGGGGCCAGCCCGTCGCCCGCCGCGCAGATCACGGCGCCGGTGGTGTCCAGCACGTCGAGCATCTCGGCGTTGGAGAGGTGGGCGCGCCAGCCGGGGATGGACTCCAGCTTGTCGAGGGTGCCCCCGGTGTGGCCGAGCCCCCGGCCGCTGAGCTGCGGCACGGCCGCGCCGCAGGCGGCGACCAGCGGGGCGAGCGGCAGGGTGATCTTGTCGCCCACGCCGCCGGTGGAGTGCTTGTCGGTGGTGGGGCGGGAGAGCGCGCCGAAGTCCATCCGCTCGCCGGAGGCGATCATCGCGGCGGTCCAGCGGGCGATCTCGGTACGGTTCATGCCGTTCAGCAGGATCGCCATGGCCAGCGCGGACATCTGCTCGTCGGCGACCTCGCCGCGGGTGTACGCGTCGATGACCCAGTCGATCTGCTCGGGGCTGAGCTCGCCCCGGTCCCGCTTGGTGCGGATGACGGAGATGGCGTCCATGGGATGGGAGTCCTTCCGGCCGGATGGAAAGGCGAGAGTCCTGAGTGACTCTACGCGCATAGAGGTTGAAGGTTCCGGCGCGCCGTCCGGGGCGGGCCGGCCGGCCCGTCCCGGACGGCGTCGTCAGCCCAGGTGCTGCGGCCCGAAGGCCTGCGGCAGCATCTCGTCGAGCGTGCGGAGACCGTCGGGTGTCTCCAGGACGAGGCCGGGCCCGCCGAACTCGTACAGCAGCTGCCTGCACCGGCCGCACGGGACGAGTACCGAGCCCGTGCCGTCCACGCAGGTGAAGTGGGTCAGCCGGCCGCCGCCCGTGGCGGCCAGCTGCGAGACCAGCCCGCACTCGGCGCAGAGACCGATGCCGTACGAGGCGTTCTCGACGTTGCACCCGGTGATGGTGCGGCCGTCGTCGACCAGGGCGGCCACACCGACCGGATAGCCGGAGTACGGGGCGTACGCCCGGGACATGGCGTCCCGGGCCGCCTCGCGCAGCTTCTCCCAGTCGACGGGGGTGGAGGCCGTCACTTGCCCTCACCCTTGCGGTAGGGCACACCGTCCGCCTTCGGCATGCGCAGCCGTTGCGCGGACAGCGCGAGGACGAGCAGCGTGGTGACGTACGGCGCGGCGTCGACGAACTGGCTCGGCACCTGGTCCGTCAGGAAGTACCAGGTGAACAGCAGAGCGGAGATGACCGCCGAGATCAGCGCGGTCAGGTACTTCTTCCGGTAGAGCTGCCAGAACACGACGATCACGAGCAGGATCGCCAGGAGCAGCAGCATCGCGTGGACGTTCTCGGCGCCGCCGCGGAGCTTGAGGCTGTCGGTGAAGCCGAAGAGCCCCGCTCCCAGCGCCATGCCGCCGGGCATCCAGTTACCGAAGATCATCGCGGCGAGGCCGATGTAACCACGGCCACCGGTCTGGCCCTCCTGGTAGATGCTGGTGGCGACGATGGCCAGGAAGGCACCGCCGAGTCCCGCCAGACCGCCCGAGATCGTCACGGCGATGTACTTGTACTTGTAGACGTTCACGCCGAGGGTCTCGGCCGCCACGGGGCTCTCGCCGCAGGAGCGGAGCCGCAGGCCGAACGCGGTGCGCCACAGCACCCACCAGGTGACGGGGATGAGCAGCAGCGCCACGACGGTCAGCAGCGAGAGCCCGGTGACCAGGCCGCCGATGATGCCGGCGAGGTCGGAGACGAAGAACCAGTGGTGTGCTTGCAGGTCCTGCATCCAGTCCGACAGCCCCGGGATGGTGATCTTGTCGATCTCCTCGAGCCTCGGTGACTGCTTGGAGGACCCGCCGGGCTCCTCGGCGAAGGTGAAGTTCGAGAGGTAGCGGGTGACGCCGACGGCGAGGATGTTGATGGCCACACCGGAGACGATGTGGTTCACGCCGAAGGTGACGGTGATGATCGCGTGCAGCAGACCGCCGAGGGCGCCGCCGACGATGCCGAACAGGACGCCCACCCAGGGGCCCCACTGGAAACCGGCCCAGGCACCGAACCAGGTGCCCAGGATCATCATGCCTTCGAGGCCGATGTTGACGACACCGGCCCGCTCGGCCCAGAGACCGCCGAGGCCGGCCAGCCCGATCGGCACCGCGAGTTCGAGGGCGCCGCTGACCTGGCCGACGGACGTCACGTCGTCCGCGCCGCTGATGAGGCGCACGAGCGAGACGAGGGCGAGGGCACCGGCGATGATCAGGAGGACGACGGGCAGGGACAGCTTGCGCCGTCCGCCGCCCTTCGGGGCGGCGACGCGTGCGGCGGAGACTTTGCTGGTACTCACAGGGCCGCCTCCTTCTCGGTGGTGAGGGCGTGGCCGGCGGCGAGTTCCTCGCCGACCTTCTGCTGCTGGCGGCGGGTCCCGTAACGCCGGACGAGCTCGTAGCTGACGACGACCGAGATCACGATCAGGCCCTGCATGATCGTGGCGATCTCCTTCTCGAAACCGAACTGGTCGAGCGGGGACGAGGCCTTGTCCAGGAACGCGATCAGCAGTGCGCTGAGGGCGATGCCCACCGGGTGGTTGCGGCCGAGCAGCGCGATGGTGATGCCGGTGAAGCCGAGACCCACGGGGAAGTCGAGGCTGTACGTGTGGGTGTCGCCCAGCAGCGTCGGCATGCCGACGAGACCGGCGATCGCACCCGAGATCAGCATCGAGGTCAGGATCATCTTCTTCGCGTCCACACCCGACGCCTGGGCGGCACTCTCGCTGGCACCCGTGGCGCGCAGGTCGAAGCCGAACCGGGTGCGGTTCAGGGCGAACCAGTAGACGAGGCCGCAGCCCGCGGCGACGAAGGTGAAGCCGTAGATGTCGCCGGCCTCGGGGCTGAGGGTGACTCCGGGGAACCATCCGGCTTCCGGGATCTCACCGGTCGTCAGGTTGTTGGAGCCCGCCGCCTGGTCACCGAAGTTCGTCGGCAGGATCAGCCAGGCGATCAGCGAGGTCGAGATGGAGTTGAGCATGATCGTCGAGACGACCTCGCTCACTCCGCGCGTGGTCTTCAGGATGCCCGCGATGCCCGCCCAGAAGGCACCGACCAGCATCGCCACGACGACGATCAGCGCGATCTGGAGCGGTCCGGGCAGGCTGACGCTGGCGCCGACGAGGGCTGCCATCATCGCTGCGAGGCGGTACTGCCCGTCGACGCCGATGTTGAAGAGGTTCATCCGGAAGCCGACCGCGACCGCGAGCGCGGCGAGGTAGTACGTGCCGGCCTGGTTGATGATCAGGACCTGCACGTCGCTGTACGACACCTGCTCGAACAGCAGCCGGTACAGCTCGAACGGGTCCCGGTCGGAGATGAGCAGCACGATGGTGCTGAGCGCGAAGGCGACGACCAGGGCGAGTACGGGGCCGGCGAAGCCCAGGATCAGCCGGTCCTTGTCGAATTTCTTCATCAGGCCTCGTCCTCCGGTGCTGCTTCGAGGTGACCTGCGGCGGCTCCGGTCATGGCCGAGCCCAGTTCCTCGGGTGTGATGGTGGCGGGGTCGGCGTCCGCGACCAGCCGGCCGCGGTACATGACGCGCAGGGTGTCGGAGAGCCCGATGAGCTCGTCCAGGTCCGCCGAGATGAGCAGGACGGCCAGCCCCTCGCGGCGCGCCTCGCGGATCTGGTCCCAGATCTGCGCCTGCGCGCCGACGTCCACACCACGGGTGGGGTGGGCGGCGATCAGGAGCTTCGGCTGATGGCTCATCTCGCGGCCGACGATCAGCTTCTGCTGGTTGCCGCCGGAGAGGGAGGCCGCCGTGACCTCGATGCCCGGGGTACGGACGTCGTACTCGCGCACGATCCGCTCGGTGTCGGCGCGTGCCGCCTTCGGGTCGAGCAGCCAGCCCTTGCTGTTCGGCTTCTCCGTGACGTGGCCCAGGATCCGGTTCTCCCAGAGCGGGGAGTCCAGCAGGACGCCGTGGCGGTGACGGTCCTCGGGGATGTAGCCGAGACCGCCCTCACGCCTCTTGCGCGTCGGGGTGCGCGAGATGTCGTCGGCGTCCAGCGTGATCACGCCGCTGTCCGGGGTGCGCATCCCGACGAGCGCCTCGATGAGCTCGGTCTGCCCGTTGCCCTCGACGCCCGCGATACCGAGGACCTCGCCCTTGTGGATCGTGAAGCCGACGTCGGACAGGACGTCGCGGACGACGCCGTCGGGGTCGGTCACGCTGAGGGAGAGTCCCTCGACGTGCAGCATCGGCACGTCCGTCACGGTGGACTCGCGCGTCTCCGGCGAGGGGAGCTCGCTGCCGACCATCAGCTCGGCGAGCTGCTTGGTGGTGGTGTTCGCCGGGTCGGCGGTGCCGACCGTCGTGCCCCGCCGGATCACCGTGATCTCGTCGGCGACGGAGAGCACCTCGCCGAGCTTGTGGGAGATGAAGATGACGGTGAGGCCCTCGGCCTTGAGCTCGCGGAGGTTCGCGAAGAGCGCGTCCACCTCCTGCGGGACGAGCACCGCGGTCGGCTCGTCGAGGATGAGGATGCGGGCACCTCGGTAGAGGACCTTGAGGATCTCCACGCGCTGACGGTCGGCGACTCCGAGGTCCTCGACGAGCGCGTCGGGCCGGACCCCCAGGCCGTACGCGTCGGAGATCTCCTTGATCTTCTTGCGCGCGGCCGAGCCGATGCCGTGCAGCTTCTCGCCGCCGAGGACGACGTTCTCCAGGACGGTGAAGTTGTCGGCGAGCATGAAGTGCTGGTGGACCATGCCGATGCCGCGCGCGATGGCGTCACCGGGGTTGCTGAACGAGACCTGCTCGCCGTCCACCGCGATGGTGCCCTCGTCCGGCTTCTGCATGCCGTAGAGGATCTTCATCAGGGTGGACTTTCCGGCGCCGTTCTCACCGACGAGGGCGTGGACCGTCCCCTTGCGTACGGTGATGCCGATGTCGTGGTTGGCCACGACGCCGGGGAAGCGCTTGGTGATGCCGTGCAGTTCTACGGCGGGGGGACTGCTGGACGCGTTGATGACGCACTCTCCTTGGCCGGACAGGAGCGGGGGCACAGGGGCAGAGG
>Ga0247818_10002683_pt1 | contig 11480 bp, 7 predicted proteins | sample 13C_Glucose_Day1_FD_192424 | JGI IMG/M metagenome (GOLD analysis project Ga0247818, IMG submission 192424) | Soil microbial communities from agricultural site in Penn Yan, New York, United States - 13C_Glucose_Day1 | ecosystem: Environmental > Terrestrial > Soil > Agricultural land | place: USA...
TTATTTACGTGCGCGAGCGCGGAATCGTTCTGAATGAGCCATCGGTTGTGGCCATTCGGACACACGGTAACCAGAAAAGTGTCGTTGCCGTTGGCACCGAGGCCAAGCGCATGCTGGGCCGTACGCCAGGCAACATTGCTGCCATTCGTCCGATGAAAGACGGCGTGATCGCTGACTTCAGTGTCTGTGAAAAGATGCTGCAATATTTTATCAACAAAGTTCACGAAAACAGTTTTTTGCAGCCCAGCCCTCGTGTACTGATTTGCGTCCCGTGCAAATCCACCCAGGTTGAGCGTCGTGCCATCCGTGAATCGGCCCTCGGTGCCGGTGCCCGTGAAGTCTTCCTGATCGAAGAGCCGATGGCGGCTGCGATCGGGGCCGGTCTGCCGGTTGAAGAAGCTCGCGGCTCGATGGTCGTCGATATCGGTGGCGGTACCACTGAAATCGCCTTGATCTCCCTGAACGGTGTGGTTTACGCCGAATCCGTACGGGTTGGCGGCGACCGCTTCGACGAAGCGATCATCACTTACGTGCGTCGCAACTACGGCAGCCTGATCGGCGAGTCCACCGCCGAGCGCATCAAACAGGAAATCGGTACCGCCTACCCGGGCGGCGAAGTTCGTGAAGTCGACGTTCGCGGCCGTAACCTGGCCGAAGGCGTTCCACGGGCATTCACCCTGAACTCCAATGAAGTGCTGGAAGCGCTGCAAGAGTCTCTGGCCACCATCGTTCAGGCGGTAAAAAGTGCGCTGGAGCAATCGCCGCCGGAACTGGCTTCCGATATCGCCGAGCGTGGCCTGGTACTGACCGGTGGTGGCGCCTTGCTGCGCGACCTCGACAAGTTGCTGGCCCAGGAAACCGGCCTGCCGGTGATCGTTGCCGAAGACCCGCTGACCTGCGTCGCTCGCGGCGGTGGCCGTGCCTTGGAAATGATGGATAAACACACCATGGACCTGCTTTCCAGCGAGTGATATCGCCGGTTGCATCTATGCTGTTGGCGCGCAGGCAGCACTTTGCAGTGCTGCCTGTTGCGTTTATCTTCTGTCAGTCTGCATCCAGGCCGGTCTGCCTATGAATAACGAGAACATTTGCCTGGGAGGAGCGGCTTATTAAACCGCTTTTCACCAAAGGGCCTTCACTGGGCGTGCGCTTGTTGGTGCTGGTCGTGCTATCGGTCGCGCTGATGGTGTTCGATGCCCGCTTCACACTGCTCAAGCCGGTGCGTAGCCAGATGTCGCTGGTGCTGATGCAGTCTTACTGGATCACCGACCTGCCGCAGCGGCTATGGCAAGGTGTGGCCAGCCAGTTTGGCAGCCGTACCGAGCTCGTCGCGGAAAACGAAAAGCTCAAGACCGAAAACCTGTTGTTGCAGGGCCGCATGCAAAAGCTTGCCGCCTTGACCGAGCAGAACGTGCGGCTGCGCGAGTTGCTCAACTCCTCTGCACTGGTCAACGAGAAGGTCGAAGTGGCCGAGTTGATCGGCATGGACCCCAACCCCTTCACCCACCGCATCATCATCAACAAGGGTGAGCGCGACGGTGTGGTGCTGGGTCAGCCGGTGCTCGATGCCCGCGGCCTGATGGGCCAGGTGGTCGAATTGATGCCCTACACTTCCCGCGTGCTGCTGCTGACCGACACCACGCACAGCATCCCGGTGCAGGTGAACCGCAACGGCCTGCGGGCGATTGCCAGCGGCACCGGCAACCCGGAGCGCCTGGAACTGCGTCACGTGGCCGACACGGCCGACATCAAGGAAGGCGACCTGCTGGTCAGCTCGGGTCTCGGCCAGCGTTTCCCGGCGGGTTACCCGGTGGCCACGGTCAGGGAAGTGATCCACGATTCAGGCCAGCCGTTCGCCATTGTTCGCGCCGTGCCGACCGCCGCCTTGAACCGCAGCCGTTATCTGTTGTTGGTATTCACGGATAGCCGCACGGCCGAAGAACGCGCCAACGATGCCGCCCAGGCCCAGGAAGCACTGGATCAGCACGGCGGTGGACCGATCATTCCTGCGACTGTGCCCAGACCTGCAGCTGTGATCCCGGCCGCCGTCGCTGCTCCAGCCGCTCCGGTTGCCCCGGTGACCGCGCCTGCTGCCGCCACCACCCCGGCCAAACCTGTCGCAGCCAAACCTGCCGCCGCCAAGCCGCCCGCCGCCAAGCCACCGACGGCTCAGCCCGCTGCCGTGAGGCCTGCCGTCAAACCGCCTGTCTCCGCGCCAGCCACCCCTGGGGGAAGAGAATAATGGTCGGTATTACCGCCTCCCGAAACGGCTGGATAGTCTGGCTGACGTTTGCCGTCGGCCTGCTGCTCAGCGTTTCGCCGTTGCCGCAATTCATGGAAATCCTGCGCCCCCTGTGGCTCGCCTTGCTGCTGGCATTCTGGGCGTTGGCATTGCCGCAGAAAGTCGGCATGGTGACCGCGTGGTGCCTGGGCCTGGCCGAAGACGTGCTCTATGGCACGCTGCTGGGCCAGAATGCGTTGATCCTGACGCTCATCACGTACCTGGTGCTGGCGCTGCAGCAACGCCTGCGGATGTTCCCGATGTGGCAGCAGAGCCTGGTGATCCTGGTGATCTTCGGCCTCGCGCAGCTGGTTCAACTATGGCTCAGCGCCCTGACCGGCAATCGTCAGCCAACGCTGGCGCTGGTCTTGCCGGCACTGGTCAGTGCGTTGCTCTGGCCTTGGGTCAGCTACGGTTTGCGCGGACTGCGTCGACGTTACAGAATCAATTGATTCGGTCAGGCATCGGCCCGTACCGGTGCCCTGCCAAGGAACAGTATGTGTGCGGCAGGGCGCTAAACAGGGAGATGTCTTGATGAAACAGCTGTACCTCGCCTCTGGCTCGCCGCGTCGACGTGAACTGCTCACGCAGATCGGCGTGCCGTTCTCCGCCATCAGTGCGGACATCGATGAAACCCCTTTGAATCTTGAATCGCCTTCGGCCTATGTCGAACGCCTCGCGCGTGGCAAGGCCGAGGCCGGGCGCCGGCTGGTCGTGTCCGATGCAGATTTTTGCGTGCTGGGCGCCGATACCGCCGTGGTGCTCGACGGGAAAATTCTTGGCAAACCGGTGGACGAAGCCGACGCGTGCGCCATGCTTATGATGTTGGCAGGCCAGGACCATGAAGTGCTGACCGCCATTGCCGTGCTTGACGGTGAGCGTTGCGAGTCACGGGTTGTGCGCAGTCTGGTGCGTTTTCGCCCCATCAGTCGCGAAGAAGCGGCGGCCTACTGGGCCAGCGGCGAACCGCGGGACAAGGCGGGCGGTTATGGCATTCAAGGGCTGGGCGCGGTGTTTGTCGCCCAACTGAATGGAAGCTACTCGGCGGTGGTCGGATTGCCGCTGTGCGAAACCTCGGAGCTGCTCGGCCATTTCGGCATACCCTGTTGGCAAACCCTTAACGCGCGCTGAGCGTCGTACTGACAAGATGCGGCCATTATCGTGAATATGCCTGAACGAGACCCTGCCATGAGTGAAGAGATCCTGATCAACATCACGCCGATGGAATCGCGCGTGGCGGTGGTTGAAAACGGTGTCCTGCAAGAGGTTCACGTCGAACGCACGCAAAAGCGCGGCATCGTCGGCAACATTTACAAAGGCAAGGTCGTGCGGGTATTGCCCGGCATGCAGGCGGCTTTCGTCGATATCGGCCTGGACCGCGCGGCGTTCATTCACGCCTCGGAAATTTCCCTGCGCGAAGGCCCGACGGTCGAGAGCATCAGTGCGCTGGTTCATGAAGGCCAAAGCCTGGTGGTGCAAGTCACCAAGGACCCGATCGGCTCCAAAGGCGCACGCCTGACGACTCAGCTGTCGATTCCATCGCGTTATCTGGTGTACATGCCGCGCACTGCCCACGTTGGCATTTCACTGAAGATCGAAGACGAAGCCGAGCGCGACCGCCTCAAGCAAGTAGTCACCGATTGTGTAGCCGCGGAGGGCATCAAGGAAGCCGGTGGGTTCATCCTGCGCACCGCCGCCGAGGGTGCCGGTGCCGATGAAATCCTCATGGACATCCGCTACCTGCGCAGGCTCTGGGACCAGATCAACGACCAGATCAAGACCATCAGCGCGCCGAGTGTGATTTACGAAGACCTCGGCCTGGCGCTGCGCACCTTGCGTGACCTGGTCAGCCCGAAGATCGAGAAGATCCGCATCGATTCCCGCGAGACCTTCCAGAAAACCACGCAGTTCGTCGCCGAACTGATGCCGGAGATCGCCGATCGCCTGGAGCATTACCCCGGCGAGCGGCCGATCTTCGACCTGTACGGTGTCGAAGACGAAATCCAGAAGGCCCTCGAGCGTAAAGTGCCGCTCAAGTCCGGCGGCTACCTGGTGGTGGATCCGGCGGAAGCCATGAGCACCATTGACGTCAACACCGGGGCTTTCGTCGGTCATCGCAACCTCGAAGAAACCATCTTCAAGACCAACCTCGAAGCCGCCACCGCTATTGCCCGTCAGCTGCGCCTGCGCAATCTGGGCGGGATCATCATCATCGACTTCATCGACATGGAAGACGAAGAGCACCAGCGTCAGGTGCTGCGCACCCTGGAGAAACAGCTGGAGCGCGATCACGCCAAGACCAACATCATCGGTATCACCGAGTTGGGCCTGGTGCAGATGACCCGCAAGCGTACCCGCGAAAGCCTGGAGCAAGTGCTGTGCGAACCCTGCAGCAGCTGCCAGGGCCGTGGCAAGCTGAAGACGCCGGAAACCGTTTGCTACGAAATTTTCCGCGAAATCCTCCGCGAGGCGCGCGCCTATCAGGCCGAAGGCTATCGTGTATTGGCGAACCAGAAAGTCGTCGACCGTTTGCTCGATGAGGAGTCGGGCAATGTCGCCGAGCTGGAAGGTTTTATCGGACGCACCATTCGGTTCCAGGTCGAAACCATGTATTCCCAGGAACAATACGACGTGGTGCTGCTCTGAATCGCTGTGTTTCAACCCTGCTAGAACAGCTGGCCTTAGCGTTTTGCATTATTACTGCCATGGGAGCCAACTGACATGGACCGTCTGACACGCATACTGGCTGCACTGACCCGCTGGGGTCTGGGCCTGTGCGCGTTGGTCCTGGTGCTGATGGCGCTCTATGTCAGTCTTGGCCGGGAATTGACACCCCTGGTGGCCGAATACCGGGCCGACGTCGAAACCAAAGCGGCGGCGGCCTTGGGCATGCCGCTGCATATCGGCGAACTGGAAGGCAGCTGGAGCGGTTTCGCGCCGGTTCTGCTCGCTCACGACGTAATGGTCGGCGAGGGCGCCAATGCCCTGCGCCTGGATCAGGTGCGCGCGGTGCCGGATCTCTGGGCCAGCCTGCTGGCACGGGAAGTGCGCATCGCTCACCTGGAACTCAATGGCCTGAAGATCAGCCTCAAGGAAGGCGCGGACGGTCACTGGGCGCTGGAAGGTTTGCCGGTGCAACAGGATCAACCGCTTGATCCGGCACAGCTGCTCAATCGCATGCAAATGGTCCAGCAGCTGTCGGTACTCGACAGCCAGATCACCTTGCAGTCACTGGATCAGCCACCGCTGACCTTGACTTACGTCGGTTTGAATCTGAAAACCGGCGCCTACCGCCAGCGACTCGACGCCCGTCTGACCCTGCCCGACGGTCAGCCGGTGGCCATGAGCCTGCGTACGCGTATTCGCGCCAGCGAGTGGAAGGACGGCGAGGTGGATGCCTACCTGAGCCTGCCGCAAAGCGACTGGTCGAAATGGCTGCCGGAGCGCCTTACCCAGCAGTGGAATTTCTCCGAGATCAAGGCGGGCGGCGAGCTTTGGCTGAACTGGAACAAGGGAGCCCTGCAAAGCGCTGCAGTGCGTTTGAATGCCCCGCAACTCAAGGGCGCTTACGCCGAGCGCAAGCCGATCCAGATCAACAATCTGGCGCTCAACGGTTATTTCCAGCGCAGTGCCGAAGGCTTCCTCGCGAGCCTGGATTCCCTGGCCATGAACCTTGGTGAAACACGCTGGGAATCGCGCTTGCAGCTCAGGGGGAGCGCGGCCACCGACAAAACTGAAGAGCTCTGGCATCTACAGGCCGACCGCCTCGACCTCACCGCGCTCACGCCTCTGCTGAATGCCTTGGGGCCGCTGCCCCAAGGTGTTTCCACGGCGGTGGAGCGGCTGAAGGTGACCGGTGGCTTGCGCAATGTACTGATCGATTTCCGGCCCAACGCCACCGACGACAGCAAGTTCAGCTTTGCCGCCAACCTGGACCGGGTCGGCTTCGACGCCTATCACGGCGCGCCGGCGGCGCGTAACGTCAGCGGCAGTATCAGCGGTGACCTTGGGCGCGGTGAGTTGCGCATGGACAGCAAGGATTTTTCCCTGCACCTGGACCCGATCTTCGCCAAGCCCTGGCAATACCTCCAGGCCAACGCAACCTTGAACTGGAAGCTTGATAAAGAAGGCTTCACCCTGATTGCGCCCTATCTCAAGGTGCTGGGCGAAGAGGGCAAGATCGCCGGCGATTTCCTGATCCGCCTGCATTTCGATCGCACGCAGGAAGATTATATGGACCTGCGGGTCGGCCTGGTGGACGGCGATGGCAAGTACACCGCCAAATACTTGCCGACAATGCTCAGCCCGGCGCTGGACGAATGGCTGCGTACAGCGATTCTCAAAGGCGCAGTGGACCAGGGCTTCTTCCAGTATCAGGGTTCGTTGAACAAGGGTGCGGCGGACGCGGATCGCAGCATCAGCCTGTTTTTCAAGGTGCACGATGCCGAACTGGCCTTTCAGCCAGGCTGGCCACATGTCAGCAAGGTCACGGGTGATGTGTTCGTCGAAGACAGCGGCGTGCGCATCCTGGCCAGCAAGGGCAAATTGCTCGACACCCAGGTTCGCGACATCTACGTCAATATTCCCCACGTGGCGAGCGGTAAAACCAGCCGCCTGTTTCTCGACGGCGCATTCGTCGGCGGGTTGGGCGATGGCCTGAAGATTCTTCAGCAAGCACCGATCGGCACCGCCCAGACCTTTGCCGGCTGGGAAGGCGAGGGCGATCTGCAGGGCAAGCTGAAGCTGGACATTCCGTTGGCCAAAGGCGAGCAGCCGAAGATCCTCGTCGACTTCAAGACCGCCAAGGCCCGCCTCAAACTGGCCGAGCCGACCCTGGAGCTGACCCAGCTCAAGGGCGACTTCCGTTTCGACAGCGCCAAGGGCTTGAGCGGGCAGAACATCACCGCCCGCGCCTTCGACAAACCGGTCAGCGCCCAGATTTTCGCCGATGGCAGCCCGGGCAACCTCAAGACCCGTGTGGCCGCCTCGGGTCAGGTCGAGGTCAAGAAACTCACGGACTGGTTGAGCGTCACCCAGCCGCTGCCCGTATCCGGCATGATTCCCTATCAGCTGCAATTGAATCTTGAAGGTGACAACAGTCAATTGTTGGTCAGTTCCAGTCTCAGGGGCGTGGCGCTCGATTTGCCCGCGCCGTTCGGCCTGGCCGCCGATGTGGGGCGTGACACTACCTTTCGTATGACGTTGCAAGGTCCGGAGCGGCGCTACTGGGTCAACCATGGCCAGCTGGCCAACTTCACCTTTGCGGCGCCGCCCGGCAATTTTGCCGACGGTCGCGGTGAGTTGATCCTCGGTGGCGGCAGTGCCGTGCTGCCCGTTGCCAAAGGCCTGCGAGTGCGTGGCGCGCTGGCGGAGCTGGATGTCGGCCCGTGGAAGGATCTGCTGGACAAATACGCCGGCCAGGACCCGGGCAGTAACGCCAAACAGTTGCTCAGCAGCGTGGATTTCAAGGTCGGCAAGCTCAGCGGGGTCGGTACCACCCTCGATCAGGCTGACATTCAGCTGAACCGCAAACCGAGCGCGTGGGCCTTGCAACTCGATAGTCAGCAGGTCAAAGGGGGCGCCAGCGTTCCCGATGCCAAAGCCGCGCCGATTGCGGTCAATCTGCAATACGTGCGTTTACCCGCGCCGGATCCGACAGTGCTGGCTGACGAAAACTCGCCTGATCCGCTGGCAGCGGTGGACCCGACGAAAATCCCGGCGCTGGATATCACCATCAATCAACTGTTCCAGGGCAAGGATCTGGTGGGCGGCTGGTCGCTGAAAATTCGTCCGACGGCCAAGGGCATCGCCTTCAATACGCTGGACCTGGGCCTCAAGGGGATTCTGTTGCAGGGCAGCGGCGGTTGGGAAGGCACGCCAGGCTCCTCCAGCAGCTGGTTCAAGGGCCGGGCCAGTGGCAAGAACCTCGCCGATGTGCTCAAAGGCTGGGGCTTTGCACCGAGCGTCACCAGTGAAAATTTCCATATGGACGTCGATGGTCGCTGGCCTGGTTCGCCGGCGTGGCTGGCCACCAAGCGTTTTTCTGGAACCCTCGATGCTTCGCTGAATAAAGGTCAGTTCGTTGAGGTCGAGGGCAGCGCACAGGCGTTGCGGGTCTTTGGCCTGCTCAATTTCAACTCCATTGGCCGCCGTCTGCGCCTGGACTTTTCCGACCTGTTTGGCAAAGGCCTGAGTTACGACCGCGTCAAAGGTCTGCTGGTGGCGACCAACGGCGTGTACGTCACCCGTGAACCCATCCGGTTGACCGGTCCGTCGAGCAATATTGAACTCAACGGCACCCTGGACCTGGTAGGGGACCGGGTGGATGCCAAGTTGCTGGTGACCTTGCCTGTGACCAATAATTTGCCGATCGCCGCACTGATCGTGGGCGCACCGGCCATTGGCGGAGCGCTGTTCCTGATCGACAAGCTGATCGGTGATCGGGTGGCGCGTTTTGCCAGTGTGCAGTACAGCGTCAAAGGGCCGTGGAAAGATCCGAAAATCACCTTCGACAAGCCGTTTTGAAATCACGTCCCTGGCCCGATGGAGTAGCATGGCCGAAGCGACGCAATCCCCTGTAGGAGCCGGCTTGCCGGCGAAGGCGTCTTCATGGGCGGTGCAAGGCTTGAGGCCGCCTTCGCTGGCAAGCCAGCTCCTACAAGGTATGCGCTAACTCCAGATCAGGAAAAAACCATGTCTGTAGCGGTGATTCAAATGGTCAGCCAGAGCGATGTGCTGGCCAATCTGGCCCAGGCCCGTCGTTTGCTCGAGGAAGCGGCTGCGGGTGGTGCGCGCCTGGCCGTGCTGCCGGAAAACTTCGCCGCCATGGGCCGTCGCGACGTTGCCGACATCGGCCGCGCCGAGGCCATGGGCGAAGGGCCGATCCTGCCATGGTTGAAACAGACCGCGCGCGACCTCAACTTATGGATAGTGGCCGGCACATTGCCGCTGCCGCCCGTGGATCAACCGACGGCGAAAGTGCACGCCTGCTCGTTGCTGGTGAACGACCAGGGTGAAACGGTGGCACGCTACGACAAGCTGCATCTGTTCGACGTGGATGTGGCGGATAATCGTGGGCGTTATCGCGAATCCGATGACTATGCTTATGGCAGTGGTCTGGTGGTGGCGGACACGCCCGTCGGTCGAGTCGGCCTGACGGTGTGTTACGACTTGCGATTTCCAGAGCTGTACAGTGAATTGCGTGCCGCCGGCGCGGAGTTGATTACCGCGCCGTCGGCCTTTACCGCGGTGACGGGCGCGGCCCATTGGGAGGTGCTGATTCGCGCACGGGCCATCGAGACTCAATGTTATGTGCTCGCGGCCGCCCAGGGTGGGACCCATCCGGGGCCGCGGGAAACCTGGGGGCATGCCGCCATCATCGACCCTTGGGGGCGAGTGCTGGCACAACAGGATCAAGGCGAGGCCGTGCTGCTGGCCGAACGCGATAGCAGCGAACAGGCGTCCATCAGGGCGCGGATGCCGGTGTCCAGTCACCGGCGCTTTTTCTCGCAGGGCGCACAGCGACCTGCCCGGAACGACGAATTTAAGGCGTAAAGCATATGAGCGAGTTGTTGTCCTCAGTCAGTGAACACCTCCTGGCGCCCGGTGGCGTAACGATCGAGAGCCTGCAAGGGGTGCTCGGCGACCTGGCCGGTCCAGGCATCGATGCGGCCGACCTGTATTTCCAGGGGCAGATTTCCGAGTCCTGGGCGCTGGAAGACGGCATCGTCAAGGAAGGCAGTTTCAACCTCGACCAGGGTGTCGGCGTGCGGGCGCAATCGGGTGAAAAAACCGGTTTTGCCTACAGTAATGCAATCACCCTGGAAGCCCTGGGTGCGGCGGCACGCGCAGCACGCTCGATCTCCCGCGCCGGTCAGAACGGCACGGTACAGGCGTTCACTACCCAGGACGTTGCCCAGTTGTACGGGCCGGACAACCCGCTGGAAGTGCTGACCCGCGCCGAGAAAGTCGAGTTGCTCAAGCGCATCGACGTCGCGACCCGCGCCCTCGATCCGCGCATCCAGCAAGTGACCGTCAGCATGGCCGGTGTTTGGGAACGCATTCTGGTGGCGTCCACCGACGGTGGCCTGGCGGCGGATGTGCGGCCGCTGGTGCGCTTCAACGTCAGCGTGATCGTCGAGCAGAACGGTCGCCGCGAGCGCGGTGGTCATGGCGGTGGCGGGCGTACCGACTACCGTTATTTTCTCGCCGAAGACCGTGCCATGAGCTACGCCCGTGAGGCGCTGCGCCAGGCACTGGTCAACCTTGAAGCCATTCCGGCGCCGGCCGGTACCTTGCCGGTGGTGCTGGGCTCGGGCTGGTCCGGCGTGTTGTTGCACGAAGCGGTCGGGCACGGCCTGGAAGGCGATTTCAACCGCAAGGGCAGCTCTGCCTACAGCGGGCGCATGGGCGAGATGGTTGCCTCCAAGCTCTGCACCATCGTCGATGACGGCACGCTGGCGGGCCGTCGCGGCTCGCTGAGCGTCGACGATGAAGGCACCCCGACCGAGTGCACCACGCTGATCGAAAACGGCGTGCTCAAAGGCTACATGCAAGACAAGCTCAACTCCCGCCTGATGGGCGTGGCCCGCACCGGTAACGGTCGCCGTGAATCCTACGCGCACCTGCCGATGCCTCGCATGACCAACACCTACATGCTGGCGGGCGAAAGCGACCCGGCGGAAATCATCGCCTCGGTGAAGAAGGGCATCTACTGCGCCAACCTCGGTGGCGGCCAGGTCGACATCACCAGTGGCAAGTTCGTGTTTTCCACCAGCGAGGCCTATTTGATCGAAGACGGCAAGATTACCGCTCCGGTCAAAGGCGCGACCTTGATCGGTAACGGCCCGGAAGCGATGAGCAAGGTGTCGATGGTCGGTAACGACCTGGCGCTGGACAGCGGTGTGGGGACATGTGGCAAGGATGGGCAGTCGGTGCCGGTGGGTGTCGGCCAGCCAACGCTGAAAATCGATGCGATCACTGTGGGTGGCACAGGATCGTAAGGGGCTCTTGAAAAAGTGAAGCTTCGGGTGAGTTGCGAGGCAACTCACCCGAGAAGGGACTTAACGCAGGCCGCGTTGAGTCTCGTCCAGCTCACGGATGTACTTGAAGATTTTACGGCTCGATGCCGGTGGCTTGTTGGTCGCCAGTTCGTGCTGGGCCTGACGGATCAGGGAGCGCAATTGCTGACGATCAGCCT
>Ga0247818_10002688_pt1 | contig 11466 bp, 14 predicted proteins | sample 13C_Glucose_Day1_FD_192424 | JGI IMG/M metagenome (GOLD analysis project Ga0247818, IMG submission 192424) | Soil microbial communities from agricultural site in Penn Yan, New York, United States - 13C_Glucose_Day1 | ecosystem: Environmental > Terrestrial > Soil > Agricultural land | place...
ATCTTTCCCCTTTAGTGAAGTCACTTCGCCTTAACGGCGATCATAGCGGTAATCATCCGGGCGCCGATCGTATATCGATCCTGCCAATGGCCGTCGTGCCGGTGTTGTCATGGACAAGCAACGGGCGAAACCAAACCGCATTGACCAGTTGAATCTAAAGCCGTTTTCTACCTTTGGCCAACGGCAGCTATGGGTCGGATCAAGCCCTTCGCGGCCGGCAACAGTCGGCAAAAGCAGACAGTCAAACGATCAAGCAGTAAGGCTACAAACCTCTCTCCACAGATATTTTTTCAATCGGCTGCATCCAGATAATCCTTCGGCGGGTAGTACAGGTAGTAGCCATAGCTGCTGAACTGATCACTTTCTGGAGATACTTGCATGAACGCTAAACGATTCCTGTGCATTGTCAGTAGTACGCTTGCAACTACCTGCTTGTTGGTCACAGTGCCAGCTGCCTATGCGCAAACAGATCTGCCCGACAGCATCAAGGTTCCGGACGGTCACAAGATCGCGCTGGAGACCGTGGGGACGGGCGAAATCACGTATGAGTGTCGCGAAAAGGCTAACGCCGCTGGCCAGACTGAATGGACTTTCGTCGGCCCCAAAGCGGTACTTAATGATCGCAACGGTCAACAGGTCGGCACTTACTTCGGACCGCCTGCTACCTGGCAAGCTAAAGACGGCTCTAAAATCACCGGGACACAACTGGCAGTTGCCCCCTCAGGCACTGGCGACCTCCCCTATCAGTTAGTAAAGGCCAACCCAGCTGAAGGTAAAGGCGCGATGAACGGTGTTAGTTATATCCAGCGGGTGGCCATTAAGGGCGGCGTAGCGCCTATGACCGACTGCTCCGCCGCTAACAAAGGTAAACGGGAGATCGTGAAATATCAGGCCGACTATATTTTTTGGGCAGCCAATTAAGCCAACGATCCAGAGCAGGTTGTTTGCGCGCAAGTCGTCTACGCTGCTTCGATGGAACTCCAGCCCTATGGCTGGAGTATTTACCACCTGCTGATGGCTGAAAACCTTGTCCTTGCCTGAGCCCTGTTTTGACTATGAAGCCTGCCTGATTGCTTGCACCAGAGGCGAGCAGCAGGCACTGCGAGACTTGTATGAGCAGGAAAGTGCTCGTCTTCTGGGGGTTGCAAAGCGCATCGCCCGTGATAATGCCCTGGCCGAAGACATCGTGCACGATGCCTTTATCAATATTTGGACCCGTGCCGCCAGTTTCGATCCAGCGAGAGGCTCTGCGCGGGGCTGGATTTTCAGCGTAACGCGGCACTTGGCGCTGAACTTCATGCGAGATAGCGCCAGGGAAGTACAGGTCAGTGAGCAACAGGAAACGGCACTGCATGCTTCAGCGTCCCTGGAAGCATCACAACAGAGTGTGGACACCTTCGATTATCAAGCCCGTTCAGGGCGTATCTATAGGTGCCTCGAACAACTGGAGCCGGCGCGTCGCAACTGCATCCTTCATGCGTATGTCGACGGCTATTCGCATTCAGAAATTTCACAGAAACTGGGCGCACCGCTGGGGACTGTCAAAGCCTGGATCAAACGCAGTCTGGTGGCATTGCGGGAGTGCATGGGATGACCATAAGCCCACAGGATGACATCCCCGACAACATTGAAGAGCTGGCGAGTGAGTATGTGTTAGGCACGTTGTCGGCAGAGCATCGCATCGAAGTCCAAAAGCGTCTTGCTCAGGACGCCGATTTGCGAGCGGTTGTGGATGTATGGGAACAACGTTTGCTTGCGTTGACCGAACTGGCTGAACCGCAAACACCTACGGCATCCCTCTGGGGGCGTATCGAGCGCAGCTTGAACAGCATTGACCGACGAGCACCACGAGTGACGGCCACCGCGCGGCCAATCTCATGGTGGAACCTTCTTCCGCTATGGCGTGGGCTGGCGGGGACAGGTCTTGTTGCAACGTTGTTGCTCGCAACAATGCTACTCACACAAACAGCTCCGGTGAATCCGACCACCTACCTGGTCGTTCTGGTGGCTCCGCAGAACCAGGCGCCCGGCTGGGTGATACAGGCGAGCAACCTAAGAGAAATCCAACTGATACCATTGGGGGTTGCGCAAATCCCAACTGACAAGGCACTTGAATTCTGGACCAAAGCGGACGGCTGGCAAGGTCCGGTATCCCTTGGACTGGTCAAACCTGGGCAAACGCTTTCTGTCCCCTTGGATAGATTGCCGCCGCTGGAACCCAACCAACTCTTTGAGTTGACTCTGGAAAACCCCAATGGATCGCCGACTGGCAAACCCACAGGACCGATTCAGTTCATTGGACGGGCCGTTAAAGTGATCTGAGCGAACGCTTTGGATGAAAAGGCCGCAGAGGCGGCCTTGTTCACCCCTCAGATCCCTACCTGAGTGCCCAGTTCAAGACTGAAGAAAGCACACTGATAGTCACTTGCCCTGGCTGACTGCTTTGTGTCGTTTTCTGCCTCCCGCCAAGGGCAGTTTTCTGCCTCTCACCAGGGGCAGAAAACGACCCAATGCGGACGGTCAAGTCGTAGAAAATAATCACCTCTCCATTCCAGCGCAGCCGAAGACTTTGACGGGGCTGTGTTCCAACCTGAGTAGTCCCATGCAAGACATAGCGACAACGCTAGCCGCTTGGAAGACCTCACTCTACCTCGATGACGGGGCCGTACCCGACAATTAGATCCGGCCGTGAGCGTTTGGCCGTTCAAACTGCCCACTACCACCTATACTGCCGAAGCCGTGTCGTCGAGGTGGAGACAAGTCGTTTCAGCTAGCTTCGGCCTTGCGTGCGCTGTCGCATGACAATGATGCTTGTGCAGTAAACCCAACCACTCTCAAACGGAAAGAGAACGTCGCATGAACGTGAACAGGTTTTTGTTGGGAGCCACCACTTTACTGTTTGCCACTGTGGCCAGTGCTGATATTCCGCAGCTCAACTACGAGTGTCCGACCAATATCGCCGTGCATGCGGATAAGGGCGGGCCTGTGTTCATCAATGGCAAGGAGGCCAAACTGAAGAAATTCAACGACAACGCTTTTGAAGCCAGGGGCTCTGGCGTGGCGATTTCCCTCACGCGCAATCCAGATGAATCATGGGACGTATCCTATACCGGTAAAGGCGGGGCCAACGGGGTTTGCCAGTTAGCGACATCGGGCGCTGTGAGTGCCAATAGCACCAGTGGCACATCTGCCACCAGCAAGGCGGAGAAGGCCTGCCTGACCGAGGTGGCGAAGAAAACCGGCGTGGCTGTCAGCAAACTTTCGGTGACCGACGTCATGACCGCCGAAGCGGGAATTGGCGTGACGATCAGCGTACCTGAGGCGGACGCTCCTTGGTCGTGCCTGTCCAGTGCCAGTGGCAAAGTCCAGGGTGCAAGTTACACCGGGTCTGAAGGCAACCTCTGATGCATCTCCTTGCGTGCGCGGCCGGCAGACCCACAGGGCTTGGCCCGGCCGATCGCGCAACTCGGCTTGGCCTTAGTGCCCAGGGGGTATGGCGCCCAACAGGGCGATGATGAAGAGCGTCCAGTCGTTGAGTATATGGGCGCCCGTGGAGACCCAGATGTTCTTCGTCATTATATAGGGCAGCAGCAGGACCAGCCGCGCGCTGCCGATAACGACGAACGCCTGCACCATGTTCCAATCATAGGTCGGCAGGTGCGCCGCGCCGAAGAGCAGAGCCGACAATAACCAAGCACCGACGATCGTTCCCTTGCGTGACCAGTGCAACCGCGTGTTCAGGAACGTCATCAGTGCAAGGAATGGCAAGATCGTCAGCACCTCCTCGCCCAATAACTGCGGCAGCGTCTTGAGAAAGAAAAGTAGGTGCTCGACTGGTGTTTGCGTCGCCATCCCTGCGAAAACCGGGTTTGAGTGCGTACCCAGGATCTTCATGACCACCAGGCCTATGACCATGGTGACCACGATATTGAGCAGCGCGAACAGTATCATCCATTTGATGTCGCGGCCCGTCACCCTGCGGAACAGTGCCATCCAATGTTGCGGAGTGATACATGCCAGCGTCGCCAGCGGAATGGCGAAGAACAGGGTTGCGGGAATGAACTGCCCAATGTTTCCCGCAAACAATGGCAACGGCGCTATCAACACCAGGAACCCGGCCAGGACCCCAAGCATTAGCAGCAGCCATTGTTTGCCTGAAAGGCCCACGGGCTTGCCGTTGTAGTAGGGGAAGTCGTCGTCGAGGTACTCCAGGCAGTGGAAGCGCTCATCCGCCCCGGATTCGTTATTGTCTGTTGGCTGCTTGCAGTTATCCATAGGTGGCCTCCCTCCGACGTGAAGTACCAAAGGCATGGGAACTACTCCACGCCGCAGTTCACCGTAGCAGTGCTGGGCCGAGTCGCAAGGCATTTTAGTGCGGTGAGCAACGACACCGCTTCGCCGCCAATGGAGAGAATCCGCCAAATCGTCATAGGCGAAGGCGCCCTGGCTCCCATCCGGTGAAATCGTCGGGTATCGCACCAGCACGGGGGCACCGGTGCTGGCTGGGAATTCGCCAGAAAGGCAGAGCTGCATAGTTGCGTCGCTCAGCAGCCGATGGATCCTGATTTTGTCCATTTGCTTCGTTGCCGTAGTGAGTCAGCGTGCGAATGGCTCGGGGTGGTCTAGCCGCCAAAAATCAGCGCGCCGGATATCTCGTAGCGTTCGACGCTGCCAATACGGATCAAACTCAAGTCACCGCTGCGCTCGAAACTCAGCGTAGCCCAGGATCGGTATCGATCGGCTTGCCCTCGCGAAATTCGATGTGGCGTTCCTTGCCTGTCGGTAGCGCTATCCACACGTCGGGATTGCCGCCAAGGCCACGAGTCGTGCGAAAAGGACGCGCTGCTCGGCTGACCGAGCGCTGTCGCGCAAGGCAGCGAGCCCGTGGCATTGCTGCTGGAGGTGGCACCTTACGGTGGGCCGGCGGCTTCGCGCAGATACTTGCCGTTAACCCAACCAGTGAACTTCTGTTTGAGGCCAGCCTCGATTTGGCACCAACGGCTGGAACCAACCGGTTTGCAGCCCAGGTTGCGTACCCGGTCGCCAATCACTAGCGCGCCGACGATCTGCTTGCCAACACCTGGCTCGCTGCGCACGTTGAGAGTTTCGCCGCTTGAAAGGTTTGCGACGTCCCAATAATCGGGGCCACCGGAAAACCCGTCGGCAAAGTCGGTCGTGTCGCCCTCCTTGGCTTGCTGGAGTTCCTCGTTTACACCTTGGGCAACCACGCAGGTCAAACCGAAGAGCGCCACAACGGCCATGAACCCAATGGTTCGCATCCCTGTACCTCCTCATCTATCTTGAGTGGACATCTGGTCGGTGGGGCAACGGCAACCAGTGTACCGCGATCAACTGAAGTTATTAGCCGGTCGGGTGCCCGAATCCATTTATGGCCGAGGTTCGCGTTAAGGCTGTGGTGCTGCGCGACGTTGGCAATCGAAGCGCCGTGCTGGGCACACTTTTGCACAACCAGGGCCTAGAAGGATTTGTAATAGGAACGGCGTTGTGGCTGCATGGAAAGAACCGCTTTAAAGGCTACAAATGGTGTCCACTTCAATTAGGTGGACTCCATTTGTAGCCTTTGGCGTCGGGGTCAGGAAGGTGAGTTGGCCGGACGATTACTTTGAAATCCATCATTTCGATATCATCGAAGCTACACAATTGTGCTCGAAAAAGAGCTCATTCAAGCGAGAAATGTCCATCTACAGCCTCGAAAATAGCGGAGGTCTGGCTCTCAGAGCAGCGGGAGCTACTACGTACAATTTCGTGTAGGTCACTCCTGTGAAAATGCTGGCAATGCAGCACCCGCCGGCCAGATTAAAAAATTATGCCAAGAAGTCCTCAGGGTGTGACTGTCCGTGCATATGCGTCTGCAGGAACCGACATTGGTAAAAGTCGAGACCTACAGGTTGTTACCACACCGCCAAGTCATTCAAGAACTCACATTGACATCGTAGCTGTGCCGCAGCGCCAAGGGCCTGCTTGCCCAGTAGAGTTTTTTGAACTGCGCGCAGTCCATAGCCTTCGCGAACAGCCATCCCTGAGCGTAACGGACCTGGTTCGCACGCAGGTAGTCGAGCTGCCCTGTCGTCTCGACGCCCTCTGCAATCAGCGTCAATTCCAAGGCGCGCCCCATCTGAATGACGTGAGTGACCAAGAGCGTCTTTTCAGCAGCTGCACCGACCTGCTCAACGAACGACCGGTCGATCTTGAGCGCATCGAGCGGCAACTGCTGCAGATACTGCAAACTTGAATAGCCTGTACCGAAGTCATCCAGCGCGATAATAAAACCGGCATTACGCGCACGTTCTATGGTGATTTTGGCTGGAGCAGGATCGAGCAGGCTGCGCTCAGTCACCTCCAGCCAAATTTGCCCCGGAAGAACGTCGAGGCGCTGAACCTCCTCCAGCAGTTTCGGCAAAAAGTGCCCTGTATACATGTCGGCCGCCGCCAGGTTTAACGCCACATGCATCGAGCGATCACTGGCCAGTATTGTCCCGAGGTCATTGAGAACGGTCTGGATCACCTGATTCGTGATGCCCTCAATCAAGCCACTGGATTCGGCCAAAGGAATGAAGTGGTCGGGATAGACGATTGTGCCGTCGGTTTTTTGCCAGCGGACCAACGCCTCAGCTCCAATGCATCGATGGCTTTCAATCTCGATGATTGGCTGGTATTGGACGAGAAATTCGTTCCGGCGTACAGCCTGCTCCAAAGCGTTAAGCGGTGACAGTTTTCGCCGCCACCAGCGCAGATTAACCATTAGCAACGCTGCCGAGACAATCAGGCCAACAGGCAGCAGATAAAGCACATGTTTCCAGAGACTTCGCAGCAGTTCCTGCCGCGGGATAGCGGCAATGACTGTGAAGTTGCCCTGCGCCGCCGACGTATAGAGAAAACCGTCTTTCAGACCGTGAGCCGGGCCTTGGTGGACCAATGCCAGGAAGCTCGCCATGTTCGGCAGCGCAGGGCCCAGCAAACGGCCTTGCCGCGTCCCCACTGCCAGCTTGATGCCTTCATCGAGGTCCACTTCGCGAAATTGCTCGGGGTCCACCAGAACATTGAACGCCGCGAACTGCAGGGCCAGCATCGGCTTGATCAGAGGGTTGTCGTCGTACGCTTCGATGGAAACCTTCACGCCATCCTCGGTGACGAAATCTTCGGGCCACTGAGTGGCGCGTGGCGACGTAGCGCCCCAGGAACTACAGGCAAACACATCTTCCTCGTAGCCCACCGACTCAACCGAAAAAGTGTTCATGGCAATCATGCGCATCTGCTCGATGCTTTCCGGCGTGCAGGGTTGCAGATCGGTAAGGGCAACGCTTTTGAGCGTTTGGGATGCCTGTTCAAACGTAGCGCTGGCGCGTTGACTGGCAATCTGCGCGAGGGTATGGAGTCGTTCGTTGGCGACATAGGTCGTCAACAGCCATCCACCCGCAAAAGTGAGGGCCAGCGGGACGATGACCGATAGGAGCGCCAGGAGCATACCCTGGCTGCTGATCCTTGAACTGTTCATATCACCGCCTGAGCAATGGCTAAAGACGCGTCTTGGCCGTGGTTTGACGTGTCGGGTCGTTGATGAGGATTGCTGCTTTTAGCTTAAAATCCTGGAGCCGATCAACAAGCCATCAGCGAGTCGAAAGCGCGGGGGATACGCCCGATTCATTTTATTCTAGTCCGGCACTCTGGAGCCTTGATGCAAGGCACGATTCCACTCTATTACGCCCGCTCTGTTTGGCGCGATATAAGCATTCGTCTGCCTGCTTGAGCACAACGTCCGCGGGAGTGGGTGCTTGCACACAAGTAGCGATACCGATCGACGCGGTAATACGCCCGACCCCAGGGATGTCACCCGTAGCGATGGCTTGGCGAATTCGCTCGGCAATCAAGTTCGCCGAGTCGAGATCGGTATCCGGCAGAATCAGCAAAAACTCTTCTCCACCCGCTCTACACGCGAGATCACCGGTGCGTGAGTAGCTCGCCAGTGTTCCAGCGACCTGCTTGATCGCCAAGTCACCCTTATCGTGGCCGAAGGTATCATTCACTTTTTTGAAATGGTCGATATCCAGTGACAGTACCGAATATGTGCGGCCCGCCTGCTCTAGCCCACGCAACTCTTCATCCATCGCCCTGCGATTGGCAAGACCTGTCAGCGGGTCGGTAAACGCCTGCTGATTGAGGCGGCCTATTTTTGCTTGCAAAAGCTGCACGCTGGTCAGCAACGCTTGACGAATAGAAAAAGCTTCCCGATACCATGCCTTCAAGTGGTGAAGTTTCTCAGTCGCTTGCGGTGCAGACAGTTGGCCAGCGATGCTGGAAAGCTGGTGCAAAGGTCGACAGATCAATAGAGCCCCCCACCACATGAGCACAAAGCCGATCAGAGCAGCTGGCACCATGCCCAAAATCACGTTATCCATCAACGTCTTCAGGGGCGCAAGGCTGACCTCGCGCGGCTGCTGTGCGACCACAGCCCAACCGGCGCCCGGAACCTGAGCGTATCCAGCAAGCATCGGTATGCCCTTGTAATTAGGCACCTCCATGGATCCGCCCTCGCCGCGTAACGCAGCGTCCACGGTCTTGCTCCATCCAAGCGTTTCGCCAATTCGCGACGCCTCGGGGTGATAGAGCAGATGCCGATCCTGATCCGCGACGAAGGCAAATGTCCCTGTGTGATAAAAATGCCGGCTGATCAAGGTATGCAGCGCATTGTCCTGCTGCAGGTAAATCGAACCGCCAATGATGCCAACGTAACGGTTTGACCTATCATAGATGGGCTCAGAGACGAACACGACCAGGTTGCCAGCCGCTGATTTGTAAGCAGGACTGATAAACGGGCGCCTCGCCTCGATGGCTTTCTGAACGGCATCGGAGTGCAGTGTAGAACCGATGATTTGCAGCGTATCCGGATACGCTTCCAGCACCCTGGCATCAACATCGACAATCGCGATTGAATTGAAATCGGCATCCTGCTTCTGCAGACGCATCGCTTCGGCACGCAATTCCTTGGCATTGCCCCACTCCTTGCCCAACTCCACAGCACCGTAGTGCAGGTGGCTCTGGGCCGAGCGAATAAATTCAGAAAGGCTTGAGGCTACTTTCGCGGCGTAAGCACTGTTTGACTGAAGCGCATGTTCTACCAACGCATCCCGTTGCACTCGATAGGCCGTGATGAGGCTGTTGCCTAAAGTGGCCAGTACCGAGAGCACCACAAGGGTGAGAATAAGCCAACGCAAGTCCAGAACCACGCCGGGTGGCCGGTCGTCTACCCTCTTGTCAGCGGACGAATCCTTTTGATTGTTGGCTCTATCCATCGATGTCTACCTTGGCGCATCTGTTTTCGTGAGACCGCTCAGCGGAGCCGTCCTGCCAATATCAATATCTCTGAATCACACGCCCTACGCGTGCTTCACGCAATATGCATGACACCCGGCTGTCTCTCAAGATTACTCATTTCGCTGTCCATCCCTTAAACAAGCACCAATCGCTGTGAATACAAGCGCCCAATGAACAACCTAGAGATGCATGACTGCGAGCGCCCTGCGCAGGGGCTCGTCGGATATCTGGATAGGCCCGTGAAATGGCTCATCCATGTCTAAAACCAGGTAGACAGAAGCCGCGATAAGCAATGACGAGATGATAAACATCCCGATCACGATCGGGTTCCGGGGCGCGCGGTAACCAAAACTGGCGAAGATGAGGGTCAACCACGCGACCAGCATCCCGATCAATGGGCCCGGAATCGCCCCCTCCGATTGCTCGACGATTCTCCAGCGCTGCTCGATGAGCGAACGGTATTGCTGACGGATATCCTGAAACATCGTTTCATGGAAGCGATCCGGGGGCTTGATACCGGTCAACGACTTTCCTATGTCATCCAGGTATTTCGCCGCCTCGCTGTTACGATGCTGCAAGGCTTCGTCTCCTCGATAGGGGGTCTCGATCGCGCGCTCAAGATAAGCAAGCAGTCGGCTGCGCGTGTCTTGTGTGGCATCCCCGTAGCTACGCAGAGTCCGGTCAAAAATGATCAGGCTGGTTGCGTACCCATGGAAGTTCGCGTCGATGGACTCAAAGGTGTTCTTGGCAGAGTTGATCATTAGGCCAAAGACCAGCGACGTCATGACTACAAAAATATTGGCGACCAGGCGAACGACCGTGTTGGTGTCCTCATCCCTGTGGTGCACTGCGAGCTTGGGGTACCAATGCATCATGAGAAGCGAAGACGCTAGCAGGCACCCGAAAATGGCCAGTGCGATCCAGAGAGAGTTCATACATCAGCGCCCCGATCAATTGGAGTCAAGTCTTGAAGGATAGACCGTAGGGTTCTCTCCGAATTCTGCTCGGCAGGTACTGCGTTGCACTTCGGCAATGATCCCATATTGGTTTGAACGCCAGCGCTGATCATCGGTAGATATTGGTCGAGCTCTGCCAATCGTTAGAGGCAACAGATCACGACCGTCTGCTTCTGGCCGTTTTCTGACACTCACGTCAGGCAGCAATCGCTAGACTGCTGCCTACGCACCATTACAAGTTGACTAGGGCTTGGTCGGATCTGCCGGACGCCAGATTAGTTTGTTGGTGTCATACCCCTGTCGCTGAGCAATCTTTAGCAGCTGTTCGCGGTTGACGCCGTCAATTTCAGAAGCGCGTGAAAGCACCCATAGATATTCTCGGCTCGGGTGGCCGACCAGTGCGAACTGATAGGCGGGGTCGTGGTAAAGCACCCAATACTCACCTTTGGTTATTCCTGGTGCAATACGGCTGAACCAGTTATCAAATTGCACCCACAGTTTGTCTGTCTTACCTGGCTGCTGCGATTCGGCAATTCCGCGTACCTCTTTCCACTCGCCATCCTGTTCCCTGCAACGATTGGTGACGTCAATGCGACCATCATCACGTAGACCATAATGCGCTTCTGACTGCTGGCAATTGCGCTGAAAGAACATAGGCAACCTGGCCTGCTCGTACCAGGTGCCCTGGTATTTTTGCAGGTCGACTTGCATGGTGGTGGGAGGGGGCTCCTTGCTTGAGCCAGCGCACCCAGCGAGTGCCAAACCCAGACAGGAAAGTAGAACGAGCTTGCGAATCGACATATAGACCTCCAGGTTGTCAGGAGAAACACACAAGTCGTTGGAGGTAGGTGAGAGTGAAAAGTGCTATCGATTTCTTGATGGCGGCGTTCATTGTTGGCACGGGCCGATTGCTACCTTTCGCGATGGGCCATTATCGACCCTTAGCGGTCGGTGGGGATAGGCAGAAACCGGCCAATAGTGGACATTCACGCAATTGCCTTCCCTGCTTCATAGCGCAAGTGCTCTGCACTGGATAACGTGCTTCGGACCAAGGTGGCGGTCAGCATTCATGTGCGGGAGAGCGGGACAACTCGCCATAAGCGTTATGCTTGATCCAACAGCGTCTTAGCTTTTGTTTCGAATGCTTGAATATGCTCTTCGGTTGATGTCATGCGGG
>Ga0247818_10002690_pt1 | contig 11459 bp, 9 predicted proteins | sample 13C_Glucose_Day1_FD_192424 | JGI IMG/M metagenome (GOLD analysis project Ga0247818, IMG submission 192424) | Soil microbial communities from agricultural site in Penn Yan, New York, United States - 13C_Glucose_Day1 | ecosystem: Environmental > Terrestrial > Soil > Agricultural land | place: USA...
TCGAGGTGCTGTGGCGTGGCCACGGGTCGCTGCCCGGCGACGACGGCTGGGTCTCGCTGCACCTCGGCGACACCGCCCCCCTCACCATGCCGCCCCACGCGGACGAGCCGCCCACCGCGTCCCAGCATGCCGTTCTCTCCGCGCTCGCCGGTGGTGGCGCCTACTTCTTCCGCACCCTGTCCGAGGCCGTCGGCAGCACCGACGACGAGGCCCTGGTCACGCAGCTATGGGAGCTCGTCTGGGCGGGGCGAGTCGCGAACGACACCCTCGCGCCCCTGCGCGCGCTGCTGGCCGGCGGGCGCACCGCGCACCGCCGCGCTCGGTCCGCGCCCCGGTCCACCCGCTATGCGGGACGCCGTGGGTCGCTGGGCGCCCTCTCGGGCCAGCGGGCCGTCAGCCGACCGGCCCTGCCGAGCCGCAGTGGCCCACCCACCGGCGCCGGCCGGTGGTCGGTTCTGCCTGAGCCCGAGGCCGACCCCACCGTGCGCTCGTATGCCGCGGCGGAGGTGCTCCTGGACCGCTACGGCGTGGTGACCCGGGGCTCGGTCGTGGCCGAGGGGGTGCCGGGTGGGTTCGCCGGCGTGTACCGCGTCCTGGCGGCCGCGGAGGAGTCCGGCCGGGTGCGGCGCGGCTACTTCGTGGAGTCCCTCGGGGCGGCGCAGTTCGCCGGCACCGGCGCCGTCGACCGCCTTCGCGCCGGCGCCCGCCCCATTGACGGGGCAGGCGAGGGCCGTCCCGGGGCGCCGGCGCTCGTCCTCGCGGCCAGCGACCCGGCCAACGCCTATGGGGCGGCACTGCCCTGGCCTGCCCGCCCGACCGCGGAAGACGACGGCAGGAAGGGGCACCAGCCGGGCCGCAAGGCGGGAGCACTGGTGGTGCTGGTCGACGGCGACCTCGTCCTCTACGTCGAGCGGGGCGGCAAGACCCTGTTGTCCTGGTCCGAGGACCCAGCCCTGCTGCAGAGCGCGGCCGACGCGCTCGCCCTCTCGGTCCGCGAGGGGGCGCTGGGCCGCATCACGGTCGAGAAGGCCGACGGAGGGGCCGTGCTCGGCTCAGATCATCCCCTCGCGCAGGCCCTCGCGGCAGCCGGCTTCCATGCCACCCCGCGCGGCCTGCGACTGCGGCGGTGAGACGTGCCCGAGGGTGACACCGTGTGGCGCACCGCCCAGCGGCTGCACCGCGCCCTGGCTGGCGCACCCCTGACTCGGTGGGACCTGCGCTGGGGCGAGCTGGCCACCACCGACCACCGCGGCGCCACCACCCTCGAGGTCGTCAGCAGGGGCAAGCACATCCTCCAGCGGCTCGACTCCGGCCTGACGCTGCACTCGCACCTGCGCATGGAGGGCAAGTGGAGGGTTGAGGACTCCGGCACCCTGACGACGCACCAGCTCGCCAACCCCCAGATCCGGGCGGTGGTCGGCACGAGTCGGTGGAGCGCCCTGGGCCTGCGGCTGGGGATGCTGGACCTGCTTCCGACGGCGCAGGAGAGCACTCTGGTCGGCCATCTCGGCCCAGACGTGCTCGGCCCGGACTGGGACGCCGAGCGGGCACGGGCCAACCTGGTGGGCTCCTCCGCCACGATCGGGGCTGCGCTGCTCGACCAGCGCAACCTCGCCGGTGTCGGGACCCTCTGGGCCAGCGAGTCGCTCTTCCTGGAACGTATCCACCCCTGGGCGGCCGCCGACTCCCTCCCGGCCGGGGTCGTCGCTGCGCTGGTGGCCCGGGCGCACCGGCTCATCGACGCCGCCCGGCGGCACGCCGTCCAGAGCACCACCGGCTCGCGCCGGCCCGGGCAGAACACCTACGTGCACGGGCGCTCGGGACGACCCTGTCGACGGTGCGGCGAAGGGGTGCGCGTGGCGATGATCGGCGAGGCACCACAGGAGCGCACGATGTTCTACTGTCCGCGTTGCCAGGGCGGCCTCGCGCCCACCGACGACGGCCGAGCCCAGCGCCCGCTGGGCTCGGGAGCGCGCGGATCTGCCACGGGGTACCGCCGGGGTTGAGGTGGCCCGCCGACCTCAGGACGTGAAGGCAGACGGCCCGCGTCAGGCAGCGGAGGCGGAGACCAGAGCCGTGTTGGGCACCGGGAGGGTGACCGGTGCGGTCAGCGCCTCGGTCTCGGCCACGCGCTCGGAGACGTGCCCCAGCATCTCGGAGAGCGGAAGGTTGAGGGCGCTGCAGATGGAGGCGAGCAGCTCGGAGGAGGCTTCCTTCTCGCCGCGCTCGACCTCGCTGAGGTAGCCAAGCGACACGGACGCAGCAGCAGACACCTCGCGCAGGGTGCGGCCCTGCGACTGCCGGTGCTCGCGCAGGACGTCGCCGAGTTCACGACGGAGCAGGATCACGGCGCCTCCTTCGCAGGTCCGATGTCAGTTCCCACGGTACCCCGCGGCCCCGACGCTTGGCGCGCAGGTTTGACCAACACGGCCCGCGGGTCCCTCATGTCTGTCTCAACCGCCGAGCGCCGGCGCTTCTTCCACGGCAGCGAGCTCCGTCCGCAGCAGGGCCAGCGCGGTCGCCACCGCGGCGGCGCGGATGGCCGCCCGGTCACCGTCGAAGTGCCCCTCGGCCACCCGGCTTCCCCCGGGACCGGCGACGGCCACGAACACCGTCCCCACGGCAGCCCCGTCCTGGGGATCCGGCCCTGCGACCCCGGTCGTGGCCACCCCCCAGTCGCTGGTGAGCACACGGCATACGCCCTGTGCCATCTGCCGTGCCACCTCCGCGTCCACGGCCCCGGTCCTGGCGAGAAGCTCGGGGTCGACCCCGAGCACCGTGCCCTTGACGTCCGTGGCATAGCTGACGACCGCGCCGCGCACCACCGCCGAGGCTCCCGGCACGTCCGTCAGGGCGGCGCAGACGAGTCCGCCGGTGAGCGACTCCGCGCACGCGACGGTCTGGCCGCGCCCGGTCAGGACGGACACCAAGTCGGCCGCGGGCAGGCTCATCGGCGCCGCGACGCCCTCGCGCGCTTCATGGCGGCCCGCTCGCTCGTCCGGCGCAGGTGCAGGGCCTTCATCACGTAGTCGACCCCGGTCACCAAGGTGACGACCACCGCCAGCACCATCGTGACCCAGGCGACGGCCGTCCAGAGCCCGGAGAGCGGCAGAACCCACAGCGGCAGCGAGAACAGGGTCAGGGTCACGCTCTGCAGCACGGTCTTCAGCTTCCCGCCGCGGCCGGCAGGCATGACCCCGTGCCGGATGACGAAGAACCGGAGCAGGGTGACCCCCCACTCGCGTGCCAGGACCAGCACCGTCACCCACCACGGCAGCTCGCCCAGCAGCGACAGCCCCACGAACGCCATCCCCATGAGCGCCTTGTCGGCGATGGGGTCGGTCACCTTGCCGAAGTCCGTGATCAGCCCTCGCCTGCGGGCGATCTCACCGTCGATGCGGTCGGTCAGCGTGGCCAGGACGAACACACCAGCCGCCCAGAACCGCAGCACCGGGTTGTTGCCCCCGTCGGCCAGCAGCAGCCACGCGTACACCGGGACCATGAGGACCCGCAGCACGGTGAGGGCGTTCGCGATGTTCCACGGGCTCGGCGGCGGGACCGGCGTGGGGTCGATCAGGTGGTCGTGCTCGCTCACACCGGCTCCGCCAGGAGGTCGATGCCTTCCGTGCCGACCACCACCGCGCGCACGAGGTCGCCCACCGCCACGCCCTCGCACCGGGACAGGGGCAGCACGGTCACCCCGTCGACGTCGGGGCCCTGGTGCAGGGCCCTGCCGACGACCTGGGCGTCCTGGGCGTCGACCTCCTCGACCAGCACCTCGACCGACTCGCCGACTCGCTCTTCGGCACGCTGGGCGTTGAGCTCCTCGATGAGGGCGGCGAAGCGGGAGACCCGTTCGGCGACGACGTGCTCGGGCAGCTTCTCCGCGTACCCCTCGGCCTCGGTGCCGTCCTCGTCGGAGTAGCCGAAGACCCCGACCACATCGAGACGTGCGGCCACCAGGAACTCCTCGAGCTCCCTCAGGTCGGCCTCCGTCTCGCCCGGGAAGCCGACGATGACATTGCTGCGTATGCCGGCGTGCGGGACGCGGTCGCGCACCTCGCCGAGGAGCTGGAGGAAGGCCTCACGGCCGCCGAAACGCCGCATCCGCCGCAGCAGCGGGGCCGAGGCGTGCTGGAAGGAGATGTCGAAGTACGGCACCACGCCCGGGACCGAGGCCATGGCGTCGAGCAGCCCGGGGCGGATCTCCGCAGGCTGGAGGTAGGAGACCCGCACCCGCTCGATGCCCTCGATGCCGGTCAGCTCCGGCAGCAGCTTCTCGAGGAGGGCGAGATCACCGAGGTCCTTGCCGTAGGAGGTCGAGTTCTCGCTGACGAGAAACACCTCCTTGACGCCGCGCTCGGCCAGCCAGCGCGCCTCGGCGACGATGTCGGTGGGGCGGCGGGAGACGAAGGCCCCCCGGAACATGGGGATCGCGCAGAAGGCGCAGCGGCGGTCGCAGCCGCTGGCGATCTTCAGCGGCGCCCACGGACGGCCGTCGAGGCGGGCCCGGATCACGCGGGGGCCAGAGGCAGGCGCGGGCCCGACGAGGGCCACGTCGGCTTCGGGCGCCAGCGTCGGGAGCTGCTCGGGCGAGGTCGGGTCTCCGTGGCCCGGTACCGCGACCGCCGCGGCCCCGCCCTGGCGCTGGGCCGGGGACAGGGGCAGGAGGCGTCGCCGGTCCGAGGGGGTGTGCGACGCGGGCCGCTCCCCCGCCAGAATCCGCTTGAGGTGACCCGACATGTCCGCGTAGGAGTCGAAGCCGAGCACCGCATCGGCCTCTGGCAGCTCGGCCGCGAGCTGTTCGCCGTAGCGCTCGGCGAGGCACCCGACGGCGACGACGGCCTGGGTCCGGCCCTCGTCCTTGCGGGCGGACGCCTCGAGGAGGACGTCGATCGAGTCCTTCTTGGCCTGCTCGACGAACCCACAGGTGTTGACCACCGCGACATCGGCGTCGGCGGCGTCGTCGACGAGGACCCAGCCCTCGGCGGCGAGGCGCCCGGCCAGCTCCTCGGAGTCCACCTCGTTGCGGGTGCACCCCAGGGTTACCAGGGCAACGCTGCGCGAGGCGGAAGAGCTCATGCGCCCACTCTACGGGCCACGGTGGCCCATTCCTGCCGCCGCGCACGGGGTGCGGCTCGCGCGAGGACGGCGCCCCCTCAGTGCAGCAGCGCCTCGCGCGTGCGCGGCATACCGGAGCCCCCGCGCTCCCCCGCCCGCACGGCGAGTACCTGGTTGACCCCGAGGCGGTTTCCTTCGAAGCCCAGCGCCGACCCGGCCATGTAGAGCCGCCACACTCTCGCCCGACCGGCGCTGCTCAGGGCCACCGCACGGTCCCAGTCCGCCTCGAGGTTGGCGACCCACGCGCGCAAGGTCAGGGCGTAGTGCTCGCGCAGCGACTCCACGTCGCGCACCTCCAAACCAGCGCCCTCGAGGGCCTCGACCATCGTCGCGAGCGGCTCGAGCTCGCCGTCGGGGAAGACGTAGCGGTCGATGAACGACGTCGACGACCCGCTGTCGTCGCGGGGTCCGGGACGGCGGGCGATGGCGTGGTTGAGCAGCCGGCCCTCGGGGGCGAGCAGCCCGAAGAGGTGGGAGGCGTAGCCGGGCAGCAGGTCCATGCCGACGTGCTCGGCCATGCCGATGCTCGCGATGGCGTCGTAGGGTCCGTCGTCGACGGCCCGGTAGTCCTGCACCCGGATCTCCACCTGCGCGGCGAGGCCCTCGTCCTCGACCAGCCGCTGCGCGAGCGCCGCCTGCTCACGCGAGACCGTCACCCCCACCGCGGTCACGCCGTACTCCCGAGCGGCGTGACGCACGAAGGCGCCCCAGCCACAGCCCACGTCGAGCACCCGCATGCCCGGTTGCAGGCCGAGCTTCCGGGCGACCAGGTCGAGCTTGGCCCGCTGAGCGTCCTCGAGGGTGTAGGCCACCGAGGGTGGCTCCTCGAAGTAGGCGCAGGAGTAGACCATGGACGGCCCCAGCACCAGGCGGTAGAAGTCGTTGCCCACGTCGTAGTGGTGGGCAATCGCGTCGGCGTCCCGCGCCGCGGAGTGTCGGCGGCCGCGCAGCCGGGACTCCTCGCGCGGTGGGCGGGGCGGCGGCCCCAGGATGCCGAGCCGCAGGGCCGCGCGGGCGATGGCCCGCCGGGTGTCGGCGTCCACGCGCACCCCCGGGCCGGCCGCCGGGTCGGCCAGGCCGTCGAGCATGGAGAGGGCGGCGATGAGGTCGCCCTCGATGACGATGTCGCCAGAGACGTATGCCCGGGCGAAGCCGAGCTCGTTGGGCGCCCACAGCAGCCGCCGCAGCGCCCTGCGGGAGGCGAACCGTGCCCGGAACTGCCCGTCAGCCGGGCCGGAGCTGCTGCCGTCCCAGTAGTCCACCCGGAGTGGCAGGTCCCCACCCAGGCTGGCCCGGACCAGCGGCTCCACCACGTCAGCGACAGTCATGACGCTCAGGTGTACCGCACACCGGGGGTCTGCGCAGTCGAGATCACCCACCCGCCCCTTCTCCTCCGGGGCAGACGAGCGTGGTGGATAGAGTCCGAGCCATGGCCAACCCCGCTGCCGACCCCGCACGCCTGGCCGACCTGCTGCGCCGCCACCCCGTGTTCGACGGACACAACGACCTGCTCTGGGCGGCCCGCGAGCAGGTGGGCTATGACTTCGACCGCCTCGACCTGGCGGCCGGCACGACGAGCACCCACACCGACCTCCCGCGCCTGCGACGGGGTGGGGTCGGCGCGCAGTTCTGGTCGGTCTTCGTGCCCTCCTCCCTCACCGGCGACGACGCGGTCAGCGCCACGCTGGAGCAGATCGACGCCGGGCACCAGATGGTGGCCCGGTATGCCGGCGACCTCGCCTTCGCGCGGACGGCGGACGAGGTGGAGTCCGCCTGGGCCGGGGGGCGGGTCGCGTCGCTGCTCGGCGCGGAGGGCGGCCACTCCATCAACTGCTCCCTGGGGACCCTGCGGATGCTGCACGTGCTGGGGGTGCGCTACCTGACGCTGACCCACAACTCCAACGTCCCGTGGGCGGACTCGGCGACCGACGACCCCGTGCTGGGCGGCCTCTCCGCCTTCGGGGTCGAGGTCGTCCGCGAGATGAACCGCCTCGGCATGCTCGTCGACCTGAGCCACGTCTCCGCCGGCACCATGCGCGACGCGCTGCGCGTCTCGGAGGTCCCCGTGGTCTTCTCGCACTCGTCGGCGCGCGCGGTCTGCGACAGCCCCCGTAACGCGCCCGACGACGTGCTCGAGTCGCTGCGCGACAACGGGGGCGTCTGCATGGTGACCTTCGTGCCCAAGTTCGTGAACCCCGCCGCAGCCGCCTGGCACCAGCAGGCCGTCGAGGACGCCGCCTCCCAGGGCATCCGGCAGGCGGACGCGGCCGCGTTCTCGCCCTTCTACCGGGACTACCGCGCCCGAAACCCCGAGCCGCCCGCAACGCTCGAGGACGTGGTCCGGCACTGCGAGCACATCCGCGAGGTCGCCGGCGTCGACCACGTCGGGGTGGGTGGCGACTACGACGGCGTGGAGGTGCTGCCGCAGGGCATGGGCGACGTCACGGCCTACCCGCGGCTGCTCACCGCCCTGGCCGAGCGCGGCTGGTCCGACGACGACCTCGCCAAGCTCACGAGCGGCAACATCCTGCGCGTCATGCGTGATGCAGAGGCCCGCGCGAGGGCCCTCCAGGCAGAGCGCGGGCCGAGCCCGGCGACCTTCGAGCAGCTGGACAGGGCGCCGGCCTAGCGGCGGTGCAGCACCGTCAGGCTGACGACGCGCGAGATGATCATCGCGACGTACAGCACGCCCACGACCTGCTCGACGAGGGCCACGGAGCGTGCGTGGGGCAGCACCGGGAGGATGTCCGACAGGCCCACGCTGGTGAGCGTCGCGAAGGACAGGAACAGCAGGTTCGGGAAGCTCTGGAAGCCCTCCCCCTGGAACGAGACGAACGAGCCGGGGTAGAGCACCTGCACCGCCGTGAACGCGTAGGCGAAGCCCCACGCCACGACGGTGAAGTTGGCCCCGACAGCGAAAATCTCGTCACGGGTGACGAAGGTGTCGTCGAACAGGTAGCGCACCAGGCCGTAGGCCGTGTAGCCGTAGAACAACGCGTGCAGCACCGAGGACCACAGCCGGATCATCCCGCTGCCGGGGTACAGCCCTTCGAGCACGGTGAAGACCACCACGGGGATGCCGAGGAGAATCGCGATCCAGGTGAGAGCCGGCGTCGCCCGCACCGCCCAGACAGCCACGGCCAGCACCAAGATCCCGAAGACGCCGAGGACCGCGCGCCCGGCGGGGGTGTCGCCCGTGAACGGGTAGGCGAGGACGGCAACCAGCTGGGCCGCGAGCAGCACCCCCGAGGGGTGCTGCCTGATGGTGGCGATCCACTGCGACATGGCGCCAACCCTAGGGGGCCCGTCGTCGCCGGACGCGACGACGGCGGCCGGCTCAGTCGCGCAGGGAGGAAGCGCGCAGGGTCAGCCCCGCGACGAGCGCGGCCCCGGTGGCCGTCACGGCCATGACCAGCGCCATCGGCACTGCGGACCCCGAGCCCATGGCGCCGATCAGCGGGGCCGCCGCCCCGCCGATGACGAACTGGGAGGCCCCCAGCAGCGCAGCGGCGGTGCCGGCCGCCTCGCCGTGACGCGTCAGTGCGAGTGCAGGGGTGTTCGGCAGGGTCAGGCCGCAGGCGAAGAGGAGGAACCAGAGCGGGCCCAGGATGAGGGGCAGCCCCCCGAAGCCGGTCGCCGCCGCCGCGAGCAGCGCCAGGCTGGCCAGGGCGCCGAGGGTGACGCCGGCGCGGACGATGTCGCGGGGACCGAAGCGGCGCAGCAGGAACGGGTTGAGCTGCGACCCGGTCAGGAAGCCGAGGGAGTTCAGGCCGAACGCGAGGCCGAACTGGGCCACGCTCAGGCCGTAGATGTCCTGCAGGACGAACGAGGAGCCCCCGATGTAGGAGAAGAGGGTCGCGAACATCAGCCCCGAGATCAGCACCAGCCCGACGAACGTGCGGTCCCTCAGCAGCGAGCCGTAGGTGCGCAGCACCGGCAGTGGCTGCAGGCGACGGCGGCGCTCGACGGGCAGCGTCTCGCGGAGCAGCACGGACGCGACCGTGACCAGCACCATGCCGGCCAGCGAGACCAGGACGAACACGCCACGCCAGGAGGTGTGGGCCAGCACGGCGCCCCCGATGGTCGGCGCCACGATGGGCGCGATGCCCATGACGAGCATCAGCCGCGAGAGCAGCGTGGCGGCGGCGGAGCCGCTGAACAGGTCGCGCACGATGGCCATCGCGACCACCGAGACCGCGGCATTGCCGAGGCCCTGGGCCACGCGGGCGGCCGTGAGCAGCTCGACCGTGGGGGCCGACGCGGCGAACAGCGACGCAACGATGTGCAGGGCCAGACCGGCGATGAGGGGCTTGCGGCGGCCGATGGCGTCGGCGAGCGGGCCGACGAGCAGCTGCCCGAGCCCGAGGCCGAGGAGGATCCCGGTGAGGGTGCCCTGTACCTGCGCCTCCGTGGCGGCCAGCTCGTGGGCGATGGACGGCATCGCGGGCAGGTACGTGTCGATCGTGAGCGGGCCGATGGCGATGAGGGCGCCGAGGACCAGGACGAACTTGGCGTAGGACCGGCCCTTGGGCGCCTCGACCATGACTGGCCGAGCGCCGGGCCGACGGCGGCGGGTCTGCTGCGCGGCAGGGGTTGCCTGCTCGGTCGTCAGCTCGGTCGTCAGCTCAGTCGTCGGCGCAGTCACTCAGGGCCCAACCCCGCGGGGTGGGCGAGTTATTCCTTGCCGCTTCAACGACCGTGTATGCCGGGGCGCGCCCTCCGTGCCGAATGGCACCGTGCGCACTCCCCCGGCATACCGGAGTCACGGTCCTCAGCGCTCGGTGAGCGACCAGGCGTCCTCGTCGCTCTCTCCCTCGACCTGCTCGTAGTCGTCGAGGTTCGGCCCGAGGTCTCGCGGGGCGTACCCGCCCGTCGGGACCTCGTCAGTGCGGTCGACCGAGGCGTCGGTCACGGGCGCCTGTCCGTCGAAGACCGGCTCCGGGTCGGGCACCTCCTCGCCCCGCATCAGCGCCAGCGTGGTCGGCAGGTCGTCGGGCTTGACCAGCACGTCACGGGCCTTGGAGCCCTCGGACGGGCCGACCACGCCCCGCGACTCGAGCAGGTCCATGAGGCGGCCGGCCTTGGCGAAGCCGACGCGCAGCTTGCGCTGGAGCATCGACGTCGAGCCGAACTGCGTGGTGACCACGAGCTCGGTGGCCTGCAGCAGCAGGTCGAGGTCGTCGCCGATGTCGTCCTCGACCTGCTTCTTGGCGGCGACCACGGTGACGTCGTCGCGGTAGTTGGGCTTGAGCTGCTCGGTGACGTGCTTGACGACGTTCTGGATCTCCGACTCGGTGACCCAGGCGCCCTGCACGCGCATCGGCTTGCTGGAGCCCATGGGCAGGAACAGCGCGTCACCCTGGCCGATGAGCTTCTCGGCGCCGGGCTGGTCGAGCACGACCCGGCTGTCGGCGAGCGAGGAGGTCGCGAAGGCCATCCGCGAGGGCACGTTGGCCTTGATGAGCCCGGTGACCACGTCCACGGAGGGCCGCTGCGTGGCCAGCACGAGGTGGATGCCGGCGGCGCGGGCGAGCTGGGTGATGCGGACGATCGACTCCTCGACGTCGCGGGGGGCCACCATCATGAGGTCGGCGAGCTCGTCGACGATCACGAGCAGGTAGGGGTAGGGGTGGATGACCCGCTCCGAGCCGGGCAGCGGCTTGACCTTGCCCGCCCGGACCGCCTTGTTGAAGTCGTCGACGTGCTTGAAGCCGTACATCGCGAGGTCGTCGTACCGCGTGTCCATCTCGCGCACGACCCACTGCAGCGCCTCAGCGGCCTTCTTGGGGCTCGTGATGATCGGCGTGATCAGGTGCGGGATGCCCTCGTAGGCCGTCAGCTCCACGCGCTTGGGGTCCACGAGCACCATGCGGACCTCGTCGGGGGTCGAGCGCATGAGGATCGAGGTGATCATCGAGTTGACGAAGCTCGACTTTCCGGCGCCCGTCGCTCCCGCCACGAGCAGGTGGGGCATCTTGGCGAGGTTGGCGATGACGTACCCGCCCTCGACGTCCTTGCCGACGCCCATCACCATCGGGTGCTCGTTGCCGCGCGCCGCCTGGGAGCGCAGCACGTCGCCGAGGCTGACCTTCTCGCGGTCGGCGTTCGGGATCTCGATGCCGATCGCGGACTTGCCGGGGATGGGGCTGAGGATGCGCACGTCCGCCGAGGCCACGGCATACGCGATGTTCTTCGACAGCGCGGTGACGCGCTCGACCTTGGTGCCGCGGCCGAGCTCGACCTCGTAGCGGGTGACGGTCGGGCCGCGGCTGAAGCCCGTGACCTGGGCGTCGATGTCGAACTGCTCGAGGACCTGGGTGAGGGACTCGACCACCCGG
>Ga0247818_10002691_pt1 | contig 11458 bp, 9 predicted proteins | sample 13C_Glucose_Day1_FD_192424 | JGI IMG/M metagenome (GOLD analysis project Ga0247818, IMG submission 192424) | Soil microbial communities from agricultural site in Penn Yan, New York, United States - 13C_Glucose_Day1 | ecosystem: Environmental > Terrestrial > Soil > Agricultural land | place: USA...
TCGACCACCGGCGACGCCCGCCGCCTCCCCCACGCCCCGGGCGTCGCTGGTGGTCGACGCGCTGGGCCGGCGCTGCCCGGTCCCGGTGATCGAGCTCGCAAAGGTGATCGGAGAGGTACCCGTGGGCGGCACGGTGACGGTGCTCGCCGACGACGAGGCCGCCCGGCTGGACATTCCGGCCTGGTGCACGATGCGCGAACAGGAGTACGTGGGTGAGGAGCCGGCGGACCGCGGCTCGGCCTATGTGGTGCGCCGGCTCCTGTGACCCGTACGCCAGGTCAGGAGAGGTGCTTGCGGACCTCGGTGGCGGCCTCGTCGCCGTACGCCTTGGTGAAGCGGTCCATGAAGTGGGTGCGGCGCAGGGTGTACTCCTGGGTGCCCACGGTCTCGATGACCAGGGTGGCGAGCATGCAGCCGACCTGCGCGGCGCGTTCCAGGTTCACGCCCCAGGCGAGGCCCGAGAGGAAGCCGGCGCGGAAGGCGTCGCCGACGCCGGTCGGGTCCGCCTTGCGCTCCTCCTCGGCACAGGCGACCTCGATGGGGTCGTGGCCGGCCCGGTCGATACGGACGCCACGGGCGCCGAGGGTGGTGACGCGGTGGCCGACGCGGGACAGGATCTCCTCGTCGCTCCAGCCGGTCTTGGACTCGATGAGCCCCTTCTCGTACTCGTTGGAGAAGAGGTACGTCGCGCCGTCGAGAAGGATCCGGATCTCCTCGCCGTCCATCCGGGCGATCTGCTGCGAGAAGTCCGCGGCGAACGGGATGCCCCGCAGACGGCACTCCTCCGTGTGGCGGAGCATCGCTTCGGGGTCGTCGGCGCCGATGGAGACGAGGTCGAGCCCGCCGACCCGGTCGGCGACGCTCTTGAGCTCGATCAGCCGGGCCTCACTCATCGCGCCCGTGTAGAAGGAGCCGATCTGGTTGTGGTCCGAGTCCGTCGTGCAGACGAAGCGGGCCGTGTGCAGGACCTCGGAGATCCTGACCGAGCCGGTGTCGACACCGTGCCGGTCGAGCCAGGCCCGGTAGTCGTCGAAGTCCGCCCCGGCGGCACCGACCAGGATCGGCTCCGTTCCGAGCAGACCCATGCCGAAGGCGATGTTGGCGGCCACGCCCCCGCGGCGCACGTCGAGGTTGTCGACGAGGAAGGAGAGGGAGACCGTGTGCAGCTGGTCCGCGACCAACTGGTCGGCGAAACGGCCGGGGAAGGTCATCAGGTGGTCGGTGGCGATGGAGCCGGTGACTGCAATGCGCACGGCGAGGATGCTCCTGCGGATGGCGGACGGGACGCGGTGAGCGTGCCCGCCCGGAACGGCATGACAGTTCACGCTACCCGCTTCGGCGATCTCGCTCGAAGGGGCAAAACTACCCGATAGTAGGTCTTTCTACCTGAGCTCCACTCTGCGTACGGTGCGGATATGTCGAACACCATTCTTCCGCGTGAGTCCGAGATGAGCCTGGCCGAGCTGCGCGGCGACTGCGCGCGGATGGCTCCGCACTGGGTCGTACCCGCCAGGACCGCCACGGAGCCGGTGGAGCCCTCCCGTATCCACGGGGTCACCGTGCCGCCGTCCTCCGCCCGGCTGATCGACGCCATGTCCGACTACGGGGACTGATCGGGGCGGCTCCCCCGCGCAGGCGGGTGGAACCGCACGCTCCTCCGCCCCGTCCCACCGGTGTCCCCACGCCGGGGACGGACGATGCGCCAGTGACGGCCAGGCAGCCGAAGGAGCGATCCGGTGAGCACCGAGCGACCCGAGAATGACGTGACCGGCCCACGGCGGCGGCGTTCGCCGCTCGCCGTGGCCACGGTGGCCGCAGCCGTGCTGCTGACCGGGGGCGGGGCGGCCTACTGGGCCTCCACGGCCGCGGGCGACGCCGGTACGGACGCCGGGCGGCCTGCCGCGGACGGCACACCTCCGCCCCTGGCACTGGACCTCGCGGACGGCCCCTCGGCGCCGTCACAGGGCATCGCGCCGGGAGAACCCGACCCGCACGGCGGCGCGGTCGTGTACCGCTCCGAGGGGGTGCTGCCCGAAGGCCCCGGCACGGCCGCCGTCCACCGGGCGGAGGGCACGGTGAGCGCGGCCGAGGTGACACGGCTGGCAAAGGCTCTCGGGCTGCCGGGCACGCCCCGCGCGGAAGGCGCGGCCTGGAAGGTGGGCAGCGAGGGGGACGGGTCGGGGCCCTTCCTGCGGGTCGACAAGCAGGCGCCGGGAACCTGGACGTTCGCGCGGTACGCCGTGGGCGGCACGGATGGCTGCGAGTCCGCCGGGACCTGCTCGAAGCGCGGCACGGCTCCGTCCGGCTCCCCCGTGGGCGAGAAGGCCGCGAAGGCGGCGGCGGTTCCGGTGCTGAAGGCCGTGGGGCAGGACGGCGCCGCTCTCGACGCGCGTCAGCTGATGGGTTCCGTACGGGTGGTGAACGCCGACCCCGTGGTCGGAGGACTGCCGACCTACGGCTGGCCGACCGGGATCCAGGTGGGCGCGGACGGTGAGATCGTCGGCGGCAGCGGGCATCTGAAGGGGCTGGAGAAGGACGACAGCTATCCGGTGCTCGCCGCGCAGGACGCACTCAAGCAGCTGAACGCGGAGAGCTCGCGGGCGGCGAAGGGCGGCATCGGCGGCTGCGCGACCCCGGTGCCCCTGGAAGACGACTCGGTCGAGGGCGGTCAGCCGGAGGGCGGTCCGGCCTCGCCGGAGGCGGGCTGCGAGGCGCGGCAGGACACACCGCCGCCCACCACGATGACGGTCGAGAAGGCCACGTTCGGGCTCGCCGCCCGGACCTCGGCCGGGGAGCCGGTCCTGGTGCCCTCGTGGCTGTTCTCCGTACGGCCCGACGGGGGCGGCCCGGAGCGCACCGTCGTACAGGTCGCGGTGGATCCGGAGCACCTGGCTCCGGACGCGAGCAGTCCCGCTCCGGAGCCCACGCGGGACCCGGCGGACCGGGGTACGGAGATCCTCTCGTACAGCTCGGACGGCCGGACGCTGGAGGTCACCTTCTGGGGCGGCGTGTGCAGCACCTACGAGGCCGGCGCCACGGAGGACGGCAAGCGGGTCCGGGTCACGGTCGTCGAGTCGCAGCCGGAGCCGGGGAAGGCGTGCATCATGATCGCCAAGGAGCTGACCCGGACGGTGACACTGGACGCGCCGCTGGACGGCCGGACCGTGGTCGACGCGGACACCGGCCGGACGGTGCCGCGCGCCTGAGCCCCCGCGCGGCACGGCGGTCACGCGAAAGGCCGCCGTGCGAGGCGGAGGGCCGCACGGCAACGCGAAGCGGCGGCGCTCCCGGGAAGGGGAGCGCCGCCGCTTTCGTACGACCCGGGCTCAGCTGAAGGAGTCACCACAGGCGCAGGAACCCGTGGCGTTCGGGTTGTCGATCGTGAAGCCCTGCTTCTCGATGGTGTCCACGAAGTCGACAGAGGCACCGCCCAGGTACGGGGCGCTCATCCGGTCGGTGACGACCTTGACGCCTCCGAAGTCCTTCACGACGTCCCCGTCGAGCGAGCGCTCGTCGAAGAAGAGCTGGTAGCGCAGGCCCGAGCAGCCTCCGGGCTGCACGGCGACGCGCAGCGCGAGGTCGTCCCGGCCTTCCTGCTCCAGCAGGGCCTTGACCTTGGCTGCGGCGGCGTCGGACAGGAGGATGCCGTCGCTCACGGTGGTGGTCTCGTCCGATACGGACATCTGCTTCTCTCCCGGGTTGTACGGACTGCTTGCCGACGGTTGCAACCGTCGGGGCCGCGGATTCATTCCGGGCCAGGCGCGTGTCTGTTCACCTTCATGCTCGCACACCACCCCGGCCGGGGGATGCGTCACATCGACGCTATCGGCATCGTCAAGCTGACACGAAGCGGTTATGATAGATAGCGTCAATTAGACGAAAAGGCGTTTCGCAGAAAAGAAAGGGTGCGTGTCGTGACCACCGCCCAGCCCCTGGATGTCCAGCCCACGCCCCTCGCCCTTCTGCTGCTCGGCCGCGAGGCCGACCCGCGGAGCGAGCGCGGGGTCGAATGCCCCGGCGACCTGCCCTCCCCGTCCGACCCGGACCTGGTGGCACGGGCGCGCGCGGCCAAGGAGAAGCTCGGGGACAAGGTCTTCGTGCTCGGCCACCACTACCAGCGCGACGAGGTCATCCAGTTCGCCGACGTCACCGGTGACTCCTTCAAGCTCGCCCGGGACGCGGCGGCACGGCCCGAGGCGGAGTACATCGTCTTCTGTGGCGTGCACTTCATGGCGGAGTCCGCGGACATCCTGACCGGCGACGACCAGAAGGTCGTCCTGCCCGACCTGGCCGCGGGCTGCTCGATGGCCGACATGGCCACCGCGGAGCAGGTCGCCGAGTGCTGGGACGTGCTGACGGAGGCCGGGGTCGCCGAACAGGTCGTGCCGGTCTCGTACATGAACTCCTCCGCGGACATCAAGGCCTTCACCGGCCGGCACGGGGGCACGATCTGCACCTCGTCCAACGCGAAGCGGGCGCTGGAGTGGGCCTTCGAGCAGGGCGACAAGGTCCTCTTCCTGCCCGACCAGCACCTGGGCCGGAACACAGCCGTGCGGGACATGGGGATGTCCCTGGAGGACTGCGTCCTCTACAACCCGCACAAGCCGAACGGCGGGCTGACCGCGCAGGAGCTGCGCGACGCGAAGATGATCCTGTGGCGCGGGCACTGCTCGGTGCACGGGCGCTTCTCGGTGGAGTCCGTCGAGGACGTCCGGGCGCGGATTCCGGGCGTCAACGTGCTGGTGCACCCGGAGTGCAAGCACGAGGTGGTGGCCGCCGCGGACTACGTGGGTTCGACGGAATACATCATCAAGGCGCTGGAGGCGGCTCCGGCCGGTTCCAAGTGGGCGATCGGTACGGAGCTGAACCTCGTCCGGCGGCTGGCCAATCGTTTCGCCGCGGAGGACAAGGAGATCGTCTTCCTCGACAAGACGGTCTGCTTCTGCTCGACGATGAACCGGATCGACCTGCCGCACCTGGTGTGGACCCTTGAGTCGCTGGCCGAGGGCAACCTGGTCAACCGGATCCAGGTCGACGCCGAGACGGAGAAGTTCGCGAAGCTGGCGCTCGAGCGGATGCTGGCGCTGCCGTAGGGCTGCTCGGGGGCTCTGCCCCGGACCCCCCGCCGAAAGGGGAAGGCCCCGATGCCGTCGCACGGCATCGGGGCCTTCCCGTTTGCTGCAGGCCTCCGGTCAGGCCTTCGCGGGCTCCGGCTCCTCGGAGGCGGGCTCCTGGGCCGCATCCGGGGTGTTGCCGCCGGACTTCGCCTCGCGCTTGGCCGCTTTCTTCTCCGCGCGGCGCTCCTTGCGGAGCTCGACCATCGCGTAGAGCGTGGGCACCAGGAGCAGGGTGAGCAGCGTGGAGGTGATCAGACCGCCGATCACCACGACCGCCAGCGGCTGGGAGATGAAGCCGCCTTCGCCGGTGACGCCGAGCGCCATCGGCAGGAGGGCGAAGATCGTCGCCAGTGCCGTCATGAGGATCGGGCGCAGACGGTGACGTCCGCCCTCGACGACCGCCTCGACGACGCCCATGCCCTGCGACCTGTACTGGTTGATCAGGTCGATGAGCACGATCGCGTTGGTCACCACGATGCCGATCAGCATCAGCATGCCGATCATCGCCGGGACGCCCATCGGGGTTCCGGTGGCGACGAGGAGACCGATGGCGCCGGTCGCCGCGAAGGGGATGGAGACCAGCAGGATCAGCGGCTGGATGAGCGACCTGAAGGTGGCCACCAGCAGCATGAAGACGATCGCGATGGCCGCCAGCATGGCCAGGCCCAGCTTCATGAAGGCGTCGTCCTGGTCCTGCGACACGCCGCCGATGGTCGCGGTCGCGCCCTCCGGGAGGTCCAGGTCGTCGATCTTCGTCTGGAGCGAGGTGCTGACCGCGCCCGTGTTGTCGCCGGTCGGCTTGGCGGTGATCGTCGCCGCGCGCTGGCCGTCGATCCGGGTCATGGAGACCGGGCCGGGGACCAGCTCGACGTCGGCGATCCGGCCGAGTGTGACGGGACCGAGCGGCAGGGCCTTCAGTTCCGCCATCGTGGTGGCCGGGTGCGCCGACTTCACCAGGACGTCGCGCTCGGCGTCGTCCATGATCACCTTGCCGGACGGGGTGCCGCGCACCGCGCCGGCGACCGCGGCGCCGAGCGTGGCCTGGTTGAATCCCGCGTCGGCCGCCTTGTCGGTGGCCTTGACCGAGATGCGCGGGACGCTCTGTGCGAGGTCGCTCTGGACGTCGGTGACGTCGTCGAGCTTCGCCACCTCGGCCCGCACCGCCTCGGACGCCTTCTTCAGGACGTCCGCGTCGGCGGCCTTGACCACGACGCTCAGGTCCTGGCTGGCGAAACCGTCACCCGCGGCGATCGTGGTGTCGCCGATGCCGTCGAGCTTGCCGAGGGCCTCGTCGATCCGCTCCTGGGTGGCGTCGAAGTCCGCCGAGTCCTTCAGGGTGATCTGGTAGGACGCCTGGTTGGCACCCGTGCCGCCGCCGAAGGCGGCCATGAAGCCGGAGGACCCGACCGTGACCTGGTAGTCCTCGACACCGGAATCCGACGCGAGGACCTTCTCGACCTTCTTCGCCGCCTCGTCGGCCGCCTCCAGGCTCGTGCCGGGAGTCAGCTCCTGCTTGACGGAGAGGACCTCCTGCTCACCCTGGTCGAAGAAGTTCGTCTTGAGCAGGGGGGCCATGCCGAGGGTGCCGAACAGGACCACGAAGGCGATGACGATGCTGGTGACACGCCGCCGGGTCGCGAAACGCAGCACCGGGACGTAGATGCGCTGGAGCCGGCTCGCGGCTTCCTTCTCCTCGGCCTTGCGGCGTGCCGCGTCCGGGTCGCCGTCGGTGCCCTTGGGGGCCCGCAGGAACCAGTACGACAGGACCGGTACGACGGTCAGCGAGACCAGCAGCGAAGCCAGCAGCGCCGCCGTGACGGTGAGGGAGAACGAACCGAAGAGCTGGCCGACCATGCCGCCGACCAGGCCGATGGGCAGGAAGACCGCGACGGTGGTGAGCGTGGACGAGGTGACCGCGCCGGCGACCTCCTTGACGGCGGTGGTGATCGCCGAGTGGCGCTCCTCGCCGTAACCGAGGTGCCGCTTGATGTTCTCCAGGACCACGATGGAGTCGTCGACGACGCGGCCGATCGCGATGGTCAGCGCGCCGAGCGTGAGCATGTTCAACGACAGGTCACGGGTCCAGAGCACGATCAGCGCCAGGACCACGGAGAGCGGGATGGAGACCGCGGTGACCAGGGTGGAGCGGATCGAGGCGAGGAACACCAGGATCACGACGACCGCGAAGAGCAGGCCGAGCGCGCCTTCGGTGGTCAGGCCGGAGATCGCCTTGGAGACGGCGGGCCCCTGGTCCGAGACGACCGTGAGCTCGGCACCGGCGCCGAGGTCCTTGCGCAGGTCGGGAAGCTTGTCCTGGACGGCGTCCGAGATGGCGACGGCGCTGCCGTCCTGGTCCATCGTCGCCATGACGGCGAGGCTCGGCTTGCCGTTCGTGCGGGTGATGGAGGCGGCGGTGGCGGGCTCCTGCTTCACCGTGGCGACGTCACCGACACGGACCGGCTTCCCGCTCTCACCCGTCGCCGGGTTCTGCGCGGAGACCTTGAGGTCCTCGATCTCCTCGAGCGAGGTGAACGAGCCGCCGACCTGGATGGTGCGGCTCTTGCCCGACTCGGCGAAGGAGCCGGCCGGGACGGTGGCGCCTCCCGCCTGGAGGGCCTGGGCCAGCGAGGCGGCGTTCAGACCCGCCGCGGCGAGCTTCTTGTCGTCCGGGACGACGGCGACCTGGAGGTCCTGGACGCCGTCCACCGTGACCTGGCCGACGCCGTCGATGTCCTCGATGGCAGGGACGACCGTGCGGTCCAGCTGGTCGGCGAGCGCCTGCTGGTCCTTGTCGGAGGTGACGGCGAGGACGACGGTCGGGATGTCGTCCGTGGAACCGGCGATGACCTGCGGGTCCACGTCGTCGGGCAGCTGGATGCGGGCACGGTTCACGGCCTGCTGGATGTCGGCGACGAGCTGCTTGGTGCCTTCGTCACCGAAGTCGAAGGTCGCCATGATGACGGCGTTGCCCTCGCTGGCGGTCGAGGTGATGCCCTCGACGCCGTCGACCGCCTTGATGCTGTTCTCGAGGGGTTCGACGACCTGCTTCTCGACCACGTCGGGAGACGCGCCCTGGTAGGGCGCCAGCACCGACACCATCGGGAGCTCGATGGTGGGCAGCAACTGCTGCTTGAGCTGCGGGATCGCGATCGCGCCGAACACGAGCGCGACGATCGAGATCAGCCCGATCAGGGCCCGTTGCGCGAGGCTGAATCTGGACAGCCAGGACATGGGTGGGTCTCTCTTCTGTGGCGTACGCGGCAGGTGGGCGGCTGTTCGGCGACGCACATGGTCACGACGGCGACACATGTGGACGCGGGGACACAGCCCGCCCACCTATACGTTCGCCGATCCCTCGAGCGAATTCGTCGGCCCGCGGGTTGCTTTCTCGTTCCGCGCATACCGCAGCTGGAGTAGCCGGAACTCCACCCGTCACTCCACCCTGGGACGAACCAGGCCCGATTCGTACGCGATGACCACCAATTGCGCCCGGTCCCGTGCTCCGAGCTTCGCCATGGCCCTGTTCACATGGGTCTTCACGGTGAGGGGACTGACGGCGAGCCGGTCGGCGATCTGGTCGTTGGAATGACCGCCCGCGACCAGCACCAGCACCTCGCGCTCGCGCCCCGTGAGCGCCGCCAGGCGCGCGGAGTACTCGGCGGAGTCCCGGCCCTCGCCCGCACCCCCGCCCTGCGCGAGGAAGTTGGTGATCAGGCCCTTGGTGGCCGCCGGGGAGAGCAGCGCCTCTCCGGCGGCGGCGATGCGGATGGCGTTGAGCAGTTCCTCCGGCTCGGCCCCCTTGCCGAGGAAGCCGGAGGCGCCGGCGCGCAGCGCCTGCACCACGTACTCGTCGACCTCGAAGGTGGTCAGCATGACGATCCGTACGCCCGCGAGGTCCGGGTCCGCGCTGATCGTCCGGGTCGCGGCGAGTCCGTCGGTGCCCGGCATCCGGATGTCCATCAGGACGACGTCGGCCCGCGTCGAACGGGCCAGCGCCACGGCCTGTGCCCCGTCCGCGGCCTCGCCGACGACCCGCATGTCGGGCTCGGAGTCGACCAGGACGCGGAACGCGCTGCGCAGCAGTGCCTGGTCGTCCGCGAGCAGCACCTTGATGGGCGTCATGCGCATCCCCCCGTCCTCCCCGCCGTGCCCGGCCCTTCCGGCGCGCCTGCGCGGGCGGTGACCGGCAGGATCGCATGGACCCGGAAGCCGCCCCCGTAACGGGGTCCCGCCGTGAGCGTGCCGCCGAGCGCGGTGACGCGCTCGCGCATGCCGATCAGGCCGTGGCCGCCGCCGTCGTCCGCTCCTGGGGCGGGGACCGCGCCCCCGCCGCTGTCCAGGACGGTGATCTCGGCGGTCCCCCCGACGCGTACGACGCTCACCTCGGCCTTGGCGCCGGGGCCCGCGTGCTTGCGTACGTTGGTCAGGGCCTCCTGGATGATCCGGTAGGCCGCGAGGTCGGCCGCGGCCGGGAGCGGGCTGTCCCGGTCGGTGCAGGCCACCTCGACGGGCAGACCGGCGTTGCGGAACGTCTCCACCAGCGCGTCCAGGAGGGCGAGCCCGGGCGCGGGTTCGGTCGGCGCCTCCGGGTCGCCGGACTGGCGCAGCAGGCCGACCGTGGCCCGCAGTTCGTTCAGCGCCGAGCGGCTGGCCTCCCGTACGTGGGCGAGTGCCTCCTTGGCCTGGTCGGGGCGCTTGTCCATGACGTGCGCGGCGACTCCGGCCTGGACGTTCACCAGGGCGATGTGGTGGGCCACGACGTCGTGCAGGTCCCGGGCGATCCGCAGCCGTTCCTCGGCGACCCTGCGGCGCGCCTCCTCGTCGCGGGTGCGCTCCGCGCGCTCGGCCCGTTCCCTGATCGCGTCGATGAACGCCCTCCTGCTGCGCACCGCGTCCCCCGCCGCTCCGGCCAGGCCCGTCCAGGCGAGGACCCCGAGGTTCTCCTGGCTGTACCAGGGGCTGGCTCCGGCCACCATGGCGGTCACGGTCAGCACCCCCATCGTCAGCAGACCGGCGCGCCAGGTGGTGGGGCGGTCGGTGCCGGCCGCGATGGTGTAGAGCGCGATGACCGTGCTCATCACGACGGGGGCGGGCGGGTCCATCAGGAGGAATTCGGCGGTCGACAGCAGGCCGGTCACGGCGAGCACCGTCACGGGCCTGCGCCGGCGCATGACGAGCGCCCCTGCGGCGAGCACCATCAGGAGCACGCTCGACGGTTCGGGGGTCCGGGTGCCGAAGACGGGTCCGCGGCCCGGGTTCTGCTCGGCGAAGGACGCGCAGATCATGCAGGCGAGCACGGCGGCGGCGAGCCACGCGTCGAAGGCGAGGGGGTGGCCGCGCAGCCAGCGGCGGGCACGCACGAACCCGGTTCCGAGGGTGGTCACGTCGGACAACGGTACGGCGTGCCCTCGACGGCCGGGTCCTGGCGATGTGCGGGGCCGTCACGGAGGGGGTGCACAGCGTGGTGCCCCGCGCCGGCCGGAGCCGGGGCGGGGCACCACGAGGAGTGCGGAACGGGCAGGCCCGTCAGCCGGGGATCAGCCCGCCGTCGCGGAGCATGGAGCGCACGTCTTCGAGGGTGGCGTCGGGTGCCGGAAGGATCAGCTCGGAGGGCTCCAGGGAGTCGTCCGGGAGCGGGGAGCCGAGCTCGCGCACCTTGTCCAGGAGCGCGTGGAGCGTGGTGCGGAAGCCGGGCCCGTCACCGCTCTCCATCTCCGCGAGGAGTATGTCGTCCAGCTCGTCGAGCTCGGCCACATGGCTCTCGGCCAGGCTGACCTGGCCCTCCCCCATGATCCGTACGATCATGACGCCGTCCTCACTGCTTGTCGAACTTGTGCGGGGACTGCTGCGACTGCGGTGCAGCGTCCTGCGCACCGCCCTCGATGGCCTGCTGCTGCCCGGCGGAACCTCCTGCCAGCTCCGCCTTCATCCGCTGCAGTTCCAGTTCCACATCCGTACCACCGGAGATCCGGTCCAGCTCGGCGGCGATGTCGTCCTTGGCCGTGCCGGACGGGTCGTCCAGGGCCCCGGAGGCCAGCAGTTCGTCGATGGCTCCCGCGCGTGCCTGGAGCTGCTGGGTCTTGTCCTCGGCCCGCTGGATCGCGAGGCCGACGTCGCCCATCTCCTCGGAGATGCCGGAGAAGGCCTCACCGATCCGGGTCTGGGCCTGGGCCGCGGTGTAGGTGGCCTTGATGGTCTCCTTCTTCGTGCGGAAGGCGTCGACCTTGGCTTGCAGGCGCTGGGCCGCGAGGGTGAGCTTCTCCTCCTCGCCCTGCAGCGTCCGGTGCTGCGTCTCCAGGTCGCTGACCTGCTGCTGCAGGGCGAGGAGGAGAAGCTCACCC
>Ga0247818_10002693_pt1 | contig 11456 bp, 13 predicted proteins | sample 13C_Glucose_Day1_FD_192424 | JGI IMG/M metagenome (GOLD analysis project Ga0247818, IMG submission 192424) | Soil microbial communities from agricultural site in Penn Yan, New York, United States - 13C_Glucose_Day1 | ecosystem: Environmental > Terrestrial > Soil > Agricultural land | place...
CGCTCTCGCACTACACCGACTGGACCATCGGCCACGTACACGCCGGCGCGCTCGGCTGGGTGGCGATGATCTCCATTGGCGCGATCTACCACATGATTCCTCGCCTGTTCGGCCGTGCGCAGATGCACAGCGTCGGCCTGATCAACGCGCACTTCTGGCTCGCGACCATCGGCACCGTGCTGTACATCGCGTCGATGTGGGTCAACGGCATCACTCAGGGCCTGATGTGGCGTGCCATCAACGACGACGGCACCCTCACCTACTCGTTCGTTGAAGCGCTGCAGGCCAGCCACCCGGGTTACATCGTGCGTGCCTTGGGCGGTGCGTTCTTCGCCAGCGGCATGTTCCTGATGGCTTACAACGTCTGGCGCACCGTGCGCGCCTCGAACCCGGCTGAAGCCGAAGCCGCCGCCCAGATCGCTGTCGTTGGAGCTCACTGATGAAGCATGAAGCTGTCGAGAAGAATATTGGCCTGCTGGCCTTCTTCATGGTCATCGCCGTCAGCATTGGCGGCCTGACCCAGATCGTTCCGCTGTTCTTCCAGGACGTCACCAACAAGCCGGTTGAGGGCATGAAGCCGCGTTCGGCACTGGAACTGGAGGGCCGCGACGTCTACATCGCCAACGGTTGTGTCGGCTGCCACTCGCAGATGATCCGTCCGTTCCGCGCTGAAACCGAACGCTACGGCCACTACTCGGTCGCAGGTGAAAGCGTCTGGGACCACCCGTTCCTGTGGGGTTCCAAACGTACCGGTCCGGACCTGGCTCGCGTGGGCGGTCGTTACTCCGATGACTGGCAGCGTGCGCACCTGTACAACCCGCGCAACGTGGTGCCTGAGTCGAAAATGCCGGCTTACCCGTTCCTCGTGGAAAACAAGCTCGACGGCAAAGACACGGCCAAGAAGATGGAAGTGTTGCGCACGCTCGGCGTCCCTTACACCGACGAAGACATCGCCGGTGCAAAAGATGCCGTGAAGGGCAAAACCGAAATGGACGCGCTGGTGGCCTACCTTCAGGGCCTGGGCACCATCATCAAAAGCAAACGGTGATTCTTCATGGATATCGGGATGATTCGCGGCCTGGGCACCGTTGTCGTGATGGTGGCCTTCATCGGTTTGGCGTTATGGGTATTCAGCCCCAAGCGCAAGTCGGAGTTTGAAGACGCAACCTTGCTGCCTTTTGCGGATGATCCCGAAGCCATCAAGCACGTCGAGCAAGCTTCTAGGAGTAACAAAGAATGACTACATTCTGGAGTCTGTACGTCACAGTCCTCAGTCTCGGTACGATCTTTTCCCTGACCTGGCTGCTGCTGTCGACCCGCAAGGGCCAGCGCAGCGAGCAGACGGAAGAGACGGTGGGCCACTCCTTCGACGGGATCGAGGAGTACGACAACCCACTGCCGAAATGGTGGTTCATGCTGTTCGTGGGCACCATTGTGTTTGCCCTCGGTTATCTGGTGCTGTACCCGGGCCTGGGCAACTGGAAAGGCCTGCTGCCGGGCTACAACTACCTTGATACCGACAAGCAGACCGCGTTCGCCAACGGCCAGACCGGCTGGACCGGCGTGCACGAATGGGAAAAGGAAATGGCCCGCTCGGACGCCAGGTTCGGTCCGATCTTCGCCAAGTTCGCGGCGATGCCGATCGAGGAAGTCGCCAAGGATCCGCAAGCGCTGAAGATGGGTGGCCGTCTGTTCGCCTCCAACTGCTCGGTCTGCCACGGTTCCGACGCCAAGGGTGCCTACGGCTTCCCGAACCTGACCGACGCCGACTGGCGCTGGGGCGGCGAGCCGGAAACCATCAAGACCACCATCATGGGCGGCCGTCACGCAGTGATGCCGGCCTGGGCCGAAGTCATTGGCGAACAAGGCGTAGCCGACGTCGCAGCTTTCGTGGTGACTCAACTTGATGGCCGCAAACTGCCGGAAGGCACCAAGGCTGACCCGGCCAACGGCCAGAAACTGTTCGCCGCCAACTGCGTGGCCTGCCACGGTCCATCAGGCAAAGGCACCCCGGCCATGGGCGCGCCTGACCTGACCCACCCGGCCGCGTTCATCTACGGTTCGAGCTTCGCACAACTGCAGCAGACCATCCGTTACGGCCGTCAGGGCCAGATGCCTGCGCAGGAACAACTGCAAGGCAACGACAAGGTGCACCTGCTGGCAGCGTACGTCTACAGCCTGTCCCACGGTGAAAAAGCGCCGGAAGCCGAGACCCGGTAAGGCCAACGCCTGACGCAAAATAAAGCCCCCGCCAGTGCTCTGGCGGGGGCTTTTTTATGGGCGACACCCTTGCGTTTCATACCTTGAGACACATGCCTGATGGACTCGATCCACCATGCTCTGTAGGGTCTTCCGCAGCCCGATGATCGGCATCGGAGCCACTTCAAGGATGAAGCCTCCATGTTGAATCACCACAAGACCCGTCTCCCGGTTGATCAGCCTCTTACTGAATCTGATCAGCCAATCGAATCATCGGAAAACCCCGTGAAATCCATTGCCGTAACACTCGGTAATCCGTTGCAACCCGATTCCAAGAGCACCACAAACCCCCACAGAAATACCGACAGTCTCGAGAGACTAGGCGGCAGGCTTCCCTGAGTCTTGAAGCCACGTCTGAATCAACCCGATCCGGCCTGCGCCTTGTGCGAGGGTGGCTCGACTAATGCCAGCCACGGACCGACCAACGGACGGCTGAGTTCTGTCTTCCTCGATTGCCGCCCCCAAGGCGAAGTAGTAACGTTGCTACATCTGTATTGCGAGAGGTCAACCATGATGGCAATCACCACCATCTCCAGCCGTGAATTCAATCAGGACACCAGCAGCGCCAAAAAGGCTGCGCGTCTGGGTCCAGTGATCATCACCGACCGTGGCAAGGCCTCTCATGTCCTGTTGAGCATTGAGGAATATCAGAAACTGAGTGGCGCAAACACGAGCATTGTCGATCTGTTGGTCATGCCGGAGGCTGCCGACATCGATTTCGAAACCGAGCGCGCAGTCATCATTCATCGTCCCGTGGATCTGTCCTGATGTATTTACTCGACACCAATGTGATTTCCGAACTTCGCAAGCCGCAAGCCGATGCCAATGTGGTCAGTTGGGCCAAAGGCATCATCGCCCCACGCCTGTACATCTCCGCCATTACTTTGAAAGAACTGGAAACCGGAGTACTGCGAATGGAACGGCGTGATCCTGTTCAAGGAAAGCTGTTGCGCAGTTGGCTGACGCGTCACGTCATGCCGGCATTCGAAGCCCGAATCCTGCCGGTCGATGCCGCGGTGGCACTGCGTTGTGCCAGCCTGCATGTGCCCGACCAGGCCAATGAAAGCGATGCGTTGATCGCTGCCACGGCCCTGGTGCATGGACTCACGGTGGTCACGCGCAATGTCAGTGATTTCCGTTCGAGCGGCGTCGCCCTGATCAACCCGTGGGAACAATGAATTAGCCGCCACCCCAAAACCGTCCATACTCAACAAGTCAATTGATCTGCATCAGGCTTTACTGCATTCGCTACACCAATAATGCTTTTTCCCCAACGCGACCAAAGGTCGCACCCTTGAGTTAGAGCGACAGGCGTATCATTGCGCCACTGCGACACCCCTTTCTGACCGCGGTCGGCACGTATCGACCGAGGCATTTGTCCACTGCCGTGGGATGCAATGATGAGCAACCAGATTCCGGTACACGACGTCACACCACCGAGCAAAAACGCGAACAACAGCGTCGATCTTTACGCCTCTCGAGAAAAAATCTATACCCGTGCCTTCACCGGCCTGTTTCGCAATCTGCGGATGATCGGCGGCGCCGCGCTGTTCCTGCTGTATTTCGGTACGGTCTGGCTGAACTGGGGCGGGCATCAGGCGGTGTGGTGGAACCTGCCGGAACGCAAGTTCTTCATCTTTGGTGCGACCTTCTGGCCGCAGGACTTCATTCTGCTGTCGGGGCTGCTGATCATTGCGGCGTTCGGTCTGTTCTTCATCACCGTTTACGCCGGCCGCGTCTGGTGCGGCTACACCTGCCCGCAAAGCGTGTGGACGTGGATTTTCATGTGGTGCGAGAAGGTCACCGAAGGCGACCGCAACCAGCGCATCAAGCTCGATAAAGCGCCGATGAGCGGCAACAAGTTCCTGCGCAAGCTCGCCAAGCATTCGCTATGGCTGCTGATTGGCTTCGTCACCGGCATGACCTTCGTCGGCTACTTCTCGCCAATCCGCGAACTGGTGTTCGAGTTCTTCACTGGTCAGGCCGATGGCTGGTCGTATTTCTGGGTCGGTTTCTTCACCCTCGCCACCTACGGCAACGCCGGCTGGCTGCGCGAGCAGGTGTGCATCTACATGTGCCCGTACGCACGTTTCCAGAGCGTGATGTTCGACAAGGACACCCTGATCGTTTCCTACGACCCGCGTCGCGGCGAAAGCCGTGGCCCGCGCAAGAAAGGTGTCGATTACAAGGCCATGGGTCTGGGCGATTGCATCGATTGCACCATGTGCGTTCAGGTGTGCCCGACCGGTATCGACATCCGTGACGGTCTGCAGATCGAGTGCATCGGTTGCGCCGCGTGCATCGACGCCTGCGACGCAATCATGGACAAGATGGACTACCCGCGCGGCCTCATCAGCTACACCACCGAACACAACCTGTCCGGCCAGAAAACCCATAAACTGCGGCCGCGCCTGATCGGCTATGCAGTGGTGCTGCTGGCGATGATCAGCCTGCTGGTGACAGCGTTCTTCATGCGTTCGCTGGTCGGTTTCGACGTCAGTAAAGACCGCGTGCTATACCGCGAGAACGCCGAAGGCAGAATCGAAAACGTCTACAGCCTGAAGATCATGAACAAGGATCAGCGCGACCACACCTACGTGCTGGAAGCCGCCGGCCTGCCGGATCTGCGCCTGCAAGGCAAACGCGAGATCAAGGTGCCGGCCGGCGAAATCTTCAGCATGCCGGTGGAACTGTCGAGCGCTCCGGAACAATTGCCGTCGAGCACCAACGAGGTGAAATTCATCCTCAAGGACGCCGACGACGACAGCGTCCACGTTGAAGCCAAGAGCCGATTCATCGGCCCACAAACCCGTTGAGAGAACTGAACATGCCCGCAGCAAACGCCGCCAGCCCTTGGTACAAGCACCTTTGGCCATGGATCATCATCGGGATTCTGGCCTGTTCGGTGACCTTGACCCTGTCGATGGTGACCATTGCGGTGAACAACCCGGACAACCTGGTCAACGACAACTACTACGAGGCCGGCAAAGGCATCAACCGCTCACTGGATCGCGAGCTGCTGGCGCAGGATCTGAAGATGCGCGCCAGCGTGCATCTGGATGAGCTCACCGGCGAAGTCGACCTGCTCCTGAGCGGTGACAGCCAGCCGAAAACCCTGGAACTGAACCTGATCTCGCCGACCCAACCGGAGAAGGATCGCAAGATCGTCCTGACCCGCAGCGAAACCGAAGCCGGCCGTTACATCGGCCAGTTGGGCGACAAGGTCGAAGGCCGGCGTTTTGTCGAATTGCTGGGCACTCAGGACGACCACGTGTGGCGCATGTTCGAAGAAGAACAGGTCAGCCACGACAAGGATCTGCTGCTCGGTGACGAACCGCTGCAGGGCGCCGAAGACCTGAAGAAGTAAACCGAACCCTGTAGTAGCTGCCGCAGGCTGCGATCTTTTGATCTTGCTCTAAAAAAACAAAATCAAAAGATCGCAGCCTGCGGCAGCTCCTACAGGGATGGTGTTGATTCAGCAGTATTAGCGAATATTCGATGACCACCCCACTCCCCTGCTACCACTGCGCCCTGCCCGTCCCGTCGGGCAGTCGCTTCACCGCCGTCGTGCTCGGGGAGTCCCGCGAGTTCTGCTGCCCCGGCTGCCAGGCCGTGGCCGAAGCCATCGTTGCCGGTGGCCTGGAAAGCTATTACCAGCATCGCAGCGAAGCCTCGGCCAACCCCGAAGCCTTGCCGGTGCAATTGACCGATGAACTGGTGCTGTACGACCGCGCCGACGTGCAAAAACCCTTCGTCCGTCACGAGGGCGAACTCGCCGAAACCACCCTGCTCATGGAAGGCATCAGTTGCGCCGCCTGCGGCTGGCTGATCGAGAAACACTTGCGCACCCTGCCGGCAGTGTCCGAGGCGCGGCTGAATCTGTCCAACCATCGCCTGCATGTGCAGTGGGCCGACGGGCAGTTGCCGCTGAGTCAGATCCTCGCCGAGCTGCGCCACATCGGTTACGCCGCCCATCCGTATCAGGCCGACCGCGCCAGCGAGCAACTGGCCAGTGAAAACCGTCAGGCCCTGCGCCAGCTCGGCGTCGCCGGATTGCTGTGGTTCCAGGCGATGATGGCGACCATGGCCACCTGGCCGGAATTCAACATCGACCTCAGCCCCGAACTGCACACTATCCTGCGCTGGGTCGCGCTGTTCCTCACCACACCGATCGTGTTTTACAGCTGCGCGCCGTTCTTCAAAGGCGCCATGCGTGACTTGCGCACCCGCCACCTGACCATGGACGTCTCGGTGTCTTTAGCCATCGGCAGCGCCTACATCGCCGGGATCTGGACCTCGATCACCGGCGTCGGCGAGCTGTATTTCGATGCGGTCGGGATGTTTGCGCTGTTCCTGCTCGCCGGGCGCTATCTGGAACGCCGTGCCCGCGAACGCACCGCCGCTGCCACCGCGCAGCTTGTGAACCTGTTGCCGGCCTCATGCCTGCGCCTCGACGCCAATGGCCAGAGCGAACGCATCCTGCTCAGCGAACTGCGCCTGGGCGACCGGGTGCTGGTGCAACCGGGTTCGATCCTGCCGGCGGATGGCAAGATCCTCGACGGCCAGTCAAGCATCGACGAATCGCTGCTGACCGGCGAATACCTGCCACAACCGCGCACGCTGGGCGATGCGGTCACCGCCGGTACGCTGAACGTCGAGGGCGCGCTCACCGTCGAGGTACTGGCGCTGGGTCAGGACACGCGCCTGTCGGCCATCGTCCGCCTGCTCGATCGCGCCCAGGCCGAGAAGCCGCGACTGGCAGAAATCGCCGACCGCGCCGCGCAATGGTTTCTGCTGTTGTCGCTGATTGCGGCGGCGGCCATCGGCCTGTTGTGGTGGCAGCTGGATGCGTCGCGGGCATTCTGGATCGTCCTGGCGATGCTGGTCGCGACCTGCCCTTGCGCGCTGTCGCTGGCGACCCCGACGGCGTTGACCGCTGCCACTGGCACGCTGCACAAACTCGGCCTGTTGCTGACGCGCGGCCATGTGCTGGAAGGCCTGAACCAGATCGACACGGTGATCTTCGACAAGACCGGCACCCTCACCGAGGGGCGGCTGGTTTTGCGTTCGATCCGCCCACTGGGCACGTTGAACAGCGACCAGTACCTGAGCCTTGCCGCCGCCCTCGAAAATCGTTCGGAACACCCGATTGCCCGCGCCTTCGGTCGCGCGCCACTGGCTGCTGACGAAGTGCACAGCACGCCGGGACTCGGCCTCGAAGGACGGGTCGGCACGCAGCGCTTGCGCATCGGTCAGGCGGAGTTTGTCTGTGCCCTCAGCGGTTCGCCGCTGCCCGCGATGCCGGATGAACCGGGCCAGTGGCTGCTGCTCGGCGATGACTCGGCAGCGTTGGCGTGGTTCGTTCTCGACGACCGCCTGCGCGACGATGCGCCCGCCCTGCTCGCCGCCTGCAAGGCCCGTGGCTGGCGCACACTGCTGCTGTCCGGCGACAGCTCGCCGATGGTCGCCAGTGTCGCCGCCGAACTGGGCATCGACGAGGCACGTGGCGGTCTGCGCCCGGACGACAAATTGCAGGTGCTGCAACAGTTGCATCAAGAAGGACGCAAGGTGTTGATGCTCGGCGATGGCGTGAACGATGTGCCGGTGCTGGCCGCTGCCGATATCAGCGTGGCCATGGGGTCGGCCACCGATCTGGCGAAAACCAGTGCCGATGCGGTGCTGCTGTCCAACCGCCTCGACGCGCTGGTGCAAGCCTTTACCTTGGCGCGCAGAACCCGTCGGGTAATCATCGAGAACCTGCTGTGGGCGGCGCTGTACAATGGCCTCATGTTGCCGTTCGCCGCCCTCGGCTGGATCACCCCGGTGTGGGCCGCGGTCGGCATGTCGATCAGTTCGTTGACCGTGGTGCTCAACGCCCTGCGCCTGACTCGCCTGCCGAGCGCGCCGGTCGCCGGCCCCCGTTCAGAAACCCGCCCGTTGCCGGCCTGAGCCGCGCGGGCCTGGAGTACCGATGCCAGCTCTTTACGTGATGATCCCGGCCGCCCTGCTGATCGTGGCCATCGCCGTGTACATCTTCTTCTGGGCGGTGGACAGCGGGCAGTACGACGACCTCGACGGCCCGGCCCATAGCATCCTGTTCGACGATCAGGACCCGAACCACACCGCCGCCGTGGACGAAGCCAAATCCGACAAACCGCAGGACAAGGCGCCACCCCATGCTTGAGCTGGCGCCACTGCTGGTCTCGGCACTGATCCTCGGCCTGCTCGGTGGCGGGCATTGCCTGGGCATGTGCGGCGGGCTGATGGGCGCGCTGACCCTGGCGATTCCCAAGGAGCAGCGCAGCCGACGCTTTCGTCTGCTGCTGGCGTACAACCTCGGACGCATCCTCAGTTACGCGACGGCAGGTTTGCTGATCGGCCTGGCCGGTTGGGCGGTGGCGAACAGTCCGGCGGCGATGCTCATGCGCATCCTCGCCGGGTTGCTGCTGATCGCCATGGGCCTGTATCTGGCCGGTTGGTGGAGCGGCCTGACCCGCATCGAAAGCCTTGGTCGCGGTTTGTGGCGTTACATTCAGCCAGTGGCCAATCGCTTGCTGCCGGTGTCGACACTGCCCCGCGCGTTATTACTCGGTGCGCTGTGGGGCTGGCTGCCGTGCGGACTGGTTTACAGCACGCTGCTGTGGTCGGCGAGCCAGGGCAATGCGTTGGACAGTGCGCTGTTGATGCTGGCGTTCGGGCTGGGGACCTGGCCGGTGCTGCTGGCGACAGGGCTGGCGGCCGAGCGGGTGACGGCGTTGCTGCGCAAACGCAGCGTGCGCATGGCCGGGGGGTTGTTGGTGATTGTGTTCGGGATCTGGACGCTTCCCGGCCCTCACCAACATTGGTTGATGGGTCACTGAAACTGTGGCGAGGGAGCTTGCTCCCGCTGGGGTGCGAAGCGCCCCCTCCCGATTTGACAGCAAAACCAGGGGCCTGCTGCGCAGTCCAGCGGGAGCAAGCTCCCTCGCCACAAAAGCAGTCACTACCAATCCGCCGTTGATGCAAATCAACAGCCCCGTCGCCGCACCCCGATAGACTCGCCACACTGCCAGCCTATCCGGGGGAATGCCCGCATGCTCGACGCCATTCGTTGGGACACTGATCTGATCCGCCGCTACGACCTGGCGGGGCCGCGCTACACCTCGTATCCGACCGCCGTGCAATTCAACAGTCAGGTCGGCACCTTCGACCTGTTCCACGCCCTGCGCGACAGCCGCAAGGCGTTGCGCCCTTTGTCGCTGTACGTGCACGTGCCGTTCTGCGCGAACATTTGTTACTACTGCGCCTGCAACAAGGTCATCACCAAGGATCGCGGGCGCGCACAGCCGTATCTGCAACGGCTGGAGCAGGAAATCCAGTTGATCGCCTGTCACCTGGAGCCGGCGCAGAAAGTCGAGCAGCTGCACTTCGGCGGCGGCACCCCGACCTTCCTCAGCCACGACGAACTGCGGCAGTTGATGGCGCACCTGCGCAAACACTTCAATCTGCTGGATGACGATTCCGGTGACTACGGCATCGAGATCGACCCGCGCGAGGCCGACTGGTCGACCATGGGCCTGCTGCGCGAACTCGGCTTCAATCGGGTCAGCATCGGCCTGCAAGACCTTGATCCGGCGGTACAACGGGCGGTCAATCGCCTGCAGAGCCTGGAAGAAACCCGCGCGGTGATCGATGCGGCACGCACCCTGCAGTTTCGCTCGATCAACATCGACCTGATCTATGGTCTGCCAAAGCAGACCCCGGAAAACTTCGCGCGCACCGTCGAGGAAGTCATCAGCCTGCAACCGGACCGGCTCTCGGTGTTCAACTATGCACACCTGCCAGAGCGTTTCATGCCGCAGCGGCGGATCAACAGCCACGAGCTGCCGAGCCCTGCGCAAAAACTCGAGATGCTCCAGCGCACCATCGAACAACTGACCGCCGCCGGCTACCGCTACATCGGCATGGATCACTTCGCACTGCCCGACGATGAGCTGGCGATTGCCCAGGAAGAACAGACCCTGCAACGCAATTTCCAGGGCTACACCACCCACGGTCATTGCGATCTGATCGGTCTGGGAGTGTCGGCGATCAGCCAGATCGGCGATCTCTACTGTCAGAACAACAGCGATCTGAACCAGTACCAGAACACCCTCGCCGCCGCGCAACTGGCGACCAGCCGTGGCCTGGTGTGCAATGCCGACGATCGCCTGCGCCGCGCGGTGATCCAGCAACTGATCTGCAATTTCAGCCTGGAATTCGCCGAAATCGAGCAAGCGTTCAACATCGATTTTCAGGGCTATTTCGGCGCGCTGTGGCCGCAACTGCAAGGCATGGCCAACGATGGGCTGATCAAGCTGGAACGCGAGCGCATCGAAGTGTTGCCGGCCGGACGCCTGCTGGTGCGCTCGGTGTGCATGGTGTTCGACGCCTATCTGGAGCAGCAGAACCGCCAGCGTTTTTCGCGGGTGATCTAGTTCTTCGTCAGCAGTGAGCCGAGTTTGAGGTTCTGCTCGGAGGTGAGACCGGACTGATCCATGACTTTGGACAGGGCCAGATTGGCGCTGATCAGCCCGGTATTCAGCGCAGCGATGGCACCGCGCAGCGCGGCGAGCATATTGACCTTGGCTTCATTGGTCAGGGTTCTGTCGGACATGACCGCCGCCATCCGGGCTTTTTTCTCGGCGATCTCTTTTTGCAGTTTGCGGATCATCTTCAGCAACTGCTGGACGTTCTCGGGCAAGCCGCTGTCTTCGATGTCGCTGTTCTCGCCACCGACACTGAAGGATTTTTCGATGGAGGCGCCGGACAGCGACACTTTGACGCCTTCGACCAAGGTCGGGGTTGCCAACGGCGCAGAGGCGGCATTCTGCTCGCTGTCGGTCCCTGTCCTGGCGGTGCTCGGCACAGACGCAACGCCGCTGTTACCGGGGTTCAGCGTGTCAATGACGGCCATCGAAGCGATTCCTTGCATGCGTGGTGATACCCCTTTATCGGCCACTTGCTCTGCGGCTTTACGCCTGCGGGACAAACTCGCCATAGGCTGGCCTGAATGTCCCCCCGTGGGTTACCCTTACGTCTTATGTGTGTTTTCCCACAAGGATTTAAGAAATGTCCGAGCCAGTCAAACTGCGCGCTCACAACCAGGCCCATTGCAAGGATTGCAGCCTGGCCCCTCTCTGCCTGCCACTTTCTCTGAATCTGGAAGACATGGATGC
>Ga0247818_10002695_pt1 | contig 11453 bp, 8 predicted proteins | sample 13C_Glucose_Day1_FD_192424 | JGI IMG/M metagenome (GOLD analysis project Ga0247818, IMG submission 192424) | Soil microbial communities from agricultural site in Penn Yan, New York, United States - 13C_Glucose_Day1 | ecosystem: Environmental > Terrestrial > Soil > Agricultural land | place: USA...
TCGCTGGCATGTGGCGGCGCAGGCACGCGGGATTGATGTGGCGCACGCCGGGTTTTATCCCAACGTCGATCTGGTCGGCAGCCTTGGTTACATGGCCACCGGCGGTGGCGCGCTGGAGTTTTTGACCGGCAAGAAGCTCAACTACAACGTCGGCCCGGCGATCTCATTGCCAATCTTCGACGGTGGTCGATTGCGCTCAGAGCTGGGTGAAGCCTCCGCCGGTTACGACATCGCTGTCGCGCATTACAACCAGACGCTGGTGAATGCGCTGAAGAATATCTCCGACCAGTTGATCCGCCGCGAGTCGATGGACAAGCAACAAGGCTTTGCCGCCGAGTCGGTAGCGACGGCGCAGAAGACTTACGACATCGCGATGATCGCTTATCAGCGCGGCCTCACCGATTACCTCAACGTGCTCAATGCGCAGACGTTGCTGTTCAAGCAGCAGCAAGTGCAGCAGCAGGTGCAGGCGGCGCGGTTGAGTGCGCATGCCGAATTGGTGACTGCGTTGGGTGGTGGCCTCGGTGCCGGCAATGACATACCGACCGCCGAGAAAACCCAAGCGCCGAAAACCCCGGCACTCCTGCGTTGAACACACAACCCAATGTGGGAGCGAGCCTGCTCGCGAAAGCGATTTATCAGTCGACATCAACGTTGAAAATGAAAACGCATTCGCGAGCAGGCTCGCTCCCACAGGTTCTGCGACCAGACCGAATCTCATTGAGCACATTTGAATGACTCCCTTGCCCGCACCTCTGCGCTGGCTCTACTCCCTGGAATGGCGCCGAGGTTTTTTCGACTGGGCGCGCAGCGATGGCGTGACCTGGGTCTACATCTTCAAGGTGTTGCTCGCCGCTTTCCTCACGCTGTGGCTGGCGATGCGCCTGGAGTTGCCGCAACCGCGCACGGCGATGATCACCGTGTTTATCGTCATGCAGCCGCAGAGCGGTCAGGTGTTCGCCAAGAGTTTCTATCGCTTCCTCGGCACGTTGGCCGGTTCGGCGATGATGGTCACGCTGATCGCATTGTTCGCGCAGAACACCGAGCTGTTCCTCGGCTCGCTGGCGATCTGGGTCGGCATCTGCTCGGCCGGCGCCGCGCGTTGCCGTAACTTCCGTGCCTACGGTTTTGTCCTCGCCGGTTACACCGCCGCGATGGTCGGCTTGCCCGCACTTGCGCACCCGGACGGCGCATTCATGGCGGCTGTGTGGCGAGTACTGGAGATCTCGCTGGGGATTCTCTGCTCAACCCTGATCAGCGCCGCGATCCTCCCGCAAACCGCCAGCGCCGCCATGCGCAACGCCTTGTATCAGCGTTTCGGCGTGTTCGCGCTGTTCGTCACCGATGGCCTGCGCGGGCGCAGCAAAGCCGAGTCTTTCGAGGCCAGTAACGTACGCTTCATCGCCGAAGCTGTGGGCCTTGAAGGCTTGCGCAGCGTGACCGTGTTCGAAGACCCGCACATGCGTCGGCGCAACGGCCGATTGAGTCGTTTGAACAGCGAGTTCATGGGCATCACTACACGCTTCAACGCCTTGCACCAGTTGCTTGAACGCCTGCGCGGCAACGGCGAAGAACATGTGGTCGCGGCGATCAGACCGGGTCTGCAGGATCTCGCCGAAGTACTCGACGGTTTCAGCGGTCGTGCCCTGACCAGCCCCGATGCCGCCCGTTTGGCGACTGCGCTGGCGACCTACAAGGAAGGGCTGCCGACAAGGGTTCGCAGCTTGCGAGCAATCTTCCAGGAAACCGATCCAAGCGACGCCGAGCAACTGGATTTCCACACTGCGTACGAGCTGCTGTATCGCTTCGTCGATGATCTGCACAGTTATGCACAGACGCACGCTTCGCTGGCCGATCACCGTCACGAACGTGAGCGCTGGGACGAGCCGTTCACCCCGCAAACCAACTGGTGGGCGGCCGCTGCGTCGGGCATTCGCGCCTCGTTCATTCTGGTTGTGCTCGGCAGTTACTGGGTCGCCACCGCATGGCCAAGTGGCGCGACGATGACCCTGATCGCCGCCGCCACGGTGGGTCTCTCGGCTGCTACGCCGAACCCGAAACGCATGGCGTTCCAGATGGCGTGCGGGACCTTCCTCGGTGCGCTGATCGGCTTCGTCGAGATGTTTTTCATCTTCCCGTGGATCGATGGTTTTCCACTGCTGTGCGTGATGCTCGCACCGGTGATCGTGCTCGGCTCGTTCCTCACATCACGTCCGCAATACGCCGGTGTCGGCCTAGGTTTACTGATCTTCTTCAGCACCGGTTCGGTGCCGGACAACCTCACCATTTACAACCCTTACACCTTCATCAACGACTACATCGCCATGGTCATGGGCATGCTGGTCTGTGCCGCCGCCGGGGCAATTATCCTGCCGCCCAACAGCCGTTGGTTGTGGAAGCGTCTGGAGCAAGATCTGCGCGGGCAGGTGGTCTACGCGATTAGCGGCAAACTCAAGGGGCTGGCCTCGAGTTTCGAGAGCCGCACCCGCGATCTGCTGCATCAGGCTTATGGCCTCGCGGCTGGTCAGCCGAAGGTGCAGAAAAGTCTGCTGCGCTGGATGTTCGTGGTCCTGGAAGTCGGCCACGCGATCATCGAGTTGCGCAAGGAACAAGCGATTCTGCCGGTGCACCCGGCCTATGCCGAGTCGCAGCCGTGGCGCCAGGCAATCCGCGTGATGGGCCGCGCGCTGGTGCGACTGTTTCTGCAACCGAACTCGAGCAATCTCGAACGCGCACTGGTGGCGGTCGACCATGCGATCAGTCGCGTAGCGGCCACTGACGAACCGTTCGCCCCACACTTCGACACCTCGGCGTTGCGTCGGGTGAAGAGCTATCTGCACTTCATCCGCACCTCGTTGCTCGACCCGCAATCACCGCTCGCTGCCTACGCCATCGCCAAGCCCGAAGGACTTGCCCATGCCTCGTGAAATCGCCTTCCACGGCGTGTACATGCCGACCATGACTCTGATGTTTTTCATCGCTGCGGCACTGGCCTGGGCGGTGGACCGCTTCTTGTCCGGATTCGATCTGTACCGCTTTTTCTGGCACCCGGCGCTGTTGCGTCTGAGTCTGTTTACCTGTCTGTTCGGCGCCATGGCGCTGACTGTCTACCGTTGAGAACGATCTGATGAAAAAGTTTTTCAGCCTGCTCGCGACCCTGCTGGTGCTGGCCCTGGCGTTGTGGATCGGCCGCACGTTGTGGGAGCACTACATGAACACGCCGTGGACCCGCGACGGTCGCGTGCGTGCCGACATCATCAATGTCGCCGCCGACGTTACCGGTGAAGTCATCGACGTGCCGGTGCGTGACAACCAACTGGTTAAGAAAGGCGATCTGCTCATGCAGATCGACCCTGAGCATTACCGCATCGCAGTGAAACAGGCGCAGTCGCTGGTTGCCTCGCGCAAGTCGACCTGGGAGATGCGCAAGGTCAACGCCCACCGCCGCGCCGATCTCGACAACCTGGTGATCTCCAAGGAAAACCGCGACGACGCCAGCAACATCGCCGACGCGGCGCTGGCCGATTACCAACACGCCCAAGCGCAACTGGAAGCCGCCGAACTCAACCTCAAACGCACCGAAGTGCGCGCAGCAGTCGACGGATACGTGACCAACCTCAATGTGCATCGCGGTGACTACGCGCGCATCGGCGAGGCGAAAATGGCCGTGGTCGACATGAATTCGTTCTGGGTTTACGGCTTCTTCGAAGAGACCAAACTGCCCCACGTGAAAGTCGGTGATAAAGCCGACATGCAATTGATGAGCGGCGAAGTGCTCAAGGGGCATGTGGAAAGCATTTCTCGCGGCATCTACGACCGCGACAACCCGGAAAGCCGCGAACTGATTGCCGATGTGAATCCGACGTTCAACTGGGTGCGGTTGGCGCAGCGAGTGCCGGTAAGGATTCACATTGATGAAGTGCCGGAAGGTGTTCTGTTGGCGGCAGGGATTACTTGCACAGTGGTAGTCAAGCAGAGCGCTGTGGATAGCTGATGGAGCGAGTCGTCTGCATCGCGAGCAGGCTCACTCCTACAGTGGATCTGTGTCACGCAGAAGATCCACTGTAGGAGCGAGCCTGCTCGCGATCGGGGTTATCGGTAGAACGTTTTGACCACCCGCAGTCCGGACTCGATGGTCTCATCGACGGTTAACCGTTTGTCTTCAATGAGGGTGACAATCCGCTGGTCATTGGCAATGTTTGCGTCAGGTTTTTTCAACTGAGCGGCGCGATTGATCACGATGTAGATCAATACATGATCACGGTTCCTGATGAATGGCAGGTCCATGGCATCGCCGATCGACTGACTCATGTAGGCATAACGTTCGGCGGACGTCAGGCCCTTGAAGGTATCCGGATAATCCTGATAGATCTGGGCGGAGTAGCGGGCGACGTCCTCTGCCCGTTCTTCGGCGTCCAAGGCAGCCTTGCTGGCGACCAGGGGGACGAGCTCGTTGTAGCGTTTGTCGGCCTCGGCAATTTGCGCCGCAGACATCCGGGGTTTGAGTGTGGCACCGATGCGGGCATCCTCTGCGTCGGTGAGGAATTTGCTCCACGCGTATGCTTCGGCCAGATTTCCCTGTTCTTCGTACTGCTTGATCAGTTGCTTCCGGGCATCGGGATAACCGTGTTGCGAGGAGCGCAGCAGCCAACGCATGGCAAGTGCGGCATCTTTCTTCGCCCCGAGAGTGCCGGAACTGTACATATCGTACATGCCGTACTCCGCGCACCAGTCATTTTGCTTTGCCGCATAACCTGTGTAGTTGAAGACAAGGTCTTTGTTTTTGCTCAGGTCGCCGGACTGCATCACCATTCTGGACAGGTAGCAAAACGCCCGAGGGTGTTTCGGCGCTGCCATGACCAGGCAAGTTTGGGCGACATCGCGTGATCCGTCTTCGAACATCAGCAAGCCTGTGCCAAACAGAATGTCGCTGTCCATCTGCGGATTGCAGTATTCGTTTGCGGTGACGGCTGGCAAGAGCGCTTGCGCGGTCAATTTCGGCAGGGTGTCGTTGAGGGGCACTTCTTGAGTCGAACAGCCCGCCAGCCATGCGAGCAATGCCACAGGCAATACGTTGAGAACTTTCAAAAGTTGGTCCTGATCTGAAGTGAAGCGAACGCAGGGCGGCGTCAGGCAGGCAAACAAAGCAGCGACGTTTCCGCAAAGAAAGGCCGGGGGAGGGGGATATCAGTGTTCAGCAATTCCCTTGCTTCGGTGCGTGCGCCAGCGATTCCATACGCTATCCGGTTCACTTGAAGCTGGCTGCTTCAAGTGCGGCGCATTCTACTTTGATCGGTCGATTTGGCAATTTCATCCAGATAAATCAGAGCCGCCCGCGCAAACCGAAGCGCTTCATCAACGTCGATTCCAGCAAGCCCTTGGGCAACAACGTCGCCAGCAACGGCAACGCGCGGCTGCCGTTACCAATGCGGATCAACCGCGGCGGTTTGCTCTGCTGTACAGCCTTGAGCAGCTCAGCAGCAAACTCACTGGCCGGCGTCGGCTTGTCCTGCGACGCCTTGGCCCGCGCGCGAATGCCCTCACGCAGCGGAAACCATGGAGATTGTTCATTGATCAACTGCTCGGCTTCATGCCCGGCATTCTTGGCAAAGCTCGATTGAATCGCCCCCGGTTGAACCTCCATGACGCGTACACCAAACGGCGCGAGTTCCATGCGCAAGGCATCACTCAACGCATGCACCGCCGCTTTCGAGGCGCAGTAAGCACCGGCAAACGGCGTGACCAAAACCCCTGAAACACTGCCGATATTCACCACCAATCCCTTGGCTCGGCGCAGCACCGGAAACAGTGCACGGGTGACCCCGACAATCGAGAACACGTTGGTTTCGAACTGGCGCTGCATGGCCGCCACACCGCCATCGAGCAGCGGCCCCATGGCGCCATAGCCTGCATTGTTGATCAGCACATCGAGGCCGCCGTGTTGCTGATTGATCCGCTCGCCAAGTTGCTCCAGCGCCGCGCTGTCATTGACGTCGAGTTGCACGGCGGTGAACCCGGCAGACGCCAGCAACGCCACGTCTTCAGTCTTGCGCGCGCTGGCCCAGACTTCGAAACCGGCGGCTTTGAACGCATCGGCGAGGGCGCGGCCGATGCCGCTGGAACAACCGGTAATCAACGCAACGGGCATGGCGCATTCCTTGTGCAGCAAGTGAGAGAAAGGGGATCAGTCGGAGAAACTACCCTGCAATCGCTCGGCGCGAAACTCCAGGGTTTGCGGGCGATAACCGGGGCGTAGTGGCGGCATGGGCAGGCAGTCTTCCCATTCGCCGCCGGCCTGCAGTTCGCCGGGGCCGCGATAGCGTGGAGCGGTGTATTGGTTGTCGGCCAGATTCACCGTGTCACCCGGTGCATAGGCTGCAATGCGCCAGCGCAGCTCGGTCAGGGGCACGTCGTTGGCGTTTTTCATTTTCAGTTGTAACGGACGATCGGCCGGACATTGTTCGGGAGCGTAGGCGATACGCATCTCAAGGCGCGCCAGTTGCTTGATCTCGCGGTTGTCCAGCCACACCACCCACATGGCCACCAGACCCAGCCCGATAGCCGCGGCCACCGACACCGGCACAGCCTTGGCCGGGTAGCGCAGCAGCAGGACAAGCCAGGTGATGATCAGCAAGACGCCGATGAACATGTTGGAACACTCCTTGAGTTCGTGAGCACCATCCTACCGAAGGGCGACAGGAATGGACATTCACCCAGCAAAGCTTCCTACCGTTGGTCGCTACTGTAATTTCTGACAGTAGCGTCCTTTGCGTTCGGCTGTTCAGATGACCACAGGCAGACAGGATGCTGTCGTCGTGCGGAGCAGACCTATGAGCATGCACAGCAAAACACCGCGACTTTCGGCGAGCGACCCGCGAGGGCTGTCTGTGCGTGCGGTCGATTATTGGCGTGACGAGGAGGGCAGTCTTGCACAACCCCGCATCAACCGCACAGGCTTTGATGCTGCCGGGCGTGCGGTCGAACAATGGGATCCGCGCTTGTGGTTGCTGCAGATGACCGATCCGCTGGCGACAGCCAACCTGACGCTGGTTCACACATTGAGGGGGCAGGTTGTGCGTTCGGACAGCGTCGATGCCGGTACCCAGGTCGCGTTGCATGGCCTGGGCAATGAAGCGCTGCTGGATTGGGACAGTCGGGCCAGCCTGCGCGAAGTCGAACATGACCTGCTGTTACGCCCGGTTGCGATTTTCGAAGCGGGCGCAGGAGAACCGCGACGCTGCGCCGAGCGTTTTGTCTTTGGTCAGCCTGGCGTCGGTGATCCGACGCAAAACCAGTGCGGTCAGTTGATTCGCCACGATGATCCACTGGGTAGCCTGTTGTTCGACGCCTATGCACTGGGTGGCCAATGTCTGCAGACCACCCGGCATTTCACGCTGGATCCGGTTAACCCGGATTGGCCGGAGCCGATCGATCAGCGCCAGCAACTGCTGGAGCCCGGTGAAGGCGCGACGACTGACTGGCGTTTCGGGGCGCTCGGCCATGTCCTCGAGCAGGGGGATGCGTGTGGCAATCGCCAGGGCTTCGAGCTGACCCTCGCTGGCCAACTGCGCGCCATTCACCTGCAATTGAAGAACCAGACCGGATCAACAACGCCGGTCCGCGATATCCACTACAACGCTGACGGGCAGGTCGTCCAGGAAATGGCCGGCAACGCTGTGCTGACCACCCTGAGCTATCGGCCCGAGGACGGTCGCCTGCTGGAACGTCGCGCCAGCAAAGCCACGGGTGAGGTCGTGCAACATTGGGTCTACGACTATGACCCAATGGGCAACGTGCTGAGCGTCGAGGACAAAGCGCTGCCGGTGCGCTACTTCGCCAATCAGCGCATCGAGCCGATCAGTCGCTTCTGTTATGACAGCCTCTACCAGATCAGTGCGGCCAGCGGATGGGAAGCAGGCGCAGCCAATGCCGGGCCGACGGCAATCGCCAATTACACGCAACACTATTGTTATGACGCTGGCGGCAACTTGCTCAAATTGACCCACGTGGGCGCACAAAATCATGGCCATCAACTGCAGGCGGCACGTTACAGCAACCGCTGCTTGCCGTGGCGCAATGGCGTGCCGCCGGATGAGGCGGAGATCGCGGCGGCGTTCGATGCCCGGGGCAATTTACGCTTGCTCGATCAAGGACGTTTGTTGCGCTGGAATGTGCGCAATCAGTTGGACTCGGTGGCAATGGTGCAACGCGAAAGCGCGGCGGACGATCGCGAAGTCTATCGGTATGACGGCAATGGACAGCGTGGGCGCAAGATCCGTTGGCTGCAGACCAATGCGCGTAGTGTCGTTGCGGATGTGCGTTATCTGCCCGCACTGGAGGTGCGCACGGACAGCGGTAGTGGCGAAGTGTTGCACATCATCACGGTGCAGACCGGGCTGAACAGGGTGCGGGTCCTGCACTGGGACACTGCGCGACCTTCGGGCATCAATGACCACTGTCGCTACGATTTCGGCGATCACATGGGATCAATGGGGCTGGAGCTGGACGAAGGTGCAGCCATTGTCAGCCGCGAACATTTCTATCCCTTCGGCGCCACGGCGTGGAGTGAAGAGGCGCAGGTCAGTTACCGAACGGTTCGTTATTGCGCCAAGGAACGCGATGCGACCGGACTTTATTACTACGGATACCGTTACTACCTGTCCTGGCTGCAGCGCTGGTTGAATCCGGATCCGGCGGGCGCAATTGATGGGCACAACCGGTATCGAGCCATGCGCAATAGCCCGGTGACTTACCGGGACAGCGATGGGCGTGATCCGGACAAAGTAGAAAAGAAATCTGCCGATCGGGTCTATCACGATATGAGCGAGCAAAAACTGGTGCACGCGGTGCAGGCTGCCGGCATGCAACCGGTGCGCAATTATTTTGCCGGTAATACCAACCCTGAAGTGCAGAATTACCGACGGGAAATTCCCGTGGAACTGGCCAAGCTTGGAGCCACCAGCGATTCGCTGCTCAACACCCACCAGGCTCACGTAAGAGCTGCCGTGAAAACCCAGACTTCACCGCCGTCGGGGCCGGTGATGTATCACGGCGGTGAGATGATTTCGGCCGGCATAAGTACGGTGTTCGGCGAAAAATTCGCAAGTCGGGTCATGGGTCCGATGTCGGACGCTTTCAACAGTCCTGTTGAAGACCCACAAGTACTGGCCGCCAGACGGGGAGCCGTGGCCGCGACCATTAATGTCGGCGGGAAATTATTGATGCACTCGGCAAATCCCGGGCTTCAGTTGGTCGGGGCGGCGTCTGTTGCGGTCAGTAAAGTCATGGTGAGTTCAGAGGCGCAAACGCGCGTTCAGTACAAGCAGTTGAGTGCGCCTGCCAATGTGCCGATGTCTGCGACAGTCGATGTACCAAGAGCCTCCTTTCAGACGCTCCAGCAATCATTTGCTACACCGCAGCGAGCAATGCTCCCGCAACAACCGGCAGGGCTGAGTTCATTCGTCCAGCAGGCGTTTAATGCCGGCTTTGTGCAGTCACCACCGGACGTTGTACAGGCGGTCGATTACCGGGACAGCAAAGACGAAGAAGTCAGGCGTCCTCGCAGGGGATCGAACTACGCCTAGGCGAAAAAAAGCCCCCGCCCAACCCACTGCGGATAGGGGACGCAGCGGGCTGGACGGGGGCTTCTTGTTCTACTGAACGTTATTGCGCGATGGTCTTCACCGACACGCCACGTTCGATCGGGGTTGAGCGACCGTAGATATCTTCGAAGCGTTCGATATCGTCTTCACCCAGGTAGCTGCCCGATTGCACTTCGATGATTTCCAGCGGGATCTTGCCCGGGTTGCGCAGGCGATGTACCGAGGCGATCGGGATGTAGGTCGACTGGTTTTCGCAGAGCAGGAACACGTTTTCATCGCAGGTCACTTCGGCAGTGCCGCTGACCACGATCCAGTGTTCGGCGCGGTGGTGGTGCATCTGCAGCGACAGGCACGCGCCCGGTTTCACCGAGATGTGCTTGACCTGGAAGCGCCCGCCCATGTCCACCGAGTCGTACGAACCCCACGGACGGTACACCTCGCAGTGGTTCTGGGTTTCGCTGCGGCCCTGTTCGTTGAGCGTGTTGACCATCTGCTTGACGCCCTGAACCTTGTCTTTGTGGGCGATCATCATGGCGTCTTTGGTTTCGACCACGACGATGTTTTCCAGACCGATCACCGACACCAGTTTGCCGTTGCCGTGGATCATGCAGTTCTTGCTGTCCTGAATGACCACATCGCCCTTGGTGACGTTGCCGTTGGCGTCTTTCTCGTTGACTTCCCACAGCGACGACCAGCAACCGACATCGCTCCAACCGGCGGTCAGCGGCACGACGCAGGCGCGCTGGGTTTTTTCCATGACGGAGTAGTCAATGGAGTTGTCCGGGCAGCAGGCGAAGGTGGCTTCGTCGAAGGTGATGGTGTCGGCGTCTTGCTGGCTGCGTTCGAGGGTCAGCAGGCAGGTATCGTAGATGTCCGGATCGTGCTTTTTCAGTTCTTCGAGGAAGCGGCTGGCGCGGAACAGGAACATGCCGCTGTTCCAGTAGTAACCGCCGGACTCAACGTACTCGGTGGCACGTTTGACGTCAGGTTTTTCGACGAAGTGCGAAACGCGGCTGACGCCTTCGGGCAGCAGCGAATCGCCGGTGGATTTGATGTAGCCATAACCGGTTTCCGGTTTGGTCGCCGGCACGCCGAACAGGACCATTTCGCCGTTTTCGGCGGCAACGGTGGCCAGGGCCAGAGCACGTTGCAGGGCTTTCTGGTCTTCCAGTACGTGGTCGGCCGGCAGTACCAGCATCAGTTCGTCACGGCCTTCATTGACCAGCATCATCGCGGTCAGCGCTACGGCTGGCGCGGTGTTGCGGCCGAACGGCTCCATGAGAATGCGCTGGCATTCCAGATTGCGAGTGCTCAACTGCTCGTTGACGATGAAGCGGTGATCCTTGTTGCAGACCACGATCGGGGTGTCCATGCCTTCGAACACCAGGCGCTCGAGGGTCTGCTGGAACAGGGTGTGTTCGCCGGTCAGGGCGAGGAATTGCTTAGGGAACTGCTTACGCGAAAGCGGCCAGAGACGCGAACCGCTACCACCTGACAAGATCACCGGAATCATATTGTTTACTCCATAAAATGCAGTTGAGAGCTGCAAGCTGCAAGTGGCGAGTTAGAAGCACTTCACTTGCAGCTTGAGGCTTGTAGCTGATAGCTCGAGCGATTAGCGGGTCGATACCGGGCGTTTCACCCAGACTGGCGACAGGCTGCTGCCGCTGCCGGTGACGTACAGCACCGCAGCTTCACCGCGCTCAAGGGCGACCGGTTTGACGTCGCCGACTTTCTTGTCACCTTCGTACAGCGCCAGGCTGACTTTCACCGGGTTGATTTCACGTTCGCCACGGCCCTTGGCAGCCACGTTCGGCACCACGTCGGTCTTGCCGTCGGCGGTCTTCAAGG
>Ga0247818_10002696_pt1 | contig 11451 bp, 9 predicted proteins | sample 13C_Glucose_Day1_FD_192424 | JGI IMG/M metagenome (GOLD analysis project Ga0247818, IMG submission 192424) | Soil microbial communities from agricultural site in Penn Yan, New York, United States - 13C_Glucose_Day1 | ecosystem: Environmental > Terrestrial > Soil > Agricultural land | place: USA...
CCAGGTTCACGCCCCGTGGGCACTCGCCCTGTCCGCCCGGCTCGGAGAGCGGTACGGGATGGACGCCCAGGTCATGCACGCCGACGACGGCATCGTGCTGCGGCTGCCCGACGCCGATCTGATGGGCCTCGACCTCCTCGACTTCGACCCGGTCCAGGCGGACGCGGCCGGGGCCGGCGGGGAAGCGGGACGGGGCGACACCGGCCCGGGATTCCCCGCAGCGGGGTACGACAGCGATCAGCCTCCTGTGGCGGCCGCCGATGTGGTCTTCGACAAGGGGGAGATCAGTCAGCTCGTCACCGAACAGGTCGGCGGATCAGCGCTGTTCGCCTCCCGGTTCCGCGAGTGCGCGGCGCGTGCCCTGCTGCTGCCCCGGAGGAGCCCGGGGAAACGGACCCCGTTGTGGCAGCAGCGTCAGCGCGCCTCCCAGCTGCTCCAGGTGGCCTCCGAGTTCGGCTCGTTCCCGATCGTCCTCGAAGCGGTCCGCGAATGCCTCCAGGACGTCTTCGACGTACCCGGCCTCACCGAGCTGATGGGTGACCTGGAGGCACGCCGGGTCCGCCTCGTCGAGGTGACCACGCAGGAGCCGTCCCCCTTCGCCCGCTCCCTCCTGTTCGGGTACGTCGCGCAGTTCCTGTACGAGGGCGACTCGCCTCTCGCGGAGAGAAGGGCGGCGGCTCTGTCGCTGGACTCCCATCTCCTGGCGGAGCTGCTCGGCCAGGCGGAGCTGCGCGAGCTGCTCGACGCCGACGTCCTCGGCGAGCTGGAGCGTGAGCTCCAGTGGCTGACCGACGACAGGAAGATCAAGGACGTCGAGGGCGTCGCCGACCTGCTGCGCGTGCTCGGCCCCCTGACCGACGCCGAGCTGGCGGAGCGCGGCGCGGAGGCCGCCTGGGCCACGGAGCTGGAGACGTCCCGTCGCGCCCTCCGGGTCCGCATCGGAGGAGCCGCCCACTGGGCAGCCGTCGAGGACGCGGGCCGACTGCGCGACGCACTCGGCACAGCGCTTCCGGTGGGCGTCCCCGAAGCGTTCACCGAGCCGGTCAAGGACCCCCTCGGCGATCTCCTCGCCCGCTACGCCCGTACACACGGCCCGTTCACCAGCACGCAGGCCGCGAACCGCTTCGGCCTCGGCGTCGCCGTCACCGACGGGGCACTCCAACGACTCGCCGCGTCGGGCCGCGTGGTCCAGGGAGAGTTCCACCCTGCGGGCATCGGCCAGGAGTGGTGCGACGCCACGGTCCTGCGACGGCTGCGCCGCCGTTCCCTCGCGGCGCTGCGCCAGGAGCTGGAGCCGGTTCCGCCCGCCGCGCTCGCCGGCTTCCTCCCCCAGTGGCAGCACCTCGGCGACAACAGCCTGCGCGGGATCGACGGACTGGCACGCGCCATCGAGCAGTTGCAGGGTGCCCCGGTCCCCGCGTCCGCCTTGGAGAAACTGATCCTGCCGAGCCGTGTCGCGGGATACACCCCCGCCATGCTCGACGAGCTCACGACCACCGGGGAGGTCGTCTGGGCAGGGGCCGGGGCCCTCCCGGGCAAGGACGGCTGGCTCTCCGTCTACCTCGCGGACAGCGCGCCACTGCTGCTCCCGCCGCCCCACCCGCTGGAGGAGACCGCGCTGCACGAGTCGGTCCTCACCGCGCTCTCCGGCGGGTACGGACTCTTCTTCCGCCAGATCGCCGACCAGGTCCGGGCCACCACCCACCCGGACTGCACCGATCCGCAGCTGGCCGACGCCCTCTGGGACCTGGTCTGGTCCGGCCGCCTGACCAACGACACGCTCGCCCCCCTGCGTTCGCTCCTGGGCTCCGGTCGCACGGCCGGATCCACCGCGCACCGGGCGAGACGCAATGTCCCGCGCGGCCGTTACGGCTCACTGACCGCGGCCGCCCGTCCGACATCCCGCACCGGCCCGCCGACCGTGTCGGGACGGTGGTCACGGCTCCCCTCGGCCGAGGCCGAGCCCACCCATCGCGCACATGCCCTGGCCCGGACACTCCTCGACCGCCACGGCGTGGTGACCCGGGGCGCGGTGCAGGCGGAGGGCGTCGAGGGCGGGTTCTCGGCGGTCTACCGCGTCCTCGCCGCTTTCGAGGACAGCGGTCAGGCCCGCCGTGGCTACGTCGTCGAAGGGCTGGGCGCCGCGCAGTTCGCGATGGACGGCGCCGTGGACCGTCTCAGGGCGGCCTCCACCGCCCGCGACCGGGCCGACCCCGGCTCGGCCCCCCGCGCCCTGGTCCTCGCGGCGGCCGATCCCGCGAACGCGTACGGTGCCGCTCTGCCGTGGCCCGAGTCGCCGGACGGCGCGGGTCACAAACCCGGCCGCAAGGCGGGAGCGCTGGTGGTCCTGGTGGACGGCGAGCTGACGCTCTACATGGAGCGTGGCGGAAAGTCCCTTCTCGCGTGGCCCACCGATCCGGCCGATCCCGCGCTCCACGCGGCGGCCCAGGCGCTCGCCTCCGCAGCGCGCGCGGGCACGCTCGGCACGGTCACGGTGGAACGCACCAACGGCGTCTCCTCCCTCACGTCCCCGCTGGGCAAGACCTTGGAGGCCGCCGGCTTCCTGGCCACGCCGCGAGGTCTGCGGCTGCGCGCCTGAGTGCGGCTCCGGCCCGGACGGTGCGTCACCACGACCGCCGCGACGGCCGTGACCGCCGTGACCGCGCATGATGGACGCATGCCCGAAGGTGACACGGTCTTCCAGACCGCCAAGCGTCTCGACTCCGCGCTCGCGGGCGGCGTACTGACCGTCTCCGACCTACGGGTCCCACGATTCGCGACAGCCGACCTGACCGGCCGGACGGTGCTGGACGCCACAGCGCGCGGCAAGCATCTGCTGACCCGGTTCGAAGGGGGGCTCACCCTCCACAGCCATCTGCGCATGGAGGGGGCCTGGCGTGTGTTCGACCACGGGGAGCGCTGGCGAGGCGGCCCCGATCACCAGATCCGCGCCGTGCTCGCGACCGCGGAGCACACCGCCGTCGGTTATCGCCTCCCCGTCCTGGAGCTTCTCCGTACGGAGGACGAGGAGCAGGTGGTGGGCCATCTGGGCCCCGATCTTCTGGGACCGGACTGGGATCCGGAGACCGCTCTGCGCAATCTGCTGGCCGACCCGGGCCGCCGCGTCGGCGACGCACTCCTGGACCAGCGGAATCTGGCAGGTGTCGGCAACGTCTACATGTGCGAGCTCTGCTTCATGGCGCGGGCTACACCCTGGCTCCCGGTCGGCGAGCTCTCCCTGCCCCTCGCCACCCGTCTGGTCAGCACGGCCAAGCAGCTCCTGGACGCCAACCGCGATCGTCCCGTGCGGACCACGACCGCGGCCACTCCCGCCATGTCACGCAGACTCCCCCGGGAACGTCTCTTCGTCTACGGAAGGGTCGGACGCCCCTGTCTGCGGTGTCGCACCCCGATCCGCAAGACCGTCCGCGACGACCGCCCCACCTACTGGTGCCCACGCTGTCAGTCCGGTCCCACCGGCTGAGGCCCCCTACCCGTCCGTCACGCACGCGAGGTCGGTGCCCTGCCGATGTCCGTACGCTCTCTCGGCGTCCGGCCGATGTCCGTACGCACGCCCTTCCTGACACCAGGCCGACGGCCGTCGATGAGCCAGGTGGAGCCGAGGAGCCAGGTGGAGCGGAGGAGCTACGTGGACATGTCCGCCCGGTCCGCCCCGGACTCGTCGGAGGACCGCTCCGGCCTCACCGCGGCCGCCACATGGACCGGCAGCAGACTGAGCCCCCATCCCCCGGCGGCCACCGCGCCTTCGACCAGCCCCGTGTGTTCCGGCTCCAGGAGCAGCCTCAGGACCGCCCACCACCACACGCCCCCGAGGACGAGCGCCGGTATGTATCGCCGCACCATGGCTGCCTCCTCCGGCCGACGCTAGTACGGCACGATCTCCCGCCGGGAGGGCGCATCGGTGCGCCACCGGCGCGAGCTGAACGGCTTTGCGCCCCTCTTCCTGTCCTGGGGCTGCTGCGAGGCAGGGAGGCCCCGGGCCTCCTCCGCAGTTTCCCCCGCATCGGCGCCGACTGCATCCCACGGCCTCAGACCCTCGGCCACCGCATCCGCAGACCCGCCCGGCCCCGGACATGCCGGTGCCCCCGGGATCGAGATCCGCGGGGGCACACCGAGCGTGGCGTGGTCCTTCGTGTCACCTGTCGTCGTCGTTGAGGGAGTCCTTCACGCCCTTGGCACGGTCGCCGGTGGCACCGAGAGCGCCCTCCGCCTTGGCCTTGGCCTGATCGGTCTTGCCCTCGGCCTCCATGCGGCGGTCGCCCGTGACCTTCCCGGTGGCTTCCTTGGCCTTGCCCTTGAGCTTGTCCATGGCCTTCTTGTCCGTCACAGCGATTCCTTCCTCTCGACTTCGGTTTCAGGCGCTCTCGGCCTGGAACATCCACGCATGCTTCTCGAGCTCCGCGGTGAGCGTGATCAGGATGTCCTGGCTGACGGGATCCGGCCCGTCGGTCGCCTCGATCCGTTCCCGCATCCGGTCGATGACCACGCGGAGGGCGTCCACGAGCACGCGTACCGCGTCGCCGTCCTTGATCCAGCCCTCGGGCACGGAATCGATGGCCGTGGTCTTCGCGAGCGTGCGGGACCTGCCGTCCGGGTTGACGCCGATCGCGGAAGCCCTTTCGGCGACGGTGTCCGAGTGCTGACGCGCCGTGTCGACGACCTCGTCGAGCTGAAGGTGCACGGAGCGGAAGCGCGGGCCGACCACGTTCCAGTGGACCTGCTTGGCCACCAGGGAGAGGTCGACCAGGTCGACCAGCGCTCCTTGCAGCGCATCCCCCACGACCTTGCGGTCGCCGTCGGACAAGGCGCTCTTCACGACAGACATGCACTTCTCCGTTCACATAGCTGTTCGACTGACCACTCGTCCACAATGTCACATATAGAGCAAAACGGTCATCCGAGTGGCTGTTCCGGAGAGCTGTCCTCCGGTCTCACCAGGCGCCTGCCCCGCGAATCGACAGCCACACACCTGGCAACGCGAAAGCCCCGGCCGGCCCACGAGGGGCCGGCCGGGGCTTTCGTACACCACGAACCGTGCGGTCAGGCGGCGACGACATCCACCGCTTCCGCGGGCGCCTTGATGGTCACCCGGCCCGTCGGTACGCCGGCGACCGACGCGACGGAGACGGAGTTGAGCATCGGACGTACTGGTACAGGCACCGCATCACTGGCCGCTGCCGACTCGGCCAGCTCTGCCAGCGACAGTTCATCGCTCACTTCACGCATGAGCTCGGACATCCGTACGTCCAGCGCGTCGCAAATGGCGGAGAGCAGTTCGGAGGATGCCTCCTTCTGCCCCCGCTCCACCTCGGAGAGATAGCCGAGCGAGACTCGGGCGGACGAGGAGACTTCGCGCAGAGTACGGCCTTGGCGCTGGCGCTGCCGACGCAGCACGTCACCAAGCAGGCGACGGAGCAGAATCATCGGTGGCTCCCTCCTCGGACCGCGTAGCCGCATCCTTCACGCCCCACCGTACCGCCTTGCGCTGCGGCCGTGCGGGGAGCGATGTCGTGTTCACTCAGGGCTGCAAACATCAATTCCCCCCGTTCTGTTCCGTATCCTGTGCCCTCGCATTTTCGCCGAGTTCGCCGGAGAGCAGCGCGAGGAGACTCCGTACGCTCTCCTTACGGATGTCCGCACGCCCACCGTTCAACCTCAGCTCGACGCATTTACGTACCTCATGTGGCCCGGAAACGGCGATGAAGACCGTGCCGACGGCCTTGCCGTCCTGGGGCTCGGGGCCGGCTACCCCGGTGGTCGAGACGCCCCAGTCGGCGTCGAGGACCCGGCGCACGCCGGAGGCCATCGCTTCGGCGACGGAGGGGTCCACCGCTCCGCGCTCGTCCAGAAGTGCGCCGTCGACGCCCAGCACATCCCGCTTCAGGGACGTGGCATAGGCCGTGACGGACCCACGGAAGCTCTGCGAGGCCCCGGGTACGTCGGTGAGCTCCGCGGCCACCAGGCCGCCGGTGAGCGACTCGGCGACCGCGAGCGTCTCCCCGCGCTCCTGGAGCCGCCGCAGCACCCGGGCCGCAACGGACGTCACCGCTCCGCCTCCGTGGCGCCCCGGCCACCTGCCACGCGCTCCGCGACCGGTTCCCCGATCGGTTCCCCGAGGGACTCCGCAGCGGGCTCCACGACCGGCTCCACGACTCCCTCGGCCGCTCCGTGGACCTGGTCCGTGGCGCACTGCCCTCCGGCGGAGCCCTCCATGTCGACGGCCGTGGCCATCGCGACGGCTTCCATGGCCGCGGCCCTCTCCGCCGCGAGCCCGCGTCGACGCAGGACGACGGCCTGACGCACGTAGTCGAGACCGGTGACGACCGTCAGCACCACCGCGGTCATCATCACCCAGAAGCGCAAGGTGGCCAGGGGGCCGGTCAGCGCCAGGACGTACATGCCCACGGCGATGCCCTGGGCCAGGGTCTTCACCTTGCCGCCGCGGCTGGCCGGGATCACGGAGTGCCGGATGACCCAGAAGCGCATGAGCGTGATGCCGAGCTCACGGAAGAGGATCACCCCGGTGATCCACCAGGGCAGGTCCCCCAGCGACGAGAGACAGATCAGGGCAGCACCCATGATCGCCTTGTCCGCGATCGGGTCCGCGATCTTCCCGAAGTCGGTGACCAGGTTGTACGTCCGAGCCAGGTGGCCGTCGAAGACGTCGGTGATCATCGCGACGGCGAAGGCCGCCCAGGCGAACGACCGCCAGACCGGGTCGTACCCGCCTTCGTGCAGGAGCAGCATGACGAAGCCCGGAACCAGCAGCAGTCGCACCATCGTGAGGATGTTCGCGATGTTCCACAGGCCGGCCTGGTTCACGGCCGCCGCGCCCAGCTTGCCGCCGCGAGGCACCGGCGTCGCGCCGGAGCCGCCTGCCGCGGATGCCGGGGCTCCCGTCATCTGGCTGCCTCCGCAAGCTCGTGGTGTTCGGCCACGAGGTCCACTCCCTCGGTGCCCACTGCCTTCGCTTCGACCATAAGGCCCGGCACGAGCCCTTCGCGTGTGGTGAAGATGACCTGGCCGTCCGTTTCGGGAGCCTGATGTGCGGCGCGTCCCACCGCCACGGGCCCGTCCTCCTCGTCCTCGACGGACTCCACGAGGACCTGGAGGGTCTCGCCGACCCGCTCCTCCGCGCGCTGCGAGGTCAGCTCCTCGGCGAGCTGGGAGATGTGCGCGAGGCGCTCCGCGATGACGTCGGCGTCCAGCTTGTTCTCGTAACCGACCGCCTCGGTGCCGTCCTCGTCGGAGTAGCCGAAGACACCGATGGCGTCCAGGCGCGCGCCGGTGAGGAAGCGTTCCAGCTCGGCCACGTCGGCCTCCGTCTCACCGGGGAACCCCACGATGAAGTTCGACCGCGCACCGGCCTGCGGGGCCTTCGACCGAATGGTGTCCAGGAGCTCGAGGAAGCGGTCCGTGTCCCCGAAGCGGCGCATCGACCGCAGCACCTTGGGCGCGGAGTGCTGGAACGAGAGGTCGAAGTAGGGCGCGACCTTGGGCGTCGAGGTGAGTACGTCGATCAGCCCGGGCCGCATCTCGGCGGGCTGGAGGTAGCTGACGCGGATCCGCTCGATCCCGTCGACGTCGGCGAGCTCGGGCAGCAGGGTCTCCAGGAGCCTGATGTCCCCGAGGTCCTTGCCGTACGAGGTGTTGTTCTCGGAGACGAGCATGACCTCCTTGACGCCCTGCTCGGCCAGCCAGCGCGTCTCTCCCAGTACGTCCGAGGGGCGACGGGAGACGAAGGAGCCGCGGAAGGAGGGGATGGCGCAGAAGGAGCAGCGACGGTCGCAGCCCGAGGCGAGCTTCACCGAGGCGACCGGGCTGGTGCCCAGCCTGCGGCGCAGCGGGGCGCGCGGCCCGGAGACCGGCGCGATCCCTTCCGGGAGGTCCGCGGGCGCCGGCGTGATCTCCTGGGCGTGCCCGGGCAGCGCGACGGCGGCGTCCTGCCGCTCGGCCGGGCTGATCGGGAGGAGCTTGCGCCGGTCGCGCGGGGTGTGGGAGGCGTGGATGCCCCCGTTGAGGATCGTCTGCAGGCGGTCGGAGATGTCGGCGTAGTCGTCGAATCCGAGGACCCCGTCCGCTTCCGGCAGGGCCTCGGCGAGATCCTTGCCGTAGCGCTCGGCCATGCAGCCGACGGCCACCACGGCCTGGGTTCTGCCGTGATCCTTCAGATCGTTGGCTTCGAGCAGGGCGTCGACTGAGTCCTTCTTGGCGGCCTCGACGAACCCACAGGTGTTGACTACGGCGACATCCGCGTCCGTGGCGTTCTCGACGAGGTCCCAGCCGTCCGCTGCCAAGCGGCCTGCGAGCTCCTCCGAGTCCACCTCGTTACGGGCGCAGCCAAGAGTGACAAGGGCGACGGTACGGCGTTCGGGCATGGGCTCAAGACTACTTTGTCCCGGCACTCGCCCTGCCGAGCAGGGTTCACCGCTACGCGGAGTGACCGAAACGCCGCTGAATCGCGAGAAACGCCAGGACGACGGCGACGGTGTGTGTCCGGCACTGCTGCCGGGCACACACCGTCGGAGAGTCACGGGTGAGGAGGTCAGCCGACCTCGGGGTCACCCTTGGTGTACGAGAGCCGTTCGACCTGACCGGATTCGAACTCGTCGTCGACCTTCTTGCCGTTCACGAAGAGATCGATGGCTCCGGCGTCGCCGAGCACGAGGTCGACCCGCTCCTTGTCCTGGAAGGTCTTGGAGTCGCCCTGGTTCAGCAGGCCGTCGAAGAGCAGCCGCCCGTTGTGGTCCTTGGCGGAGATCCAGCTCTTGCCTTCGGTGGCGCTGAGCCGGACCGTCACCTTGTCCCGCGGAGCTGCGGCGATGACGCTTTCGGAGGGTGCCGGCTTGGGGTCGGCCGGCTTGGTCGTGGCGGGCTTGGACGTGGTCTTGTCGGGCGTCGAGCCCTCGGCCACCTGCGCCGGACCCGAACCCTCGTCCTCACCGTTGAAGAGCGTGAAGCCGACGAATCCGACCACGGCGACGATCGCGGCGACCATGGCCGCGGTCCAGTTCGGCCGACGGGGTTCGGAACGGATGCGTTCCGCCTCGAACAACGGCGCCGCCGGTGTGGGAGCGGGACGACCGCCGTGCTCGGCGTCGAACTCCGCGATCAGCGGATCGGGGTCGAGCCCGACGGCGCGGGCGAACATGCGGATGTGACCGCGGGCGTACACGTCGCCGCCGGAGCGGGAGAAGTCGTCCTCCTCGATCGCGTGCACGATGGGGATGCGCACCCGGGTGGAGCTGCTGACTTCCTCGACCGTCAGACCCGCTGTGATGCGAGCCTGCTGAAGCGCGCGACCGATCGAAGGCCGGTCGTCTTCGGGGGAGTTGCCGATGGACACGGGGGGCGCCTTTCGAGCGTGAGCCACCTGCTGGATGTTCAGTCTAGGGGTGGTACGAAAGGGTGGGGCAACCGGGAGCGACGACTTTGTACGCCATCGGGTTCGCCGGGCAGCCCCTCGGGCTGGACGGTGGGCGGAGCACCGGACGGATCATCCCGTTGCTCCTTTCTTCAACTTGACGTACGGCCGGGCGAAACGGTTGCCCGCAAAACTCCTACGAAGCGGTTTCCCCGCGGATGACGGCCAACACTCCGTCGAGTTCGTCCGGTTTCACCATGACATCGCGCGCCTTGGAACCCTCGCTGGGACCCACGATGTTGCGCGACTCCATCAGGTCCATCAGCCGACCGGCCTTGGCGAAGCCGACCCGCAGCTTGCGCTGCAGCATCGACGTCGAGCCGAACTGGGTGGACACGACCAGTTCGGCCGCCTGGCAGAGCAGATCGAGGTCGTCGCCGATGTCCTCGTCGATCTCCTTCTTCTGCTTGGTGCCGGCCACCACGTCCTCGCGGAAGACCGGCGCCATCTGATCCTTGCAGTGCTGGACGATGGCCGCGACCTCGTCCTCGGTGACGAAGGCCCCCTGCATACGGGTCGGCTTGTTCGCCCCCATCGGCAGGAACAGACCGTCACCCTTTCCGATGAGCTTCTCGGCTCCGGGCTGGTCGAGGATGACCCGGCTGTCGGCGAGCGACGAGGTGGCGAAGGCGAGCCGGGACGGGACATTGGCCTTGATCAGGCCCGTGACGACGTCGACCGAGGGCCGCTGCGTGGCGAGCACCAGGTGGATACCGGCGGCGCGCGCCAGCTGGGTGATCCGGACGATGGAGTCCTCGACGTCCCGCGGGGCCACCATCATGAGGTCCGCCAGCTCGTCGACGATCACCAGGAGGTACGGGTAGGGCGACAGCTCCCGCTCGCTGCCCTCGGGAGCCTTGGCCTTGCCGGTGCGTACCGCGTGGTTGAAGTCGTCGATGTGCCGGAAGCCGTAGGCCGCGAGGTCGTCGTAGCGCAGGTCCATCTCACGCACGACCCACTGGAGCGCCTCGGCGGCCTTCTTCGGGTTGGTGATGATGGGGGTGATGAGGTGCGGGATGCCTTCGTAGGCGGTGAGCTCGACCCGCTTGGGGTCGACGAGCACCATGCGCACGTCCTCCGGCGTCGCCCGGACCATGACCGAGGTGATCAGGCAGTTGATGCAGGAGGACTTGCCGGAGCCGGTCGCACCGGCGACCAGGACGTGCGGCATGTTCGCCAGGTTGGCCATCTCGTAGCCGCCCTCGACGTTCTTGCCGAGCGCGACGAGCATGGGGTGGTCGTCCTCGGCCGCGTCGGCCAGGCGCAGCACGTCGCCGAGATTGACCATCTCCCGGTCGGAGTTGGGGATCTCGATGCCGACGGCGGACTTGCCGGGGATCGGGGAGATGATCCGGACGTCCGGGCTGGCCACCGCGTAGGCGATGTTCTTGGTGAGGGCGGTGATCCGCTCGACCTTGACGGCGGGCCCGAGCTCCACCTCGTACCGGGTGACGGTCGGGCCGCGGGTGAAGCCGGTGACGGCCGCGTCGACCTTGAACTCCGTGAAGACGGTGGTCAGTGAGGCGACGACCGCGTCGTTGGCGGCGCTGCGCGTCTTGCCGGGGCCGCCTCGCTCCAGCAGGTCGAGCGAGGGGAGCGAGTAGGTGATGTCACCGGAGAGCTGGAGCTGCTCGGCGCGGGCGGGCAGCGACCCGGACCGCTCGGGTGCCGGTTTCGTGAGATCGGGGACACCGCCGGTGGGCGAGGTGTCCCTCTCCGCTCCCCCGGGCGTCGCCTTCTCGGCCGACCGCGCGCCGGGGACCGGGGTTCCGGTCCGCTCCCGGTCCGTGGAGACGCCCTGGGTCAGATCCGCGACGACGGGCGACGGGGGCATCCCGTTGAGCACGGCCCCGTCGAGTGCGGCAGCGGCGGCGGCCGCGACGTCGACGGCGTCCATGGAGCGGTTCATCGCGGGCTGCGCGGACGGCCTGCGCGGACGGCGGCGCTTGGCCAGCGCCTCGCCCTCGGCCTGATCCGGGTCGAAGACGCCGTCCGCGCAGGCCGTC
>Ga0247818_10002699_pt1 | contig 11436 bp, 11 predicted proteins | sample 13C_Glucose_Day1_FD_192424 | JGI IMG/M metagenome (GOLD analysis project Ga0247818, IMG submission 192424) | Soil microbial communities from agricultural site in Penn Yan, New York, United States - 13C_Glucose_Day1 | ecosystem: Environmental > Terrestrial > Soil > Agricultural land | place...
GCCGACGCCGCTGAGCCGACGCCGCTGAGCCCGCGCCGCTGAGCCGGCGCGACAGACGAGCTCGGTCAGGCGGAGCGCTTGCGGGGGCGCTTCGTGGCGGCCGGCTCGGCCTCGTCGCGGCGCACGATGGTCGGCAGGACGTTGTCGAGGACGACCTCGCGGGTGACCACGACGCGGGCGATCCCGTCGTCGCTGGGCACGTCGAACATCACGGGGAGCAGGACCTCCTCCATGATGGCGCGCAGGCCTCGGGCGCCAGTGCCGCGCTTGAGCGCCTGCTCGGCGACGGCCTCGATCGCGTCCTCGGTGAACTCGAGCTCGACGCCGTCGATCTCGAACATCTTCTTGTACTGCTTCACGAGGGCGTTGCGCGGCTCGGTGAGGATCTTGACGAGGGCATCGTTGTCGAGCGGCGACACCGTGGTGATGACGGGCAGGCGGCCGATGAACTCCGGGATGAGCCCGAACTTCATGAGGTCCTCGGGCATGACGTCGCCGTAGGACTCGGCGAGGTCCTTGGGCGTGTGCAGCTCGGAGCCGAAGCCGAGGCCCTTCTTGCCGTTGCGCGACTCGATGAGCTTCTCGAGCCCGGCGAACGCGCCGCCGACGATGAAGAGCACGTTCGTGGTGTCGATCTGGATGAACTCCTGGTGCGGGTGCTTGCGCCCGCCCTGGGGCGGCACCGACGCCGTGGTCCCCTCGAGGATCTTCAGCAGGGCCTGCTGGACTCCCTCGCCCGAGACGTCGCGGGTGATCGAGGGGTTCTCGCTCTTGCGGGCGATCTTGTCGACCTCGTCGATGTAGATGATGCCGGTCTCGGCCTTCTTGACGTCGTAGTCGGCGGCCTGGATGAGCTTGAGGAGGATGTTCTCGACGTCCTCACCGACGTAGCCGGCCTCGGTCAGGGCCGTGGCGTCCGCGATGGCGAACGGCACGTTGAGCATGCGCGCGAGGGTCTGGGCGAGGTAGGTCTTCCCGCAGCCGGTGGGGCCGATGAGCAGGATGTTGGACTTGGCGATGTCGACGGACTCGGCGTCCTTCTTGCCGCCGCTCTCCCCCGCCTGGATCCGCTTGTAGTGGTTGTAGACGGCCACCGCGAGCGCCTTCTTGGCGACGTCCTGCCCGACGACGTAGTTCTGCAGGAAGTCGAAGATCTCCCGCGGCTTGGGCAGCTCGTCGAGCCCGAGCTCGGAGGACTCGGCGAGCTCCTCCTCGATGATCTCGTTGCACAGGTCGATGCACTCGTCACAGATGTAGACGCCCGGGCCGGCGATCAGCTTCTTGACCTGCTTCTGGCTCTTTCCGCAGAACGAGCACTTGAGCAGGTCGCCGCCGTCTCCCATGCGTGCCACTGACGGTCCTCCTATAGCTGGTGTGCTGCATCGAACTCGGCCCGACGGTACTAGGCCCATGCTCCCGCCGCCTCCATTGAACGCCCCGAGTCGCCTCCGAGTCGCGCTTGTCCGCTGACAGCGGACAACCCCGGCCGCATGCCGACCGCGCCTGTCTCGTATCATTTTCAACGAGGGGAGTACTTCCCAGAGCCGCACCGGTCAGTACGAGCGCCCGATGGCGCTCCCGGTGCGGCGCCGCGTCCGGGCGCGGTGAAGGAGACCTCAGACCGCTTGACGATCTGAGGACCGCCATGCCATCCCTTCCTGCACTCCTGACCAGCGGCACCACGGCTGCCGCCGAAGCTGCCGCCGTCGGCTCCATCGGGACTCCCCCGCTGTGGGCCGCGAGCATCGCCGCCGTCGCGGCGCTCGTGATGCTCGACTTCCTGATCACCCGCCGACCCCACGAGGTCACGCTGCGCGAGGCGCTGGGCTGGTCGGCGTTCTACGTCGCCCTCCCCCTGGCCTTCGGCGCCTGGCTCTGGAGCCGTCACGGCGGCGAGGTGGGGCTGGAGTACTACACGGGCTACCTCGTCGAGAAGTCCCTCTCCGTGGACAACCTGTTCGTCTTCATGCTCCTGCTGGCCGCCTTCGCCGTGCCCAAGGCCCTGCAGCAGCGCGTGCTGCTCATCGGGGTGGTGGGGGCCCTCCTGCTCCGCGGAGTGTTCATCGCCCTGGGCGCCCAGATGCTCGAGAGCTTCGACTGGACGTTCCTGCTCTTCGGCCTGGTGCTGCTCGTCACCGGCGTCAAGCTGCTCCGCGATGCCGTCAAGGGGGCTGACCACGAGATCGACATCTCCCGGATGCGCAGCATCCGGCTCCTGCGGCGCGTCATGCCCGTCGAGGACGGGTACCACGGCACGAGCATGACGGTCCGCGACGGCGGCCGCCGGGCCCTGACCCCGCTGGCGCTGGTCACGGTCGCCATCCTCGCCACCGACATCGTGTTCGCCGTCGACTCGGTCCCTGCCGTCTACGGCATCACCGGCGACCCGTACCTCGTCTTCGCGACCAACGCCTTCGCCCTGCTCGGCCTGCGCGCGCTCTACTTCGTGCTCGAGGGCGCGCTGTCCAAGCTGGTCCACCTCGGGTACGGCCTGGCCGCCATCCTCGGCTTCATCGGCGTCAAGCTCGTGCTGCACTGGGCCCACGGCATCTGGCCGCAGACCCCCGAGGTGCCCACCCTGGCCTCGCTCGGCGTCATCGTCGGCATCCTGGCCATCGTGACCTTCACCAGCCTGCGGGCCGGCAAGCGGGCCGAGCTCGCGGCGGCCGAGGCGCGCACCCGCGGCGCCGACGAGCCCGAGCCGGAGACCGAGTCCGCAGCCCGGCACTGATCCGCTGAGACGCAGGAGTGCCGCCCGCTCGGGTGAGCGGGCGGCACTCCGTGTGGCCGCTGCGGTGGTGCTCAGACCTCCAGCGAGGCCTTGCGGGAGGCGAGGACCTCGTCGATGAGGCCGTAGTCCTTGGCCTCGGAGGCGCCGAGGATCTTGTCGCGCTCGATGTCCTCGTTGACCTGCTGCGGGGTGCGGCCGGTGTGGTGGGCGAGGGTCTCCTCGAGCCAGGTGCGCATCCGCAGCACCTCGTTGGCCTGGATCTCGATGTCCGACGCCTGGCCGTAGTCGCCGCCGGCGAGGGCGGGCTGGTGGATGAGGATGCGGGCGTTCGGCAGCGCGAACCGCTTGCCCTGGGCACCCGCGCCGAGCAGCACCGCGGCCGCGGACGCCGCCTGGCCGACGACGAACGTCTGCACGTCCGGGCGGATGTACTGCATCGTGTCGTAGATGGCCGTCATCGCGGTGAACGAGCCGCCCGGGCTGTTGATGTACATGAGGATGTCGCGGTCCGGGTCCTGGGACTCGAGCACGATGAGCTGGGCGATCACGTCGTCCGCGGAGGCGTCGTCGACCTGCACGCCGAGGAAGATGATGCGGTCCTCGAAGAGCTTGGTGTAGGGGTCGAGGCGCTTCATCCCGTAGGAGGTGCGCTCCTCGAACTGCGGGAGGATGTAGCGGCTGTCCGGGGTCGGGACCCGAAGGCCACCGCCCATCTGCGGGAGGTGGAGGCCGCCGTCTCGGTTCTGCGTCATGGGGTCTGCGTTCCTTCTCTGGCGGTGGGTCACTTGGTCCCGCCGACGCCCGGCGTCTGCGAGGCATCGCTGAAGACGTGGTCGACGAAGCCGTACTCCTTGGCCTCCTCGGCGCTGAACCAGCGGTCGCGGTCGGAGTCCTTGGTGATCTGCTCCAGGGGCTGGCCGGTGTGCTCGGCGATCAGCTCGGCCATCTGCTTCTTGATGTAGAGCATCTGCTCGGCCTGGATCTTGATGTCGGTCGCCGTGCCGCCGATGCCGCCCGAGGGCTGGTGCATCATGACGCGGGCGTGCGGCGTGGCGTAGCGCTTGCCCTTGGTGCCGGCGCTGAGCAGGAACTGCCCCATCGAGGCGGCCAGGCCCATCGCCACGGTCGCGACGTCGTTGGGGACCCACTTCATGGTGTCGTAGATCGCCATGCCCGCCGTGACGGAGCCGCCCGGGGAGTTGATGTAGAGCCAGATGTCCTTGTCGGGGTCCTCGGCGGCGAGCAGCAGGAGCTGCGCGCAGATGGCGTTCGCGTTCTCGTCGCGCACGTCCGACCCCAGGAAGATGATCCGCTCCTTGAGCAGGCGGTTGTAGATGTGGTCGTCCAGACCACCCTGCGGCCCGTTCTCGGCCACGATCTCGGTGCTGCTCACCATGTCTCCGTTCAGGCTGGTTGCGCTTGCTGACTGATTGCTCACGCTGACCCTAACGCCCGTGTCTGCGGCGGAAGTCCCCAGATCCGGGCGTGTTCGCCGTCAGCGCACAACCGGTATGCCGCGGGGCCGGCTCCCCAGCCGCCGCCACCACCGGCCCCGTGGGCAGGTGCGCGCGCGGTCAGGCGCGGTTCACGCCCTCACCTGACCACGTGGGCGGGCGTGCGGGCTCAGCCGACGCGCGACAGGCTCTCGCGGCGCTCCAGGACCGGAGCGCGACCGCGGCTGGGCCCGTGACGACGCATCCGCAGGGCCTGCCCGCCCACCGAGACGGCCAGGGCAGCGATCACGGCGGACGTCAGCGCACTGGGCCACCCCGCCGCGGGTGCCGCCAGGTCGATGGCCAGGACCAGCACCAGGCCGCGGCCGACGATCGCGAGCGCAGAGATGAGCCAGTCCTGCTGGCGGTGCCGGGCGCGGGGACCGGCCAGCTCGCGCAGCAGTGTGATCGCGACCGCGGTGCCCGCGAGGGTCGAGAGGACGTACGCCGGGGAGCCTCCTGGACGGGCCCACAGCAGCAGTCCTGCGCCGGCCGCCCAGCAGGCGGCGCTGACGTGGCAGGTCCGGGCGCGCCCGTGCCGGACGAGGAAGGTCCGCTTGCCAAAGAGAGCGTCGCCGCGCAGGTCACGGAAGTCCTTGAGGATGATGCGGCCGATGAAGCCGACATAGAGGGCCGTGAGCAGCGGCAGGTCGGAGGCGCGCACCCCGGCGCCGGACGCGAGCAGGCCCAGGAGGTAGGGAACTGCCACGTAGCACGCGGGCAGCACCAGCGGGGCGACGACGCCCCGTGTGGCCAGCCGCACGGGTCCGAGCGAGTAGGCCGTGCTCACCAGCAGGCCGGTGCCCGCGACCGCGAGCGCCAGCGCCCCGAGCCACGCCGCAGCGGCCACGGTGAGGACGCCGGCGCCGAGCGCCACCGCCCACAGCTGCCGGCGGTGGGCCGCCCCTGCCGCGAGCACCCGCCGGGCGTCCTCGGGCAGGTTGACTCGGTCGATGTGCTCGTCGGCCAGGTCGTTGACCACCGCGGAGTAGGCGAGGAAGGGCAGCACGACGAGGAGCGCGGACCCGAGAGCCGCGGTCCCGGCGGCACCGCCCGCCGCGGCGCCGCACGCGGCATACAGCACGAGCAGGAGGACCACGGGTGGCCGCATCGTCGACCAGACGACACGGGCAAGCGGCCTCACTTGTTGCTCCCGTAGGAGCTCATGGCCACCATCACCAGGGCGATGAAGCCGAGGTAGGCCAGACCACCCGCGACGAGCACCGCCGCCGCCACGATCCCGATGATCCGCCAGACACTGCGCCGCGGCGGTTGGTCGTCCCCTGCCATGTCGTCTCCCCTCACGTCGTCGACGTGGGCGAGGCTAGACCGCGGAGTGGGACGAGCGCATGGGTCCGGCTACCCAGCCGTGGCGGGGCTGGGCTTCTCCTCGTGCCCGGAGGCACGCACCGGACCGCGCCGCTCCGGCTCCCGGACGGCAGGGACGACCAGGAGCGCCACCACGAGCATCGCGCCGACAGCCAGCAACGCCCTGAGGATGCCGAAGCGGTCGCCCAGGAAGCCGAGCAGCGGCGGGCCGGCGATGAACGCGGTGTAGCCGATGGTCGCCACCACCGAGATCCGCGCGGCAGCGCGCTCAGGCTCGTCGGCGGCGGCGCTCATGCCGACGGGGAAGCCCAGCGAGACACCGACGCCCCAGATGGCGGCGCCCAGGAAGGCCAGCGGGGCGCTGCCGCCGAAGACCACGAGGAGGCTGCCGGCGCCGGCCCCCACGAGCATGACGCGCAGCACCGCAACCCGGCCGTAGCGGTCGAGCAGGGTGGTGCCGGCGACGCGGCCGAGCGTCATGAAGCTGAGGAAGGTGGCGAACGCCAGGACGCCGGCCCAGGTGGGCAGGTCGTACCCCTCGACGAAGGCCACGGACACCCAGTCGTTGGCCGTCCCCTCGGTGAAGGCGGCGACGAGGGTCAGGAGCCCGATCAGCAGGGTCCGCGGCTCTGTCCATGCCGAGAGCACGCCGAGCCTGGCCGGCCCGGGAGTCGCCGCCGGCTCGCAGGCGCCCTCGAGCGCCGCTGTCTCGTCCTCCGACTCCAGGGACCGGGGCAGGAAGGAGCGGATCGCCCACAGGCACCCGGCGATGATCAGCACGCCGGCCCCGAGCAGGTGCACGGTGACCGGCACGTGCCCCCAGGCCATCAGCGCACCCACGAGGGCGCTGAGGACGGTTCCCCCGGAGAACGCCGCGTGGAAGCGGGGCATGATGTTGCGCCCGAGCAGCCGCTCCACGCTCGCGCCCTCGAGGTTCATCCCGACGTCCCAGACGCCGACGCCCAGCCCCAGGGCGAACAGGCCCGCCGCCACCAGCCAGCGCTCCTCGAGCACGTCCACGCCGACGCCGACGCCGGTCATGCCGATCGCCATCGAGGCCAGGCCGATGCGCACGGACCCGCCGGCTCCGAACCGGTCGGAGATCCAGCCCGACGCGGGGAGGCCGACGATCGAGCCGGCCGAGAGCGCCAGGAGGGTCACCCCCAGCTGCCCTGCCGTGAGCCCGAGGTTCTGCTTCACGTCGGGGATCCGGGAGGCCCAGGCCGCGAAGGCCATGCCGTTCATGGCGAACACGACGAACACGGCGGTCCGGGCGGCGTTGAGGCGGTCGCTGCTGAGCGTCTGCTGGGTCACGGGGACGAGTCTCGTTTCGATGCGTGCTGTGGTGCTGCTGGCGTGGCTCGGAGGCGACGCGATGCGGTCGAATCGTTTCGATCGAATCGATTCGATAGTGTGGCTGCCGTGCCAGAGCCCCGTCAAGCCCGCGCGACCCTGCGCGAGGTCGCCGACCACGCCGGCGTGTCGACCTCGACCGCCTCCCTGGTCTTCAGCGGCAAGGGGCCCGTGTCCGCGGATACCGCGGAGCGGGTGCGGAAGGCCGCCGGCGAGCTGGGCTTCGCCGGGCCGAATCCCCTCGCGTCGTCCCTGCGCCAGGGCCGGGCGGGCGTGGTCGGCGTCATCGTCGAGGGCCGGCTGCTGCACGCGTTCCGGGATCCCTTCGCCGTGAGCGTCCTGGACGGCCTCGCCCAGGTGCTCGACGCGGTCCCGGCCGGCATGCTCCTGATCGCGCAGCCACCCTCGGACCCGGGGCGCACCGTCGCGCAGCTGGCGGGCTACGCCCTCGACGCCGTGGTCTTCGCCCTGTGCGGCCCGACGCACAACCCGGTGGTCGACCACCTCGCCGTCCGGGGCATCCCGATGGTCGGCAACGGCGCCCCCCAGGACCCACGGGTCACCCAGCTGACGCTGGACGAGCGCGCCGCCAGTGCGTCCGCCGCCCGCCACCTCTTCGAGCTCGGCCACCGTCGCGCCGGCCACATCGCCATGCAGCTGCGGACCGACAGCGCCACCGAGACCTTCGGCGCCTCTGCCCTCGACGCCGCCGACTACCCCGACTCGCGGGACCGTGCCCGCGGCTTCATCGACGTCTTCGGCGCCGACGCGACGATGGTGGAGACCTCGTTGCCCGACGTCGCGCAGGGCCGCCTCGCGGCCCTGCGCCTGCTCGACGTCCCCGGGCCCCGGCGACCGACGGCCATCGTCGCGCAGTCCGACCTGCTCGCCCTCGGGGCGATCCAGGCCGCCGAGGAGCTCGGCCTGCGGGTCCCTGCCGACGTCAGCGTCACCGGCTTCGACGGGGTCGACCTGCCATGGTTCCCGGGCACGCTCACCACGGTGCTGCAGCACGGCGAGGAGAAGGGCCAGCGCCTCGGCGCCATGGTGCAGGCACTGCTCGTCGGGGAGCGGCCCGCCGATGTCGTGATGCCGACCGAGCTCCGCGTCGGCACCACCACGGCGCCGCCGCCCGCCGGCCGGTCTCAGTCGGCGTAGGCCTCCGCACTAGGCGCTTCCATCGCCGTCGCGGGGTGCCGGAGGGCGACCACGTGCAGGGTCAGGAAGTGCGTGCCGTCGGGGAGCGTCATGGCAGCCTCGAACTCCATGACCTCCTCGGTGATGGTCGCGGCATGGGCCTCCCATGCGCTCCGGCTCCGCAGGACGGCCCACACCCGCTCCAGCCGGTAGCCGGCCTCCCACGGCGGCACCTGCGCGTCGCAGCGGCACAGCGCGATGACGAACTGGTCCGGGTCGCTGGTGCAGCCCACCTCGACCTGGTCGAACAGACCACAGTTCTCCAGCTCTTCGCGGAGCCGGTGCTCGAACGCGAACATCTCGAGGGAGCCGGCCGGAGCGGAGTTCTCCTGCACCGCCTGCCGCAGCTTGTGGAACGACACTGGGTCCATGGCGCGATGGTCGGGCCGGCCCCTCGGCCCGTCCAGCGAGCCGAAAAACTTCGAGCCGTTCAGGCGATTGCAAGTCCGACAAGTCGGTTTGGCGGCCACGCACAAAGACGTATGCCGCGCCCGGAGCGTCCGGGCGCGGCATACGTCACAAGGGTGAGGGCTGGTCAGGCCTTCGCCTCCGCCTCGGCCTCGTCGGCGGCCTCGGCTTCGTCGGCTGCCTCGGCCCCGTCGGCGGACTCCTCGGCGACGGGCGCCTCGTTCAGCTCGTTGAGGTCGACCGTGTTGCCGTCGGTGTCGACGATGGTGACCTTCTCCAGGACGGCGGCCAGCGCCTTGCGTCGGGCCACCTCGGCGACCATGGCCGGGACCTGGCCCTGCTGGTCGATCGCCTGGGCGAACTGGTTCGGGTCCATGCCGTACTGCTGGGCGGACATCACGAGGTACTCGATGAGCTCAGGCTGCTCGACCCGGATCTCCTCCTGCTCGGCGATGGCGTCGAGGAGGAACTGGGCCTTGAGGGCCTTGCGGGTGTTCTCCTCGACCTCGGCGCGGTGCTCGTCGTCCTCGAGCCGGTCCTCGCCCTCGAGGTGGGCGTGCACCTCGGCCTCGACGATGCTGTCGGGGACGGCGATCTCGATGGTCTCGAGCAGCTGCTCGAGGACCTTGTCGCGGGCCTGGACGCCCTGCTCCATCTTCTTGGCGCGCTCGGCCTGCTTGGTGACGTCGGCCTTGAGCTCGTCGAGGGTGTCGAACTCCGAGGCGAGCTGGGCGAAGTCGTCGTTGAGCTCGGGCAGCTCGCGCACCTTCACCGACTGCACGGTCACCGTGACCTCGGCGTCCTCGCCCTCGCGGTCGCCGCCGGCCAGCGGAGCGGTGAACGTCTTGGTCTCGCCGACGGTCATCCCGACGAGCGCGTCGTCCATGCCGTCGAGCATGTTGCCCGAGCCGACCTCGTAGGAGATCCCCGTGACCGCGTCGATCTCCTCGTCGCCGATCTTGGCGTCGAGGTCGATGGAGACGAAGTCGCCCGTCTCGACAGCGCGCTCGACGCCGACGAGGGTGCCGAAGCGCTCGCGCAGCGAGGTGAGGCGCTCGTCGATGTCGGCGTCGGCGAGCTCGACCTTGTCGACCTCGTTCGTCAGCGTGGTGAAGTCGGGAAGGGTGATCTCGGGGCGGACGTCGACCTCGACGGTGAACTTCAGCTCCTGGCCGGCCTCGGCCGGGACCTCGGTCACGTCAACCTCGGGCTGCCCGATGGGGCGGACCTTGTTCTCCTCCACGGCCTGGCCGTAGAACTGCGGGAGGGCCTCGTTGACGGCCTCCTGGAGCACGGCGCCCCGACCCACGCGCTGGTCGATCACCCGAGCCGGCACGTGGCCCTTGCGGAATCCCGGCACCTGGATCTGCGAGCCGATCGTCTTGTATGCCGCGTCGAGGCTCGGCTTGAGCTCCTCGAAGGGGACCTCGACGGTCAGCTTGACCCGGGTCGGGTTGAGGTTCTCGACGGCACTCTTCACTGCGGGATACTCCAGGCTCGTGGGGCAATAGGAAAGGCCGGGGCCGAGGCCGGGTGTCGGCACTCTGACCGGGCCAAAAGCCCATGCTAGCCGTCCCCCGCCCCAGTGCCGAAATGAGGACCGGGGCGGCCACCGACCCCGAGGTCACACCGGCCACTCCGGCACCCGTCGCGGCGCAGCGCACGCTCGCCGCGTGCCATGGGAGAGCACCCGGCTACCGCGAAACTGAAGCCCCTGTGTGCGGGGGCTCCGGAGGACTACCGTCGGGCCATGAGCCTGCTGAAGAGGTCCGGGGCCCGTCACCAGCCGGCCGAAGGGGACGAGGACCCCGTCGTCCGCCAGTACCGCTACCTGCTGCGGACCGCGCCGCCGGATGCCCTCGACGCCGTGCACCGGGAGGCTCTGGCGCGCGTTCCCGCGGCGGACCGGGCAGCCCTGCTGCGCACCGTGCAGGAGCAGCTCGTGGCCGGTCTTCGCCTCGACCCCGACGACGTCCCGGGGCTGTCCCGTCTGGTCGTGCTCGGCGAGCGACGCACGCCGGGAGCCCTGCTGCGGCACTGTGAGCCGTCGACCCTCGGCCGCCTCGCCGCCGCGGCCCTCGCCGCCGAGGCGGCCTTCGGCCTGCTCACGGGGTATGCCGGGTGGGACGGCGTCGACCCCGAGCCCGAGGTGGCCGCCTGGGAGCGGGCCGAGCAGGGGCAGAACTGGCACGACGCCCGGCTCAACCCCGGCGTCACCTGGAACCACGCGTTGGGCGCAGGCGGCGGGTTCAGCGACGGGGGCGGCGTGGACAGCGGAGCCTTCTGAGCCACCCGAGCCGAGGCGCCCGGCGGCCGGGTCCGGAGACGTTCGCTGGGCGTGCCGCCCCGGCGACCCCGTCGTAGGTTGACGGCCATGGCGGACAACCGGGCGGGACGGGCGTGGGATGTCATCGTGATCGGCGCGGGGGCGGCGGGCGAGAACGCCGCAGACCGGGCCCGCAAGGCAGGGCTGACCGTGGCCGTCGTCGAGCAGCACCTCGTCGGCGGCGAGTGCAGCTTCTACGCCTGCTCCCCCAGCAAGGCGCTGCTGCGCCCCGTCCACGCCACCCGCGCGTCACAGCGGGTGCAGGGCTCCGTGGGCGCACACCTGGACCCAGCGGGGGTGCTCGCGCGGCGCGACACCTGGATCAACGACCTCAGCGACACGGGCGCCGTCGGCTGGCTCGACCACGTCGGGATCGACCTGGTCCGGGGAGCAGGCAGGCTGGCGGGTGAGCGGCGGGTCGAGGTGGGCGGTCGGCCCCACGAGGCACGCCACGCCGTCATCCTCGCGACCGGAACGGCTCCCCTCGTCCCGGACATCCCGGGCCTCAGGGACGCACGGCCCTGGACCAACCGCGAGGCGACGACCTCCTCGCGCATCCCCGAGCGTCTCGTCGTGCTCGGCGGCGGAGTCGTCGCCTG
>Ga0247818_10002701_pt1 | contig 11430 bp, 10 predicted proteins | sample 13C_Glucose_Day1_FD_192424 | JGI IMG/M metagenome (GOLD analysis project Ga0247818, IMG submission 192424) | Soil microbial communities from agricultural site in Penn Yan, New York, United States - 13C_Glucose_Day1 | ecosystem: Environmental > Terrestrial > Soil > Agricultural land | place...
TGTCGACAGTGACGGCTACCTGTTGCAGGGCTCCTACAAGTTGGGCAAGAACCGCCTGGCTCTGTCCTATGGCAAGACCAATGACGATGGCAACGGTGTGGTCGGCAGTGGCGCTGACTACGAGACCCGCGGCATCGCGCTGTTTCATGATGTGAATGACAACCTCAAGCTGGTGGCCGAGTACAACCAGTTTGAAATCAATGGGCATGACAGCAGTGCGCAGAACGAAGACACCGATACCTTCGCGGTGGGGGCGGTGTTGACCTGGTAGTAAGGCTGATCGGCTGACCCATTCCCAGTGGCGAGGGAGTTTGCTCCCGCTGGAGCGCGTAGCGGTCCCGCTGTTGGTCGCGCATCGACCGGTTTTGGGCCTGCTGCGCACGCCAGCGGGAGCAAGCTCCCTCGCCACAAAAGCGTGGGCTTGCCTGCGCCTGGCGGCCGGTTTCCAGCTCCCAGCCCGCTCAAACACTCTCATCCCATCGAAGCCCCTGACCGATACCCAAGTAGCATACGTCCCGGACCACAGGCTTCGTACACTCGTGCCTCATACACACGCTTGCGGGGGGCGACGATGCAGCAGGTCCAGAACGAAGGGATCGTCAGCGCGATGTCCCAGGCCACCGATCCGCAGCAGGTGGCGCAGGAACTGGCGTGTCAGTTACTGCATCCGCATCTCGGCTTCGTGCTGTTTTTCTGTTCCGCTGAATACGACTTGCAGGCGCTGGGTGGCGCCTTGCAGCAAGGTTTCGGCGGCATACGCCTGGCGGGCTGCACCAGTGCCGGGGAAATCACTGCGCAGGGTTATGGGCGCAATTGCGTGACGGCGGTGGGGTTTGACCATCGGTACTTTTCCATCGCCCTCGAATTGATCGACGAAATGGAGCACTTCAGCCTGATCGACGCACAGCAAATGGTCGAGCGCCTGGTCAACGGCTGTCGCAGCAACACCCTGGCACCGATCAAGGGCCACAGCTTTGCCCTGACGTTGCTCGATGGTCTGTCCAGCCGCGAAGAAATGGTCCTCGCCGCCTTGAGTGCGGCACTGGGCGATATTCCGCATTTCGGCGGCTCGGCCGGTGATGACAACTACCTGACCCACACCCACGTCTACTTCGACGGCGGGTTTCACAGCGGCGCGGCGGTGGTGGTGCTGGTTAATACCTGGCTGGACTTTGAAGTGTTTACCACCCACCACATTCTGCCGCGAGCGGAGAAACTGGTGGTCACCGGCGCCGACAGCGCCTCGCGGCGAGTCTACGAACTCAACGCCGAACCGGCCGCCGCCGAGTACGCCCGGCACATTGGCGTGCCAGTCTCCGAACTCGACCATCGGATTTTCGCCGCGCACCCCCTGGCGGTGCGGATCAACGAGCAATATTACGTGCGCGCCATTCAGCAGGTTCATCCGGACCTGAGCCTGAGTTTCTACTGCGCCGTGGAGAACGGCATTGTCCTCACCGCCATGACCCCGGGCCCGATCCTGCCGAATCTGCAAAGCCTTTTCGACGGCTTGCAGGAACGGCTCGGCGATCTGTTGCTGACCATTGGTTGTGACTGTTTCCTCAGGCGACTGGAGCTGGAAGACGCCGGCAGCCTGGAACAGATCGGCAGTTTTTTGCGCGAACAGCGGGTGATGGGGTTCAACACCTACGGAGAACAGTTCAATGGCATGCACATCAACCAGACCTTCACCGGCGTTGCCATTGCCCGTGGCCGTTCCCTTGGACAGCGCTGAACTGCGGGCGCAAATTGCCGTCCTGCAGCACGATAATCAGAAGTTGCAACGCATCAACGCGGCGCTGATCGAACGCATCGAGTCCGGCATCACCCGCGGCAACGATCCGTACGCCGCCTTCCAGCATTCAGTGGTGCTGGCCGAGCAGGTGCGTGAGCGCACGGATGCCTTGAACCAGGCCATGGCTGAACTCAAGGCGGGCAACCATTTGCTGAGCGAAGCACGCCTGCGCGCCGAAACCGCCCATCAACACCTGATCGATGCCATCGAGAGTATTTCCGATGCCTTTGTGCTGTTCGATGTCGAGCAACGCATTGTTTTGTTCAACAGCCGCTTCAAGGCGTTCTGGATAAACAGCCGGGTGCGGATCAACGCTGGCATGCGCTTGTCCGAGGTCAAGCGCTTGATGATGAGCAACGGGCTGTTTACCGAGGAGTCTCGCGGGCACGCCGACGAAAACCTGCTGTATCGCTTGCAGGACGGACGTTGGCTTCAGGTCAGCGAACGGCCGACCCAGGAGGGTGGGCGAGTGATTCTTTTTACCGACATCACCGACCTTAAACTCAGCGAAACCATACGCCGTGAGCAGGCGGTGGCGCAGAAGTCGTACTTGCTGCAACGGGCGGTCGACAACTTGTCCCAAGGGGTGGCGATGGTCAACGCTGAGGGCGTTCTTGAACTGTGGAACCGACGCTTCCTGGAGCTCAGTGGCCTGGCACCTGTGGCGGCCCATCGTCCATTTTCCGAAGTGATCGCCGACAGCGAGTTGACCTTGCTGACCCCGGCCAGTCGCAGCCCGAACGGGCGTCCGCTGCAAGAATGCGAACAGCGTCTGCACGATGGCCGGGTTTTGGAAATCCGTACCCACCCGTTGCCGGCAGGGGGGTTCGTCAACACCTTCACCGATATCACTGAACGCTACCAGCACGCACAAGCCCTGAGTGAGAGCGAGCGCTGGATTCGTCTGATCACCGACCATGTGCCGGCGTTGATCGCTTACCTCAATGCGGATCTGGTCTACGAGTTCACCAACAAAGTCTACGAAGAATGGTACTGCTGGCCGCGCGGCGTGATGCTTGGCCAGAGCCTGCGCGAAGTGCACAGCGAGCAGCATTACCAGCGGCTGGAGTCGTACGTGGCCAGAGCGCTGGCCGGGGAGAGCGTGACCTTCGAATTCGCCGAGACCAACGTCAACAATCAGGAGCGCTACATGCTGCGTTCCTACGTACCCAACCGTCTGGCCAATGGCGAAGTGGTGGGGATCTTCGTGTTGATCCGCGACATCACCGAGCGCCGGCGTACCGCCGAAGCGCTGCACCAGGCTTATCAAAATCTCGAACGGCGGGTCCGCGAACGCACCGCCGAATTGACTGACCTCAACGACCAGTTGCTGCGCGAAATCGACGAGCGTCGCCAGGTCGAGTCGCGCTTGCGTGAGGCCAAGCTGGAAGCGGAACAGGCCAACCTGTCGAAGACCAAGTTTCTCGCTGCGGTCAGTCACGACCTGCTGCAACCCCTGAACGCCGCCCGGTTGTTCACCAGTGCCTTGTTGGAACGGCGCGAGCCGATTGCCAACGAAAATCTGGTGCGCAATGTCAGCAATTCACTGGAAGACGTGGAAAGTCTGTTGGGCACGCTGGTGGATATTTCCAAGCTCGATGCCGGTGTGATCAAGGCCGATGTAGCGCCGTTCGCCTTGAGCGAGCTGCTGGAAAATCTTGCGGTCGAATACACCCAGGTGGCGCGCAGCGAAGGCCTGGAATTGCATTTCATTGCGTGTTCGGCACTGGTACGCAGCGACATCCAGTTGCTGGCGCGCATCCTGCGCAATCTGTTGAGCAACGCCATTCGCTACACCTACAGCGGCCGCGTGGTGCTGGGGTGTCGGCGTCATCAGCAAAGCCTGTCGATAGAGGTTTGGGACAGCGGAATGGGCATTGCAGAAAATCGTCTTGAAGAAATTTTTCAGGAGTTCAAACGTGGCGACGTGCAACGTCCGGATCAGGATCGTGGGCTAGGCCTGGGCCTGGCGATTGTCGAGAAAATTGCCGGCATCCTCGGGCACCGCATTCACGTGCGTTCGTGGCCGGGCAGGGGCTCGATGTTTTCGGTGGAGGTGCCGATCAGCGCCACCGCCCCCAAACCATTGCCGAACCTGCTGCTGAGTGAACCGATGCTCGAACGGCTGCGCGGCGCGAGGGTCTGGGTGCTGGACAACGATGCGACCATTTGTGCCGGGATGCGCACGTTGCTGGAAGGCTGGGGCTGCCGCGTGGTGACAGCGCTGTCGGAGGACGACTTGGCGCGGCAAGTGGACAACTACCATGCCGGCGTCGATTTGTTGATTGCCGACTATCACCTGGACAACGATCAGAACGGCGTCGATGCCGTCGCGCGGATCAATGCCCGCCGTGCTTGCGCGATTCCGGCCATGATGATCACCGCCAACTACAGCAACGAGCTCAAACAGCAGATCCGCGAACTGGGCCATACCCTGATGCACAAACCGGTGCGGCCGATGAAGCTGAAGGCGGCGATGAGTCATTTGCTCGCCAGGCCTTGATTTCTCGGGTGTCGGTGCTGGCCTCATCGCTGGCAAGCCAGCTCCTACAGTGGATGTGTGATGTTCACAAAACCCTGTAGGAGCTGGCTTGCCCCACAATGGATGTGCTGTTCACAAATCCCTGTGGGAGCTGGCTTGCCAGCGATGGGAGCGACGCGGTCTGCCTGTTTCAACGCCGCAAATAAGACCCGAAATCGATATCCCCGGCACTCAGGATGGCCTGTACCCGGTTGTGCACATTGAGCTTGCGCAGGATCGCCGAGACGTGGGCCTTGACTGTGGTCTCGGCGATTTCCAGGGTGTAGGCGATTTGTTTGTTCGATTCACCCTTGGTCATGCGCTCCAGGACCTGCAATTGTTTGCGGGTCAGGGCCTGGAGCAGTTCCGGCGGGAAGCTCGGGGCATCGTTCATCCGCCGGTGCGTGCTGCTTTTCGCCGTACGGATAATGTCCGGCGGCAGGTAGACATTGCCATTGAGAATCTGCTGGATCGCCTCGGTCATTTGGGCGCGTGGCGAAGACTTGGTGATGAAGCCCACCGCGCCGTAGGTGATGGCTTGCAGGACGATTTGCTTGTCCTGCTCGGCAGAGACAATCACCACCGGAATGGTCGGCGCTTCGTTGCGCAGGTTGATCAGGCCATTGAGCCCATGCATGCCTGGCATGTTCAAGTCGAGCAGGATCAGGTCCAGATCATCGTGTTCCTGGGTCAGTGCCAGGGCGCTGTCCAGGTCGGCGGTTTCCATCACTTCGCTACCGGCAAAGCCATCGCTGATGACGTTGTGTATGGCTTCGCGAAACAGCGGGTGATCGTCGGCAATCAGAATTTTGTACATAGCCTTTCACCTCGTTATTTTGATTATGGTGTGGCAACAACACGCACGCGTAAAGCTCAGGGAAAGGGTTCGGGCGAAGCCTGCGTGACCGGCAGGTTGGCTGCTTGCCAGGCGTCGAGGCCATCGCGGTACCAATACAGTGTTTTATAGCCCAGCGTGGCCGCGCGCTTGACCGCGTTCCAGCTCAACCAGCAGTCGGACCGGCAGTAAAAGACCAGCGGTTGCGTCGGGTTGCCGGCGGTCAGTTTTTTCAGGTTGTCGGCGAAATACGCCTGCCATTGCGCCGTCAGCTCACCGTCGCCGCTGTTCGCCAGCCAATGGCTGCCGGGCAGGTTTTCGTGGGGCTGATCTTCAATGAATCGGCCTTGCAGCCATTGGCGACGATAGACGTCGATCAACACCGGGCGCGGTGTCTGCTCAAGCAGCGCTTGCAGGGCTGGCGTGTCAACGATGGTCGCGCCTTGCAGTTGCTCGGGCGTCGGGCTGCGGTACAGGTCGATGCGATAGCCATCAGGGGAAAACAGCGGGGTTTGTGCGTGTGCACCGCCCAGCCACAGGCTTAGCGACAGCGCAGCGAGAGTGGGACGCAACAGGTGACGTCGGGCACGCGGCATGGGGTTCGATCCTTATAGTTATGAACCCATTACATGCCAGTCGCGCTGCGTTGGGAATGCGACGATAGACAGGTAAAACCAGTACTAAAGTAGGAGCCAGCAAGCCGGCTCCTACAGGGGGGGTGTCAGCTGGATTTGCGCAGGGCGGCATGTTGGGGGTTGAAGGTGAGTACGGCGAGCAAAGCGAACAGCAGGGTCAGGCCCACGCACACCGCCAGAGCCAGTGGATTGAACCGCTCATACAAGGCAAAGCGCACCAGCTCGACCGCATGGGAGAACGGGTTCACTGCGCACAACCAGTACAGCCACTCGCTGGCCTCGCGCATTTTCCACAGCGGATAGAGCGCCGATGACAGGAAAAACAGCGGGAAAATCACGAAGTTCATCACCCCGGCGAAGTTCTCCAACTGGCGAATCGCGTTCGACAGCAACAGGCCCAGTGCACTGAGCATCAACGCCACCAGCAACAGCGCCGGCAAGGCAATCAGCAAACCCATGGCTGGCGGCTGAACGCCGTAGATCCAGGCAATCGCCAGGAAGGCATACACCTGCAACAGCGAAATCAGCGAGGTGGCCAACAGCTTGCTGCACAGTAAAAAGGTTCGGGGCAGGGGGCTGGTGAGTAGCACGCGCATGCTGCCCATCTCGCGGTCGTAGACCATCGACAGTGATCCCTGCATGCCGTTGAACAGCAGGATCATGCAGGCCAGCCCCGGAATGATGTAGACCTCGTACGGAATGTAGGTGTCGTAGGGCTCGATGATGGCGATGCCCAATGCGGCGCGAAAACCCGCGGCGAACACCAACAGCCACAACAGCGGCCGCACCAGGGCGCTGAGAAACCGCGTGCGTTGCAGCACAAAACGCAGCCATTCGCGCAGGACGATGCCGCTGAAACATTGCCAGTAAGCGTTCATCGGCCGACTCCTGATGTGGTCAGGCGAGAGAAGGCCGAGCCCAGGTCGCCGCCGTGTTCCAGGCTCAGTACATCGGCCTGTCCGCTGGCCACCAGGCGGCCTTGATGGAGGATCAGCAAGTCATCGCTGGGCTGTACTTCGTCGAGCAAGTGCGTGGTCCAGAGCACGCTGATGTGCTGTTCGTGGCACAGCTTGCGAATGTGCTGGTTGAGCGCAAGGCGACTGGCCGGATCAAGGCCGGCACTGGCCTCGTCGAGCAATAACAAGCGCGGTTCATGCAACAGGGCGCGGGCGATTTCCACCCGGCGGCGGTGGCCACCGTTGAGCTCGCGCACCCGTTCGCGACGCCGTTCGGTCAGGGTCTGACGGGCCAGTTCGGCATCAACCCGAAAGCCAGTCTGGCGACGCGACAAACCATGCAGCGCGGCGTGGTAACGCAGGTTTTGTTCGACGCTGAGGTCCAGGTCCAGGGTGCTTTGCTGGAACACCACACCCAGTTGTTTGAGCGCCGGGCGCGGCGCGCTGCGCAATGAACAGCCGCCGACCCGGATATCGCCGTGTTGCAAATCATAGAGCCGGGTCAGCAGCGCGATCAGGGTTGATTTACCGGCGCCATTGGGGCCCAGCAGCGCCGCGAAACGTCCCGGTTCCAGGCTGAAGTTGACTTGGCGCAAGGCCTGCCGAGGGCCGTAGGCGAAACTCAGGTCGCTGACCTCCAGGGCGTTCATGGGGTCACCACCACGCCCCACGGATAGCGCCCGACCTTCACCGATTTGCTGACCTTGAGGCTGTCGACATCGATCACCGAGACGTCACCGCTGACGCCGTTGGTGGCCAGCAACTGCTTTTGATCCGGGGTAAATGCCATCTGCCACACCCGTCGACCGACCAACAGATAGTCGAGAATCTCGAAGGTTTTGGCATCGATCACCGCCACATGATTGGCCGGGCCGAGCGCGACAAAGCCATACTTGCCGTCGGCGCTGAGCTTGACGCCCACGGGTTGGACTTTGTCTGGGTGCACGCCCTTGATCTGGAAGTTCAGAGTCTTGAGGATCTTGCGGTTGGCGACGTCGAGGATGGTCACCGTGCCGCCGATTTCCGCTGAGGCCCAGAGCTGCGCTCCATCCGGGGAGAACTCGACGAAGCGCGGCCGCTGATCCACCAGCGTACTGTCGGCCAGGGTCTGAGTGCTGGTGTCGATCCAGTGCAGCATGTTGGTGGTTTCGCTGGTGTTCACCGCCCACTTGCCGTCGGGGCTGACGGCCATGCCTTCAGGCTCGACGCCGACGCTGATCTGACCGAGGACCTTGGAGGTCTCGGTGTCGATCACCGTGACCAGTGCATCGTCTTCGTTGGAGACGTACAACCAGCGATTGTTGGGGTGCAGGGCAAATTGCTCGGGGTCCTTGCCGGAGGGCAGTTCCTTGATGATCTTGCGGGTGGCGACGTCCATCACCTGGACCCGGTCCGAGTCGCTGGCGCAGATGTACAGCAACTTGTTGTCATGGGACAGCAGCAGGCCACGGGGGCGCTGGCCGACGGGGAGGGTGTCGGTGACTTGCAGGGTCTGCATGTCGATCAGGCTCAGGCTGTTGTCCTTTTCATTGGAGATCCAGGCGGTGCTGGCTGCGGCGTGTCCGGCGGCGAGCAGCAGGGCGCAAGAAATCAGGGTGCGGCGCATGGCAGTTTCCTTGTTGTAGTTGTTGTCTTCAGGGAAAGCGGCAGCTGACCTCGGGTTTGTCGTAACCCAGGCTGTCCATCTCGTTGAAGGGGTGCAGGAAGCCGTCCTGCGGTGAGGTGCTGACCAGCGCCCTTGGCTGCACGATTGGAATCGGTTGGCGCAGTTGGCCGTTCCACGGGCGATAGCTGAGTTTGCGGCCCTTGAAACCGTCCAGCGGCAACTGATCGCTGATTTCCAGGTCACGGATCGCCATCGGCTCGGTCTGCCGCAATTTGCTCACGGCGCTGGCGATGCTGCGCACGGCAATCCACGCGGCGAAGTCGCGGTCGTTCATCCAGCGCCCGGTCAGGGCTTCGAAGCGCTTCTGTAATTGTGCGGCGCCGTAGGTTTCCACGGTCTTGTGCCAGCCCACCGGGGTCAGGCCCTGAGTGCCGGCGACCGGACGCGGGTACCAGGTTTGGTAGGGCACGTACTCACCGAAATCGCCGCGCTCATCCGCCACCAGCACCACGTCGTATTCGGCGGTCTGGGTGAATAGCGGCATGTCCGCCTGGGCGCTGCGCCGTTGATCGTTATCGAAGCTCCAGGGTTTCTCTGCCACCAGTTGTAATCCGAAACGCTTGGCCGCGCGGCGCAGGGCCGCGGCATAGGCTTGATCGTCTGCGGTGGGGCCAACGATCAATAGCGCCCGTTGCCATTTACGCACCACCAGAAATTGCGCCAGCGCGTCGGCGAGCATCGCCCGGCTCGGCAGACTGTGCAGCACGTTTGGCAAGCAGTCGGTGGTGCGCAGGCTGTCATCGGGGCTGCCGGCGTTGAATAAAAGGCTGTCGGGGAGTACCGCGCTGAGCCGTCGCAGAGTTTCTGCCGGCGCGTTGATCACAAACAGCCGAAGGCCTTGCGCGTGTTGAGCCTTGGCGGCTTCGACCAAGGCATCCGCAGTGTCTACGCTGGCACTCACCAGATTGTAATTGTGATTGAGAAAGCGCCCGGTGCTGTTGCTGTCGGTGATCGCCAATTCAGCACCGCGCAGCCCGGCGTCGGTGGGTTCGGGAATAACGTTCGACAGCAGCGGGCCTGGGTCCGGGCGATAGCCCAGATAGCCGATTCGCACCTGCAATGGCGCATCCGCAGCCTGGCTCTGGGTGACCAGCCCGGCAGCGCAGGCAATCGCCAGCAGGTAGATCAAGGCGTAAGGGGCAAGTTGGCGCATAGGGCTCTCCATGACCGTTAGCGCCAGCATAGGAAGCCTGTGATGCAGTGAAAATATGCAGAAAGTACCGAAAGGCCAGTACCAAGGTAGTAGCTCGCCCCGGGCGGCGCGGTTCTAGCATGGGCAACGATGGCTACAGATCTTTGAGGGGATTGACCATGCGTATCGTCAAAGCACTGCTCCTGCCGTTCCTGCTGATCCTGACCCTGATTGGCGTCGACCGGCTACACGGCCAGCGTCCCGTGTCCAACGAACGCCTTACTACCAAGGGATTAGACGGCGGCCACCAAAGCAGCATGGGGCCTGCGCACCGGGCTTTCTAAGATGGTCGCCATAGCCTCTGCCAAGAGGTCTTGCGTGCAATCCTGAGGGCATAACAATGACAACAAAACGCAACGCCTTGCTCGTCGCCGGACTGCTGGCCGGCTTTATCAGCGCAGGTTCCGTTTGGGCCCATGGCAACGTGGTGCCGCAGGCCGTCGCCACCCAGGGCCTGACCCCGATCAAGGATGCCGGCGTACCGGTCGATGCCGATGGCTGGGCGGCGGTAAATCCTTATCGTACTGCGCCGGAACACGATAAAGCGGTGGAAATCGGTGCTTCGGCCTACAACCAGAACTGCGCAGCCTGCCATGGCCTTGAAGCCAAGTCCGGCGGCATCGCCCCGGACTTGCGCATGCTCGATGTCGGCGAGGCGGGCGATGAATGGTTCGTCGAACGGGTACGCCATGGCGCGGTGCGTGACGGCCGGGTGTACATGCCGAAGATGGCCGACTACCTGAGTCAGGAAGCCCTGTGGGCGGTGCGCAGTTATCTGGACAGCGTCCACGTCGAGGAGTGACCCATGCGCCTGCTCGCGGTGTTGATCAGCGCTGTGTGGCTGTGCTGCCAGTCGGTGCAGGCGCAGGTTCGCAATTACGATGAAATGATCGCCGCCGGGGAACTGAAAGTGGCGGTCTACAAGGACTTCGCCCCCTACAGCTTTGAAGACGCCGGTCAACCCCGCGGGGTCGATGTCGAGCTGGCCCAGGCGCTGGCCAAGGCGCTGGGCGTGCAGCTGACACTGATGTGGGCGCCCGCCGGGGAAAAACTCGACGATGACCTGCGTGATTACATCTGGCGTGCGAGCCCGCTGCACAATCAGCAACTGGCCGACCTGATGATGCGCGTGCCTTACGACCGCGATTACGCACAGAAGCGCAACGAATTCGGCGAGATGGAAAACGGCCACGTGGTGATGTTCGGCCCGTACCAGAACGAACAATGGCAGGTCGCCTACGACCGTCGACGACTGGACAAAGTCGCCAGCGTTGCGGTGTTCGAGCAACACCCGATCGGCGTCGAAGTCGACAGCGTTCCGTCGTTCTACCTGACCTCGGTGTTCAACGGCATGCTCGCCGGCAAGACCCGCCACTATCCGGGCGTGTCGCAGGCGTTTGCCGCGATGAAGGCCGGCGAGGTCGACGCCGTCATGGCCATGCGCGGCGAGATCGACTGGCAAGTGCACGAGGCGGCCGACCCGCAATTGGCCCTGGCAGAGAACGCCTACCCGAACATGGGCAAGCAGCTCTGGGAGATCGGCATGGCCGTGCACGAAAGCAATCGGCAACTGGCCTATGCCGTGGAAGAGGCGCTGGAAGGGCTGATCCGCGAGGGCGCGGTGAAAACCATCTATGGCCATTACGGCCTGCGTTACGACGTGCCCGAAATGTACCAATAGGAGCAGGTGATGATCTGGCGAAGGAGTTGTCTGTTGGCCGCTTGGTTGATCTGGAACCCGGTCGCACAGGCGGTGGATGTCGACCCGGGAAAGGACCCGGTGCCATCGGTGATGTGGGCCTTCTATCACAAACAAATGCTTGGCGATGC
>Ga0247818_10002703_pt1 | contig 11427 bp, 17 predicted proteins | sample 13C_Glucose_Day1_FD_192424 | JGI IMG/M metagenome (GOLD analysis project Ga0247818, IMG submission 192424) | Soil microbial communities from agricultural site in Penn Yan, New York, United States - 13C_Glucose_Day1 | ecosystem: Environmental > Terrestrial > Soil > Agricultural land | place...
ACCCCCCCGACTGGGACGACCATCAGGGCGGGCACCCCACCGCCCTGCGCATCCGCGACCGGCTGAACGATATCGAAAAGGATACCCCGCTGATTCGCAGCACCCTGTCATCGCTCAAACCGATCGACCGGCCACTGCCACGCTTCAGGTAGGCCATCGATTCACGGTGCGCGAATAAAGAACGTCCTTGGTGGTGAGAGGTCAATACCTTTACACGTCACCAAGGAGACGTCTTATGGTCATTCATTTCAAAGTCGACGGGCACCTGGCCTGCGGGCACAAGGGCAACAACCTCTCTTCCAGCAGCGAACTCAATCGTGTGAAGTGCCGCAGCTGCCGCAACACCGACGCATACAAGGATGCGCGCAAAGACCAGCGCAATGCGGCGCGGCGCGCGGCTCGCCATTCAAAGGATGCGCACACGGCGTCCGACTGGCGTTCCGAGTGGATCGAGCGGTTGACTGCAATAGCTGGCCTTCAGCGCTTGCCTAGGGGATTCAACGGGCAGGCGTTTGTCTGAAAACAAAAAAGGCTTGCATGAGATATATCATGCAAGCCTTTGATTATTCGTGGTACCGAAAACCAAAATTGGGCCTCCCCTACAGCGTTCGCGCGCGAACTCCCCGATCACTTTCGCCGATAGTCATACTTTTCTCCGGGAAAAAATCTCGCTGAACGACGGGATTTCTACCAACTTACGAATGACTACGCTGATGCTGTACAATCGCGCGCAAATTTAGAGGAAGGCTCCATGCGAGACTCAATGGACAAGGCTGGGAGCATTCCAGCACTTACCGGCATTCGTTTCTTTGCTGCGTTAATGGTTTTTTTTTCGCACTATCCAATTATTGGATCCGGCGAAATTCTGAAAAGATTTCAAGTTGCCGGCTACTCAGGAGTTACGTTCTTTTTCATCCTTTCAGGTTTTATAATCACGTATAACTACCTGGATAAATTTGAGAAACGAAGCGGAGCATCAATATCTTCATTTTATGCTGCTAGGTTTTACCGAATTTACCCCTTGTATGCGTTTTGCACTCTTTACGCCTGGGCGAACTCATCCGAAACAATTCCATTATGGCCACACCTGCTGGCGGTTCAAGCATGGAGCGGAGACACGTTATTGGCCATGGGTTTCAACGGGCCTGGATGGAGCATTAGTGTTGAAGCATTCTTATACCTGATGTTCCCTCTCGTGCTGCCAGTAATGCACTATCTCGGCATCACAAAATCGAAAAATCGATTAATTGGCTTTGCAACACTAATGTTCAGCTGCCAGCTAGCTTTGGCTATGTATTTTTGGCTTTCAGGCAAAGCGGACTTATCACCGTTCGACCCTGACTCCGCCCACCGGTGGCTATACCGCACACCCGCAACAAGATTGTTCGATTTCTGCATTGGTATATCCGCCGCTATTTATTACAAGCAATTCATGCAGAACTCGCGTCAATCAGACGTGACATGGAGCAGACTTACTTATATTTCGTTAATGGCTGTATTTGCCATGATGCTATGGAAAGAGAACTACAGATCGGTATTCAGCTGGGACGTTATCTATGTTATCCCCTTTACCTTGCTGATTATCGGCGTCTCCCAGGCACGGCAATCCTTTATATCCAGGGCCTTGTCAACCAGAGCCGCCATACTGCTTGGAGAAGCTTCCTTCGCACTCTATTTGATACATACTCTGATGAGGGGTATGTACCCATCACAACCAAACGAGTCGTTTGCGTATACGCTGATGCAGCACGGATTTTTCCTGGCAGTAGTAATTGTTATGTCAATAGGTCTGCACCTTGCGATAGAAAAACCTGCACAAAAATCACTAAAATCTTTTTTTACGAAAAAACACACAAAAGAAATACAACACGAACTCTCTTAAAGTCGGCAGATCAGCCTCGGTAGAAAGAAACTCAACAATAGACTTGTACAGTGAAACCCAGGATGGAAACCAGAGATTTTAGTGAACCACGAAATTCGATCGCATCCTTCACTTCGCTGGGTGCTATTGCTTTAGAGTTATGTGAAATTGAGGAGCGGCATGATGCCAAAATTTTCAAATAGGACGGGAGCGATCCCAGCGCTAACCGGACTTCGGTTTGTGGCAGCGCTGATGGTATTCTTCTCTCACTATCCTATTTCCGGTCTTGGCGAAGTGCCTGAGCGGATTATGGCATCTGGATATTCAGGGGTCACATTTTTCTTTGTCCTTTCTGGCTTCATCATCGCTTACAACTATATTGAACAATTCGAGACAAATCCACTGCGCAGCACACCCAAATATTTGTGGGCTAGATTCAGCCGCGTTTACCCCCTTTATATATTGAGCATGGCTTTTGTGTGGCTGCAAAAAGACGCCAACACCCCCATCGCCATATATATTTTTGCGGCACAAGCCTGGCATTCAGACACATCCATAATCGCAGGACTTAACAGTCCTGCATGGAGTGTTAGTGTCGAGTTTTTTTTATATTTATGCTTCCCGTTACTAATTCCAGCATTTTCATCTCTTGGAATTCTACGACCGGGCTTCAATATGTTTGCAGCTGCGCTGATCGTCATAATTGCGCAACTGTCTTTAGCCGTATACTTCGGGACACCACCGCATGACTCTTTGACTCTCGGCGACCCCAATTCTGCGCATCGGATGCTTTACAATTTCCCTCTGCCAAGGATATTTGATTTCACACTCGGAATCTTGACCGCCGCTTACTATTTAAGGCGAGAAGAGAATCGCACAAATTCAAAACAGTGGGGTTACGCAAGTTACGCGATAGCCGCTGCCATTATTTTACTCATGGCATCAAAACTGAACTATTTATCATCCTTCAGTTGGGACGCGTCATATGCCTGGCTTTTTGCCCTGCTCATACTTTCAATTGCCGAAAGCCAACAAAGCATGCTCAGCATGTTTCTATCTACAAAAAAAGCTGTATTGCTCGGCGAGGCCTCATTTGCCTTTTACTTAATACACGTCATCGCACTGCCTTTATTCGACCTGAGCACACAGAGGTCATTCGCCGCAGCGATAGCATTTGAGTTTATGTTTCTTGGATTGATTATTACGATGTCCATCGGACTACATTTATCCGTTGAAAAACCTTGTAGGAGATGGTTGATTAGATTGGTATACGGTCGTGAAAAGGGTGGCGCGCATGGCGGCTCGATTAACACACAGCCCTCACCCGCATATCGCGCTCATCCCCCTGATTAAGGCGCCCAACCGGGTTACCGGGCCACATCCGCGCTGGGGCAGCGCCCCAGCTCAGTGCGAATATGAGCGGCGCACAATTAAAATTCTTCAAGTTCCGTCCATTCAGCGGCACAGGCACCGATGTCAGGATTAGACAAGATCAATACCTGAAGTGGCCGAGCACTGTTGTGATCAATCCGCTCGAGCCCTCCCGGATTTGGTGATCAAGGATTCACATAAGGGGGACTGACGCATAAAAATCTGTCCCGTCATACGCCCAACCCTGTTGCGGCTGCGGATTTATGATGAACGCCTCCGGAATAAAAACACCCTGCGAACGCGCAGCCCTCGCAGGGTGCCAGGGTGACATCTCATTAGCCGCGCTTAGGCGGTTTGAATAATCAACATCTACTAATAGGTAGCCACCCGAAAAAAGGATTTTCTCCTTATCGCCAACATTATTTTCCTGTGAACAGGTAACTCAACATAGTTTCCTATGGCACCGGAAACAATAATTACCAGAAAGAAATAACCAACAAATACAATCGATCCGGAAAAACCATTACTTGAGCACCATGTTCGAAGACCATTTCCGTAGGCTATGCCGAATGCTACCGTATGAATCAAATAAATCGAGTACGACCCATCTCCCAGCCAAACGAAAACCCGAGTTATTTTTTCTGAAATACCCAAGTCAACATCCTTGATTTCCGTGCCGATCGCTGCCGCAAAGATCAACACCGCAGCACCACCAAACAAAATTATCCTAGGTAAAAACATGTCTCCACGGGTCATAGAGACCCCATAGACATTAATCGAAAGATAGATTGCCAACGAAAGAACAAGGGCCGCGGCCATCCATAGTACAATTGACATTTTTGCCAATCGCGATTCCCATCCTAATGACAACAAATAGGCCAATGTGACACCGCAGAAAAATTCGACGAACCATAGTGATGTGAGGTAGCCAGGCAATAGACCATCTACCCAACGATTCCAAGACACGTCCGCCATGAAGGCATTGTAATCGTAGAAAGTCGCTGCCCCGGAGCTGATTACTACAACTGCCTTCAATACAAATAGCCCTACAACAATGCTTAGCGCGCAATACCTTTTACGACTGGAATAAATAAACATGAGCGCAAACGCCAGCCAATAAAACAAAACCTCATATACCAGAGTCCAGGCTACCGGCAATAGCTGCGTTGAAATCCGCTGCGGGTAGAGCATTATGGATTTTGCAACATCGGCATTTCCGCTACCAAGACCAAAAAATAAAATAACAAACACCACAGCTAAATATGGAATATAAATTCGGGCAGTTCTACCAAGTAAAAAACCAACTCTGTCAGTAGATGTTAATTTTTCTTTGGCGATCATAGGCCAGAGTACAAACCCGCTTGTAACGAAGAACAGATCTACTCCAAAAAAACCGAACCAGCTCAATGGGCCGGGAGCGGCAATCCCTAGAACGGCCAATAGTTGATCCTCAAAATGGTAGGCCGCGACCAATAACGCTGCCAGACCACGCATTATCTGTACAGAAGTCCATCTTTTTCTTTCAATAGTTGAGCTGTTCACACCTGGTGATCCTTGGTCTATAGGCGCGGAACTATACCATCTGTAATGTTCGAATAAAGGCCGCCGTTGGGCTAATGCTGTTCACTTAAGCATTCGAGTCTCAGCAGGGCTTCCCCGAAAACCCGTTGCCAGATCTCTGTCTTCGGATTTTTTATGTCTGTTCAACAGGAATTGCTCGAACTTGGCGACTTTTTTTACTTCTGTGACCTGAGCACCTTCACCCAAAACATCCCCGTTGAATGGGTGGCGTCGGCGGTAAACCTTTCCAGTCAGGCCACCATTCACCGCCATTGGCTGATCCCGGCCAAAAACAAGCACGAATAGTGAGGAGGTGACCCGTTACAGCCAGCACGACCGCTTGGTGCGCATGAAAGTCTCTCCGCAGGCCAGGACACGAAACCTGACGCTCCCGACGCACCGGGAGGCGCGTGAAGTCCGCTATGAAGGTCAAGGCAGACTCAACGATTATCAGAGTTAAGGGAGGTATTGGAGCGTTATCACCACCCAAGGCCTTCGAGGCCAAGGACGCTGAAGATTTCAAAGACACGGTCTCCAGTGAACCATAAGGCTTCTCCCCTTAAGTGAACAGAATCAAGATCGAATCGGCCTTTTTTCTGTTCACTCAACGCCCGGGCGATCAAAGCCCGGTTAATGGAACACCCGGATTACTTCGTTTTCTTCACTTGGCAAACCCCATTGGCTTTGTTCTTGCCCGTATACGAGACATCAGGTGAGCCGTCGGACATGATCGTCAGCGAGATGGTCACCCCGCCGCCTTTCGCTTCGAAGGCGTTTTCGTTGAATTTCTTCAGTTTCCCTTCTTTACCGTTGATGTAGATGGGGCCGCCCTTGTCAGCGTGGACCTCGATATTTCCAGGGCATGTCGCGTTCAGCAGTGGAATTCCTGCTTGAGCAAGGCCGGAAAATATCAGCAAAACGCCCATTAGCAGTCGCTTCATCATCATTGCCCTGTGTCAGGTTTAGCGAGAAATAAACACTAGCTCACTTCGCTCGCAATGACCTGACAACACGTCTGAAATCGAAAGGAAAAGCAGGTGATACCGCTAAATGATTGGCGGAAAGGAATTTTTCATTGCGGAAAAAACAGAAAGGCCTTCATGAGGTATCTCATGCAGGCCTTTGATATTCATGGTGCCCGAAGCCGGAATCGAACCGGCACGCCCTTACGAGCGGGGGATTTTAAGTCCCATGCGTCTACCAGTTTCGCCATTCGGGCGGTAGCGCGGTGTTGCTTGGCTCTGATGGCGATTCACAGTCCTGACAGGCACTGCGCGTCGGCGGCAGAGGGGGAAATATATACATCACTTCCCGGTGAAGCAAGTTTGCAGTTGCCGTTTCAAAGACTAAATCTTTCAGTGCAACGCAAATAAAAAAGCTCCGTAAATCATGGATCTACGGAGCTTGTTTATAGTGGAGGCCGAAGTCGGAATCGAACCGGCGTAGGCGGATTTGCAATCCAGCTATAAAGCTACGTATTTCAATAGGTTAGCACTATTTGTGTTCCGCAAGCTACTGATTTTTAACGCGCTGCAACCCGCGCGGCTCAAGGGCCCGGTTATAGGTTGCGGAACTAAAATCGCTGCTCGTCGGGTGCCACTCGCGTGAAGCATCCCACCCAGATTGCTGTATGTACATACAGCAAAAAGGCGAATCCATGACCCTCCCATTTATCGAAGACACCGACGATTGGCTCGGCTGTCCGACGCCGCTCGAAACCTGCCGCCATCAGCTCGCGCTCTACGAAAATGAATTCGAGGAACTCAACCTGCAGCTTCGCCAGGCTAGGGAGCAGATATTCAAACTGGTTGAAATGCACGCCGCTGCGGCGACGGCGCGCGATCAGCTACGCACTGAACTGGCCGCCGCGACCGCACGTAATCCTGGCACGCCTGCAAAGCGATCAATGCCCGGTCACCCTGGTCGGTGATGGCGACAATTCGTTGAGCATGCGCTGGGTCAAGTTCGACTCGTACGGTTGCATGATCCACGCCGCCGGCGCTGGCGGTGGAAGGCACTGAACAGCCACCAGTTGAACCTGCGTCGAGGAGGACTGACAACCGCAGATCAGAAGTGGCAAGACGATCGCGCAGAAGAGCCTGGTCTTTTTGGGCATTGGTCATTTTCTCGGAGTGGGTTTTGTCACTGGCCGACAGCCGCTGCTCGAGGGCCAGCCGCTTGTCCTACTCGGCCTGCTGCGCGGTGGCCGCCGCCAAGGTCAGCTGATTCAGGGTTTCAGTGTGCAGCTGGGACTGCTCCGCCAACTGCTTGCCGTAACGCCAGTCCTGAAACTGCCAGGCACTGCCGAAGCCGAGACTGATCATTGCGATGACGCCTAAAAGCTTCATGTAACTGAACACACGCTAATCCTCTGCTATACAAGAGATCCGGAACCGATAACCAATGGAGTTGGAAATGCCTACAGAAAGGGAAATTACTATCGCAGGGATCGGCGCGGCGCTCGGTGCCAATGCCAAACAAGCGCCTGCTGAATTCACCATCGGCAATACAAATATCAAGATCGATAACCGGGGTATCAGCATCATCCTGAACGAGAAAGGCCTCGACCAATTCGCACTGAGAATTTACCGGCCGCATATCGACGCTTCAGCCTGGGGGTATGTGCTTGTAGCTGAACCAGGTGTGAAACCCAGTGAGAAAGGTGAGGCAGGTTGGAGCGACTACCATGTCGTCGGTTTCATGCCAAAGACGGCATGATCAGACGAGAACATTCAGCGCTTTCTCGTACAAAGCTTGTCGCTCATCAGCGCCGTTTGGAGTGCGTCCGCGTCGGCCCGTATTGATGATGCTGCCGATACTTGCATTGTCACCAGAATGCGCCAGAGTGTTGAGTCCGTGCGTTGTCCACCACCAGGCTGCCGGTGGCGTGCTGAGGCAGCTCCAGCAGTTCCGGCCGATTGATCAGGTCGAGACCCAGCGCCTCACCGCACGCCGCGTAATTCGCCCGACCGGTAATCTGGATCAATCCCCTGCCGCGAAACTTGGAGCCGTCGCCTGGCTGCGTATTGCCGAGGTCTTTCCGACCTTCGTAGGCGCGCTGTGCCGCACATAGCGCAATTGGCCAGACTCATGGCCAATCTGGGCTATGAACGCAGCGATCCGCTTTGTTCCGACGATTTGGTAATGCTGCATGGCGGTGTTCAGTGCGAAAACAAAAACGCCCGCTTGGCTGCGGGCGTTTGGGAGGATCAGCAGAAGCTGCTGCGCGGTGATAGGCATGCTTTTCTCCAGGCAAAAAAAACCCCGGATTTCCAGGGCTTTAAAATTTATTCGATATTAAATAATTCGCTGCATGAACCTTATTTTCCGAGCGAGATGCACCAAAATAACAGAAATTATAAAAACAACCGATGCAATGACGGGTATCTTGAACCAGGTAGACCCTACATTACTTTCCAGGGAGAACAAATACTCAGCACCATCAATTACAAGCGGGTGGATACAGTATACCCCTAACGAACAACTCGAGACCAACGCTATAACTCCCCCAATACCTCTTGGAACAGCCGTTATCATTAGAGATAGCTTAAAAAATGCTGCCGCCGCAACCACAACGAAAAATGATAGATACCCATAAAACGTCTGAACAGGCTGACCTGCCTTAAATGAAAACCGATAAGTAAGCCACATCGTCATGGCGCAACCCAATACGAAAACAATAAAACAGACAATAGCTTCTACAGCCGACGATTTAATGGATGATCTTTCGAATATGTATGCCCCCATAAATAAAAATCCGAAATACCCTACAAACATTTCAAGATGGTAAATTGCTCGCGGATCATAGTAAAAATCAAGCAGCGGTCGAAACAACGGAATAACACAATTAGCAAATATCCAAAACAATAAAAATATTCGCTTCTCAAAAAGACTCGAGGCCCTGTAAATCTTACCAAGAAAGGGGGCACTCAAGTATAAACCGATGATGGCGTAAAAATACCACAGATGCCCTGAAGAAACCCCTTTGATAATATTTAGAATAGAATCAGCCGCAGCAACATCTGGCGCTGGATACGCAGCTGCGTATACTACAGACCAAACAATCAATGGTGGGAGTACCCTGCCGATTCGCTTTTTATAGAATGTACAGATTGGTTCATCACGTATGAGAACTAGCGCACCCGATATAAGGAAAAATACTGGCACGGCGATTCTGGCGATTGAGTCGTAGAAATTAGCGGGCCACCATCTCGGCCCAAAGGCGTAAAAATCCGTAGCAGAGATGTGAACCACAACTACTAGAAGGCACGCAAGCGCTCTTGCGAAGTCAATTCCTACTGAAAAATCCCTCTTTTGAATTGTCATTCCTAGTCCTTCAGATTTTTTCCGCACATCCTATCGACGTAGACAGAATTTGTCACGTGGATCTATATCGGCCATGCGAATTCTTTTTGAATTTCGTTGTACCGAAAAATCCCTTGTTCACGGATCTGCTCCCATCCAGCATCCCCCATCAACTGCATTCTGGTTGCCTCAGAAAAATAAAGATCAGAACCAGTTATAGGGTCAGCGTACGCAAGGAGGCGCAGAGTCTCAACCTCTTCTCTCGTTATAAGCGATGGCGATACTTAGTCCTTGCCAAAACAACCCCATTATCGTCAACAGATATTTTCTTACCAGCCTCCACTAGCAACAACAACTCTTGGCATTCATCATTGTTAATCTTTACTGAGCCGTCAGGCGCCGGAACAAGGAAACGCCCAGGGATTTTTATGCCGGGGATATCGTTTGGAAAGCGGTGTACGAACAAGCGGGGCAAGATCTCAGAGACGCAATGGATTTGGCATATCTGACAGGCCAGCGAGCCGCCGACGTGCTCAAAGCTTCGATCAACGATCTCAACAATGATTACCTGATGGTTGGTCAGGGCAAGACAGAAAAGCGCCTGCGGATTCGCCTGTACAATGGAGCCAATGAAACCGACCTGTGTGTCTTCATCAACGGTCTTCTCGATCGCCGGGTTCAGGCTGGCATCAAGACCTCGATATTAATCACCAACCAAGCGGGTCTGCGCATGAGCTACAACATGCTGCGCAACCGCTGGGACGAAGCCCGAGAGCAGGCTGCGATAAAAGCCGCGACCGAAGGTAACTCCGAGCTAACCATCACAATTAGGAAGTTTCAGTTCAGGGATATACGCCCAAAGGCCGGCAGCGAAATTGAGGATATCAAGGCCGCAAGCCGATTGCTCGGGCATTCAACAGAAGATTACGAAGAAAGTTTATCGTCGCGTTGGAGAGATCGTGAACCCTACTAAATAGGGCTCACTTTTATTTCTTGTTTTTTAGTTTCAGAGTAGAACCTAACTACGTACCTGACTTAGGGGGACGCTCGACTACTATCTTACCCTTGCCATCAAGCTTAACAACTCGGTAAATATTCAACCACTCTTCAACTTCTGCGTAGGGCACGCCCAATGTCTTGGCGACTTCAATGACCTGTTGTATCGGAACACTGGTATCTTTTACCAAGTGATGAATGTACAACTTATTGTTCATGGGACCAGTTTCAATCACTGGTTCAGGGCTTATAGAGACCCGGCTTTCCAATTCTCTCACTCTACTCGACAGCATCCTGGTATTCGCGAGAATTTCACTTAGGATGCTGTCTCCAGATCTCGGTTCCACATCAACTTCCTGTGGAGTTTTAACCAAAGCTTCTGCGAATGTTTTTTCGAAATTTGGCCAGTAAGTATCGAATACTTGTCTTAATATCCGCTCGTCTAAGCGCGCACCCTCAAGGCAACCATTCAACGAACTGATTAAACCCCACATTGAGGTGCGATCAGGCATAGTGTGATTGAACTGGGCCAAGGGGTCTTCAATGTCGGAGGGAGATAAATCAATTAGAAACGTGCAGACTCGATTGGTGCTCAGCCCCTTCGCCAAAGCACCCGTCTCAAAAAGAATCCATGGCTTGTTTTTATTTTCCTGAGTCAAACACACAATACCGGCTGCCGTTTCCCTAAGCTGATCAGAGATCTCAGAAAACCATATTGCGCCCTTATCAATATCGCGCGTCGAAATCCACGGCTGTGACGCCTGTAGGACGCATTTGATCCAGTCACTTAGAAGCTCGGCCACAACCTTGCTCCGACGGCCAGACCAGCTAACAAATACTTTCATGATCCGTGCCTGCTCCTCTCACCTAAAGCATCAATATGGCACGACGCCAGCAGAAAAACACCTGTCGCGGAAGTCGTACCACAGGGCTCAGCTCGTCGTTGCAGCTATCAGCAAGCAAACCTAGATTCCCTAAATGACGCGCGGGTTGCGGAACACCCGTGAATAATTGCGGAACACCCCACTTTTTTGCAGGCAATAAAAAACCCCGTAGATCATTAATCTACGGGGTTTTTAAGAGTGGAGGCCGAGGTCGGAATCGAACCGGCGTAGGCGGATTTGCAATCCGCTGCATAACCATTTTGCTACTCGGCCTCAAAACATTTGCTGTCAGTAGCGCAACAACAAACGTTGTACAAACTTGGAGCGGGAAACGAGACTCGAACTCGCGACCCCGACCTTGGCAAGGTCGTGCTCTACCAACTGAGCTATTCCCGCTTGGTGTGGCGCATTCTATAGATTCCAGATGCCCCGTCAACCCTTTGATTCAAA
>Ga0247818_10002705_pt1 | contig 11425 bp, 10 predicted proteins | sample 13C_Glucose_Day1_FD_192424 | JGI IMG/M metagenome (GOLD analysis project Ga0247818, IMG submission 192424) | Soil microbial communities from agricultural site in Penn Yan, New York, United States - 13C_Glucose_Day1 | ecosystem: Environmental > Terrestrial > Soil > Agricultural land | place...
TGGACGAGGTGATCTTCGAGGAGTTCAAGGGCACCGGCAACATGGAGCTCAAGCTCGACCGGAAGCTCTCGGACAAGCGCATCTTCCCGGCGGTGGACGTCGACGCGTCCAGCACCCGTAAGGAAGAAATCCTGCTGGGCACCGACGAATTGGCCGTCGTCTGGAAGCTGCGCCGGGTGCTGCACGCCCTCGACCAGCAGCAGGCGATCGAGTTGCTGCTGGACCGGATGAAGAAGACGCAGTCGAATGCGGAGTTCCTGCTTCAGATCCAGAAGACCACGCCGGGCAACGGCAATGGGAACGACTGAATTCACTTCTGACGCTATATCGGTCAACTTTCGCTGAAATCCGCCCTGTTACTTCGGTGACGGGGCGGATTTCTGCATGTACCATTCAACTCGCCGTCACTCTCCCCCCACATACGGCACCACACACCGAATTACTTTGGACAACGGGAGACTTGTGTGCGCATGTCGCGTCGTGGCATACCGGTAGGAAGGCTCAGCAGATACCTCGCTGCCGGGTTCGCCACGCTGGCACTTCTGGGGGGCGGCCTGACGGCCACCGCCCAGGCCGATGACGGCGGCGAGCAGTTCCTGCCGCCGAAGGGCGCCAAGGTGGTCAGCCCGAAGAACATGTCGTCGAAGATAATCGGCGGCACCAACACCTCGTTCAGCAGCGCTCCCTGGATGGTGCAGCTCCTGTTCGAGTGGGACAACGACGGATATTTCTACTTCACCTGCGGCGGCACGCTCGTCGCGCCCAACAAGGTGATGACGGCGGCGCACTGCGTCACCGACGAGAACGGCAAGGCGCTCGACATGGCCGGGCACGGAATGGTGCTCGCCGGAACCGCCAAGCTCGCGGGCGGTCCCGATGACGAGGGAACCGCAGTCGAGATCACCCGCTCCTACTTCGCGGGTACGTACGACGCGGACGCGATCGACAACGACATCGCGCTGCTGACGCTCTCCAAGCCGCTGTCCTACACCCCGGCCCAGCCGGCCTCGTACGGCGACACCGCCCGGTACACCCCGGGCACCGTGGCCACGACGTACGGCTGGGGCATGACGGGTTCCGACTGGGACACCGCCCCGCTGTCGGACACCCTCCTGCGCCTGGAGCAGCCGCTGCGCTCGGACGCCGAGTGCTCGGAGAACCTGGACACCGCGGTGAACGTACCGGGCGCCTACAAGCCCGGCCACATGATCTGCGCGGGCGTCGGAGGTACCGGGAGCGACACCACGGGCCAAGCGACCTGCCCCGGCGACTCGGGCAGCCCGATGTTCGTCAGCGGCCGGGTCATCGGCATCACTTCCTGGGGTCCGGCCAGCGACTTCGAGGCCTGCAACATCCAGGGCACGTACGACGCCTACACCAAGGTCGCGACGTACTACCGCTCGATCCAGCCGCGGATCGACGACACCAGCTTCAGCCGGGACCACCGTGCCGACCTGTTCGCCCGCACCACCGGGGCGACGGCCTACACGATGAACTCCACCGGCGAGGCGCTCGCCGCGCGCAAGGCCTTCGCGGGCTCGTACAGCGCGTACAACCTGATCATCCAGACGGACCTCAACCGTGACGGTTACGAGGACCTCGTCGCCCGCCAGAGCTCCACGGGTGACGTCTACTGGCTGCACAGGTCGGCGACCAGCTCGACGTACGCGAAGACCAAGATCTTCAGCAACTGGAAGACCGTCCGCGCGATCGTCGCCCCCGGTGACGTGAACAACGACGGCAAGGGCGACATCCTGGCGGTCACCTCGACCGGCGACCTCATGGTGTACCCGAGCTACGGCAACGGGAAGTTCAACACGGCGGTCAAGGCGACGACCGGCTACCAGGTGTACAACCAGGTCCGCGGTCACGGTGACTTCACCTACGACGGCAAGAACGACCTGCTCCTGCGCCGCGGCGGCACCAACGACCTCTACATCGCCAAGGGCACCGGCAAGTCCACCGCCCCGTTCGAGACCCCGGTCAAGGTCCGCAGCAACTGGTCCGCCTACGACCTGCTGGTCACGCCCGGCGACGTCAACGGCGACGCCAAGTCGGACCTCGTGGCACGCACCCCCGCGGGCGCCCTGTACCTCCTCAAGGGCACGGGCGTCGGCACCTCCGAGATCTTTGCCACACAGGTGAAGCTCGGAACCGGCTGGAACAGCTACTACACGGTCGGCTGAAACACCAGGTGAGCGCCGGGTTCCCGGTCCGCTCACCTGCCACGGGTGAGGCCCCCGCCGTCCGGCGGGGGCCTCAGCTCGTTGTGCAACGCTTCTCGCTGCTCCGGTCGTCGCACCGTGTGACACCGGACCACGCCCGTGCACCACGGCAGGGGGTAGCAGCGAGGAACGGAAAGAGGGATCCGCATGAGCGACCAGAGCAGGAGCACCGGCCGAATACGCGGCACCGGCAGCCGCCGGAAGAGGCCCTCGCGAGGCCGGCGGGTCAGGAACACCGCCCTGTGGGGCGCCGCCGCCCTGGTGGTCGTCGGCGGTTCCGGACTCGGCTACGCCTACTTCACGCTCAACGGGAACCTGAAGGGCGTCGACATCGACGCCGCCCTGGGGACCGACCGCCCTGACGACGTGGACAACGGGTCCCAGGACATCCTGGTCCTCGGATCGGACTCCCGTTCCGGCGCCAACGGCGAGTACGGCGCCGACGAGGGCACCGCGCGTGCCGACACCGCGATGATCGTCCACGTCAACGAGGGCCACACCTCCGCCAGCGTGGTCTCGGTCCCGAGGGACACCCTCGTCGACCGTCCCGCCTGCACGAGCGACACGACCGGCGAACAGGTCGGCGCCGAGCACCAGACGATGTTCAACTCGGCCTACCAGGTCGGCGGGCCCGCCTGCGCGGTGAAGACCGTCGAGGCCATGTCCGGCATCCGCATGGACCACTACGTCGAGGTCGACTTCACCGGCTTCAAGAAGCTCGTCGACGGGCTCGGCGGCGTCGAGATCACCACCTCGCAGGCGATCGACGACCCCGACAGCCACCTCGCGCTGAAGCCCGGCACGCACACCCTGAGCGGGGAGCAGTCGCTCGGCCTCGTCCGCACGCGCCACAGCGTCGGCGACGGCAGCGATCTGGGCCGCATCCAGCTCCAGCAGGCCTTCGTGAAGGCGCTGATGGACCAGGCGAAGAGCGTCGGGGTGTTCTCGAACCCGAAGACGTTGTTCCAACTCGCCGACACCGCCACCAAGGCCGTCACCACCGACTCCGAGCTGGCCTCCGTCAAGAAACTCACCGGCTTCGCGAACGGGCTCAAGGGGCTCGGTTCCCAGAACGTCGACATGATCACGCTGCCCGTCGAGTACGACCCCCAGGATCCCAACCGGGTGCTGCCCCAGGAGAAGGCCGACCGCCAGGTGTGGGCGGCGCTCAAGCAGGACAAGCCCGTCCCGGCGTCCGCCACCGCGCAGTCGGCCGGCGACAAGGGCGAGGCGGGGAAAGTCGTACGGTGACGGCACGTTCCGCGACCGCACGGTCGCGGAACGTCCCCCGGACGCGCGGGAATACCCGCGGCCGGGTCCTCGTTTTGGGAGATACGGCCGGTCCTGGCAGACTGGTACGTCGGCCCCGGTTCACGGACGCGCAATCCGCGCGAACGACCCGGAGCCCTCCCGAAACTAGGAGACACCTTGAAGCGCGACATTCACCCCGAGTACGTCGAGACGCAGGTCAGCTGCACCTGCGGTGCGTCGTTCACCACCCGGAGCACCCTGCAGGGCGGCGCCATCCGCGCCGACGTCTGCTCCGAGTGCCACCCGTTCTACACGGGCAAGCAGAAGATCCTCGACACCGGCGGCCGCGTGGCCCGCTTCGAGGCCCGCTTCGGCAAGGCTGCCGGCTCCGCCAGCAAGTAGCGAGCCACTGCGCCGGTTCCCGGCGCCCTCTAGCGGGGGCGCCGGGGCCGGCGTTTTTTCCGGCTGCGCGGCAGGGTGCGCCCTCCAGGGCGCGGAACCGCCGGTAAGCCGTCCAGCAGGCCCGCAGACGTATGACGCAGAAACCAGGAGCCCGAAGATGTTCGAGGCGGTCGAGGAACTGATCGGCGAGCACGCCGATCTCGAGAAGCAGCTCGCCGACCCGTCGGTCCACGCCGACCAGGCCAACGCGCGCAAGCTCAACAAGCGCTACGCGGAGCTGACCCCGATCGTCTCCACGTACCGGTCCTGGAAGCAGACCGGCGACGACATCGGGACGGCCCGCGAATTCGCCGCCGACGATCCGGACTTCGCCGCCGAGGTCAAGGTCCTGGAGAAGCAGCGCGAGGAGATCACCGAGAAGCTCCGGCTCCTCCTGGTCCCGCGCGACCCCAGCGACGACAAGGACGTGCTGCTGGAGATCAAGGCGGGCGCGGGCGGCGACGAGTCCGCCCTCTTCGCCGGCGACCTCCTGCGCATGTATCTGCGCTACGCCGAGCGCGTCGGCTGGAAGACCGAGATCATCGACTCCACGGAGTCCGAGCTCGGCGGCTACAAGGACGTGCAGGTCGCCGTGAAGACCAAGGGCGGCAACGGCGCGACCGAGCCCGGCCAGGGCGTCTGGGCGCGGATGAAGTACGAGGGCGGCGTGCACCGGGTGCAGCGCGTGCCCTCCACCGAGTCCCAGGGCCGCATCCACACCTCCGCCGCCGGTGTGCTCGTCACGCCCGAGGCCGAGGAGGTCGACGTCGAGATCCACGCCAACGACCTCCGCATCGACGTGTACCGCTCGTCAGGTCCCGGTGGCCAGTCCGTCAACACCACGGACTCCGCCGTCCGTATCACGCATCTGCCGACCGGCGTCGTCGCCTCCTGCCAGAATGAGAAGAGCCAGCTCCAGAACAAGGAGCAGGCCATGCGTATCCTGCGCTCCCGGCTGCTGGCCGCGGCCCAGGAAGCCGCCGAGCAGGAGGCCTCCGACGTACGCCGCAGCCAGGTGCGCACGGTGGACCGCTCCGAGAAGATCCGGACGTACAACTTCCCGGAAAACCGGATCTCGGACCACCGCGTCGGCTTCAAGGCGTACAACTTGGACCAGGTGCTCGACGGCGACCTCGACGCCGTCATCCAGGCCTGCGTCGACGCCGACTCCGCGGCGAAGCTCGCCGCCGCATGAGTTCGACCGCCCCGCCCCGCTCGTGAACCCGTACGGAGAACCGCGATGAACCTGCTGCTCGCCGAGGTGGCCCAGGCCACCCAGCGGCTGGCCGACGCCGGTGTCCCCTCACCGCGATTCGACGCCGAGGAACTCGCCGCGTTCGTGCACGGGGTCAAGCGGGGCGAGCTGCACAACGTGCCGGACGCCGACTTCGACGCCCGCTACTGGGAGACGATCGCCCGCCGCGAGGCCCGCGAGCCGCTCCAGCACATCACCGGCCGCGCCTTCTTCCGCTACCTGGAGCTCCAGGTGGGCCCCGGCGTCTTCGTGCCCCGCCCCGAGACCGAGTCGGTCGTCGGCTGGGCCATAGACGCGGTCCGCGCGATGGACGTCGTCGAACCGCTCATCGTCGACCTCTGCACCGGTTCCGGCGCGATCGCGCTGGCCATGGCCCAGGAGGTGCCGCGCTCCCGCGTGCACGCCGTGGAGCTGTCCGAGGACGCCCTGAGGTGGACCCGGAAGAACGCCGAGGGGTCCAGGGTCACGGTGCACCGCGGCGACGCGCTGAGCGCCCTCCCCGAGCTCGACGGCCAGGTCGACCTGGTCATCTCCAACCCGCCCTACATCCCGCTCACCGAGTGGGAGTACGTGGCGCCCGAGGCCCGCGACCACGACCCGCAGATGGCGCTGTTCTCCGGCGAGGACGGTCTCGACACCATCCGGGGCATAGAGCGCACCGCCCACCGCCTGCTCCGCCCTGGCGGGCTCGTCGTCATCGAGCACGCCGACACCCAGGGCGGCCAGGTCCCGTGGATCTTCACCGAGGAGCGTGGCTGGGCGGACGCCGCCGACCACCCCGACCTGAACAACCGGCCCCGGTTCGCGACGGCCCGCAAGGCCATGCCGTGACCACCGGCACACCGGCAGCGCAACGATCCCACCCTTCACACCCGTACATGTCCGAGGAGGCCGGCTGATGGCACGGCGATACGACTGCAACGACGCGACCGACCGCACGACCGGTCTGCGTGAGGCCGCGTCCGCCGTCCGCCGGGGCGAACTGGTCGTGCTGCCCACGGACACCGTGTACGGGATCGGCGCGGACGCCTTCAGCTCGGAGGCCGTCGCCGACCTGCTCGACGCCAAGGGCCGTGGCCGCAACATGCCGACTCCCGTCCTGATCGGCTCCCCGAACACCCTGCACGGCCTGGTCACCGACTTCTCCGAGCAGGCCTGGGAGCTCGTCGACGCGTTCTGGCCCGGCGCCCTCACGCTCGTCGCCAGGCACCAGCCCTCGCTCCAGTGGGACCTCGGCGACACCCGTGGCACCGTCGCCGTCCGGATGCCGCTGCACCCGGTCGCCATCGAGCTCCTCACGGAGGTCGGCCCGATGGCCGTCTCCAGCGCGAACCTCACCGGACACCCCTCGCCGGAGACGTGCGACTCCGCCCAGGAGATGCTCGGCGACAGCGTCTCGGTCTACCTGGACGGCGGACCGACCCCCGGCATCGTCCCGTCCTCGATCATCGACGTCACCGGCAAGGTCCCGGTGCTGCTGCGAGCGGGAGCGCTCACCGTCGAGGAACTCCGCAAGGTGGTACCCGACCTCGAGGTGGCCAATTGACCGCCCCGCAGGGGCGTGGCATAGCGGGGCAGCAGGACACTTTCCGCATCCTCCACGTCAGCACCGGCAACGTCTGCCGCTCGCCCATCACCGAGCGGCTGACCCGCCATGCCCTCGTGGACCGCCTCGGCGATCCGCTGAGCGGCGGCCTCATCGTCGAGAGCGCGGGCACCTGGGGACACGAGGGCGCGCCCATGGAGGCCAACGCCGAGGTCGTCCTCGCCGACTTCGGCGCGGACGCCACCGGCTTCGTCGGCCGTGAGCTCCTCGACGAGCACGTGATCCGCGCGGACCTGGTGCTCACCGCCACCCGTGACCACCGCGCCCAGGTGATCTCGATGGGCCACTCGGCGGGCCTGCGCACCTTCACCCTCAAGGAGTTCACCCGGCTGGTGCGGGCCATAGACCCCGCCACCCTGCCGGACGCCCGCGAGGAGGGCGTCGTCGAGCGCGCCCGCGCGCTGGTGCGCGCCGCGGCGGCCCTGCGCGGCTGGCTGCTGGCGCCGACCGCGGAGGCGGACGAGGTCTACGACCCGTACGGCGCCCCGATCACGTTCTTCCGCTCCATCGGCGACGAGATCAGCCAGGCGCTCGACCCCGTCATGACGGCGCTGACCGGCGTACGCGCTCCGCACTGAGGGTGCGCCGACCGGCGTAGAGGACCGCACGGCAGCGGGCAGAGGGCCGGGGGCGGGCCTACATTGGAGCTGACGCCACGCACCCCCCTCCTCAGGCCCGGAGCCGTCACATGTCGGTCACCACTCCAGCCGCACGCGCCACCGCCCCACCACCCTCCTCGTACGGCACCGGCGTGCCGCAGGATGCCGGCGTCCTGCTCCGCCAGGATCCGGAGATCGGCGGCATTCTGCTGGCCGAGGCGGACAGGCAGGCGAACACGCTCCAGCTGATCGCCGCCGAGAACTTCACCTCGCCCGCCGTGCTCGCCGCCCTCGGCTCCCCGCTCGCCAACAAGTACGCCGAGGGCTATCCCGGAGCCCGCCACCACGGTGGGTGCGAACAGGCCGACGCGGCCGAGCGCGCCGCGATCCGGCGCGCCATGTCGCTGTTCGGCGCCGAGCACGCCAACGTCCAGCCGCACTCCGGCTCCTCGGCCGTCCTCGCCGCCTACGCCGCGCTGCTGCGCCCCGGCGACACGGTGCTGGCCATGGGCCTTCCGTACGGCGGGCATCTCACCCACGGCGCCCCGGGCAACTTCTCCGGACGCTGGTTCGAATTCGCCGGATACGGCGTCGACCCCGACAGCGGGCTCATCGACTACGCCCAGGTGCGTGCCCTGGCCAGGGCACGGCGCCCCAAGGCGATCGTCTGCGGGTCGATCTCGTACCCGCGCCATCCCGACTACGAGCAGTTCCGGGACATCGCCGACGAGGTGGGCGCCTATCTGATCGCGGATGCCGCCCACCCCATGGGGCTGATCGCCGGGGGAGCGGCGCCCAGCCCGGTCCCGTACGCGGACGTGGTGTGCGCGACGACGCACAAGGTGCTGCGCGGACCGCGCGGCGGCATGCTCCTGTGCGGCGTCGAGCTGTCGGAGCGCATCGACCGCGCTGTGTTCCCCTTCACCCAGGGCGGCGCCCAGATGAACACGATCGCGGCGAAGGCGGTGGCGTTCGGGGAGGCCGCGACGCCGGCCTACGCGGTCTACGCCCACCGTGTCGTCGCCCACGCCCGTGTCCTCGCCTCGGCGCTGGAGGCCGAGGGCTTCGAGATCACCACCGGCGGCACGGACACCCACATCGTCGTCGCGGACCCCGGCCCGCTCGGCGTCGACGGCCGCGTCGCACGCGAGCGGCTCATGGCGGCCGGCATGGTCCTGGACACGTGCGCGCTCCCGTACGGGGACGCGCGCGGCATCCGGCTCGGCACCGCGGCCGTCACCACCCAGGGCATGGACGAGGACGACATGGCCGAGATCGCCGGACTGTTCGGCGCCGCCGTACGCGAGGAGGGCGGCACGGGCGCGATCCGCGCGCAGGTCCGCGATCTCGCGGCGCGTCACCCGGTCCCGCCGGAGACCGCGCCCCGGGCGCGTCCTTAGCCGGCCGCGGAGCACGGAACCGGCGGAGGTCCTTTCCTCGTCGTGAAGGGTGGCCGCACCGTCGCGGCGGGCGTGTCCTGGCGGCTCGCGGGTCCGATCTACACTGTGGCCGGAGCGGATGCTCCCTCCACGCTTCCCTTCGCCGGTATCGGGGTCGTGGGCTCACGGGCGTCGCGCTCCTCGGTCCGCCGGGGGAAGCCGTCCGGTTCCCACCGGATCCGGCGCAGCAGGAGCCCTCGCCGTCCCGCACGGTACGGTCGACGGTGTGAGGCTCGGTCAACAGCTAGATTTCTGGGGCAGCCCGTGCGTGATTACCTGCTGACGCTCTGTGCCACGGCCGCAGTGACCTATCTGCTGACCGGGCCGGTGCGGAAGTTCGCCATCGCGGTCGGGGCGATGCCCGCCATCCGCGCGCGCGACGTGCACCGTGAGCCGACGCCGAGGCTCGGCGGCATCGCGATGTTCGGCGGACTGTGCGCGGGGCTGGTCGTCGCCGCCCATCTGTTCAACCTGACGAGTGTCTTCAAGCTCTCGAACGAGCCGCGCGCGCTGCTGTCCGGCGCCGCGCTCATCTGGCTGATCGGCGTCCTGGACGACAAGTTCGAGATCGACGCGCTGATCAAGCTGGGCGGGCAGATGATCGCCGCCGCGGTGATGGTCATCCAGGGTCTGACGATCCTGTGGCTGCCCATCCCCGGTGTCGGCACGGTCGCACTCACCCAGTGGCAGGGCACGCTGCTCACCGTCGCCCTGGTCGTGATCACCATCAACGCGGTCAACTTCGTCGACGGCCTGGACGGCCTGGCCGCGGGCATGGTCTGCATCGCGTCGGCGGCGTTCTTCATCTACGCCTACCGGCTCTGGTACGGCTACGGGATCGAGGAGGCCGCGCCGGCGACGCTCTTCGCCGTGATCCTCATGGGCATGTGCCTCGGCTTCCTGCCGCACAACATGCACCCCGCGAGAATCTTCATGGGCGACTCGGGGTCGATGCTCATCGGTCTGGTGCTGGCCGCGGGCGCGATCTCGATCACCGGGCAGGTCGACCCCGACCGTCTGGGCATCTTCGTCGGCGGCGAGCGCGGGGCCACCCACGCGATGCTCCCGGTCTTCATCCCGCTGCTGCTGCCCCTGACGATCATCGCGATCCCGGCCGCCGACCTGGTGCTGGCCATCGTGCGGCGTACGTGGAACGGGCAGTCGCCGTTCGCGGCCGACCGCGGTCACCTGCACCACCGGCTGCTGGAGGTCGGGCACTCGCACAGCAGGTCGGTGCTGATCATGTACTTCTGGTCCGCGCTGATCGCCTTCGGCGCCGTCGGGTACTCCGTGCACTCCGCGTCGCTGTGGATCGTGCTGGTGATCGTGGGGCTCAGTGCCGTGGGCCTGGTCCTGCTGCTCATGCCCCGGTTCACCCCGCGCGCACCGCGCTGGGCGGAGTCCTTCGTGCCGCCGCGCTACCGGCGCAGGCAGCGGCGTGAGGAGGGCGACGAGGAGGCCCCGCAGGGGCAACAGGGCCTGGACGGTTCACAGATGACCTCCCCGGCACCGGAACGGACCCCGGTCGCCGTGGGCGTCTCGGGCGTCAACGGAGCGACAGCCATCGGCCCCCGTTCGCGCTTCACGGATCGGGACCGTGCCGACTCGCCGCGCTGATCCTGCCGTACAGAAGTCCCCATACCAGACATTGCGTCGTGATGTTCTGCACACACGCGCGGAGTAACCCTCATGTGTGACAGCTGGCACACGTTCTGAGTAAAGACCTCATCAAATAGTTTGTGATACCGTTCACGAAGCCCGGTGAGGAAGCCGAAGGACCTGAGTAGCACGGTCCATTGGCCCGAAACATCGACTCGGACCGGGCCTACGCTCGTCCCTGACGACCTTTGCCCACCCCCTGCAACGCGGAGTAACCGCCATGCCGTCCAACGACGTCCGGACTCTCCTTCACACCGCCGTGCCCACTGCTGCCGTCGGTGTCGTCACCGTCGCCGTCAGCGCTGCGCTCGCCGGCGGCAAGGGAGCGGTCGGTGCGACGGTCGGGACGCTGGTGGTGATTCTCTTCATGGGAATCGGGCTCGGCGTCCTGCAGCGCACCGCGAAGTCGCTGCCGCATCTGTTCCAGTCCATGGGGCTGTTGCTGTACACGACCGAACTGCTGCTGCTGTTCGTCTTCGTCGCCGCGTTCAAGGACACGACGCTGTTCAATCCCAGGGCTTTCGCCGCCGGGGTGATGGTCGCGACTCTCAGCTGGGTCGCGGCGCAGATCCGCGTGCACATGAAAGCCAAGATCCTCTACGTCGAGCCGGACTCGTCCGCGGGCAAGAAGCCCGAGAACATGGGGTCGTCGACGTGAGGGGTAGGGCCGGGATAAGCGGTCGTTCGAGACCCTGCTATCGTCCGGTGCCAACTGCGGCACTGCGGGCGCGGGCATCAAAAACGGCGCCTGCTTCATCGCGAGGCGTAATGCCTGAGCCGCCCCCCATCCGTAACACCAGTCCAGTGCCGACCAGCGGCTGCCTGCCGCGCCGACACAACGAGGTTGCCGTACCTATGCGCCACGCTGAAGGAGCCCGCGGTGAGTGCTGACCCGACGACGGTGCTCGCCTTCGAGACCGACTGCCACATCTTCGACGGATGCGGCTTCC
>Ga0247818_10002706_pt1 | contig 11424 bp, 6 predicted proteins | sample 13C_Glucose_Day1_FD_192424 | JGI IMG/M metagenome (GOLD analysis project Ga0247818, IMG submission 192424) | Soil microbial communities from agricultural site in Penn Yan, New York, United States - 13C_Glucose_Day1 | ecosystem: Environmental > Terrestrial > Soil > Agricultural land | place: USA...
ACAGGCGAATCTGGTCCATCACCTTTTGCTTACTGCGCAGCTTGAATAGCCAGTCATACAACTTTGGCTGTTTTTCACGAATCAGGCGCGCCAGCGCGATGGTAGCGCGAACGTCCGACAACGCTTCGTGAGCATTTCCATGATCAATGCCGTTGGCGGCGGTCAGGCGTTCGAGTTTGAGCGTCACTCGCCCCTCTTCGTCCGTGGGCCAGGAGAGCCCATCCGGACGCAAGGCATACGCCGCACGCACCACATCAATCAGGTCCCAACGACTGTTACCCCCCTGCCACTCGCGTGCATACGGATCGAAAAAGTTTCGATACAGGCTGTAACGGGTCATCTCATCGTCGAAACGCAAGGTGTTGTAACCCGCACCGCACGTGCCTGGCGCCGCCAACTGGGCATGCACCCGGGTCATGAAGTCGGCTTCGCTCAAGCCCTGCCCGGCCAGTTGACCCGGCGTTATTCCAGTGATGGCGCACGCCGCCGGATGCGGCAGGATGTCGTCGCTGGGTTGGCAGTAAAGATTGACCGGTTCGTCTATTTCATTGAGATCGAAGTCGGTGCGAATCCCCGCGACCTGCAGCGGACGGTCGCAACGTGGGTTGATGCCAGTGGTTTCATAGTCGTACCAGAAGATCGAGGTCACGGGCTGTTCCTGAACTGAAGATCGACGAAGTCTAGGCGCTCACCTCCCGCCCCGGCCAGTAATCTTGCTATTCAATCACCTCTGGCCACTCACCGTGCAATACATAGTTATGTCGTTTTCCCCCTGGAGGCTGCTAGCATCGAGCAGATATCGAATCCCGAAAAGGCCACACAGGTTGCCCATGCTCGAGACCCCAGCACTGCCAAGGAAAGCGATGCTGTACCCGCCACTGGATACACGGTATCAAGTCGAAACGCCCGAAGGCATCGACTTGCCTCTGCGTCCCGCCGGGTTGATGGTGCGTGCGCTGGCCTTTGCCATCGACCTCGGGTTGCGCGGGCTGATCCTCGGCCTGCTGTTTATGGTGCTGGCGTTTCTCGGAAAGCTTGGGGTCGGGCTGGGCTCACTCCTGCTGTTCGTGGTGAGCTGGTGGTACATGGTGCTGTTCGAAGTGCTCAATCAGGGCCGCTCACCGGGCAAACAGTGGATGGGTTTGCGCGTGGTGCAGGACGACGGCACACCGGTCGGCTGGTCCGCTTCGCTGCTGCGCAACCTGTTGCGATTTGTCGACATGCTGCCTTTCGGCTACTTTCTCGGTGCCATCAGTTGCCTGCAACATCCCACCTTCAAACGCCTCGGCGACCTCGCTGCCGGCACGCTGGTGATCTACCGCGAACAATCGCTCACCCGACCGCAACTGCCCGACGCCCAGCCTGTGCGCCCGGCATTTGACCTGACACTGTCCGAACAACGCGCCATCCTCGGTTTTGCCGAACGCCAGGATGAACTCTCCAAGGCGCGCATCCTTGAGCTCGCCTCGATTCTCGCGCAACCGTTGCAGGTCGACCCGCCGCGTGCCGTGACCGAACTCAATGGCATGGCCCGCGCCTTGTTGGGTCCGGCATGAAACAAAGTCTTTTCGAACAGCGCCACAAGGCCGAGTGGGATCAGTTTTCCCTGATACTGGGTCAACTGGAGCGCGGCAAGGGCGCGTCCCGGATCGGCGATTTCCCCCAGGACTATCGTCGCCTTTGCCAGCATTTGGCATTGGCTCAGGAGCGTGGCTACAGCAGTTTTCTGATCGACTCCTTGCAGCAGCTCGTGCTGCGCGGGCATCAACAGCTATATAGACATCGCAGTCGACTGGGCGCCAACGTGGCGGGCTTCATCCTGGCCGGTTTTCCGCGACTGGTGCGCGAGCAATGGCGCTTTGTGCTCGCCGCCGGCCTGATGTTTTTTGGCAGCCTGATTGGCTTCGCGCTGCTGGTGTACCTGTTCCCGGATCTGGTCTACAACCTGATTCCGGCCGAGCAGGTCAGCGAATTGCAGAGCATGTACGACCCGGTCGCAGGCCATTTTGGACGTACAACGGAACGCGCCGCCAGTGAGGACTGGGTGATGTTCGGTTACTACATCATGCACAACATCGGCATCGCCTTTCAGACCTTCGCCAGCGGTTTGCTATTGGGTCTGGGCAGCGCATTTTTCCTGATGTTCAACGGTTTGATGATCGGTGCAGTGGCCGGGCACCTGATGCACTTCGGCTACGGGCAAACGTTCTGGTCATTCGTGATCGGGCACGGTGCTTTTGAACTGACGGCCATCGCCCTGGCCGGTGCCGCCGGCCTGCAACTGGGTTGGGCGCTGATTGCACCGGGACGCCTGCCGCGCGCCGAAGCCTTGCGACTGGCGGCGGGCAAGAGTGTGTTGCTGATCTGCGGCGTCATGTTGTTCCTGCTGATTGCTGCGTTTATCGAAGCTTACTGGTCGTCGACGACCGCTCCGGCGCCGATGACCAAATACCTGGTCGGCGCCGCGCTGTGGGCGTTGGTCACGATGTATCTGCTGTTTGCCGGACGGGCTCGCCATGCGCCTGAGTGATGCCACGGTCGTGATCCGCCCGCGCACTACGTGGGAAGCCATGGACCTGGGCGTGCTGCTGAGCCAGCGCCATCGACACCTGTTGATGACCAGTTGGGCCATCGTGACCTTGCCGGTCTTCGCCTTGCTCAGTGCGATTTTCTGGGATTCGCCGTCCCTCGCCGTGTTGATTTTCTGGTGGCTAAAACCGGCGTTCGAACGCTTGCCGTTGTTCATCCTGTCGAAAAGCCTGTTCGGCGAAACACCGACGTTGAAACAGGCGCTGCGCGAATGGCCACGCCTGCTCAAGCCGCAACTGCTGGCCAGCCTGACCTGGCGCCGTCTAAACCTGAGCCGCAGTTTTGTGATGCCGGTGGTGCAACTTGAAGGCCTGAGTGGCGAGGCGCGACAACAGCGGTTGCAGGTACTGCTGCAACGCAACGCTGGCGCGGCGAAATGGCTGACGATCATCGGCGTGCATCTGGAAAGCGCTTTGTGGATCGGCTTGATGGTGTTGTTCTACCTGCTCCTGCCACAGCAGGTCGAGCTCGACTGGAGCTGGCAGACCTTGATTACCGCCGCTGTGCAGGACTGGCGCTGGCTGGAACACCTGACCAATGCTTTTTACGTACTGGTACTGATTGTCTGGGAACCGGTCTATGTCGCCTGTGGCTTCAGTCTTTACCTGAATCGGCGCACGGTGCTGGAGGCCTGGGATATTGAACTGGTGTTTCGCCGATTACGCCAACGCCTCACTACAATCGCACTCAGTCTGTTGCTCGCGGCAATTGTGTGGGTGCCTGGTGCGCAACACGTCTGGGCCGCCGAACCGGTCATCACGCCGGACAGTCCTCGTCTGCTCGATCAACCGCTGACCAGCCAGGCGTCAAAAGACAGCATCAAAGCCCTCCTCGAACAGCCACCGTTCAAGAACAAGGAAACAGTCACCCGCTATCAGTTTGGCGAAGACAAACCCGAGAGCAAAACCCCGGACGACGGCAAAACACCCGAATGGCTGAAGGCGTTTTTAGCGCTGCTCGACAGCCAGCGTTTCGGCTTCCTCGCTACCCTGATTGAACTGCTGCTGTGGGGGGCGATTATTGGTGGTATCGGATTATTGATCTGGCGTTACCGTGACTGGCTGCAAGCGTTCGTCAGCCGTCGACCCGCGTTGAAAAGCAAAGTCGCCCGGTCATTACCGCAGCTTGCTTATGGCCTGGACCTCAACCGCGAAACCTTGCCCGCCGACATTGCCGCCAGCGCTGAAAGTCTCTGGCAAACCAACCCGCGCGCGGCCCTCGGTTTGCTCTATCGCGCCCTGCTCAGCCACTTGCTGCACGACCACCACATGGCGCTGAAACCCGCCGACACCGAAGGCGAGGTTCTGCGGCGCGTCGAACAGCTGCACCACCCGGCGTTACTGACGTTTAGCAAAACCTTGACCAGTCACTGGCAGAACATGGCCTACGGTCACCGCCTGCCACCGGCGCACTTGCAACAGGAACTCTGTGACGGCTGGCGAGCGTTGTTCGGCCCGGGAGCAGCCCATTGAGCCGGCGATTGTGGCTGGTGATCGGCGTATTCGTCGCCCTGCTGGTCGGTGCGCTGAGTATTTATCTGTACCTGAAAGCCACGCCCTATCCGGCAGAGATCGATCACGGTCCATCACCTGAAGCACAGGCCAATCCCTACCTCGCCGCTGAACATTTTTTGCGCAAGCAGGGCCTGACCGTCAGCCATGCCAACGGTCTTGACGTGCTGCCCACCCTCGATCCCCATCAGCACAGTCTGTTGCTGCTCGGAAATCGCTACAACATGACCCCACGCCAGATTGATCAGGTCTTGAACTGGACCCAGGCCGGCGGACGTATTTTATTTGTTGCCCAATCCCTGTGGGATGAAAAGACCGGTCAGAGCAACGACCTGCTGCTCGACCGCGTGCAGTTGCACCAGTCGCTGAGCAAGGACCTCAAGGACCCGCCACCCGACATCCTCGATGATCGCTATCCCAAACTGACCAAGCTATATCTGGAAGATGAAGAAGCACCGGCCTACGCGAATTTCGACACGGCATTCCATCTCGACGACCCGAAAAACCTCGCGCAAGCCTGGGCCAACAGCGGCAAGGCCACGCACATGATGCAGCTCAATCACGGGCTCGGTTCGATCATCGTGGTCACCGATGCCGACCTGTGGAAAACCCCGGCCATCGACCAGTACGACAACGCCTGGCTGCTCTGGTATCTGACGGCGGACACGAGCGTGACGTTGCTGTTCAACACCGACCACGACAGCCTGCTGACCTTGCTGTGGCGTTATTTCCCGCAGGCGCTGGTGGCCCTGATTGCGCTGATCGGACTTGGCTTCTGGCATGCGGGGGTGCGCCACGGTCCGATGCAGGAGCCCGCAGCGAAAGGCCGTCGTCAGTTACAGGAACACCTGCGCGCCAGCGCCGATTTCATGTTGCGCCGCCAGGGTCAGCAACACCTGCTGCAAGCCTTGCAACAGGACATCCTTCGCCGTGTGCGGCGCCGTCACCCCGGTTTTGAACAACTCGGCGTTGCCGAGCAATGGCTGGTGCTCGCACGCCTGACCGGCCAACCCACACGCGCTATCAGCCAGGCCATGAGCCCACGTCCGAAGCAGCGGCTGTCCAGCGCTCACTTCAGCCGTCAGGTCGCTCACCTGCAAACCTTGAGGAACACGCTATGAGTGAACAGATCGAGCCAGGCTCGCCGACTCACGCCACCCAGCAACGCCAGCGTGCCAGCCAATTGGCCCAGGCCGTGCGCGGGGAATTGCAGAAAGCGGTGATTGGCCAGAACACGGTGATCGACGACGTCCTCACCGCGCTGATCGCCGGTGGCCATGTACTGCTCGAAGGCGTGCCGGGGCTGGGCAAGACCTTGCTGGTGCGCGCCCTTGCCAAGTGCTTCGGCGGCGAGTTTGCACGCATCCAGTTCACCCCCGACCTGATGCCCAGCGATGTCACCGGGCACGCGGTCTACGACCTGAACACCGAGCAGTTCAAACTGCGCAAAGGCCCGCTGTTCACCAACCTGCTGCTGGCCGATGAGATCAACCGCGCCCCGGCGAAAACCCAGGCCGCGCTGCTCGAAGCCATGCAGGAACGCCAGGTCACCCTCGAAGGCCGCGCCCTTCCCATCGTGCAACCGTTCATGGTGCTCGCCACGCAAAACCCGATTGAACAGGAAGGCACCTATCCTCTGCCCGAGGCGGAACTCGACCGATTCATGCTCAAGGTGCGCATGGACTACCCCGACGCCGAGCAGGAGTTGAATATGGTTCGCCAAGTCAGCCGTTCGACCCGCGCCGACATGCTCGACGTGCAACCACTGCGCACCGTGCTGCAAGCCAAGGATGTGCTGGCCTTGCAGCGCATTGCGAGTGATTTGCCACTGGATGATCAGGTGCTCGATTATGCCGTGCGCCTGGCCCGCAGTACTCGGACCTGGCCGGGATTGACCCTCGGAGCCGGGCCGCGCGCATCCATCGCTTTGGTGCGCTGCGCCCGAGCCCGTGCGTTGTTGCGCGGTGGCGAGTTTGTGATTCCGGACGACATCAAAGGCTGCGCCCTGGCGGTGCTGCGCCATCGAGTGCGCATCGCGCCGGAGCTGGACATCGAAGGGCTGGATGTCGATCAGGTGCTCAAGCAACTGCTCGATCAAGTACCGGCTCCACGCCTGTGAAACCGTCACGCCTGCTGTTGATCTGGCTCGCGATCCTGCTGGCCATCGGCATCGCGCTGGGCACGTTGCGGGCACTGGGAATCGACATTCCGGCGACGCTGTTGTCAATCAACTGGGGATTGCTGCTGGCGTTGCTGGCATTGGCGATTCTCGACGCCATTCGCCTCAAGCGCCTGCCTTCGCCTCGTGTGCAACGGCAGATGCCTGGCAGTCTGGCGCTCGGCCGATGGAGCGAAGTGCGGCTGGAGGTCGAGCATGACTTTGCTCAACCACTCAATGTCGACATTTTCGATCATGTTCCGGATGGCCTGAGCTTCGAAAACCTCCCGCTCTCGGTAGAACTGCAACCCGGTCAACAGAGTGAAATTGGCTATCGGCTGCGCCCGCTCAAACGCGGACACTTCAGTTTTGAATATTGTGAAATCAGTCTGCCGAGCCCACTGGGTTTATGGTCCGACAAACGCCTGCTGAACGTGGTCGACAGCACCCGCGTCTACCCCGACTTCGCCCGCCTCTACGGCGGCCAGCTGCTGGCGGTGGACAACTGGCTCAGCCAACTCGGCGTGCGCCAGCGGCAACGTCGCGGGCTGGGCCTTGAATTTCATCAGTTAAGGGAATTCCGTGACGGCGACAGCCTGCGCCAGATCGACTGGAAAGCCACCGCCCGACAACGCACGCCGATTGCACGGGAGTATCAAGACGAGCGCGACCAGCAGATCATTTTCATGCTTGATTGCGGCCGGCGCATGCGCAGCCAGGATGGCGAACTCGCGCATTTCGATCACGCACTGAATGCCTGCCTGTTGCTCAGCTACATCGCCCTGCGCCAAGGCGATGCGGTCGGCCTGAGTACGTTCGCCAGTGATCGCGCGCATTACCTGGCCCCGGTCAAAGGCACTGGCCAATTAAACGTTTTGCTCAACAGCGTGTACGACCTCGACAGTACCCAACGCCCCGCCGATTACCAGGCTGCCGCCACTCAACTACTGGCCCGCCAAAAACGCCGGGCGCTGGTGGTGTTGGTCACTAACCTGCGCGATGAAGACGATGAAGAACTGCTGACCGCCGTCAAGCGCCTGAGCAAACAACATCGGGTACTGGTGGCGAGTCTGCGCGAAGACTTGCTCGACAGTCTGCGGCTCTCGCCAGTGCAAACCTTGCCGGAGGCGTTGGCCTATTGCGGGGCGGTGGATTACTTGAATGCCAGGGCGGAGCTCCATGAGCGGTTGAGTGCTCATGGCGTTCCGCTGCTGGAAACCCGACCCTCGGAATTGGGGGCCGGGTTAGTTACGCATTACCTGAGCTGGAAAAGGAGCGGTTCAGCTTGAAAATACCGCTAACTTCGTTGCTAAGGTAACTGTGGGTCGTAAAACCGGATCTGAAAGTACTCTTGATCGAGAACCGCGCTGCTCTCATCAAGGATGTAAACGCGGATAATCTTGTAACCGATCATTCCCTCTGAGGAGTATTGCTTTCTCACCCAGCCGCCCTCACCCGACAACGACGAACCATCAGGACGACTATTTTTTTCCCAGTGGACTTCCTGACCTGCAATGGGCTTTCCGTCATCCAAGGAAATGACCTGAAATTCAATTGGCGCGTAGCTGTCGATCGGGTATGAGCCACCACCTTTGATTTCATTCATCATTCGTGCAGGCTTGAGGACTTCAAACATTAACGACTTTGTGTCTCCCAAACCCACAGTCGCTGCAAGTTCCTGAATCCCTGACAAAGCCGGTTTAAATGTCACCCGAGAAATCCCGTCCTTATCTGTCACTGTCGCCGGCATTGTCAATCCAGGGAATGTCCATCGCACCTGTATACCCTCTCGCGGCAGCCCACCCTGACGCGAAACAACTCGGACCTCGGCGTGTGCGTCCTCTCCCCAAGCAATGGTCAGATCAGAACTGGTCAAATAATGAATGATCGGAACCAACCCGGTATATTTCAAGGAAGCCGTGTCCCATCCACCCTCCCCCCCTTTTACCGTCGCAGATAACAACCCACGACCGTCAGCGTCCAAGGACAAAAAGCTCAACTGTGCATAGCCGTCAGCACCGGTGTACGAGGAAGGTAACGGTGTATTCCAGTACTCCCACATGACCTCGACATCCTTGAGCGGCATATCATTGCGGCTTGACACAACCTTGACTTGTGCAAAAGAGTCAATTGCCTGAGTGCGTACGGGCACAAAAAACTCACTGATCCTGCGCGGCTCATTCAATGCAAAAGCAATCGACAGGGAGTCCGAACTCAGTTCATCCCCCACCGTTGCTGTGAGCTCAGCTGCGCCTGGCGTAGTCGGAACAAAGCGCACTTTCGCCACCCCATAAAAATCAGTCACTGACGTCACAACCCCAAGGTCAGGACTACGCCATGTCACCGTCCACCCCACCATCGGCCTGCCACTGATGACCGACACAACGGTGACTTGCCCCATAAATTCTTGCCCCCAATCCAGCGTCTGATAAGCGCTGCCGCTCCCGGTGATTTTCACCACCTGCGAACCTTCACCCAAGGACATCGCGTTCGCCGGAGACAGACGCGCCAGTCGCTGCGACGACAATCGCAACGCAAAACTGGCGTCCTTCAGGTCGCCTGCCTTGAACGTGTAGTGCAATCCCACCATGTCGTAAAACGTTCGTGGCACCCCCAGCCCCTCCGACAAAAAACTGATACCCAATTCGCCAGGCCCGGTGCCTGTCATCCCGAGTGTCAAATCACGATCAAACAAGGGGCTGTTTTGGGGTGCCGACAGCTCAAACGTGTGTTCGCCCTTGCGCCGCGGGAAGTAGGTCTTTTCGCCCCAGGCTTGAGCCAATCCGCCGTCAAACTTGACCATCAGCCCCTCCCACGGATCGCTCGCCAACACAGGGACCGTCATCGTGCGTTTCTCTTCATAGCCGTCGTAAGGACTGACCACAGACGCCTCCACCTGATGTGTTTCGGCGACGGCGGGTGCCAAACCAAATCCGGACCAGCCGTCTGCATCGGTTTTCACCACACTCGGGCTCCCCGACGCGCTCCATGTCACGGGCACCTGATCTACAGCGCGCTGGGTGAAATGGGAAAACACCTGAACCCACAGCCACGCTGGGTCCTGCCCCACCACTGGATCCACCGGCGATTCGCGCCACGCCTCGATCCGGACTTTGTTATGCGCCAACACCATTGGCTTGGCGGTGGCGACGAAATTCAACTCAGGCAATTTCAACGTCAGGGCAAACTGGCCCGGTTGCTGACTGTCGGTAAAGTCCAGCATCCAAGGGGCCCCGGCGTCGCTGATCGGTTGAGGCAGATTCAAAGCGGGTTGAACCGTTACCCCCAACTCCTCCGCCGGCGTCCCCGACCACGTCAGCGATGCCATCAGCCCCACCAGCGGGCTCAGTGCATTGGGCAAAACGTTAAAGCGATGAGGCGCGCCCAGGCACGGATAGAACGTTCGACCGACCAACGCTGCCGGTATCTGATCCAGCATCAGGCTTACTTCTTCCGTCAGATCCTCGGCCATCAGGCGCCCGGACAGCTCTTGAACGGTTGAAATGCTTTCAAGGCGTAGCTCCAGCTCAAACAAACTGCTGATGCTGTCATCGGCTTGTGAGAGGAGTGTCCATTCCACACCGGTTGCCCCGAGAGACTTGGACACGCCAAGGTCACTGGGCTCCAGTCCGATTTCCGGCTTTACCCCCCGCCAGTGCAAACTGATGCTTTTGCCAACCCAGGGACTGCCGGCGACCGGCACGACCTTCAAGGTATGTGTCTGACCACGTCGGCAGAGCACGCCGAGCGTATTGCGCTCGACTTCCACCTCATCCACCAGGATCTTGACTTCACTCTTCCATGGGCTGGTCGCAATGGCCTCCACAGCAAAAGGTTGTTGAACCGCAACGGCCTCTGCATGGGCCTTGATGCTGGCCTTGACGACCTGATCCCCGGCGACTTTTGGCGTATACCGTACACTGGCCCAGCCGCCGGCACCGGATCGGGTCGCAATCGTGCCATCAGGGGTTATCCAGTCCACCCACGCGTTATTCACCGGATCACCGTCGCCACTGACCACGACATGCACCACTTGCACGCGCAACAGCACGCTTTCGTTTTCATCCACCACCGGAAACTTGTTGGCCTCGCGCACTTCGCCGACCTTGACCAGATTGCGCGCCAGCGACATGGCTTTTTTCGGTGAAGGCAACAACAGTTTCGAGCAGGCCAGCTCCAGATAGAACTGACCATCAAGACGATCCTCGCTACTCAGGATCCAGGCCATTTCGACACCGATGACCGGCACCGATTCCTCAAGCGCCGGGCTGACATCAACACCCAACTGCTCATGGGAATCGCCGCTCCAGCGCACTGACAACTCAGTCCCCAACAATGGACTGCCGGCTGGAAGTTTCACGTTCAAGGGATAATCCGAGCCCCGATTGGGATAGCCGGTTTTTTCTTCCCAGCGCGTCTCGACGCCTTCGATAACCGCTGATACATCCTTCCACGGATCCGTCGCCAATACCCGGACGTCCAACGACTGAGTGACCACGCCAGCGGCGTAATATGGGCTGTCGACAGAGGCCTGAATGACAACGTTTCCCGCTGCCTCCGGTTCAAAATCGAGGTACACCCAGCCTTGGTCATTCGTGACGCCTACGCCCTTCACCCCTTGGCCGGCAAGCGTCCAGGTCACCGTTCGACCGCCAAGGGACTGGCCGGTGTAATACGAAGCCACTTGCACACCCAGGCGTACGCTCTGCCCGTATTCAAGCACCGGGTAATACGCCGCCTCGAGCACCTCGCGAAACACCAATCGGTGATGCCCCAGCGATACGTTCACCGGGTAAGGCTCGGCGGTGTACTGGTTAAGCAGGTTCATCGAGAACAGGTAGGGCCCCTCTTCGCCAATCAACGGGCAATCCAGCAGCCATGGATCCTCCAGCGGATGATCCACGCCCCAGTCCGGCGCCACGACAATCGCGCCAAGCGGATTGGTGTCGCTGGTCAATGCTGCGTGGGTGTCCCGCCAGGCATTGTCTGGCGCAGGCAGGAATTTCAACCGGTGAGCCAGACTCGCGCTGGCCCCCAGGCACATGTACAGCGTCGCGGCGGGTGACACGGGTTCTTCATCCAGCACCAGGCCTTGCATCACCACTTGTTCCAGATGCAATTGGAGATTGATTCGGGTGATGCAGATACCCGAGATGGGGTCATTGG
>Ga0247818_10002707_pt1 | contig 11423 bp, 14 predicted proteins | sample 13C_Glucose_Day1_FD_192424 | JGI IMG/M metagenome (GOLD analysis project Ga0247818, IMG submission 192424) | Soil microbial communities from agricultural site in Penn Yan, New York, United States - 13C_Glucose_Day1 | ecosystem: Environmental > Terrestrial > Soil > Agricultural land | place...
GCTCAACGCTCGACCCATCGTTCTCCCTCGGTTGTGTCCGTCGACCGGAGGCCCACCCTAGGGGCCGCGACCTCCGGTCCTCGGGATCACGGCCGCAGCAGGATCTTGCCGCGGCGACCGGGCGCGCCGTTCGCGCGCGCCGCGTCGGCGATCTCGTCGAGGCCGTAGACCTTCTCGACGGGCAGCGTGAGCGCCCCCGACCCGATGCCGGAGACCAGCTCGCCCATCAGCGCCGCCCGCTTCTCGCGCGACATGGCACCGAACACCTTGCTGCCCCAGAAGCCCTTGATGACGACCTGCTTGAAGATCACGTCACCCGACCCGATCTCCATCGTGGGGGACGCCATCGCGCCGAAGATCACGAGCACGCCGTCCTCGGCGAGCAGCGAGACGACGTCGCCGGCGGACGACCCGCCGACCGAGTCCACGCCGGCGACGATCGGGGCGTCACCCACGATCTCGCGGACGCGCTCGCGCCAGCCGTCGTCGTCGGTCGCGACGACCCGCTCGATGCCCTGCTCGGCCAGCTCGGCGACGCCGTCGGTACGACGGACCAGGCCGAGGACGTGGACGCCGCGAGCCTCGGCCAGCTGGGCGACGAGCCGGCCCACCGCACCGTTGGCGGCGTTCTGGACGATCCAGTCGCCCTCGGACACCTCGAGGAAGTCGAGCAGCGCGATGGCGCTGAACGGCATCGAGACGAGCTGGGAGGCCGCCTCGTCGCTCATGCCGTCCGGCACCGGGACGAGCCCCGCCGCCGGGGCGACGATGAGCTCCGCCCACGCACCGAAGCTGCCGCCGGTCGCGACCCGCTGGCCGACCTCGAGCCCGTCGACGTCCTCGCCGAGGGCCTCCACCACGCCGACCGCCTCGGTGCCGGCGCGCGCAGGCATCTCGGGCTTGAAGCCGTAGCTGCCGCGCGCCGTCCAGAGGTCGTGGTTGTGGATCGGGGAGAGCAGCACCCGGACGAGCGCCTGGCCCGGACCGGGTACGGGGTCCGGCACCTCCTGCACCGAGAGGACCTCGGCCGGGTCGCCGAACCTGGGCTGGACGAGTGCACGCATGGGACTGCCTTCCGTTGCTGGTCTCTACCTCATGGCGCAACCACCGGTGGGGGCCACATATGCCGCTGACGCGCGGCTGAGGGCGAGGTCACAGTCCGGGCTGGCGCCGCGCGGCACACTGGGGAGCATGCCCCCGGAGCCGAAGGCCCGCCAGTCGCGCGGGGACGTCGACCGCAGGCTCGAGGAGTCGATCCTCGACCTGCTCGCGCAGCGGGCGCCCACGTCCACGATCTGTCCGTCCGACGCGGCGCGGGCGGTCGGCGACGAGAGCTCGTGGCGCGACCTGATGGAGCCGGCCCGCCGCGCCGCCCGCCGGCTGGTGGACCAGGGACAGGTCGAGATCACCCAGGCCGGTCGCGTCGTCGATCCCTCGACCGCGAAGGGGCCGATCCGGATCCGCCTCACTCGCTGAACAGGTCGCCCTCGGCCTCGGCCGACGTCACCTCGAGCCGCAGCGCCAGCACCTTCTCCGACGGCAGCCCGAGGCGGGACAGCATGACCTGCACCTGGGGGAGCACCCAGCTGTAGGACTCCACCGCGACGCGACCCGCCTCGCTCTGGACCCGGATCCACACGACGGGGTCGCCCGCGCGGTCGGGCAGCCAGTGGGCTCCGATCACGCCCGCGGGCGCCAGCGACGCGACGATCGGCAGCATCGCCGCGTCGGCGGCACGACGGAGCTGGTCGTCGGTCACGCCGCCACGCTAGCCGGGTCGCGGCGTTCGATGGCGGTCTGCCGGCAGCGGATCCGCTGCCGGCAGAACACCCTGTGGTCTGGACTCCTGCCGGGTCACGCTGGCGGCATGACCACCCACACCACCTCCGAACGCATCGAGGACGAGCTCGTCCGGCGGTTGATGCACCAGCGGATCGTCGTCCTCGGCGAGGAGCTCGGCGAGCGCAACGGCAACCGCCTGATGCACCAGCTCCTGCTCCTGTCCGCCGAGGACCCCCGCGCCGACATCAGCCTCTGGATCAACTCGCCCGGCGGCTCGGTGTCATCGATGCTCGCCATCCACGACGTCATGCGGCTGATCCCCAACGACGTCAGCACCCTCGCGATGGGCATGGCCGCGAGTGCCGGGCAGTTCCTGCTCTCGGCGGGCACGCCCGGCAAGAGGTACGCCCTGCCGCACTCCCGCGTGCTGCTCCACCAGGGCTCGGCCGGGATCGGCGGCACGGCCGTCGACATCGAGATCCAGGCCGACGACCTGCGGCACACCCGGGACACCGTCCTCGGTCTGGTCGCGCAGCACACCGGCCAGGACCGCGAGACCGTCGAGCGCGACTCGCGACGCGACCGGTGGTTCAGCGCCGAGGACGCCCTGGCGTACGGCTTCGTCGACCAGGTGATCAGCTCGGTCGACCACGTGACACCGGCGCGCACCCGCTCGGTGGGGCTGGCGGGTGCGCGATGAGCCCCCACCAGATGAGCACCTACACGATCCCGTACGTCGTCCAGCAGACGCCGCGGGGCGAGCGCACCCTCGACCTCTACTCACGGCTGCTGTCCGAGCGGATCATCTACCTCGGCACCGAGATCGACGACGGTGTCGCCAACGCGGTGATCGGCCAGATGCTCCACCTCGCGTCGGAGAACCCCGAGCTCCCGATCAGCCTCTACCTGAACTCGCCCGGCGGCTCGATCACGGCGATGCTGGCCGTCTACGACGCGATGCAGTTCGTCAGGCCGCCGGTCGAGACGGTGTGCGTCGGGCAGGCCGCGTGGACCGCGGCCGTCCTGCTGGCCGGGGGAGCGCCCGGCCGGCGCGCGATCCTCCCGCACGGACGGGTGGTGCTGCACCAGCCCGCCACCCAGGGCCGCGGCACGATCCCCGACCTGATCCTCGAGGCCGACGAGGTGGCCCGGGTCCGGCTGCTGCTCGAGGAGGTGCTCGCCCAGCACACCGGGCGCACGCCCGAGCAGATCCGGCAGGACACCGACCGGACGCTCGTGCTGCCCGGCGAGGCCGCCGTGGACTACGGGCTCGTCGACACGGTCCTGTGCGAGCAGGGCCCGGCGCTGGCCTGAGCGGTCGGCGAGGTCGGTCGGGGTCAGGCGGCCAGGGCCAGGGCGTCCGGCCGACCGGCGCGCACCGCCAGCCGTCGCACGCTCAGGTCGAGGGCGCCGGCGATGGCCTGCAGCATCTCCGACGAGGGGTCCTTCAGGCCGCGCTCGACCTCGGAGAGGTACTGCACGGACACCCCGGCCCTCCCGGCGACGTCCTTGAGCCGCTCACCGCGGGCCGTGCGCTCGCGGTGGAGCTCCTCGCCGACGATCTCGCGCCACAATCGCTCGGGCGCCGGGGGCGCGGCTGGCTGGTGCACCGGGAACCGCACGACATCGCCCATGCCGTCGAATGTAGCCAGACCGCAGGTCCCGGGGCTCGCGGTTCTGCTGACAGCAGAACGCCGCGGGTCACGGCCCGGCCCTGAGGCGTCTGGTGTCGTGGGCCCACATGGCGATCTCGACGCGGTTGCGGGCCCCGAGCTTGGTCATCAACGAGGCGACGTGGGTCTTGACCGTGCTCAGTCCGACGAAGAGCTCCGCCGCGATCTCGGCGTTGGTCCGCCCCCGTGCCACCAGCGCGAGCACCTCCTCCTCGCGAGGGGTGAGCGGGTCGACCGGCTGGACCGGCACCACCGGCGCGTTGTCGGCGAACGTTGCCAGCAACCGGCGGGTGACGTCGGGGGCGATCAGCGCGTCCCCGCGGGCCGCCGCGTGGATGGCCTGCACGAGAAGCTCGGGTCCGGCGTCCTTGAGCAGGAAGCCGCGGGCGCCGGCGCGCAGGGCGCCGAGGACGTACTCGTCCAGGTCGAAGGTGGTGATCACGACCACCGCCATCGGGTCCGTCACGCCCGGTCCCGCCAGGCGCCGCGTCACCTCGACGCCGTCGAGTCTGGGCATCCGGATGTCGACGAGGAGGACGTCGGGACGCAGCCGGGTCGCCAGGTCGATCGCGGCCAGCCCGTCTCCCGCTTCGCCGACGACCTCGATATCGGGCTGCGCGCCCAGGATCATCACCAGACCGGTCCGGACCAGGTCCTGGTCGTCGGCCACCACGACCCGGATGCTCATGCCAGCGCCTCGACCGGCAGCACGGCCTCGACCACCCAGCCACCCTCGGGCCCCGGCCCCGCGGTGAGCGATCCGCCGAGGAGCTGGGCGCGTTCGGCCATGCCCAGCAGGCCGAACCCGGGCTCCGGGGACCGCCCCGGCTCGGTGCGCCCGTCGTCCGTGACACGCAACGTGACCGCGTCGTCCTCCCGGCGTACGTCGATCCCGACGCGGGTCGCGTCGCGCGCGTGCCGTACGGCGTTGGTCAGCGACTCCTGCGCCAGCCGGTAGAGCGCGGCGTCCACGGGTCGTGACAGCGGGGCCAGCGAACCACCCAGGGACACCTCGACGGTGGGCGTCGCATCGGCGCGCGCCAGGGCTGCCAGGTCGGCGACGCCCGGCTGCGGGGAGTACTCGACGGCCTCCTCGTCGCGCAGCACCCGCACCATGGACCTCATCTCCGCCAGGGTCCGCGACGCCTCGGACTCGATCGCGGCCAGGACCTCGGCAGCCTTCCCGGGCTGGATGCCGGCGACCACGCGACCAGCCTGCGCCTGCACCGCGATGGCCGACACGTGGTGGGCGACGGTGTCGTGCAGCTCTCGCGCCAGGGCCACGCGCTCCTGGTTGCGGATCTCGCGCTGCTGGCGGTCCCAGACGTCCGCGCGGTAGCGGAACACCGCCGCGAGCGCGACCACGAGCAGCAGCAGGACGCTCCCGCCGAACACGTCGGCCCAGCCCGCGGACGAGGCGTACATGCCCAGCGCCACGACGACAGCCACGAACGCGGTACCCACGACGATCTCCCGTCCCGAGCCCCACCGCACCAGGGAGTAGAGCAGGACCAGGACGGCCATCATGGAGTACAGGCCGAGGTCCCCGGCCCCCGAGGCCAGCTGGAGGACCGAGAGCACCCCGGCGATGCCCCACCCGACCAGGGCGGCCACCAGGGGGTGGTCGCGGCGCCGGAGCAGGGCGGGCACCAGTGCCAGGGCGAGGACGATGACGACGGGTCGCCAGGCCAGGCCCGGCCGCACGATGCCCTCGACCAGGGCGGCAGCGGTGAACCCGCCCACGAGCAGCCAGTCGAGGCGACCGACGTGCGGGGCGTCGTCGGGTCGCGGCTCGTGCCAGAGGGATCGCCGGACCGTCACCACGGCCCCAGCGTAGGCATCGGCGCGACCCACCGTGCTCCGCCGAAAGTACGAGGACAAGACCGTGCCATCGGGCGGGTGGGCTCCGGCCCGCGAGGGGATCTGCCGGCCGCCGGGTTCGGCGACCGTTGACCCACCGATCCTCCACGACAAGGGAGCCCCTCATGACGACACCCCGACCCACCACGAACCTGGACGACCAGCCGGTCCCGGTGAGGGCCATGCTCGCCGCGGCGTGGACGAGCTTCATGTTCCTCTACGCCTACGTCGACATCCTCAACTTCTTCACCCCCGGCGTCGTCGCGGACGTCCTCGAGGGGAGGGTCTTCGAGTTCGACCTGTCCCAGACCTTCTCGACCACGGCACTGGCCCTCGTGGGCGTCCCCATCCTCATGATCGTGCTGTCCGTGGCGTTGCCCGCCCGCGCGGCACGCGTCACGAACCTCGTCGTGGCCGCGCTCTACGTCCCCGTCACGGCGTTCAACCTCGTCGGCGAGTCCTGGCTCTACTTCTACGGTCTCGGGGTCCTGCTGGAGCTGGTCCTCCTGGCCCTCATCGTGCGGTACGCCTGGACCTGGCCCACCACGGCACCGTCGGGCCGCACCCGTCAGGCTCAGGTCCCGCAGAAGGTGGTGTAGCTGCCGAAGGAGTCGGGCGCGGGCTCGGCGTAGCGCTCGAGCCCGGTCCGCTCGTCGTACGGCGCCGTCACGGCGTCGAGCAGCCGGTCGACGGGTGCGAGGTCGCCGTCGGTGGCCGCGGCGAGGGCCTCCTCGACGAGGTGGTTGCGGGGGACGTAGACCGGGTTGGTGCGGTCCATCGCGTCGGCGTCCGGACCGAGCGCGAGCCAGCGGGCGGTCCACGCGTCGAAGCCGGCGAGGTCGAGGAACATCCCGCGCGCGGGCCCGGCGTCGCCGCGCACCGCCGAGCCGAGGCTGCGGAAGAACGACGTGTGGTCGACGTGGTCGGCCCGGACGAGCGCGACGAGGTCGCTGACGAGGGTGGACGCCGTGGGCCTGTCGACGTCGCCGGGCAGCCCCAGCTTCGCGCGCATGCCTGCGGACCAGGAGGCGGAGTAGAGGTCGCGGAACGCGCCGAGCGACTCCACGGCGATCGCCACCGCTGCGTCCTGGTCGTCGGCCAGGAGCGGGAGCATCGCCTCGGCGAGGCGGGCCAGGTTCCACTCCGCGACCACCGGCTGGTTGCCGTACGCGTAGCGACCGCCGGTGTCGATCGAGCTGTAGACCGTCGCCGGGTCGAAGGCGTCCAAGAAGGCGCACGGCCCGTAGTCGATCGTCTCGCCCGAGATCGTCATGTTGTCGGTGTTCATCACACCGTGGACGAAGCCGACGAGCATCCACTGCGCGACGAGCGCGGCCTGCGCGGCGACGACGGCCTCGAACAGCGCGAGGTGCGGGTGCCCGGCCTCGGCTGCTGCGGGGTGGTGGCGGGCGATCGCGTGGTCGGCGAGGCGTCGGAGCAGGTCGAGGTCGTCGGTGCTGCGGGCGTACTGGAAGGTGCCGACCCGCAGGTGGCTGCTCGCCACCCGGGCCAGCACGGCGCCCGGAAGCACCGTCTCGCGCTGCACGGGACGACCGGTGGCGACGACCGCCAGGCTGCGGGTGGTGGGGATGCCGAGGGCGTGCATCGCCTCGCTGACGACGTGCTCGCGCAGCATCGGGCCGACGGCGGCGAGGCCGTCACCGCCCCGGGAGAACGGCGTACGCCCGGAGCCCTTGAGATGGAGGTCCTGCAACCGCCCGGAGTCGTCGACGAGCTCACCGAGCAGCAGGGCACGACCGTCGCCGAGCCGGGGGGAGTAGCCGCCGAACTGGTGACCGGCGTAGGCCTGGGCCACCGGCGTCGCCCCCTCCGGGAGCTGGGTTCCGGTGAGCAGCCCGACGCCGTCACCGCGCAGCCACCCCGGGTCGAGGCCGAGCTCGGCGGCCAGCGGCTCGTTGAGCGCGAGCACCCGCGGCTCCGGGGTCTCGGCGGCCTGCCAGGGCAGCGCCAGCTCGGGCAGCTCGCGGGCGAAGCGGCCGTCGAGGACGAGGGTGGGTGCCGAGGTCACTCCGTCGACGATACGCGGCGGGCGGGCACGACCGGTCGCCTCAGCCGCCGCCGGCGGGCAGCGCCTCGAGCATGATGTCGGGGTTGTCACGAGCGGTGACCTGGGCGCGCCACTGGTCCACGAAGAGGGCCATGCGGGTGCCGTCGCTGCGCTCGAGCACCTCGACGCCGCGCTTGCCGGCGAGGGCGGCCGCGCCGTCGGCGTCGGTGCGCCGGGCGACCTGGTAGTCGAGGCGCGAGAAGCGGATCGGGGAGTTGAACTCGTTGGTCATCCGGTCCTCGACGACCTCGAACTGCATCGGGCCGACGGCGGCGAGGACCGGGTTCTGGTCACCGCGGAGGTCCGAGCGCAGCACCTGCACCACGCCCTCCTGGTCCAGCTGCTCGATGCCACGGCGGAACTGCTTGTAGCGGCCGATGTCGCCCGCGCTCGCGGTGACGAAGTGCTCGGGCGCGAAGCTCGGGACGGGCGGGTACTCGATGGGGTCCCCGACGAAGACCGTGTCGCCGACGCGCAGGGCCTGGGCGTTGACGAAGCCGATGATGTCGCCGGGTTCGGCGCTCTCCACGGCGGCGGTGTCGCGGCCGAAGACCGACTGCGCGAACTTGGTCGCGAACGGGCGGCCGCTGCCGGCGTGGGTGACGACCATGCCGCGCTCGAAGGTGCCCGACACGACCCGGGCGTAGGCGAGCCGGTCGCGGTGGGCGTTGTTCATCCCCGACTGGACCTTGAAGACGAAGGCGCTGAAGTCGTCGCCGGTCTCACGCACCGACCCGTCGACGCCCTCGGTGGCGCTCGGGTCGGGAGCGATGTCGAGGAGCAGGTCGAGCAGCTGCGCGACGCCGAAGTTCTGCAGGGCCGAGGCGAACATCACCGGCGTCGTCTGGCCGGCGAGGAAGCGGTCCTGGTCGTGGTCGGCCTCGTCGAGCTCGAGCAGCTCGTGCTCCTCGACCGCGGTGGCCCAGGCGAGCGCGTCGGCCTCCTCGACCTCGTCGGCGGCCATCCGCCGCTCGGGTGCACGGGTGGCCCCGCCGGCGGTGCGGGTGTACTTCACGAACTCGCCCGTGCGGCGGTCGAGCACGCCGCGGAAGTCCCCGGCCTCGCCGACCGGCCAGGTCAGCGGGGTCGGCCGCAACCGGATCTTCTCCTGGATGAGGTCCATCAGCTCGAGCGCGGACAGCCCGGGCCGGTCCCACTTGTTGATGACCGTCATCACCGGGATGCCGCGCAGGGCGCACACCTTGAAGAGCTTGAGGGTCTGCGGCTCGAGCCCCTTGCCGGCGTCGACCAGCATCACCGCGGAGTCGACGGCCGAGAGCACGCGGTAGGTGTCCTCGGAGAAGTCGCTGTGGCCGGGGGTGTCGACGAGGTTGATCACGTGGTCGCGGTAGACGAACTGCAGCGCCGCCGACGTGATCGAGATGCCGCGCGCCTTCTCCATGGCCATCCAGTCGGACACCGTGGCCCGCCGGTCACCCTTGCCGTGGACGGCGCCGGCCTCGGTGATCACCCGGGCGTGCAGGGCGAGGGCCTCGGTGAGGGTCGACTTGCCGGCATCCGGGTGGCTGATGACGGCGAAGGTACGGCGGGGGCGGGTGTCGGGCACCGCGCGAATCTACCGGCCGACCCGCGCAAGCCCCGCTTCCGCGGCGACCCAGGACCGATGACGCGCGTCAGTCGTCCTGCAGCCCGATGATGACTCGTGCCAGCCTGGTGACCGGGACACCGGCTCGCCGCGCCGCGTCCTCGAGATGGGCTCGCGCCTCGGCCAGGGAGACGCCGCGCTGGGCGGCGACGACGCCCGTCGCGGTGTCCAGCACCGCCGCGTCCCGCAGCAGGCCCGGAGCCTCCTGCGCCAGGGCGCGCGTCGAGAAGGAGAGGTCGGCGTTGGTCACCGCTCCGGGTGCCCATGCCCCCATGGCGACGGCCAACCGGTCGTGCCGGTCGACGAAGGTGTCCTCCGCGGCGCCGTAGAGGTTGACCGTGGCGACCACCTCGCCGTCGAGGAGCACGGGGAACGTGAGGGTGCTGTGCACGCCCTCGGCCGCGCTGGCGCGGGCGAAGTCCTGCCACCGGGGCTCGCTCAACAGCCCGGCCGGCGACGTCGCCAGGCCGTGCCCGATGTCGAACGCGTCGACGCACGGTCCGCTGGCGAGGTACTGCACGGCGTCCAGCGTCGCGATCTCCTCGCCCGTCGCGACCAGCGTGAAGGTCACGCCGAGGTCGCGCGAGCCGATGCTCACACCGACGAGCCCGGGGGCGACGTCCCGTGCCCGGTCGGCGGCGGCGGTGAGGCGGGCGGCCAGGGCACCGTCGTCGATGCGGGCGTCGAGCTCGTCGAGGGCCTGCAGGGTCTCGGGGATGAGTTCCACGGAGCGTCGGTACCCGCCCGCGACCGGGCCCATGTCAGGCGCGTCGAGCGGCCTCGTTGCTCGCGTCGACGAGCTGCCGCGCCACGTCGCGCAGCTTGTGGTTGCTCGTCGACGACGCCCGCACGAGGAACTGGAAGGCCCGGTCCTCGTCGACGTGGTAGCGCTCCATGACGATGCCGATGGCCTGCCCGATGACCTTGCGTGAGGCGACGGCCTCACCGAGCTGCTGCTCCTTCTGCGCATGCCCCAGGGCGATCGAGGCGTGCACGGCGAACAGCCGTGCGACCTGGACCTCGTCGGGGTCGACCTCGTCCGACATGGTCGAGTAGAGGTTCAACCCGCCGATGGTCCGGCCGTCGTCGTACAGGTGCAGCCCGAGCTGGGAGCGCAGGCCGAGCTGTGCGGCGCGGGGGACGTAGCGCGGCCAGCGCTGGTCGTGGCGGACGTGCTCGGCGAGCACCTCGTGCTCCTGCGTGACGGCGTCGTAGCACGGCCCCTCGCGCAGCTCGTACTGGAGGGCGTCGAGCTGCCACACCAGGTCACCCGTACCGGCTCGGGTCTCGATCGTGCCGTCACGGTGGGTGGTCGAGATGCCGACCTGGTCGAAGCCGGGGACTGATGACCGGGTCGCCCGCACGATCGAGTCCAGCGTCTCCTGCAGGTTGCTCGTGCCGTTGATCTGCGCGGCCGCCCGCGTGAGCGCGTCGGCGAGGGTCAGGTCGTCGTCGGCCATGGACGCTCCGATCAGAAGGACCGGGGCCGGCGTCATCCGCCTGGCGACGCCCGGACGGGGGACGGGGAGCCCCAGCCTATCCCGCGTCCCGGCCGCGGGACTGGGGCGCCAGCGCCGCGTCGACGGCACGGGGTGAGAGCACCGAGTCCAGGGCGAGCCGCACGCAGCCGACGAGCCCGGCCCGGTCGCCGTACGCCGCCGGCACCACCTGCAGGTCGCGCCCGGCGAGGGCCGTGGTGGCGCTGAAGAGGCCCTCGCGCAGCCCGGCGGAGAAGGTGTCGAACGCGCCGGCCATGTCGCCTCCCACGACGACGGTCCGGGGGTTCAGCACGGTGACGGTCGCGGCGAGCGCCTCGCCGATGTGGCGGCCGGACTCGCGCACGACGGCGCGGGCCCGCCCGCTGCCACGTCCGGCAGCGCCCACCAGGTCGCGCACGTGGTGGACGTCGTCCCCGGCGGCGCGCAGCCGCTCGACGAGCGCCCAGCCGCTCGCGACCGTCTCCAGGCAGCCCGTCTCGCCGCAGCGGCAGCGCAGCCCGTCCGCCGCGGGGACCTTGACGTGGCCGAGCTCGCCGGCGGCATTCCGGTGGCCGCGGACCAGCCGCCCATCGGTGACGATCGCGAGCCCCACGCCCGTCGACGCCTTGAGCACCAGCGCCTCGTCGTGGTCGAGCACGGTCGGCGCCACGTCGGCGCGGGCGGTCGGCATCTGCGACAGCGCCATGACCCGCATGTCGTTGTCGAGCGTGAGGGGGGCCTCGGTCAGGTCCCGCAGGAAGGGCGCGAGCGGGACGCCGTCCCACCCGGTCAGGGCGGGGGAGTCCACGCTCATCGCCCGCGCGGGGTCCACGGTGCCGGCGAGCGACATGCCCACCCCGCGGACGTCGTCCCCGCTGCGGCCGAGGTCGTCGAGCATCCGGTCGAGGTGGCGCACGACCGTCGGCATCAGGGCGTCGGGCGCAGCCGCTCACAGC